>Ga0209777_10003376_pt1 | contig 19859 bp, 23 predicted proteins | sample FrelakmetHBP12HB_FD_187147 | JGI IMG/M metagenome (GOLD analysis project Ga0209777, IMG submission 187147) | Freshwater lake sediment microbial communities from the University of Notre Dame, USA, for methane emissions studies -HBP12 HB (SPAdes)... | ecosystem: Environmental > Aquatic >...
GCGGGACTCCTCCAGAAGCGTGCTTCGTAGACGGTGGATAGTGAAAAGAGTAGGGCATACGTCATTGCTTCGCTGGCAATCCGATATGCCGGTGTTACCGCCATTATGCCGTACGAAAAATATTAGCACCTCATCCCCCAAAGGGCGAGTGCAAGACTCGCCGCTACAATTCCCCTAAAAAGAGGTGCAGGACACTTCCTGCCAGGGGTTTGGGGGTGTCCCCCGTCTCCCTCTCCAATATCCCCCCAAAGAATGGGGGGTCAGGGGGGTTGAAAAAGCTATTTTCGAAGGAATCTCGAAGATTCTCAAAGATACTGATTTATATAACCAAGTCCTGGTCGCCTCTCAGTGTTTTGCAGCTTCAGATTTGGCAACAAACTCAAGCGCTGCAGAATTAAGACAATAACGAAGGCTAGTTGGTGGAGGGCCATCGTCAAAGACATGACCCAAATGGGCATCGCACCGCCGACATAATACTTCGGTCCTTATCATCCCCTCACTTGTATCTCTCACTTTCTTAATGATTTTTTGTGAAATCGGAGCCCAAAAGCTAGGCCAACCGGTGCCGGAGTCGAACTTTGTCTCTGAACTAAAAAGGGCTTTGCCGCAAGACACGCATCTGTAGATACCTTCTCCTTTGAAGTTGTGATACTTACCAGTGAAGGGTGGTTCGGTTCCCCTTTTACGAGCAACGCGGTACTGCTCGGGAGTCAATATTTTACGCCATTCCTCATCACTTTTGACGATCCTATCCTCTTCGCTCATGATGTCTCCTTTGAGTAAACCCTAAGAAATCGTCTTTAGATAATACTGCGCTCTGCGGGTGAGTTATTGACTCCACCGATTGACTATTCTTCCCATCACACTGTGACACTCTGCTTTATTGTTTTAGCGATCTTCTTTCCAAAGTCCTTTAATTCGTATAGGTCATTTCTCATTAGCTTCAAGCCAGGTTCTATCACGTCCATCCCGAAAACATGCTTCATAGTATCAGTCATCTTTTGGACAGCTTCGCCACTCCATCCATAAGAACCGAAGGCCGCTCCGATCTTCCCCTTCAAGTCTGCCTTCTGCATTTCGGAAAGAAACGTCTTCATAGAAGACATGAGTTCACCATTGTATGTAGGGGAGCCAAGAACAATGGCATCAAAGTCTCTCAACTCATCTGCTTTCGCTTCGGTAGCCGTTTTCGATATTACTTCGATTCCAGATTCCCTCATCCCATCCTGGATTGTTCTAGCCATTGTTTTCGTGCTTCCTCCCCCCGTGTCATAGATAATGATTGCCTTGGACATTATTAGCCTCCTTTCGCCAAGAGATTAGCTGGCAAGTGTGCATCGTCAAAACTATTGGCACAACTCTCTAATTGACACTTTAGGCAATAGAGTCGCATTTTGTCAAGTTGCGCTGACCTTCAGAGTGCGTCGTTTAGCCAGACTTTAAGGAATAAGTTAAAAATGAAACGTAACCCAATACCACAAAGAAAACGACCGATTTCACTCCGTTTCGCGCACCTTACGAAACTAAAGGGGGAGACGGCAAGTTGATGAAAGGGCATCAATAGGATCATGTGTTTGCTCAGCCGGTGAATTTATGATAACATGAGGCATTAGAGTCGGTGTGAAGGGGTGAAGCATGACAACTGAGAAAGATATTGAAATTGTGTGGTGGAAAGTAGCAATAATAGAGAGATTTTCCTCCGTTTTGTATCCATTGGATAGCTTGGAGTTGCTTAGACAATTGCCTACCATTGGATATGTTGTCCCAGAATTGGCGTTAACAGTCAGGACTGATTCAAATAAGCCGATTGCACAAAAGGGCGATATTGAACTGGTGATGAATCAAGATAATAAGACGATAGGTGTTGTAGGCAGGAGTATAGAGAAGACAATTGGTTCGTTTGAAGAGTTGAGGAAGTTCTACTCAGAACGGTTGGATCCATCTTCTGGGCTAGCTACACAGTACATAGAGTTTGACGGAGACGGGTGGGCGAAATCGGGCAGTAGCCCCATCGCTAGTTTTGCATCTTTTTGGTCGGACTTTGCTTCATTTGAGGCATTGGGGGGCATTGTGGGGAGTGATGTCGTTGATTTTGGTGTGCACTTAGCCCCTGTTAACAGAGATCCAAACAGTCCGGAGTGGTTGCATGTAATTATAGAGCCTCTGATTCCATCTGCTACAAGCCGTTATCGTTTAAAGTATGTCTTGAGGAGTGCAGACACGGAACAGCTTCTTAAGAAATTTGCTTCGATTGAAGATACTGTACGGAGGATGATAAAGAAGATAGAGGGTTAACACATGACAGTGGTTACAGCGAAGAAACGAATTGACAGCGGAACAGAGCAAACGAAGCTTATTGAGAACAAGATAGGCCATGTTTCCGAATTCGCTGAATCCGGCTCGGAATCTCGTCAAGTACATCCTTTTGCAGCAAGTGTTTTTGAATCGGCAGGGTTTTTCGGAGGTCCTGCAAATATGCTGACTCAAGCAACGGTCAGCGTTAATACGACCTACGAATCTCAGCATTGGGATCAGATCTTAGATATAGGGATGCAGTCATCTGACGCAGGCACTATGTCGCGGGAATTTGGGGAAACTCGTGGGGAAGCAACATTGTTTAACATCCCGACATTAAAGTGGCCAGCTAAGGCTCATCCTATTCTCACAGATAGGGTTCGTGAACTAGTCCAAACGCTATGGGCAATTGTCGTATCACGTTCTGGCCAGCTTGGTTTCCCTCTTCGTGAGACAGTAGTATCTGTATTCAGCGATCCGGTTGAAGAAAAGAGCAAAGCCGTATTGCGACTGACCTGTAAGGCAAATATAAGTCAGGCTTTGGCATTCTGGGATAGTCTAGAGCCTGACCTGCAGAATTGGGTAGGTAAATTGAGCGAACACGACCAGAGTACCTTCTTGACAAAGGTCTCAATGAGGGTGTATTGGCTATAACGAAGTCGGGCCCCCAGCTGCTTATTTCTGACGCTTACTTGGCGTTAGCTTCAGACATTGTCAGAAACAGTGAATCGCAGGAAGCAGCCTTGCGCACTGCAATTAGCAGGGCATACTATTCGGTTTACCTCACAGTGCGAGATCGGTTATTTGGGTGTGACGGTGTTGGACTAACCAACAATGTGAAAAAGAAACTAGAAAAAAGAATCAAGCAACGTGGTCTGTCGACTGGCAGCCATGCGAATGTGATATCGGCAGTCGCACTACTGCCGGCCAAAGGTATCACGACACCGATGACTCTGTCGCAGCAAATTGATGAATTACAGGATGCACGTATTCATGCCGATTATAATTTTGGAATAGATAAGCTCAAAGACGTTCCGTATAATACGTGGTTGGAATATTCTGAGAAGATGGTGGCTCTCGCTTCACAACTACTTCCCGCTACGAAGAGGCTTCCTTCTTTCGATCTAGATATGTTTATGTTATAGATTTCCACGGTGTCTATGCTGCAGTCATAGACAATGTAGGATGGGTAATATACCCCACCACACCAAAGAAAATAGCGGGTTTCACTTATGGCAGGGGCTGTGTACCGTAAAGTTTTCCATACTGTCGTATGTTCTTGGGGATGCCCCTCGCATCCTTAATCAATTCATCAACAAGGTCACGCGTTTTCAGATAAAGCTCTTTTGGCTTCCTGGCTTTGCATTCTTGTCTGGCAAATTGGCAAAGCAAGGGAAAGGTTATTGACGCACAAGAGTAGACCGTGACATTATCTTTTCCGGGGTCCTGTATCTTGCCCCATGATTTTGCTTCCTGAGACGTTGCACCGGACAGACCTCCCCAATGCGGGGCATCTGTCGTAAGTTGAATAAAGTAGTCATGACCGCCTCTGTTTATGCGAAGAATCTGCCACAGCATGGGTTGAGTCTGCATATAGAAATTCTTGGGTGAACCGCCACCAATCTCAATGGCTCCGTTCTTGGCAGCGCTTTTCACAATGGCAGCCGTTTCCAGGATGTCTCTGGTTGAATCTATGATAATGCGTTTGCCAAAAGTAGCTGCGCCCGCAAGATTCATACCGATTGAGGAGTCCCCAGGCGATGATGTGTAGATAGGAACATTCAATCTGGCCGCCTGGGCAAGCAGAGATTTTTCCGGATGAGGCGCAATTTCCTGTACCCGTTGTCCCAAAAAGTGATGAAACTCTGCGGTAGATATGGGCTTGTCAGATGGTATCTGTTTGACCGTCTCCAAGATTATACGATCAGTTGCCAGAAGAGTCTCATCATCCTCAATGAAAGTATCGTAGATTCTAGCGATCCCGAGCTGGTACAGTTCTGTATCATCCACAAAAGAGCTGCCCTGCCGCACAGGGTAGTCAAAAGGTCGATGCAAATCATGATACAGGTTAGCGCCAGTGGAAATTATAAAATCTATGAAGCCAAGCTCCATCATGTCTATGATGGGGCCAGACATTCCTATGGGCGTCATAGCGCCTGCAAGTGTCAGGCAGACAGTTGTATTTTCTTGAAGCATCCTGGAGTAAATCTCACATGCTTCCGCCAGCCGACGAGCGTTGAAGCCTGAGTTACCAAAGACATTTCTTATGAAGCTCGCCACATTTTCATTTCCCTTTAGCTTAAGCGGCTCTATCATCTTCCCAGCCATATAGCAATCCTTTTTCTTTTCACGACGGCTCATTTCATATCTCCAGCAACTATCATTTGTGAGAGCGTTTAGCAACGCTTCTCAACCCCCTATATCCCCCAATCTTGGGGGATCTTTTGAATTTGGGGGGACACCCCCAAACCCCTGGCAAAGGGGCTTTGCCCCCTTGCAACCCCCATTTGCTAAACGGTCTCATTTGTGTCCCATTATACCATGATAGATGCCAACCGCTCGACAAATCCATTGGCCGATCAAGAGACAGAAATAATACAGACCCAAACTCCCCTGTATGAACAATGCCCTAAATCATATCCAAAGCTCTATTGTGTTAGAATAAATTATAGGGTCCACAGGGAGGTTGGTGTCGTGGTGTTTTGCCAGCGACATTCTGCCATCCTCAAAGGAGGGAATCGACATGGAACAGCGCCGCAAACTTTATCGCAGTGAAAAAGAGCGACTTCTGGCTGGTGTCTGTGGGGGTCTGGCGGAATATTTTAAGCTTGACCCTGTTCTGGTGCGTTTAATCTTTGTGCTCCTCGCCCTTTTCAGCGGGCTAGGGATTATTGCCTATATTGTCCTCTGGATACTTGCCCCCCGAGCCTCTAGTGCAGAGTCATCGTCCAAAGAGGTAGTGAAAGAGAACATCGACGAAATGAAGGAGAAGGTGGTTGAATCAGGCCAGAAGATTAAACAACATATCGGTGGACTCAAGGGGGATGGTACGGAGACAGACAACAAGGCTGAGGAGAAAGAAGATAAACCTTAGTATCCTTGGCATCCGTCTGCTGGTCCACCACCGACGACACACGGGGATTTATGCAGTATTTAATGTCTTGTGAGTCAGTTCAAGGCCTGCTTTTGCTCTCCTTCTGATAGCTCACACTATGAACCTCTATTTATTCAGCTTCGTCAGAGTCTCTGGGCTCGATTACGAGCCTGGCATCCTCAGCAAACTCTTTTGGAACCAGTATAGTCACCTGCCCCAAGCCGTCCGCAGTGAAGCCACCCACTCTGCCGAGAGCCTCCCATTTCAACAGGACCGGGATTCCCTCGCTCTCCAAATGTGACTTTATGACATTAGCAGCGAGTTCACCCTGAACCTTACAAATCACGACGAGGTCCGTTTTTTGTTTTCCCATATCAACCACCGTGCATCCTAAACGATTTCAGTGAAACTGTCAGCCAAACCGTCTTTGCTGGGGAAAGGGCTAGCACGAGTCGTCAAATCGGTTGACGTTCCACCTGACGAACCATAAATTTCTCTTTCTGGCAATAATGAAAAGTAAAGGGCTAACAACAAGCCAGAGCCCTATGGTGATGAGCATTGCCGTAGGGTAGCTTATAGTTCTGCCGCCTAAATCCGGAGCTATAATGCCCCAGAAAATCATGGTGAGCCAGGAGCTAAAAAAGAATAGACCGGCAGCAGGAATACCAGGGAACATCGCATACCTCCTTGACCTTTGTCCTTCAAAATTTCTAATATCAACTACTATAACTATGCTAGCCCCTCTCCCACTGGATTGTCAAGCTGCCGACCAGCTCGCCGCTTCTGTTCGGCCTATGATGAAACAGTTAAGCCGGGCATCTGGCTGGAGTTGGAGATTCTAAAGCGAGAAGTCTAGTGCCAGACACGGAAACTTGAAAAGGACCAGGCAACGCCTTAAAATGGTAACCAGAAAGTTACTAATGCCAAGAGAATTTTTCACGGATATCGGGACATGACCTGGAGGGCAAGGTCGAAGCCAAATAGCTATTTTGAGTTATTCTAGAATCGCCAAGGAGAGGAGCAAAACAGTGGAATACAAGGTTCTGCCTTTCGCCCCAGATGTGTCGGAGGCTGAGGATCAGCATCAGGCACTCGCAGCTCAATTGCAGACGCTTATCAACCAACAGGCTGCAGAAGGCTGGAAATTCGTAAGGATTGAAAGCACCAGCATAGTTATCCCAGCTCCAGCTCAAGCTGGCTGTTTTTCAATGCTATCTATGGGTGGTGGGGGTGGGGGTAGTATAATGCGTTTTGATGTAGCTGTTTTTGAAAAGTGAGATGCGGTGGCTAATTCTATTCCCTATTTACGTTTACTGGCATGCCTGGCCCCCTTTTCTTAAAAAGCGCTCCTGCCTTTTCAAGGAGAGTTGTTCTCATTTCGTTTTTCGGGTAACAGCGGACAATGGGTTTGTTGCTGGCTTCAAGGCGTTGATGTGGCGATACCGCAATTGCCGCCCCGGCTACAGAATTGTCAGCAACGCAGAAGGCAAATTTGGAATGCGCTTGGCGACCGGTAATATGGTACCTGAGTCAGAAATCGCCGATGCCATTCTCAAGCCATATCTTACTGCTATGAGTTCAGCTTTGATACCGGCCGATAGGGCAAATGACCTTTCTCCGTGCTAACCAGATGGTGTGTCGTTCCCACCGCCTTTATCTTTTAGCCATTTCTCAATTTCGCCCACAACATCCGGCTTTTGAGCAAGGCTTTCTAAAAGCTGATAAATCTCGCCGAATCTTTCTACCACATCACGAGCCGATGTATGGGTTGCTACAGAGGCCATGGTGAGCTGACCCGCCATAAGCATCAACTGGATTTTTTGTAATTGCTTTGCCTGCTCTTCTTGGGACTCTCGAACGTGCTCAACAATGCAATGCATCACTTCCTCTTGAGTCAAGTATTCTTTGTTACAAAAGGGACACTTCATATTTGACCCTCCCGATAAACCACGGTTCAATTCTAGCTTATGCCGCCACCCATCTCCAAATCCGCTGGCTGGGGCAACCATTCACCCGCATCGGCTCCAGAAAGCTCCGCATAGTAGTATTAGATTGCTTTGTGTCATATTCAATCGCCATTGTCATCATTATTCCGCCTGGCTGTGAGTGAGACAACTCACATCACCATTGACACAATAATATGCCCACTTCCGCCTGGCTGTCAAGCACTCTTGCCAGAAAATGCGGTATCTGGTACAGTAGGCACAGGGATTACCGTGATGGCTGCGTATTGGCTTAGTCTGACTTATAGGGGGACTTCTTGCGTCTATCTGGTCCCTATAATAATATTAAATATTAACAAAGACAAAGCTATCATTTGGTTTCAAGAAAAGTCTTGAGCATGGAGGTGGTCATGCTCACAGCGGAACAAATCAAGTCCTTACTTAATCTTAAGCAGCATCCAATGGAAGGCGGGTATTTCGTAGAGACTTATCGGTCTGACCTGCAGATCACGAAGGACTCGCTTCCGGCACACTACCAAGGGCCGAGAGCGCTGGCGACTGCGATCTACTACCTGCTAACGCCTGATAGCTTTTCTGCTCTGCACCGACTTCAGACAGATGAGATCTTCCACCATTACATAGGCGACCCAGTCAACATGCTTCAGTTGTGGCCAGATGGATCGGGCAGAGTGATTATGCTTGGACACGACATCTTGAATGGGATGCGTCCACAAGTCATAGTTCCGAAAGGGGTATGGCAAGGAGCAAAGCTTTCTCCTGGCGGGAAATTCGCTTTGCTGGGCACAACGATGTCGCCGGGATTTGATTATACTGACTACGAAACCGGGAGCAAAGACATATTGGTCGAATCTTATCCCAAGTTCCGAGATTTGATTATTGCTCTGACGAAGTAGAGGACCCTGCATACGAGGAGGTATTAAAGTGGCGCCAAAGAGGTCATCTCGCACAGACCCGCAAATATTGGAGATGCCGTCGGAGAAGATGGCAGCAGTCCATGCCAAAGGTGCTCCGGATAAAGTCTTCCCTGAAGTCATGCCGGCGCTCTACGGTTCAGTCTACACGCTAAAGTTTGACCTCAAGAAGAAGGGAATGCCTACCTTCAAAATCAGCGCTCCCCGAACACGCTATCCTGATGCACATCTCCTTCCCAAAGATCAATGGACTCATATTGTAGGCCTGCCAATTCCCGAAGATACCAAAGCACTTCCTCAGAAGGTGCCCAACATTGAGGTCAAGATTGAGACCTGGGAATACGGCACCGTGGCCCAAATACTCCACCTCGGACCCTATGACCAGGAGTATTCCACAATTGAGCGGTTACATAAATTCATTGAAGAAAACGGTTACGAAATTGCTGGTATGCACGAAGAGGAATACCTTACTCAGCCGAATGCTAAAATGCCCAAGACTATCATCAGGTATCCTGTTAGGATGGCAAGAGAAAAATGATATGTTCTAAAAAGGGCAAAATTTATGCGCTATCATCACACGCAAGTTGGATACTTGACCATAATTGTATTTGCCATCGCGCTATTTTTCATCACAGCTATCATGGCCATGAACGTTTTCAGTTGGATTGCCTTTTCAGTCTTGATTATCCTGGGAATCTGCCTCTTATTATTCAGCACTTTAACGGTGATAATTCGGGATGAGGTGCTCGAAATTAGATTTGGGCCAGGTCTCATTCGAAAAAAGTTACACCTGAAAGATATTGAATCGTGTCAGGTTGTCAGAAACCCCTGGTATTATGGCTGGGGAATTCATCTGACGCCTCACGGCTGGCTCTACAATGTTTCCGGCTTTTCTGCCGTTGAGATCAGGCTAAAATCAGGCAAAAAGTATCGCGTTGGAACAGACGTTCCACACGAGCTTGAGACGGCCATCTGGCAAGCTGCTGAGGTAACAGCTTAGAAACCTCCCAAAGACGTCATCGCCGATTATTTCATCCTATCCGCCCAGGAGTTTTGCGGCAACTTCCTCCTTATCTCAAAACTAGCGATTGGCCTTTGCTTGTCATTCCTTTGAGAATAGTCCTTTCACCCCCCTGTATCCCCCACTCTTGGGGGAATTGGGAGAGAACTGGGGGATACCCCCAGACCCCTCCAAAGGGGCTTCGCCCCTTATGGAATCCCCATTGAAATCAGTGGAGACTGCACCCCTCTCCTGCCAGTAGGAGAGGGAGTCGGGGGTGAGTTATCAGTATTTTCACACTTCTCTCGAGGGAGCAAGAGATCCTTCACGGAGCCAGTCCCGAGCCAAGGCAAAGGTCTCAGTGTAACAATGAAACATTCAATCGCTGATTTGGGGCACGTCATGCTACTTGCCGAGCCTAGTGCTCTATGATATACTATGTATTCATGCTACTGAATATGAGGTATAAATAGGAAGGGGTATGGTTCAACAATCAGCAACTAGTGTCTCTATAAAACAGCTCTTGGAGGCGGGTGCCCACTTCGGCCATCAGACCAGCCGATGGAATCCCCGCATGAAGAGGTATATCTTTACCCAGCGTAACGGCATACACATCATAGACCTTCAGCAGACATTGTCTATGCTGGAGAAGGCCTGTGAATTCATCAGCCAGGTGGCAGGCCAAGGGGATAAAATTATCTTCGTGGGAACAAAAAAGCAAGCGCAGGAGGCGGTGGAACAAGAGGCCAAGCGTTGTGGCATGTTTTATGTCAACCAGCGCTGGCTGGGGGGAATGCTCACCAACTTTGCTACTATCCAGGCTCGAATTGACTATCTGGTGCGTCTGGAAGACCGCAAAGTCCGGGGCGAATTGGAGCAATTACCTAAGAAGGAGGCCCTTAAACTGGGCGAAGAGATCGTCCGTCTCAACCGCTATATGGGGGGCTTCAAAGAAATGACCAGCTTGCCTGGAGCGCTCTTCATTGTAGACACAACCAAAGAGAGAATCGCCCTCGCTGAGGCCAAAAAGATGAAGATACCCGTGGTAGCCATCGCAGATACCAATTGCAACCCGGATGAAATAGATTATCCCATTCCAGCCAATGACGATGCAATCCGAGCGGTGAAGCTCATCTGCACTCGTGTAGCTGACGCTGTGCTGGAGGGCAAACAGGAACAGATAGCCCCCGAAGCCGTGACTGAGTCGCCTGCCGGCAAGGCAGAGGCTGTTTCCGTTCCCGATTCTTTAAGCTTTATGCCGGATGAGGCAAGCTAAGGAGGCCGCGTTGCAGATAACTGTAGAAATGGTAAAGGATCTCAGACAAAAGACCAGCGCTGGCATTATGGATTGTAAGGAGGCGCTGACCAATGCTAGCGGTGATGTACAAAAAGCGTTAGAGATACTGCGCGCCAAGGGCTTTGCCGAAGCCCAGAAAAAGGCACAGCGCGTAGCCAACCAGGGGCTGGTTGAAGCTTATGTCCACCCAGGAGGACGGTTAGGCGCACTGGTCGAGGTGAATTGCGAGAGCGATTTCGTGGCCCGCACCGAAGAGTTCAAATGTTTGGCTCATGACCTGGCTATGCAGGTAGCTGCCCTGGCACCTCAGTATTTGGCTGCTGAAGATATCCCACCTGGGGCCGATGCAGAACCCGGCCAGGCCTGCTTGCTTTTACAACCATTTATCAAAGACCCCACCAGAACCATCCGGGACATTATTATCGAGGTGGTAGCCAAGGTGGGAGAAAATATCAAGGTCAGGCGCTTTGCCCGTTTTGAATTGGGCCTGTGAAAGCACTGAGGAATCATGGCCTCATCAAAATACAAGCGCGTCCTGATCAAGCTCAGCGGCGAATCCCTGATGGGCACCCAGGAATTTGGCCTGGACACGGCCACTCTGCAACTGGTAGCTGAGCAGATAAAGCACGTAGTCCGTACGGGTACTCAGGTGGCCATAGTAGTAGGTGGCGGCAATATCTGGCGGGGGGCTGATGCCCAAAGCCGGGGCATGGACCGGGTAACTGGAGACTATGCTGGTATGCTGGCCACCGTAATAAACGCCCTGGCTCTGCAAGACGCCCTGGAAAAGATAGGCGTAGTAACCCGTACCCAGACTTCTATACCCATACAAGCGGTAGCCGAACCTTATATCAGGCGCCGGGCTATCCGCCACCTGGAGAAAGGTCGAGTGGTAATCTTCGCTGCTGGCACGGGGAATCCCTACATGACTACAGATACTGCCGCCGCCCTGCGTGCCATTGAGATATCTTCCGAGATATTGCTCATGGCCAAGAATAAAGTGGATGGCGTTTATAGCTCTGATCCCCGGAAGAATCCTAAAGCCAAAAAGTTTGACCGCCTTACCCATCAGGAGGCACTCAACCTGCGTCCTGAGGTCATGGATGTTACTGCATTGTCTTTGTGTCTGGAAAACAAACTGCCCATTATTGTCTTTGGCCTAGAGTCCCCACAGAGTATTGAGCAAGCCGTAGCCGGCGAGACCATCGGGACTTTGATCACCAGCGAGAGGTAAATATGCAGGAAAACGCCCTCAGAGAAGCCGAAACCAGGATGCGCAAAACGGTGGCAGCACTGGAGCACGACCTGGCTGGCATCAGGACAGGCCGAGCCACCCCCGCTTTACTGGACAGCATTCGTGTGGATTACTATGGAGTGCCCACACCTCTCAATCAGATAGCAGGTATATCAGCCCCAGAAGCCCGACTGCTGGTGATTCAGCCCTGGGACCGCAGCACTTTGTCTGCCATCGAGAAGGCCATCCTCAGGTCTGAGTTGGGGCTTACTCCATCAAACGATGGCAATGTCATCCGCTTGGTCGTACCCATTCTGAGCGAAGAAAGACGCCGCGATTTGGTTAAAATGGTGCGCAAGAGGGTGGAGGCGGGCCGGATAGCAGTGCGCAATGTGAGGCGGGATAGCCTGGAACAACTAAGGGGATTAGAGCGGGACAAGCAAATCTCAGAAGACATCTACCAGCAGACTCAGGAGCGTCTTCAGAAGCTCACCGACGCCTTCATAGTCGAGGTCAACAAAGTGGGTCAGGCCAAGGAAGATGAGTTACTGGAGGTGTAAACCTTCAGCAGAGGAGGCCAGCCCGTGGTGGTGGTTACTTCAGAGCCCATGACCACTAAAACACAATTTTCTCCACTTCCTCAACATGTTGCCGTTATTATGGACGGCAATGGCCGTTGGGCTAAGCAACGTGGCCTGCCACGCCTGGCCGGACACCGCGCTGGCACCAATAATATCCGACGTGTTCTTGAGACCTTCGGCAAATACAAAGTGAAGTACCTCACCCTCTACGCCTTCTCCACAGAGAATTGGAACCGACCCGAAAGCGAGGTCAAGGGACTGATCCATATCTTGGGCCAGATGATCAAGCGGGAGACTATGAATCTGCACCGCAACGGTGTTCGGTTGTACTATCTGGGCCGCCTGGATGGGCTATCTCCTGTGCTCCAACGCAAGGTACATGAGGCAATCGAGCTGACCAAAGACAACACCGGTCTAAATCTGAGCGTGGCTTTCAACTACGGTGGCCGAGCCGAGATACTTGATGCGGTGCGCCGAATACTGGCCCAGGGATTGTCTCCTGAAGACATAGACGAGACCCTTTTCAGTAAATACCTCTATACTGCTAACCTGCCCGATCCTGACCTGATAATCCGCACCGCCGGTGAGATGCGCCTGAGCAACTTTCTGCTATGGCAGGCCGCTTACAGCGAATACTATGCTACGCCCACCCTGTGGCCTGACTTCGGCCCGGAGGATATTGAAGCGGCTCTGGCAGCCTACAGCCAGCGCCAGCGGCGCTTCGGTGGCTTGGAGTCAGAAGAACAGGAAAATCGGGCTCAATTCCACTAGGCATGCTCAAACAGAGGCTCATTAGCGCATTGTGGGGCATCCCTTTAATCTTTGCCGCCATCTGGTTTGGCGACCCCTGGTTTAGCCTGCTCGTCTCCATCATCGCCATTCTAGCCGCCTTTGAGTTCTATGAGATGATAACTTCACGGATATCTCCGTGGACATTTTTTGGGCTGGTGTGGGTGGTCTTGATGGTGCTCAGTCCCCACAGTGATGATGACAGGGTGGTGCCCCTTTTGTTCACGTCGGCAGTGGTAATACCACTGGCCTGGTATGTATGGCGACCTACCAGGGATGCCTTCTCCGGCTGGGTATGGACCATGGCCGGCATATTCTATGTGGGCTGGATGCTGAGCCATCTGGTAGGGTTGAGAAGGCTGGAGTCGGGCCGGGACTGGGTGCTGCTGGTCATTTTTGCCACTTTTGCTACCGATACCGTCGCTTATCTCCTGGGGCGGGTCTGGGGACGGCATCACATGGCCCCTGCCATCAGCCCAGGCAAGACCTGGGAAGGGGCAGCGGCCGGTTTAGCCGGTGGCCTGGCAGCCACCGTTGCCCTGGCAGTCATCCTTGACCTCACTCCCCAGCCGATGAGCTACCCCGAGACTGTATTGCTGGGTTTCCTTATTCCAGTGTTCGCTCAACTGGGCGACCTGGCTGAGTCACTGCTAAAGCGCAGCGCCGGGGTAAAAGACGCCGGCCAACTAATACCTGGCCACGGCGGCATGCTTGACCGCATGGACAGCATTATCTTCAGCAGTATTATAGTATATTATTATGTAATATGGGTGATAGGATGAAGCGACTGTCTATCTTGGGTTCCACAGGCTCCATCGGGCGGCAGACGCTGGAAGTGGTGCAGGCCTTCCCTGACCGACTTAAGGTCATAGGCCTGGCCGCCGGACAGAATAGCAACCTCCTGGCCAAACAGATAAATGAGTTTCAGCCCGAAGTGGTCTCGCTGGCCGGCCCAGGCAGGCTGCCCCCCGGCACCTATCGGCAAGTATCACCGGAAGAGGTGGCCACCCACCCACAGGTTGATATGGTGGTCATAGCTACCTCGGGGATAGCTGGGCTGAGTCCCACCTTGGCTGCTATAGGCTCGGGAAAGAGCCTGGCATTGGCAAATAAAGAGGTGCTGGTAACCGCTGGGGAGATAGTCACGGCAGAGGCCAAGCGTAGCGGCGTGGCCATGTTGCCTGTAGATAGCGAACATAGTGCCCTGTGGCAGTGTTTGTGGGGCGAGCATAGGAGTGAGGTGTCACGTTTGGTACTCACTGCCTCCGGTGGACCTTTCCGCCAACGCCCTCTGGCTAGCCTGGCCAGGGTGACTGCCGCTGAGGCCCTCCAGCACCCTACCTGGCAGATGGGCAAAAAGGTAACAATAGATTCGGCTACTTTGTTCAACAAGGGTCTGGAGGTTATTGAGGCCCATTGGCTATTTAATATACCTTACGAGCGTATAGAGGTGGTGCTCCATCCTCAGAGCATCATTCATTCCCTGGTGGAGTTTTGCGATGGCTCGGTCAAGGCCCAGCTCAGTCTTCCCGACATGCGCCTGCCCATCCAGTATGCCCTTACCTATCCGGAGCGCTGGCAAAACCCACAGTTGCCCAGGATTGATTGGAGGAGGTTGGAGCCATTTACCTTCGAGCCGCCGGATTTGGGGCGTTTCCCCTGCCTCCGCCTGGCAATCGAGGCAGGCAAGCGGGGGGGCACTTTCCCGGCGGCGCTGAGCGCCGCTGATGAGGTAGCGGTGGAGATGTTCCTTTCCGGACGCATCGGCTTTTTAAGTATAGCCCGGTTGCTGGAGAGGATACTTGACGAGCACCCGTCAGTCCCACAGCCATCCCTGGACGAAATCCTGGCTGCTGACCGCTGGGCCAGGAGGCGCGCCCTTGAGATTGGAGAGGAACAGGCAAAGCGACGCATTAGTCAGAGGTAAACAAATTTGGCCACAATCCTGATCTTCCTGGCAATTCTGGGGCTCCTGGTCTTTGTCCATGAGCTGGGTCACTTCATCACTGCCAAGCTCAGCAAAGTCCAGGTAGACGAGTTCGCTTTCGGTTTCCCGCCCCGTCTGGCGAGCGTCCAGCGGGGCGAGACACGCTACTCCATCAACTCGATACCCATTGGCGGTTATGTTAAAATGGCTGGTGAGGAAGACCCCAGCCTGCCGCGCAGCTTCGCCAGCAAGAGGGCCAGAACGCGCTTGCTCATCCTTTGCTCCGGCTCTTTGATGAATGCCTTGCTGCCTATTCTCCTGTTCTCCCTGGCCTTCATGATCCCCCAGCATGTAGACGTGGGTGATGTCACGGTAACAGAGGTAGCTGAGGGATCACCGGCGGCCCAGGCAGGGCTGCAGCAAGGAGATATTATCCGCAGCTTCGATGGACACAAGATAAGCAACGGCGGAGATTTGCTCTATCAAATCCAGCTCCATCTAGGCTCCGAAGTAACTATGGTGGTGGAAAGAGAGGGGGTATCCCGTACGGTAAGCCTGGTGCCAAGATGGAAGCCTCCTGAGGGGCAAGGCCCCACTGGCATAACAACTGAGTTGAAGAACGTGTCACAAACCAGCGAGTCTTATGCTCCCTGGCGGGCAGTGCCCAAAGCGGCTGGCACTTATGGCGACACCATGGTGTTGTTCAAAAACGAGGTAGAGAGCTGGTTCAAAGGGCGCCACCCTGAGGTGTCTGGCCCTGTTGGCATCGCCGATCTCACCGGTGAGGTGGCCAAGGGTGGCCCCAGCCCGCTGTTTTCCTTTACTGCCATACTCAGCATCAACCTGGCCATCGTAAATATGCTGCCTATTCCCGGGTTGGATGGAGGAAGGATATTCTTTGTCCTGTTGGAGAAGGTCCGCGGCGGAAAACGCATTTCGCCCCAAAAAGAGGGCCTGACCCATCTTATTGGATTTGCTATACTGATAATGTTTATTTTAATGGTGAGCTACTTTGACGTCTCCAGAATTGTCGAGAGGTAGACCTGTGGGAGTGAGCCAGCGCCGAGTTTCCAAGGCTGTACGAATAGCTAAAGTGACTGTGGGCGGGACTGCCCCGGTGGTGGTGCAGTCCATGACCAAGACAGACACCCGAGATATTAAGGCCACCGTCCGCCAGATCAAGGAGCTTGAGGAATGCGGCTGCGAGATCATACGGGCAGCGGTGCCCGATAAGGAGGCGGCTGAGGCCCTGGCGGCTATCAAGCGGGGCATCTCTATACCCCTTGTCGCCGACATCCACTTCGACTACCGCCTGGCCCTGGCTGCCCTGGAGGCCGAGGTGGACGGGCTGCGCCTCAATCCGGGGAATATCGGCAACGCGGAGAGGGTGACCGCCGTGGTACGTGCCGCTAAGAAGCGAGGTGTGCCCATCCGCATCGGGGTCAACGCCGGCAGCCTGCCCAAAAAAGCTGATCCCCAGGCCACAGTTCCCCAGCGCATGGTATCGGCGGCTCTGGAGCAGGTGAGGCTGCTGGAAAGCCTGGACTTCGACCTCATCAAAATTTCACTGAAAGCCTTCGATGTGCCCACCACCATTGAAGCCTACCGGAATATAGCTGCTAAAGTCCCTTATCCCCTGCACCTGGGCATCACCGAGGCGGGCACTCCGAGAGCAGGGGCCATCCGTAGCGCGGTGGGTCTGGGGATTCTGCTCAGCGAAGGCATCGGCGATACTATCCGGGTTTCCCTAACCGGCCACCCCAGGGAGGAGGTGGTCGCCGCCTACGATATATTGAAGAGCCTCAATTTGAGAGAGCATGGTCCCACTCTGGTCAGTTGCCCCACCTGCGGGCGGGTAGAGGTTGACCTGGTGGGTCTGGCCTATGCTGTAGAAGAGCGCCTGTCCAAGATGACCAGGCCTATAAAGGTGGCAGTGATGGGATGTGTGGTCAATGGCCCCGGCGAGGCCCGGGACGCTGATGTGGGCATCGCCTGCGGCAAGGGGCGGGGGGTCATCTTTCGCAAGGGTGAAATAGTACGTACTGTGGAGGAAAAGGACTTTTTAGAGGCATTGATGGCGGAGGTGGAAAGGGTATAGACAATTGACTTGTGAAAAGTCATGGGAAAACTGAAAATGGGGATTCCACAAGGGGCAATGCCCCTTTGGCGAGGGTCTGGGGGGTGTCCCCCCAACTTAATCCCAATTGCCCCCAAGAATGGGGGACAGGGGGTTGAAAGAACTATTTTCGAGTGATTCATGAAAACTAGTGGTAACACTGACTTTTGCCACTGAACACTAGCTAAGTCTGAAAGGTAGCAATAACATGCGTTTTTCTCAGCTTTTTGGCAAGACACTGCGGCAGGCTCCGGCGGAGGCTGACACCGTCAGCCACCAGCTATTAGTCCGCGCTGGCATGATACACCAGTTGGTCGCCGGCGTATATTCCTATTTACCCCTGGGCTGGCGGGCACTGCGCAAAATCGAGCAAATCATCCGTGAGGAGATGGACCGCGCTGGTGGACAGGAGCTGATGATGCCCGTGCTCCAGCCCCTGGAGATGTGGCAGGAGACGGGACGAGATCAGGCCTTTGGCCAGGGACTCTTCGTCTTGACCGACCGCCGCCAGCGAAAGCTGTGCCTCGGCCCTACCCATGAGGAGATGATCACTTACCTGGCAAGCCGCAATGTGCAGAGCTACCGAGACCTGCCCCTGCTGCTCTATCAGATACAGACCAAGTTCCGCGATGAGCCACGTCCGCGAGGCGGGCTGCTGCGAGTGCGCGAGTTCACCATGAAAGACCTCTATAGCTTTGATGCTGAAGAGGCCGGTCTGGACATAAGCTACAAGAAGATGATCCAGGCCTACCACAACGTCTACCGCCGCTGCGGCCTGCCTGTCATGATGGTGGAGGCAGATAGCGGGGCTATCGGCGGCAAGGACTCACACGAGTTTATCGTTATCACCGAGACCGGTGAGGACCAGGTCATCTATTGCCAGTCCTGCGGCTATGCCGCCAACCTGGAGCGCGCCCAGAGCATCAAGCCCCAGGCCAGTTCCGTTGGCGACCTTTTGCCAATGGAGGAGGTGTCCACCCCCGGCCAGAAGACCATCGAGGAGGTGGCCGGCTTCCTGGGGGTAGGCCCGGAGCAGACCCTTAAGGCAGTATTCTATGTAGCAGATGGCCAAGTGGTATTTGTCACCATCCGCGGAGACCTGGGGGTGAACGAGGTCAAGCTCAAGAACGCACTGGGCTGCACGGAGCTGCGCCTGGCTACCGAGGGCGAGGTGACTGGGGCGGGGCTGGTGGCTGGCTCAGCCTCACTGGTCGGTATAAAGGGACTGCGCCGTGTGGCCGACGATTCCATCACCCTGGGCCGCAACTTCGTGGCTGGAGCTAACAAGCCGGATACGCACCTTAAGAACGTCAACTACCCGCGCGACTTCTCAGTAGACTTGCTGGTTGATATCGCCCTGGCTGAGCCAGGCCAGGGTTGCTCCCACTGCGACCAGAAACTGCTGGTCACCCGCGGTATTGAGGCAGGCCATATTTTCAAGCTGGGTACTGCCTTTAGCCAGCTCCTGGGGGCGACCTTTCTTGATAAGCAGGGTGCCACCAGACCGGTGATAATGGGCTGCTATGGCATCGGCGTAGGACGGCTATTGGCGGCAGTGGTAGAGCGTCATCACGATGAGCTGGGCATAATCTGGCCACCATCAGTCGCTCCATATCACATCCACATCTGCTCTCTGGCTGGTGCCGAGGCAGCAGCGGATCAGCTCTACCTTGAGCTGACAGCGGCTGGCCTGGAAGTGCTGCTTGACGACCGAGATGAATCGGCAGGAGTCAAGTTTAATGATGCTGACCTGCTGGGCCTGCCTGTCAGGCTTATACTTAGCCGACGTACTCTCAAGTCAAACAGCGCCGAGGTCAAACTACGCTCCGCCACGGAGGCTCAGCTTTGGCCACTGGAGGGGATTGCCGCACGTCTCAAAGAGCTGATCCACAGCCAGCAACAAAAGCAGGCCTGAACAGACTAACTTCGGCCCTCGCCTTCTTGTACGCTGACTATCTCAGCATGGCTGTAGCCACATCACCGATATGAAGCTAGAATCAAGCTTGCTCCACTCGCCTAAAGTGACAAGACCAGTATGGAAATGTTAAAATTGATCTGCGAAAAATCCCTTCATTTGGGCCGTTAGCTCAGGGGTAGAGCACCTGACTTTTAATCAGGGCGTCCGGGGTTCGAATCCCCGACGGCTCACTAGCTTTGATAAGCCAACCCGCAGACAGGGTTTCAAGAGAAATCAGGGTGTCAACACGCTAGGTCTACCGACACCCTGATTTTACTATTCCTTTGATAAGAATGTCAATGATCCCCTGCCATTCTGACCCAGCAATGAACCCTTGCCCGTGCGGAATGTAATTACAAGTTTGGAACGGATGGTGGTTCTGTCCAAGTGGCATGGACACAATACACAACAAGTCATCCCGTTTGAACTCATCCCAGTGCCTATGGATTAGCTGACCAATGAGCTAGCAAGAGCAGGGATGGCGAGAGCCTGTCCAGGGAAACCTGGGCAGGCTCTTTGTATTGTCGTTGCCTTTCCGTACGGGTCGGCTGGTTTAAAAAACTCTCAACTGAGACTAGGCTGGCCGCCTCGATGTCAGCCAACTGTTGCCTTTCAATGACAGAACCACTCACCAGTCGACCCGCCTAAAACGTAGTCAGCGGCCAAAGAATAAGATAAAACACCCCAAACAAGC
>Ga0209777_10003377_pt1 | contig 19858 bp, 17 predicted proteins | sample FrelakmetHBP12HB_FD_187147 | JGI IMG/M metagenome (GOLD analysis project Ga0209777, IMG submission 187147) | Freshwater lake sediment microbial communities from the University of Notre Dame, USA, for methane emissions studies -HBP12 HB (SPAdes)... | ecosystem: Environmental > Aquatic >...
ATAATATTACGCACAAAAAAATATAATATCCACACCACTCTTCCCCTTTTTGTTTTTCTTTGTTATGATAAATTCCTAACGCTATTTATTAATTTATAGTTTATTTAAGGTAATCCCTCCTGGCGTCGGGATACACGAATTTGTAACGAAATTTTCTTCGTTACAATTAACTCGTAAATTTCGACAAATTCGATATGACAAACTTTGATCCCACAAAAGTTCCGGGCGGAAATGAATTGATTAATGCCAAAGATTTTTTGACCAAAGTTGGTTTAGAAGAAGGCATGCGCGTGGGCGATTTAGGTTGCGGCGCCCGCGGCTATTTTGCTACGCAAGCCGCCAAGATGGTGGGCAATAAAGGCATTGTTTATGCGGTGGATGTGGTGAAGAATGTTTTAACCAGCGTTATCAGCTACGCGCATATTTTAGGAATTTATAATATCACCGCCGTCTGGTCTAATTTAGAAAAATACGGCGCGACGAAAATCAGGCCGAGCACCCTAGATGTTGTGTTATTGGTTAACGTCCTTTTCCAAACCAAAGACGACACCACGGTACTAAAAGAATCGACGCGATTGCTGAAAACTGGCGGTAAATTGGCTATTTGCGACTGGAAGCGAACCGGCGCGCCCTTTGGCCCAGCCGTGGAATTGCGAGTGGACTTTGAGGCCATGAAACAATTGGCGGCTGGCCTAGGTTTAAAATTAGACAAAGAATTTGCGGCTGGTCCCTATCATTGGGCACTGGTGTTTAAGAAATAATTTCTACTATGTTGGAACGACAAGTACTGGGACAAAGCGGCGAGCAGCTCGCCGTTGATTTTTTAAAAAAGAAAGGTTATCAAATTTTGGCGCGCAATTGGCGGGCCTGCCTTGCCGGTAGGCGGGCCGGACAATGGGGAGAGGTTGATATTGTGACGCGTGATTATTCTAATCGGCCAAAAATATTTAATCGCTTCTGGCCGATTTTTTTATTTAAGCAAAAATCAGCGCCGCTGGTTTTTGTGGAAGTCAAAACCAAGTCTAATCATAATTTTGGTTTGCCCGAAGAAGAATTAACTGCGGCCAAGCAGCAAAAATTACGACGAGCCATTCAACAGTATTTTTGGCAAAATAAAATTACCAGCGACAATTGGCGCTTGGACTTAGTGGCCATTGATTGGCCGGTCGATGGCACTTCGCCCGAGATTAGGCATTATGAAGGTCTTCAGTAAAATGACAAAATAAGCCTTGCGGAAAGGGGCCCTTTACCCCGTTAGCGCCCACATTTACCTTGATATTCCAGGCTTTAAGACTGATTCATTAAACAATAAAAATAGCCTCTGTTGATAAACTAAGCGGATGGGGCTTGACAAAATATCAAAAATGTGCTATCATATAAGTACCTTTGGATCGGAGTTCCTGCGGGGTCAGCCCTCAGCGGTCCAGGGGCGATCGAGTTAAATTATTCGATACCGGCATCGAGCGGAGGCCGAGCTGAGCAACAGCCCGCACCACCGCCCGTTAAGCCGGTCACCTGCCACCAAGGCGGGTTCGAGGGGCGCCACTCGCGCGGCCGAACAATGTCCGCGCTGGTCAACAGCCGGCCATAATCGGGCCGGGAAGGACAATACGCACCTCGAAGAATTGGAAAGAGGGGCGCGCGCGGCGAATCATCGCCGGGAACGAGTCGCGCCCCTCGTTTCTTTTTAGGAAACTTTTCCCCAACTAGGGTTGACATTTAGAAAATATCTGTTATACTAAAAATACGATAAAACTAGTCTATGGTTAGACTAGTCATTTTTATTAATTAAATTTTATTTTATAATTTTATGAGCAATCAGGACTTAACAATTTCCCAGGCCATTGATCTAATTTGCGAAGAAAAAAAGATTTCCCGCGAAGTCGTTCTCTTGGCTATTGAGCAGGCCTTGGCTGCGGCTTATCGTCGTGATTATGGCGATAAACTGCAGAATATTAAGGTTGATTTTAATCCAGTCGATGGCTCGATGAAGGTTTATGATGTTAAAACCGTGGTGGAAGATTTACCACCCGAGGAGTTAGAACCTAAAGAACCAGAGGCAGCTGAGCCAGAAACGGAAGCCAAGAAAACCAAGAAAACTAAAAAAACCAAGAAGACCAAAAAAGAAGAACCAGCGCCAGAAATAGCGACGGCAGAGAGCGAAGTTCCAGAGGAAGAAAAAAAACGTTTTAATCCCAAAACCGAAGTTCAATTATCGGACGCCAAAAAAATAGATAAAAAAACTAAAGTCGGTGAAATCATTACCAGTGAACTACCCATGCCGTCGGGTTTTGGCCGCGTGGCCGCCCAAACCGCCAAGCAGGTGATCGTGCAGAAAATTCGCGAAGCTGAGCGCCAGACAGTTTTTGATCGTTATAAAGCGCAAGAAGGCACAGTCTTAAACGGCATCATTCAGCGCTTTGATCGCGGCATGGTCATGGTGGAATTGCCGGATGCAGTGGCCATTATGCCTGGCTCAGAGCAGATTATGGGCGAGCGCTATATGCCCAATCAAAAATTTAAATTTTATTTACAAGCCGTGAAGCAAGGTCTTAAGGGTTTGGAAATAATTGTTTCCCGCCGCCATCCAGAAATTTTACGCGAATTATTTAGACAAGAAATCCCCGAGATTAACAGCGGAGCCGTGGAAATCAAGGGCGTAGCCCGGGAAGCTGGTTCGCGCGCCAAAGTGGCCGTGGCCACCAGCGAAAAGGGCGTTGATCCGGTGGGCGCTTGTATTGGCCAGCGCGGCGTGCGCATTCAAACCATTATTTCTGAATTAGGCGGTGAAAAAATTGATATTATTGAATGGAACGAGGACATTAAAAAGTTTATCGCTAATTCTTTATCGCCGGCCAAAATCGTTTCTTTAGAGATTGATGAAGTTAATAAGAAAGCGGTGGCTAAGGTGCAGCCTGATCAGCTTTCGTTGGCCATTGGCCGGGCCGGACAAAATGTGCGCTTGGCTTCACGTTTGACTGGTTATGAAATTGATGTGCAGCAAGCCGAAGTGCCAGCAGGTGAAACTGTAGTCCCGACCGAGCCAGTAGCCATATCTACTGAAACCACAGAGAAGATTGTCGAGCCAGTTGTTCCAGCCGAAACCGCTCCGATTACTGAAGAGAAGCCCGCCAAGAAGCCTCGAGCTAAAAAGGTCAAGAAGGAGAAGGCAGAATAATAGAATATAGAATATTGAAGATTGACCCCCACACCAAAGGTTTTGGTGTGGGGGTTGAATATAGCATCGCCAGTCCTGCCTGAACAGGACTGGCGATATCTTAATTTTGGAGAGCGATTTTATTAAAGTTCGTCGCGCTATAAGCTATGATTATTAAGGTTAATCTTGGGTCGGGTGTATAAACCCCCTTGACAAAATCTTAAAAATGTGCTATAATATATTCATGAAGGTTGAGGATAGCGAGAGGCATTAAGTCCTTTCGGTCCCAATCATAGTTCATTACATCAGAACGATCGATTAACGACACCTTCGGTGTCAGGAGGATACGATGTTCAAAGATATGACGGAAGCCGTCGAGGCTGCAGTAGCAGCCCTGATTCAGGCCGGGTACAAGCCGCGAAAAGACTGGTATCACGAGACGTTCGTTTGCGGTGATCCTGACTGCCACGTGGAGTCACGTGGTGGACAGCCGTTTTCCGCGACTCCGGGCTTCAAGGTCCAGGTTCCGAGTAAGCCGCAGCCCGTCTGGGCACTGTCGCTGTTTGTCGGCAAGGTGCCGGGCGAACAGAGCGCAGTGCTTTGTCCGCATTGCAACCACGAAGTGCTGCAGGCCCAGCGCGCCGGCAAGGCCAAGGATCTGGGTCTGGAAGTCGCCATGCCGGTCAATCCCGACGAAGCGACCCGGATGACAATCCTGTCCAGCCGGAAGGCAGTCAACGAGGCCCTGGGCGTCATCACAGTACCGCTCATCGCGGTGCTGAAGACTCTCGAGGCCAAGCTCACTGCCCAGGACGCAGTTCTGGCCAGTGACGATCCGGCCGCCGAAGCGAAGTTCCAGGCCACCCTGGATGCGCCGACCGTTTGCGCGATCAGTGGGGTTTCAATCCTCCACACGCGCGACGCCTACGCGGTCAACGAGGCCGCCATCAAGAACTTCATTGAGAAGACCTTGAGGTGGCTGCACGATCACCGGGAAGAGAACGAGGCGCGTTCACGGATGGAGGTGCGCCTGGCGCTCGCGCGAAAGGTCTTCAACCAGGTCATCAATCGCGGTCGCGGTGAGCCGGTACGGTTCATCAGCCGGGATGTGGCCAAGATGATCAGTCAGGTTATCGGACCTGTCTCGATCTGGCTGGATGGCAACGAGAAGACGTTCTATCCGACCCTCCGGGCCGAGACGCTGCTCAAGATCATCGCGCGCCGCACAGTCAAGGAAGCAGACAAGAGCGCTACCAGGCTGGGCGAGTTCTTCGGCAAGGACTTGAGTCAGCCCGAAGCCGACTCGACCCCCGATCCGGTCAGACCCGTCGCGGCCGTCATTCCGGACGTTCCGACTGGTCGGATTCCCAACCATGGCCGTCGCACTCGCGGCGACCGCGGCAATCGCCGGTAATCCGGCGCCACAACAACTAGACACCTTCCAGTGAGTTGGTGTCGAGGGCAGGCAACAAGCCTGCCCTTCTTCTTTTCCTCGTTATTAGTGTCCAAGCCCTTGACAAAATTTCGAAAATATGCTACAATATTATTAGAATTAAGAAGAGAAAGTTTAGCGTCTCCACCTATCTAATGCGCTTAATTAAAAATTGAGCTCATCAGATAGGTCAACGACCTATTGAGTCCATAAACCATAAGGAGGTAATCATGGACAAACTTCGTGAATTGATTCAGAAGATTTTTGACGAGGATGGGAAATTAGAAAATTCTATACTCAGATTCTTTGATGAAGAGCGACGAGCGATACCCGAGGCCTATACTGAGCTGGATGAGGTTTGTAGTGGTTCGCATGACGTCATTCGTGCTATTCAGGAAGGCTGGGATAAGCAAGAGATTGATCAGATTTTTGAAGAGATGGAACAGGCCCTACAGGGTCTTCGGCACTCAAAGGCTCCTCGGGCAGTAAGTTGGCAATTCTTTTTCGAAGCAGCCAGGGAACTGGTAGAGGCTCGGTTTTCCCGAATTTTCTACGGTTTTTTGACTGGCGAATACACTGCCATTGAGGAGATTGACCTGTCCAAGCTGACCTATGAAGGTATGGACGTCAGTCCTCAGGCCTGGTTGTTTGGTCTGGTTGATGCTTTGAGTGAATACGCCAAGTTGCATCGTGATTGGATGAATGATCGGCGACTGGCAACTGTTCAGGCCAAGGCCAATGCCGTTCGCGACGAGATCGGTTTTCTGCATACAGGCTGTGAGATTCTTTACAATTATATGAGTACCCCCTCGGGCGTCATTGATGCCTACAGCCGGCGCGGTTGGATGAATACCTTCCGCGGCAAGTTGGGCAAGATTGCTGATTTGATCGAGCGGTTGAAGGACCGGTATTCAACGCTGCTGGATCAGATCGACGCCATCGCCGATAAGGAGGCCGCGATGAATCGCTGGGGGACCAAGTTCCAGGAGCAGATGGTTCAGTTCTTAGCTTCACGGAGTGGTCATTAGATCAATTCGTTCATTGTCCGGCCCGACGCAAGTCGGGCCGGTTTTTCTTTTTAAGAAATTGACAAAAAATTTTAGTTGTGGTAGATTACTTTCATTATGCCAGGTAGTGAAAGTTTGATTGTGCTTTCGTTTTGTTTCGCTATCTGAGCCTATTAATCATTAATTTATTTTATTTTTGTTTCTTAACTAATCGTCATAAGGCGCACTTTTTAAGAAATACTAAACTTCTACTACCTGGTATGACCTACACCTCAAAAAAGCAACCTAAAAATTTATTAGAATTTGAAGTCACCATCTCAACCGAAGAGATGAAAGATTTTTATCAGCGAGCCTTGAGCGAAATGGCCAAAGAAATTACTGTTTCAGGATTTCGTCCCGGCAAAGCCCCCTTAGATTTAGTCGAGCGCCAAACCAGTAAGATTAAAATCTTAGAGCAAGCGGCTGACTTAGCCGTTAATCAAAATTATCGAGAGATTATCGTTAAAGAAAAAGTTTGGCCGATTGGCGAGCCCAAAGTGGAGCTGTTGAAATTGGCGCCTGACAATCCGTTAATTTTTAAAATGACGATTACCCTGATGCCCAAAGTGAAACTGGGCGATTATAAAAAAATAAAAGTTTCTGCCAAACCAGTCAAGACCGAAGAAAAAGACGTGCAAAAAGTTCTGCAAGAACTGCAGCAAATGCGCCGCAAAGAAGCGGCAGTCAAGCGTCCGGCGCAACTCGGTGACCGCGCTGAAGTTGACCTAGAAATGTTCATTGACAAAGTTCTATTGGAAAATGGTCAAGTCAAAAATTTATCCGTGATTTTGGGCCAGGATTTCTATATTCCAGGGCTCTCGCAGCAATTAATTGGATTAAACGTCGGCCAGACCAAAGAGTTTAATCTGGAGTATCCGGCCGACCATTTTGATAAAAAATTGGCCGGCAAGAAAGTTGATTTTAAGGTCAAGCTAAATAACCTTTTTCAGATTGACTTACCGGACTTAAATGATAACTTTGCCCAGGGAGTAGGCAAATTTAAAAGTTTGGTTGAGCTGCACGACCAGCTGAAAGATAATCTGACCCAAGAAGCACAAGCCAAAGAAGATGAGCGCCAAGAAGTTGAAGTTTTAAAACAATTAGTGGATAAGTCCACTTTTGAAGAATTGCCGGAGATTTTGGTGGAAAGCGAACTAGATAAGGTTATGAATGAGTTGCAATATGGTGTGGAGAGCCAGGGCCTAAAATTTGACGACTATTTAATGCATTTAAAAAAAACCAGGGCTGATTTAAGAAAAGATTTCATTCCCAAGGCCGAAGCCAGAGTTAAAACTGCCTTAGCCGTTCATGAAGTGGCCGATCAAGAAAAAATTGTGGTGGACGACAAAGAGCTGGATCAGGAAGTAGAAAAAATGATTGAGTCCTACCGTGAACAACCCGATCTTTTAGAGCATATTCAATCAAATCAAGGCAGAAACTATTTATATAATGTAATCTTGAACAGAAAAGTTATCGCTTTCTTAAAAAAATAGAGGGTTTGCCCCTTTATTTTTTATTATCTCAATTGCATCTATGAAGATTTTTTATGCCTTTAGTGGTCAGGGTTATGGGCATGCTTCGCGTTCCTCGGTGACGATTCAATATTTGGAGAGCCTGGGTCATGAGATTCGCATTGCTACTGGTGAACAGGGTTTGATTTTTGCCCGGCAGGTTGGACTAAAGAACGTTTTTGGCATTGAGCAATTTAAGATTCATCATTCACGGCAAGGCGCTTCAGCCGTTAAGACCCTTTTTAAGCTTTTTCAGCAAAGTCCAAAAAAAATTTTTCTCAATACCTTCAAACTTCATCGCGCCCTTAAAAATTTTAAACCAGATTTTGTTATTTCTGACATGGAGCCATTCTCTTACTCTTGGGCTAAATGGCGCGAGTTGCCGCTGTGGACCATCAACAATCAGTCTTTAATTACTCTGACAAAGTTTTCTACCCCGACTCATCTTCTGACTGACTATTTTGGCGCAAAAACAGTAGTCAGTCTTATAAATCCGCCAGCCGACCTTAACTTTGTTTTATCATTTTGCCCCCAACTTACGCCGCTGCGAGCAAAATATAAAAATAAATCCTTTTTAGTGCCGCCCATTTTAAGAAAAGAGCTTTTTTCTTTAACCCCCAAGGTTGGTAATCATATTTTAATTTATCAGACCGATTCGACATATCAGAAGAGGGTTAGGGCGATTGTTAATCATTTTCCACAAATAAAATTTTATATTTATAACCTTAAAAATGACGGCAGATTTGGTCGCCAAGCTGTCTTTAGAAAATTTAGCAGCACTCAATTATTAGAAGATTTGGCCGGCGCCCGGGCGGTTATATTAAATGGCGGATTTACGGTTCTAGGCGAAGCCATTTATCTTAAAAAGCCCATCATTTCCTTGCCTTTACATGGTGACTTTGAGCAGACCTTAAATGCCATATTATTAGATCGGGCTAATTATGGGATTTTTTTGCCCAAAGTTGACCTAGAGAGAGTTGAAAAATTTTTTGATAACTTGGATTTTTATGAAAGGAACCTACAGGATTATCATCAAAATAAAAATTGTATTTTTGAAACAAAATTAAAAGAAGCTTTAAATAAATAAAGTATATGCCAGGTAGTGAAAGTTTGGCAGGGCTTAGCCTCTTCTTCAGACAATAATTTACCTGGTATAATAGAGTATATTTTAATTTGTTAATTTGACCTTTTCTTATCGCTCCAACATAAGAAGAGGCCAAACTTCTACTACCTGGTATGCAAATTGCTATTATCTCTGATACTCATGATAATTTTGCCACCACCGAGAAGGCTTTGGTTTGGATTAAGCGTCATAGCATTCGGACGATAATTCATTGTGGTGATTTATGCGCGCCAGCCTTTCTAACTCAATTTTTGGCCAAGAAATTTTCTGGCACTATTCATTTGGTTTATGGCAATGTCGGCGATCGCAAAATGTTAGAGGACCGCTTAGGCAGTTTTCCTAACGTGGAGTATCATCGCGATATAGGTAAGCTTAAAATTGGCGGCAAGAAGATTGCCTTCACCCATTTTCCGGAAAAGGCGCGCGAGCTGGCCAAGACAGGCAAATACGATATTGTTTTTTACGGCCACACTCATAAACCTTGGGAGGATAGGATAAAAGTAAAAAGCCCATCACTGGGACTAAAGATTTTGCCAAATAAAAAGCGAGCCATTAAATCAGTTCGCCTGGTTAATCCCGGCACTCTGGCCGGCATGTTTTATAAGGCAACTTTTGCGGTTTATGATCCGACGACTGATAAATTAGAATTGAAAATATTAGAAAGGCTATAAGATAAAGATTTTTGTTTTTTGTGCCACTTCCTTAAATAATTGACAGGTTTAACTTGTCAATTATTTTTATTGTGTTATGATATTAAATAACATTTTAGCTTTAATTTTAATCTTTTATGTCAAAAAATAAACTTTGGACAAATTTTATTTTAATTCTGGTGCTGGCCGTTTTGGCTCTGTTAATTGATATCCCCCGCCTGCCAAAGTGGATTCCCGGCTCACAGTGGTTTACTAATCAGAATATTCATCTCGGGCTAGACCTGCAAGGTGGAACGCGTCTGACCTATCAGACGGACACTTCTAGTATTCCGGCCAATCAACGAGCGGCGGCGGTTGACGGAGCGCGTGATGTTATTGAGCGCCGGGTAAACCTTTTCGGCGTGGCTGAACCGCTGGTCCAGACCGCTCAAGCTGGTGATGAGTGGAGAATTATTGTGGAATTGCCGGGCATTAAAGATGTCAATCAGGCGATTCAAATGATTGGGGCGACACCACTGTTGGAATTCAAAGAACAGGCTGCACCTCAGCCCTTAACCGATCAACAAAAGGCAGCCATGGCCACCTATAATCAAAAAGCTCAACAGTTGGCGCAGCAGGTTTTACAAAAAGCTTTAAAGCCAGGCAGCGACTTTGCGACCCTGGCCAAACAATACTCACAAGATGACGGCACCAAAAATCAAGGAGGAAACCTGGGCTGGTTTGCCAAAGGCACGATGGTAACAGAATTTGAAAATGCCGTCTTTGCCTTAAAAAAAGGAGAAGTGACTAAAACCCTGGTTCAAACTCAATACGGCTATCATATTATTAAAAAATTAGACGAAAGAATCAATTCCAGTGGCCAACAGGAAATTTTAGCCAGCCATATTTTGATTAAAACCGAATCGATTAACCAGACAGTCGTCAATGGCGGTTGGGCTTATACTGGCTTGACTGGCAAACAATTAAAGAGCGCTACTTTAAACTTTGATTCGCAGACCAATGCGCCACAGATTAGTTTAGAGTTCAATGCTGAGGGGACGAAATTATTTGGCGATATTACTACGCGCAATGTCGGTAAACCAGTGGCTATATTTTTAGATGGCTTTCCGATTAGCATTCCCACTGTCCAAGAGGCGATTACCAGCGGCAAGGCAGTGATTAGCGGAAAATTTACTGTCCAAGAGGCCAAGGATTTAGCTCAGCGCTTATCGGCCGGAGCCTTGCCAGTGCCAATTAAATTAGTCAGTCAACAAAATATCGGGCCGAGCTTGGGTCAGATTGATGTGCAAAAAAGTATCGCTGCCGGAGTGATCGGATTTTTAGCCGTGATTTTATTTATGGTCATCTTCTATGGCGTTTATGGTTTGATGGCCGCCCTGTCTTTGTTCATTTATGTTCTGATCAACTTGGCTTTATATAAGTTGATTCCGGTTACTCTAACCCTGGCCGGTATCGCTGGCTTTATTATCTCGATGGGCATGGCTCTTGATGCCAATGTGTTGATTTTTGAAAGAATGAAAGACGAGAAGAGGTTGGGTAAGTCGGGTTTAACCATGATTGATGATGGATTTCGTCACGCCTGGACAGCCATTCGCGACAGCAATGTCAGCACGCTGATTGCCTGTTTCGTTTTGTATGAATTCGGCACCGGACTAGTGAGGGGCTTTGGTCTGACTCTGGGCTTGGGAGTGCTTCTGAGTTTATTTACGGCTATTGTTATTACCAAAACTATTCTTAAATTATTTATTCATAAACAATAATTACTATGTATAACCTTGTTGCGAAAACTAAAGTTTTCTTTATTATTTCCTGCGTGATTATTGCTGTCGCCCTAACTTCTTTGATTCTGTGGGGCTTGAAGCCAGGTATTGATTTTACTGGCGGTACGAACATGGAGTTAAATTATCCTAATGGTGCGCCGACCGCTCAGCAGATTCAGAGTCAACTTAAAGATCTAAATTTGGGGCAGTTAGACATTAGATTTAGCGGTACCAGTGATGTGGTTTTGCGCTTTCAGGAAATTAACGAAACGATCCACCAGTCTATTTTGGAAAAGTTAGGTCATCCGGAAGAAATTAATTTTGAATCACTTGGCCCAACCATTGGTCGAGAATTAACCAGCAAGGCCCAGACCGCCGTGATTCTGGTGATCATTATCATTTTGATTTATATTGCCTGGTCTTTCCGGAAACTATCAAAAATTATTAAGAAAGGTGAATCCTGGCGTTATGGTGGTGGCGCGATTTTGGCGGCTGTGCACGACGTACTGGTGATGCTGGGACTGTTCGCCATCTTAGGGCATTTTCAAGGAACAGAAATTAGTTCAGCCTTTATCGTGGCCATCTTAACGGTTTTAGGATATTCCATCAGCGATACGATTGTGGTTTACGATCGTATTCGCGAGAACTTGCTCATTGACGGTTGGCGTGATTTTAAAGCCACCGTTAACCGCAGCTTGAATGAAGTTATCGTCCGGTCGCTGGGTACGACCATCGTGACTGTGTTGGCCATCTTAACCGTCTTCTTGTTTGGCGGTGCTTCAATTCGCGACTTTGCCTTAGCCATGATGGTCGGTATTGCTACTGGTGCTTGGTCGTCTCTAGCAATTGCTACGCCATTTCTGATTTTCAAGAGAAAATAAGGAATTGCCTTTCATCGAAGATTTGTAATTAAATTTTATGTCATTCTTTGATAGTCCAGATGGCATTGAGACGCTTCTCAGCGGTAGTCATGTGAGTTTTTTAAAAAGAGATCGACCCCCACTCTCCGATAAAGAACGCGAACTACAATTAGAAAATGAACGAAAACTACAAAACGGAATTATAATTTTAAGAAAATTGAGAACCTTAGCGCTAGAAGCGCAGGATTCTGCTATGAGACAGAATGCCTTGAAAGAAGCCCACCAACTTTCTGATCAGATGGCCGAAGTTATTTTGAATCAAGCGCTTGGCGACAAACCTTCTCCTATTGATTTATCTTTTTTAGAAACGCTAAAAGAGACGCAGGGCAAATATGCTGATCAAGATGATGGCTCAGCACACAGTATTCCTCCGTCGTTTTCCATATCCAACCTCTTCCAAGCAACAGATGACATGCTGGTTCGTATTGAGGAGAAGGCTCAATCCATTACGAAGCCAGATCATAGGTTAGTGCCAGAAGAGCTAAGATATGTGTTTCACGAGTTCTTGAGAGGTGCTAACGACTTGACTATTAATGCTATAGACAAATTTTTTGCCCAAGGTACCAAGATTGGTGGGATCTTAAGCGGCGGAAGTGTTTACGTGGAATTAGTGAAAAAGATTGTCGAGAGATATGGTGACCCCTCTCTTACAATTAATTCTTTTGTAATTGCCGTAGATAAAGAAAAAAAGAAAGCGGTGTTCGAGGCGAGCATATCAGATTCATCTACTCGAACCGTTATTTTAACAGATGACGTGACTGATAAGGGTGGCACCATTTTGACTGCTTTTTGGGCGGCGGGTGAACAATTCCCAATGGCAATCATCTATTCAGGCAAAGGTACTGATCAACCTGGTGGTTTTGAAAAACGACGTACCGCAGAGTATATGGCTCACCTAGAAATGATTTTTCAAGACTTTGCAGATTTGGCCGGAGAGAAAAGAGATGATGAGGCCTTGGCTGTTTTTAGACAAGCCGAGGAATATGCCCAGAAGTACAAAGTTAGATTACAACCCGGTTGGTATAAAATAAAAGATCGGATTGAAAAAAGAACAAAAAATACACCGCAAAAAGTATAAATTAGATGATCATCAAATTATTTATTGGAAATTCCGAATTAAATATTTAATATTTTATGAAGGTTGCCCTAGTACATGATTTTTTAACTCAGTATGGCGGAGCAGAGAAAGTTTTAGAAGTGTTGCACGAAATATGGCCGGACGCTCCGGTCTATACTTTATTTTACGACCAAAAAGCTCTGGGCAATAAGTTCAAGGGCTGGGACATTCGCGTTTCGCCGATTCAGAATTTGCCTTTTGGCGTCAGTCATTATCGCTGGTATTTGGGATTAATGCCAGTAGCTATTGAGCGCTTTGATTTGCGAAATTATGATTTAGTGGTTTCTTCTTCATCGGCCTATGCTAAAGGAGTTTTAACCCACGGCCAGACCAAACATCTTTGCTATTGTTATAGCCCGACCAGGTATTTATGGAGTGATGCTTATGATTATTTGAATGGCTTATCGGGAGCTGAGCGAGTTTTTAAAAAATTGCTACCGCCGCTTTTGACTTATTTAAGGAATTGGGATTATTTAGCCGCTCAACGGCCCGACAAGTTGATAGCAATTTCTCAATTCATTGAGGAGCGGATTCGTCATTATTATCGGCGCGAACCATCGGCAATTATTTATCCGCCGACCGAGACAGAAAAGTTTTACTTATCTGATCAGCTGGAAAATTATTATTTATTGATTTCACGATTGAGACCATATAAAAAAATTGATTTAGCCATTCGTGCCTTCAATCAATTAAAAATACCTCTCAAAATTATCGGCACGGGCTATGATAAATCCTTGCGTCAGCTGGCCGGACCGTCGATTGAATTTTTAGGTTCAGTCAGTGACGAGGCCAAGGCAAAATATTTATCGCATTGCCAAGCTTTAATTTTTCCCCAAGAAGAAGATTTTGGTTTGGTGGCCGTGGAGGCTATGGCCAGTGGTCGGCCGGTCATTGCTTATCGTTCTGGCGGAGCCCTGGAGATAGTGGAGGAAAATAAAACCGGTGTATTTTTTAACGAACAAACCTGGGAGAGCTTGGCCGAGGCGGTGATTAAATTTGATGTTAAAAAATTTAACCCGGTGTTTATTAAAGAGCGCGCGGAAAGATTTTCTAAAGCACATTTTAAAAAAGAATTATTAGATTTGGTCAATACTTCAGAATAAATAATAGCGATATGGCCATCAGACAGAAAAAAATAAATGTTAAAAAATTGGGATTAAATCGCTTCCCGTTTATTATTAAAGTCAGCAAACAGTTCCCCCAAGCGCAGATTTATGTGGTGGGCGGAGCAGTTCGCGATTTTTTATTAAATCGGCCGAGCAAAGATTTTGATTTTGTGATTAGGGGGGTTGCCGCCGAAGCATTAAAGAATTTTTTAGAAACTTTAGGTATTGTTAAGTTGGTGGGCCGTAATTTTGGCGTTTTCAAGTTTGTGCCCGCTGGCGGCGATGAGCATAGCTCAATTGACGTGGCTTTGCCGCGCACTGAACATGCTTTTGGCACGGGTGGTTATCATGATTTTGACGTCCAAAGCGATCCGCATTTGCCCGTTGTCGAAGATTTAAAGCGCCGGGATTTTACGGTTAATGCCATTGCCTTGGAGGTTAGCCAGGGCAATCAACCGAAAATCGTTGATCCTTTTGATGGGTTAAAAGACTTGAAAAACAAGATTTTGCGAGCCGTGGGTCAACCGGAAGATAGATTTCAAGAAGATTATTCACGCATGTTAAGGGCCTTGCGTTTTTCCTGTCAAATTAGTTTTAAAATTGAAGAAAAAACCTGGCAGGCGATTATTAAAAACATTTTTCATATCAACGATATTCGTTCTAGCGTAGAGTTGGTGGCTGGCGGAGCGAGCGCTGAAAATGAAATTAAAGAAGAGCGCGTGGTGCCCTATGAGGTGGTGGCTAAAGAATTCTTGAAAGCATTTTTAGCTGATCCGGTTCGGGCTATGGACTTGTATGACGAGTCAGGCGCTTTCCGCGAATTAATTCCGGAATTATTGACCATGAAAAATTGTCCGCAGCCGGAGAATTTTCATAGCGAAGGCGATGTCTGGACTCATACGCGATTAGCCTTAGCGAAATTAAGTTCACCGGAGTTTATCAAACAATTTTCTGACCAACAAGCTTCTATTAGTTTAATTTTAGCTGTTTTGTTTCATGATATTGGTAAGCCAGCGACTTTGACCACTCCAGAACAGCATGGGGCAGACCGGATTCGTTTCAATGAACACGACACCACTGGTGCAAAAATGGCGGTGAATATTTTTAATCGTTTGCGCCTGTCTAATCCGGAAGGTGTTGGTATTGACGTGGATAAGGTGGCTTGGCTAATTCAGCATCATATGATTTTGGTTCATGGCGATATTGAGGCGATGCGCGAAAGTACCATTGAAAAATATTTTTTTAACCCCGACCACTTAGGCGATGATTTATTAAAATTATCTTGGGCTGATATTGCCGCAACTGTGCCGCCAAAGGGTCGTCCTGATTTTACTCAATTTAAACAAATGTTGGCCCGGATTGAGCGGTTAAAATCATTGTCTAAAACCAAAAAAAATCTGCCCCCAGCACTCTTAGACGGCCATGAGCTTATGAAACTATTTAGTTTAAAACCAGGTCAGCGCATCGGTGAATTAAAAGACGCCTTGCGCGAAGAACAATTATCTGGCCGCGTGTCTACTCGCGAAGCGGCTATTGAATTTTTACGTCGCCATATGGTTTCATAAACAAACTTTGAGTGCCTGTGTATTACTTTTAGTTGTCGGCTTGCTCTCGCACCCAGAAATTTTAATTTTTATTGTAAAAACACCAATAAAATAGGTCTTAAATCGGTGTTTATTTTTTTGTTATTTTTTTAATTGACGAATTGCCAATTTGGCAGAATTTCTGGGTGCGGGGGCTTGACAACTTTTTTATTTAGCGGATAATAAAATCAGATCGTCACAAGCGATCCAAAAGGAGGTTCGCCGTGAAGAAAGCAAATACCGTAATGACCGATCAGAAAGACTCAAGGGCTCGGAAAATTCTGAGACCCAAAGAACCCAAAGTATCGGCCATCAAAGACTTAAGTAGTTTGACTCAAGATGAAAGAATCTTGGTTAAGTGGCTTCGTCGAGAAGCGCCCACCAAGGAAGAGGTGGCCAAACACTTTCATCTTCCGATGAGCGAGGTTTATGCCTTGGTTTGGTCTATTCGAAATAAGGGTTATGAGGTTACTTTAGGGGCAGGACGTATTAATTTGTCGCGGGAGCCAAAGGCCACCCAAGAGCCAGGAATATTGGGAGATACATCCATCAAGTCGATTTGGAGATTTTTGGTAATTGCCGACACCTATTTGGGAAATAAATACAGTCAAGTAACATTGCTCCACACTCTTTATCGGATTGCGCAGAACGAGGGCGTGGATTTTATTTTACACGCTGGCAACTTAACTACTGGCGTAGTGCCACCCAATCGTTCAAATGAAGTATTTTTGGAAACACCTGACCAGCAAATAGAATATGCTACCACCGTCTTTCCGTCCATTAAAGTTGGTGGTCGAATCATTAAGACGCATATTATTTCGGGCGGAGCCGATGCAACTTACTTAAGAACGGCTGGCGTTAATGTTGTGCAGGGCGTTTGTTCCAAAAGAGATGATTTGGTTTATGAGGGCGCCTTAGAGCGTGACTATAAATTGGGAAGCTTGAGGATTAGCGTTTTGCATCCTGGTGAAGACGAAGCTCCTTACGCCAAATCTTATCCGTTACAAGGAGTGGCTGAAAATATTATTGAGAGCGTTCAACAGTTGGGTGACTCCAGGTCTAGACCTGATTTAGTGATTATGGGTGGCTGGCAGACTGCCATGGAGATTCCCAACGCCTTTGGTATGATGATATTATCGCTGCCCTCTTTGAAATCCTTGACTCCTTATCAGAAACGTAAGAAAAAAAAGGCTGTGGTTCCCACTATTGGGGCCATCATGGTTGAGGTACATTTTGACAAGAAAGGTAATGTTAAGGTCATTGATCATGGTGATGGTGAAGAAGAAAAGTGCATCTTTTGGGACGCCATTGATTTATCAGCTTATCAAATAGTTGATGATTATCAGGGTTCAGCTAAGAAGCGCAAAACAGCTGCCACAATGAAAGTTGGCGTTCCGGCCGACAAGAAACAAGATCAATTGAACGATGACCACAAAATGGTTTTACGATATTTATTGGAAGGATTGAGATTGGGCGAGATTGCTCGTCAAACAGGACTAGAAAAGCGTCAAGTAAAAGCCATCATTCGGCAACTACAGAAAAAGGGTTATAAAATTTCTTATGATAAGGCCTCCAAGAGAGATGTTATTGAGTGGGAGCCTAATCTTGAATTTACTCCCCTAGATATCTCGAAATTGTTTGTCGAAGAGATAAAGCTTGGCGCTATTAGTGATCCTCACTTGGGCGGACGAGCTCAGCGCATGAGCTTAGTGCGTAAAGCCTATCAAATTGGCGAGCGAGAGGGCATTCAGGCTATGACTCATTCTGGTGATATGACCGATGGTTTCTGGCCAAAATATGCCGATCACTTCGCTGATCAATTCTTGATTGGCGCCGATGTGAATGAAAGGTATTTGATTGATAATTATCCGCGTAGTTCCAGATTCAAGACCGAGTTGATCGCCGGATCCCATGATCTGACTTATTGGAATCATGGCATGCACGATCTTCTTGGGGCCTTTGCTCACGAGAGACCTGACATCCATTATGTTGGTCGCAATCGAGGCATTACCGAAGTCAGAGGACTGAAAATTGGATTAAATCATCCTCGTGGTCATACGGTTTACGCCTTGTCTTATCCGATTCAGAAGATTATCGAAATATTTTTGAACAAGATCGCCATTGAAGGGTTAGAGCCGAATGTCAGTGCTTACTTCGTTGGGCACTTTCATAAGGCCTTCTTCATTCTATATAAAGGCATTGCTTGCTTTACCGTACCGTCCTTGACCGAGAACTCGCCCTTCATGGAAGCGGCTAGCTATACTTGGTTGGGAATGATTATCGTTCAATTCTGGCGGGATGCGGATGGGAACGTAACCCGCATTCGCCCTCGATTCATTCCTTTTAAGTTCAGATCACCTGACAAGAAGACGCAGATTGACGCATAAATATATCAGGGGAGCACGATTGCTCCCCTTTTAATTTTGTGGATTTCTGCTAAGCTATAAATATGGGGGTTGACAATTTTTTAAAATTAGATATTATTTTTAAACATAAAGATTGGCTGATTATTAATAAACCAGCCGGACTTTTGGTTCATCCCGACCAACACCATCAAGAAAAAACTTTAATTGATTTAATCTTGACAGAATATCCTGAAATTAAATCGGTCGGTGACCCAACGCGGCCAGGCATTGTTCATCGCTTAGACAAAGATGTTTCGGGATTGATGGTCGTGGCCCGCAGTCAAGAATTTTATGAATATATCGTTAAACAATTTACTGACGATAAAGTAAAAAAAGAATATTTGGCCCTGGTTTATGGCCGACCTGAGCCGAGCGCTGGCAAAATTGACTTGCCTTTAGCCCGCACCAAAGACGGCAAAATTGTGGCCGTGCAATATCATGGTAAAATAAAAAATCAAAAAGAAGCCACGACCGAATACGAAGCTATCAAAAATTATTCTCAATATAGTTTATTAAAAGTTAGGCCCTTAACTGGCCGCACCAACCAGATTCGCGTTCATTTGCGCGCTATTAATTGTCCGCTGGTCGGCGACCTGATTTACGGATTCAAAGATAAGAATGAAGGCAACGAGCTGGGAAGAATTTTTTTACATGCAGCTTATTTGGGCTTTTACGATTTAAATAATGCTTGGCAAGAATTTAAGAGCGACTTACCAGAAGACTTACAAAATTTTTTAAGTCAATTAATATGATTATTACTTTAAGCGGCAAGCCTGGAGCGGGCAAAACAACCGTAGCGAAGATTTTAGCCGAAAAATTAGGTTATAAATTTTATTCCACCGGTGATTTGCGTGGCCAGATGGCCATGAAAAGGGGTTTAACCATTGATCAGTTGAATGAGATTGGAACCAAGGAAGATTGGACCGACAAAGAAGTGGATAATCTTACCAAAGAAATAGCCGAGAGAGAAGATAATTTGATTTTCGATAGCTGGCTGGCGTTTTTCTTCATTCCCAAGTCATTTAAAATATTTTTAGAAATTAATCCACAAGTTGCAGCAGAGAGAGTTTTTATAGATCAGCGACCAGATGAAAAACACTTTGACTCTCCGGTTGGGATTGAAAAAATGCTGAACGAACGACTAGAACAAAGCCGACAGCGTTATTTAAAATATTATAATGTCGATTTTTTGGACAAATCGCATTATGATTTAATAGTTGATACCACCAATCTATCTCCAGTAGAAAAAGTGGTTGATAAAATTTTAATTAGTTTAAAACAATTATGACCGAAGAAAACAAAACTCAAAAAAACGACGAGCAGAAGAATGACCAAATCAAAGAAGAGAATAAAAAAACTTCTTTAGATATTAAAGTTGGTTCATTGGTTCGTGTTCATCTGAAGATTAAAGAATTAGATGCCAAGGGCAATCCCAAGGAGCGCGTGCAAATTTTTGAAGGCATGGTTATTGCCCATCAGCACGGCAATGAGCCGGGCGCGACCTTTACGGTGCGTAAAATCGGCGCGGATAATATTGGCGTGGAAAGGATTATCCCAGTTCATTCACCCACGATTGTGAAAATTGAATTAGTTAGGCAGCACAAGGTCCGCCGGGCCAAATTGTATTATTTGCGCACGCAGAAAAAGCAGAAAAAAATGAAAGAAGTGAAATAACGCCAGAAGATAGAATATGGAAGGTAGAAGATAGAATAATTTTGACTTTTCAATCTCAATTTTGATTTTTGCCTTTTGTATTTCTAGACGCGGACGTGGCGGAACGGTATACGCGCATGCTTGAGGTGCATGTGGGAGTAATCCCGTGAGAGTTCAAATCTCTCCGTCCGCACCAGTTTAATTATTGAAAATTAATATTTTGGGCCCGTAGCTCAGCGGTAGAGCACTTCCATGGCATGGAAGGGGTCAGGGGTTCAAGTCCCCTCGGGTCCACCAATCGCAACTTTCGCTGTTTTGGGAAAGGATTGCCTCGCGGCTTCGCCGCTCGGCATTCGGGCTTTGCGCCTTGCGCAAAGCCATAAAATCCCACGGCG
>Ga0209777_10003378_pt1 | contig 19855 bp, 19 predicted proteins | sample FrelakmetHBP12HB_FD_187147 | JGI IMG/M metagenome (GOLD analysis project Ga0209777, IMG submission 187147) | Freshwater lake sediment microbial communities from the University of Notre Dame, USA, for methane emissions studies -HBP12 HB (SPAdes)... | ecosystem: Environmental > Aquatic >...
GTTTCAAGCTCATAAGGAATATAATGGGGAGGCATACCGAAGTTGAGGGAGTCTCCATAAATGAGCTTGAAACGGGCGCCCTGATCGAAAACATTCCGTCAACTTACGAGGAATGGGACAAGCTGAAGAAGACCATTTCCTTAAACCCGCTCTACCTCCAGAATATTGTCGCCAAGGACGGGAAAGCCACATCCATCAATGTGGTGCTCGAACAGATGACCGAAGAGGAAATGTATTCCAAGGACATCGTGGGGCAGATTGACAAGGTGATGGAGGAGGGCCGGAAAACGGGCCTTGACATCACGGCGACGGGCATTCCGCAGACCAAGGTGGAGACCTCACTTTACATGAGGCAGGATTTGAAGAGGTTTTTGCCTTATACGCTTCTTTTGATCGCCCTTGTGTTGTACATCAGTTTTTATCATGGCCCCAACCGTTTCAATCCCGCCTTTCTCCTGACGCTGGTCATATTGGTTGTCACGTTTATCGCCCAGGTTTATTTCAATATTTCATGGCCCTTCATCACGACGGTGCTGGCTACGGTGGGTCTCATCCTATTCCTCACCTTTTTCGGCGGTGGGGCGATATTGCTGCCGCTTCTCTCGGCGGTGCTGACCGTTACGTGGACGGTCGGGTTCATGTATTACGCGGGGATCAAGTTCAGCCTGATAAACACCGTGATGCCGAGCCTGTTGATAACAATCTGCATTGCGAGCGTTCTGCACGTCATCAGCGAGTATTATTACGAGCCAACCGGGCAGGCCGATCCGAGGGAGGCGTTGATTGCGACGGTGAAGCACGTGAGCCTCCGGGTCTCGATCACCTCTTTCGTGACCGCCGTGGCATTTGGTTCGATCGTAGTCAATAAGATTCAGGCCATCCGGGACATGGGTATACTCGCGGTTTTCGGGGTGTTTGTCGCGTGGCTGATGGCCATGTCCTTTATACCCGCCATGCTTATCCTGATGAGGCACAAGCCCAGGATATCTCCCGAGGTGACGGAGAAGAATCCCGTTGAGGGCAAGTTGGGTCGCATCCTGTGGCGCATCGCCGATTGGGACTTGAGGCATTCCAAGTTTGTCTTGTGGACGAGGACTATCATGACCGTCGTCATGATTCCCGGTATACTTGTACTCAAGATAGATACCGACTTCATGTCCTATTTTCACAAGGGCGACCCGGCGGTGCAGGCGCGGGACAAGCTGATCTCGCATCTCGCGGGCAGCTCGCCGTTCTTCGTAGTGATAGATGGCCATATACCCGATGCCTTCCTGGAGCCGGTGATGCTGAAGAAAATCGAATCCTTCGAGAAATGGCTCGCGACCCAGGACGGCGTTGACACCACCCTCTCTGTGGCCAGCTACCTGAAATTGAGCAACCGGGCGCTGTGGAGCAACGATCCCGCCCATTTTGAGATACCGGACAACCGCAAGGCCTTGGCCCAACTGTTCCAATCGCTCTCCAGCACCAAGATGCTCGATCCGTACGTAAACAAGGAATTCTCAATGGCCAACGTCATGGTGAGAACGCGGATCGTCGGCAGCTCCGCCACTCTGGCCCTCGAAAAGAAGATAAACGAGTGGGCAGAGAAAAATTTCCCCGAAGCAAAAGTCACCATGACCGGCACTCTCTACCTCCTCAACAAGACCGCCGACTCCGTCAGCCACCACCAGATTGAAAGCACGATAATCGAGACCATTTCGCTGTTCCTCCTCATGAGCTTCTTCCTCCTCTCCTTCAAACTGGGGCTATTGGCCATGTATCCCAACGTAACCCCGATATGTATCCTGTTCGGCACCATGGGCTTCCTGTCCATCTCGATAGACCTCTCGACGAGCATCATCGCGAATATAATCATCGGCCTCGCGGTGGATTACACGATACATCTGCTTACCGAGTTCAACCGGAAGGTCAAAAAAATAAGGGACGAGGAGGAGTCCATAAGGCTCACCCTGGCCACCACAGGCAGGCCGGTGACGCTGACCGCCATCACGCTGTTCATGGGTTTCGCCATAGTCAGTTTTTCCAAGTTCCGACCGATCTCCCACTTCGGGGAGCTTACCGCATTCATCCTGGTCGTCTGCCCTCTCGGCGACCTCTTTGTGCTGCCTGCGATTTTACGCACCGTTAAGATGATCACTCTGTGGGACGTCCTCGATGTGAAGCTCGGCAAGGACCCCAAGAAGATGATCAAGATATTCGAGGGGCTGTCCAACAGGCAGGCGCGCATCGCGGCTCTCATGGGGCATATCCACGCTTATAATGCCGATGAGGGTATAATAGCGGAAGGGGACGTCGGCAGCGAGATGTTTGTGGTTATAACCGGGAAGGTCGAGATATATTCGGGAGATTTGAAAGAAAGGCAGTCCATCGCCATTCTTGGGCCTGGAGACAATTTCGGGGAAATGGCCGTGGTGAGGCACGGCTTCCGTTCCGCAAGCGTTCGCGCCATCGAGAGTACCGAACTGCTCATCCTCGACGAAGGAAGTCTACAACGCATCAAAAGGCGCTATCCGTGGATAGCCGCCACCATATTCCTGAATCTTACCCGCATCCTCTCAGACCGCCTCCAAATCACCACCGTTACCGCCATGCTGCGGGGGAAGTAAAGAGAAGAAAAAATCCGCAGATTACGCAGGTTTCACAGATTTTTTTAGGGAGAAAATAATAATTTGATCATTTATTGCTTGGTTGCCAGTTTTTCCGATTGCGTTATATTGAATAAAACTCCGATTAATGGGGGAGTCTAGTCTTGGCCAACTGTATATGAAGAAGTTTAGTCGCATTAGAAAAACTTTCTTGAAATCTGCGGAATCTGCGCAATCTGAGGATTTTTTCTTCTCCGCGGGAGGCCGCAGGTGAGCACCAGGAAGGCGCTAGGCAAGGGATTGGGGGCATTGATCCCCCATGCGGAGGGCGCTGGGGCGGGGCGCGAGCAGAGGTTTATCCCCATTGACAGGATCATCCCCAACCGCCGCCAGCCGAGGATGGGCTTTGACGAGAAGGCCATCGAGGGCCTTGCCGAATCCATAAGGGAACAGGGGGTGATCGAGCCGCTGATACTTCGGCCCGTTTCTGCACCCGAGGCCGATTATGAGGTGGTCGCGGGCGAGCGACGCTGGCGGGCGGCAATGAAGGCGGGACTGGACAAGGTACCCGCCATTGTGATGGAGTTGTCGGATCGTGAGGCCCTCGAACTTGCCCTTACCGAAAATATTCAGAGGGAAGAACTTAACCCCATCGAAGAGGCCCGCGGATACCAGATGCTGAAGGACGAGTTCAGCATGACCCAGGATGATATATCGAGGCGCGTCGGGGTTGACAGGTCAACCGTTGCGAATATGCTGCGCCTCCTGAAACTGGAAGATCCGATTCAGCGCGATATTGCGAAAGGCTCGCTGTCACCGGGGCACGCAAGGGCGTTGCTCGTTCTCGAAGGCGAAATTCGCGAATGGCTCTGGAAGGAAATAACCAAAAAGGGCTTGACGGTTCGGCAGGCTGAGCTAATATCTCAGAAGCCGAGGTTTAAAAGCGGCACGGCCGGCGAAAAAAGCCGCGAAGCGGCAATTGATGCGGCGCTTGATGAAATGGCCGCGCGCTTGAGCCAACTCCTCGGCGCCAAGGTAAAAATAAGGATGGGCCAGCGGGGCGGCGCAATCGAAATTCGATTCGCCAACCGCAGCGAAATGGAGGGAATTTTCGACCGCATATTGGGCGAATGAAGAAAATTCTGGATTTTAGATTTTGGATTGAAGAATGAATCTGAGGTCTTTTGATTTAAATCGAAAATCTAAAATCGAAAATCCGTCATCCTTTTTGCGGAGAGGGGTAAGTACGATGTCTGCATTATGGGGAAAAAAGGAAGAAACCTCCCCCGAACGGGGGATCGAAGGAGAGCAACCTATGACAAGTTCACCGAAAGGGGTCACCGCGCCTGCGGTTGGGTCAGTGACATTTTCTCCCGCGGAGCCTGCGGCGAAAGTTAACGCGCTCCTGGGCAAGGGAAGCGAGTTCGAGGGGAAGCTCAGTTTCGAAGGCACCGTCAAGATCGAAGGGGTCTTGAAGGGAGAGATAATCTCCAAGGACAAGCTGATAATCGGAGAAGGCGCGAGGGTGGAGGCCGAAATCAACGTGGGGAGCGCGATGATCAGCGGTGATGTCACCGGCAACATCACCGCAACCGGTGAGATTGAACTGCTTGCCCCCGCAAAAATGCACGGAAACATTAAAACCCCTTCCCTGGTCATCCAGAAGGGCGTTGTTTTCGAGGGCAACTGCTCGATGTCAGGAGCCGGAAAGGCCGCCAAGCCTACGGCGCCAACGCAGTCGGCCGAACCAAAAACCCCTTGAGGCCGGAGGAGTCTTGACAGCGGCTTTTTGCTGTGGTAGTCTTCTTTGACCTTAGAATTTTGGGCGGGACGGTATTCAAAGGAAAAAACGAATTTTCGGGAAGGCGCCTGAAGACGCTATCGAGGGGGGCGGAATCGTTAATACCGCCTTTTCATAAAAAGCCCTGGAACAGGCAACACGAATACGGAACAAAGCTTCCCTGACAGAAACAAATAAATAATAATCAAGGATGGGGAGTTTTGTGCGCGTTTTTCAAGCGATTTGAAGGCTGCGGCGTTGGAATTGAGGGCTTTTCAAGGAAAAGGCATGAAACCGAAAAAAATGGGAATACCCTCCCGCGGACGCTGAAGGGTATTTTTTTGATGTTCAACGGCAGAAAAGGGGCGGCTTATGCCCCTGACACCTATTTCATAAACGAGGGAAAAAGTTGCTCAGCATAAATTCCGCCCTGTTTATTCACCTGGCGATATTTCTGGTGGTGGTGTTACTGGTTGTGCCCCTGCTTATCAGGCCGACGATGGCTCTGCTAGAGGAGCGCGATGCGCGCATCAGCGGCGCCCGGGAGCGGGCCAGGTCGCTCCGCGATGAAAGCGACGCCAGAGTGCGCGATATCGAGGAAAGGATCGGCCAGGCACGCAAGAAAGCGAGCCTCGATCGCGAGAAAATCCGCGCAGAACACGTCAAGAAAGCCGAGTCCATAATCGCGCAAACACGCAAGGAAATCATGGACAAGATCGCCGCCACCTCGACGCGAATAGCGCAGGAGCGCGAGAGCGCGCGAAGGACTCTCGTCGCCGATGCGGAGGCGCTCTCGAGAGAAATCGCATCCCGCGTGTTGGGAAGAGAGGTGGCCTGATGCGCCTCAAACTCAATCAGGCGCTCATCGGCGCCTCGATTCTACTCGCCCCACTGTTGGCCCTCGGGGCTGAAAAAGGCGGCGAAGGGGCCGCTGAAACCTTCCTGGGCCTGCCCAAGTTTGTCTGGTTCACCATTGTCAACTTCATTATTTTCGTGGCCGTCATGGGGGCGATTCTTCGCAAGCCCATCCTGAATTTCCTGAAGGGGCGCAAGGAGAACGTGGGGACGGAAATTGAGAACGCGCAGCGCCTCGTCGAAGAAGCGGAACGACATCACACGGAAGTCTCCAGCCGGCTGGACAGGCTTGACCAGGAAATCGCCTTAATGCGCGATCAGATAGTGAAGGAGGGCGAGACTGAAGGCCAGCGCATTGTGGAACGCGCTTACGAGGCCTCCGAAAGGCTGCGCCGCGAGGCGGATTTTCAGGCGGAGCAGGGGGTAAAAATGGCGCGGAAGGAGCTGCGAGAGGAAGCTGCGCGGCTCGCCGTCAAGCTGGCGGAGGAAGTGCTCGAAAGGCGAGTCAACGAAGCGGATCGAGACCGCCTGATGAATGAGTTTCTAAAAGAGGTAAGAGGAAAGTGACACAAGGAAGTATCGCTCGCCGATATGCAAGGGCGCTCCTGGAACTGGCGAAGGAGGCGGGGAAGGTTGAGGAACTGGGCGAACAATTGCGCGGTTTTGCCTCTGTGCTCGCAGACAATCCCCAATTATTCAACACCCTCCTTAACCCCGCTTATCCACCCGGCCAGAGGAAGGCGGTGCTGGTCAGAGTCATCGAAAAAATGAACCTGGACACGCTTATGCGCAATTTCATCCTGCTTGTCAATGATCGAAGGCGCATAGAGCATGTGCCGAATATCGCTATTTCATACTGGGAACTTGCCGACGACCTCGCGGGACGCATCCGGGCCGTAGTCACAACGGCAACGGCGCTTAAAGCGGATCAGGAGCGGGTCATCAGGGATACCTTATCGGCAAGGATCGGGAAAACGGTCATCCTTACACACGAGAAGGACCCCGGAATTATCGGCGGGGTCATAGCGCAGGTGGGGAACCTCATGTTTGATTACAGTCTGCGAAGCCAGTTGCGCAGGGTGCGCAAAGAGCTGGTCGGCTGACCCCGCAATTAATGCGGGGCGGTCGGGGATAATCCCTCGCAGTCAAGGAGAATGATATGGACATAAGAGCGGAAGAAATAAGCAAAATACTGAAAGAGCAGATCAAAGAGTATGGCAAAGAGGTCGAGGTGAGCGAGGTGGGCACGGTGCTCACCGCCGGCGATGGTATCGCGCGCATCCATGGGCTTGATAAGGTCATGGCGGGCGAGCTTGTCGAATTCGAGGGCGGCGTCATGGGAATGGTGCTCAACCTCGAGGAAGACAATGTCGGCGTCGCAATAATGGGCGAAGCCACCCACGTCAAAGAGGGTCAGCAGGTACGGCGCACCAAGCGCATCATGGACGTTCCGGTCGGCGATGCGCTTTGCGGGCGCGTCATCAACCCGCTCGGCGACCCAATTGACGGCAAAGGCCCCATCGAGACCACCGAGAGGCGCCGCGTGGAGGTCAAGGCCCCCGGCATCGTCTGGAGGCAGCCGGTCAGGGAACCTTTGCAGACCGGCCTCAAGGCCATTGACTCGATGATCCCCATCGGACGCGGCCAGCGCGAGCTGATCATCGGAGACCGCCAGACCGGCAAGACGGCGCTCGCGGTGGACACCATTATCAATCAGCGCGGTGGCGACGTGCGCTGCTTCTATGTGGCTATCGGCCAGAAGCAGAGCACCGTGGCGCAGGTTATGGACAGGCTTCGCCAATACGGCGCCATGGAATACACCACGATAATCTCCGCAGCGGCATCCGATCCGGCGCCCCTCCAGTTCATCGCCCCTTATGCGGGCGTCACCATGGGCGAACACCTCCGGGACAACGGCCGCCATGCGGTGTGCATTTATGACGACCTGAGCAAGCATGCCGTGGCATATCGCCAGCTCAGCCTTCTTCTCCGTCGCCCCCCCGGGCGCGAGGCTTTTCCGGGAGATGTCTTCTATCTGCACTCGCGTCTTCTGGAGCGCGCAGCCAAGATGAGCGACGCAAAAGGCGGCGGTTCACTGACCGCCCTCCCCATCATCGAGACACAGGCCGGAGACGTCTCGGCATACATCCCCACCAACGTCATCTCGATCACCGACGGCCAGATATTCCTCGAGAGCGATCTCTTCTACTCAGGCGTCAGGCCTGCCGTTAACGTCGGTATCTCGGTCAGCCGCGTGGGTGGGAACGCGCAGAACAAGGCCATGAAAAAGGTGGCCGGCAACCTCCGCCTATATTTGGCTCAATACCGCGAAATGGCCGCCTTTGCCCAGTTCGGCTCTGACCTCGACCGCGCCACACAGAGATTGCTCCAGAGAGGCCAGAGGCTGGTCGAAATTTTAAAGCAGAAACAGTACGAGCCGATGCCTGCGGAAAAACAGATTATCCTCATTTATGCAGGCACTAACGGTTACCTGGATACCTATCCCGTCGAGGCTCTCGCGCGATACGAGCAGTCCTTGAATGATTTCATCGAGAATAAACATCCTGAGATTTTCAAGGAGCTTCGGGAGAAGAAGTCATTGAGCGATGACCTGATAAGCAGGATTAACGCGGCCCTGGATGAGCTGAAAAAGTCCTTCGAGGTTTAAGACCGCTGAAGTCGCAAGAAGAAGCTGAGATAATCCGGGAATGGAGGGGAAGGAAATAAATTGGCAAGGGCGAATGGAGTTTCCACGAAAATCGGCGGGTGGCTCTTCTCAAAACGAGGCCTTCTCCCTCTGGTGATTTTCGCTTACCCCATCGCTTTTACGCGGGGCTTAGAAAGAGGGCAGTTTGTTGATATTATAGCCGGATTCGCCCTCCTTTTTGCGGGGGAGGCTATCCGGTTGTGGTCGGTGGGTTTTATAGGCAGTCTGAGCCGCTCAAAACACGGCACCGTTAAGGAACTGGTCGCCGTGGGGCCATACGGGATGGTCAGAAACCCGATTTATGTGGGCAATGGGTTGCAATGGGTTGGAATCGGGTTTTTAGGAGGGGTGAGATGGTACGTTCCGGTGATCGGCGCCTTTTTTATAGTGATATATGGCTTGATCGTCAGGTGGGAAGAGGCGCTGCTTGAGGAGAAGTTCGGAGCCGGGTATCGGGAATATGCCGCGGAGGTTCCGCGCTGGTTTCCGAGACATTGGGTTCGCCATAACGCCGGCGCGAATTGGGAGCTTACGAAAGCGCTCGCAAGCGAAAAGAGCACGTTTCGCTCCCTCGGCGCGATCGTCGCGCTTATAATAGTGAAATATATTACATTGCGCTATTACTGGCCCGGCGGGTGAGGTTGTTATTTCAAGAGGAAGAATTTAAATGCCAACGTTAAAGCAAGTCCGCAGGCGCATTACCTCGGTCAAAAACACCATGCAGATCACCAAGGCCATGAAGATGGTCGCGGCCGCCAAACTGCGAAAGGCGTCCGATAACATCATAGCCGCAAGGCCATACGCCGACAAGATGCAGGAGATGGTGCGGAATCTCGCAATGCGCGCAGGGGAAGACCTCAAACACCCACTCCTCAGCGTCCGCGAGATAAAAAACACGCATATTGTCATGATGAGCGGGGACCGCGGCCTTTGCGGCGCCTTCAACGCCAACCTTACAAAGCTCGGAGTGCAGGCCGTCAAGCGCTTCAAAGAACAGGGCCAGGAGGTCAATCTAACGGCCGTGGGCCGAAAGGGCTTCGAGTTCTTTAAAAAGCGCAACTATAACATCGTTAAAAATTACATGAACCTCGGCTCGGGCGCCGACTTCGACGTGGCGAGCGTTATAGCCCGCGACCTCATTGATTCGTACACCGACAGCGCATTTGACCAGGTGATCCTGATTTACAGCGAATTTCATTCGCCTATGGTGCAGAGGCCGAAGGAGCAGGTTCTGCTGCCCATCGCACCAACGACTAAAAAAGAAGAGCCTTCGGAGCTGCTTTCGGAATACATCTTCGAGCCATCGGCGAAGGAGCTGCTTGAGGACCTTTTGCCGAGGTTTGTCGAGATACAGGTTTATCGCGCCATTCTTGACAACCTGGCGAGCGAGTTCGGCGCGCGAATGACCGCAATGGACAACGCCACGAATAACGCCAGCGATATGATTGATACTCTGACACTCCAATACAACCGCGCCAGACAATCGGCCATCACCAAAGAACTCATGGACATAGTCGGCGGCGCGGAGGCCCTTTTAAAGTAACGAGGGGCTATAAGAAAGTTTTACGAGAAGGGAATATAAGATGGCAACTGGAAAGATAGTGCAGGTGTTGGGGCCGGTGGTTGACGTGCAGTTTGACACGCAGGACCTGCCCCTGATTTACAACGCCCTCAAGGTATCAAACTCCGCCATAAGCGACGAGGAGGGCAACCTGGTGATCGAGGTGGCGCAGCATCTCGGCGAAAACATCGTCCGATGCGTCGCAATGGATTCCACCGATGGCCTGGTGCGAGGCTTGCCCGCCGTGGATACCGGCGGCCCGATCACCGTGCCGGTCGGCCCCGAAACCCTGGGCCGGATTATAAACGTGGTGGGAAATCCCGTGGACGAAGGGCCGCCGCTGCTGGCCAAACTCCGCTACCCGATCCACAGGCCGGCACCCTTGTTCACCGAGCAGAGCACCAATATCGAGGCTTTCGAGACGGGTGTGAAGGTCGTTGACCTGCTCGCCCCTTACATGAAGGGCGGCAAGATCGGTCTGTTCGGAGGCGCAGGCGTCGGCAAGACCGTCATCATCATGGAGCTTATTCACAACGTCGCCATGCACCATGGCGGCTACTCGGTCTTCGGGGGCGTTGGCGAGCGCACCCGCGAGGGCAACGACCTGTGGCTCGAGATGAAGGAGTCCGGGGTTATAGACAAGACCTCGCTGGTCTACGGTCAGATGAACGAGCCTCCGGGGGCGCGCGCCCGCGTCGGCCTCTCCGCTCTTACCGTTTGCGAATATTTCCGCGACGAAGGCCGCGACGTGCTGCTGTTCATTGACAACATATTCCGGTTCACCCAGGCAGGCTCCGAGGTGTCGGCTCTCCTGGGCCGCATCCCAAGCGCCGTCGGCTACCAGCCCACCCTGTCAACCGACCTCGGCGAGCTGGAAGAACGCATCACATCCACAACAAAAGGCTCCATCACCTCGGTGCAGGCCATTTACGTCCCCGCAGATGACCTTACCGACCCGGCGCCCGCGACCACCTTTGCGCATCTCGACGCCACCACGGTTCTCTCTCGCGCCATCTCGGAATTGGGCATCTACCCGGCGGTTGACCCGCTTGACTCGACGTCCCGAATCCTCAGCCCGCTGGTGGTTGGCGAGGAGCATTACAAGGTTGCGCGCGAGGTGCAGAGAATCCTCCAGAAATACAAGGACCTCCAGGACATCATCGCAATCCTCGGCATGGACGAGCTTAGCGATGAGGACAAACTCACGGTGGCCCGCGCGCGCAAGATTCAGCGCTTCCTGTCGCAGCCCTTCTTTGTGGCCGAGGCCTTCACCGGCCAGTCAGGCAAGTACGTGAAGCTCGAAGACACCGTCAAGGGCTTCAAGGAACTCATCGAGGGCAAACACGACGATATGCCGGAACAGGCTTTCTATATGGTGGGTACCATCGAGGAAGCCCGGGAGAAGGCAAAGAAAATGGCGGAGGAGGCCTGAGCGCTATTATTTTAGATTTTAGATTTTGGATTTTGGATTGAAGAAGTCGGTTGCGGCCTCATCGCCAAATCGAAAATATTCAATCTAAAATCTAAAATTCAAGGAATTACGATGGCAGTTAATATGCACATGGAGATAGTGACCCCCGAGAAGGTGCTTTGGCGCGGAGACGTGGCCTCGGTGACCGCTCCGGGTTTTTCAGGCGAGTTCGGGGTGCTACCCGATCATGCGCCGTTCATGACAAGCCTCAAGATCGGAGTCCTGCATTTCAGGGAAGAGGGCGGAGAGGACAAATGGGCGGCGATTCACGGGGGATATTTTGAAATACTCGATAACCGCATCACAGTGCTTGCCCAGCATGCGGAGCTGGCGCATGAGATTGACCTGGATCGCGCGCTGCGGGCCAGGGGCCGCGCAGAAGCGAGGTTAAAGGAATTCGCCAACTTGTCCCAAGAGGACAAGGACGTTATCCACGCAATGGCGGCTCTCGATCGGGCGCTGACCCGAGAGACGGCCGTGTCCAGATTGAAATAACCCGATCCCAACGCCTGACATAAAGCCTGAGCCTGATCAAGGTTTCGGGCTTTTTCTTTTTTTTAAGCGGTGTTTGCCAACACTCGCAAAAAAGCTTGCTAAAATATGTAGCAATCGCTGGCCATTCTTGAATTAGACCGCAAAATCGGATAGAATTATCTGATAATGGATGAGCCTTCCCAAAACGGGACGCCCCAGCCGGGCGCGTTGCCCGAGGTTGATGCGGAGACACTTGCGCGATGCGAAAACGTGCTTGTGGAATTGTCGCGTTCGCTTAAGGCCGTGAACTTCTATCCGCGCGGTCATCCCACCCTGATCGCTGCGCTCGAGAAGACCCACAGCGCCTTCACACAGGTATTGACGTCGGGGAAATACGTCGGCTTCGTGATCGGCAAAGACGGCTTTACTTACATGTCCAAGCCGGTCGGCCCGAACAACATCAACCTGCCGCCGCTGGCCCGCGAATTTTTTCTGAGGCAGATTAAGAAAATCTTTTTCCTGCCCGATATTACGATTAAAGAAATCGAAAATTTCCTTAGAGTGATAGCCATGGAGGAGGAATTGTTTCGCGGGGAGGGGAAGGCGGAGGATTATCTGTCGGATAACGGCGTTGAGCATATCTGGTTCAACGAGATGAGGTTCGGGCAAGGCAGGGCGCTGCCGCAAAAGGAGAGGCAGCCCGAAGATGGCGCCGCCGTTACGCTCGATGAAAAGTTACAGCAATTGATTCAGGGACTTCTTACCGAGAAGGACCCGCGAAAATTTATCACCAGATCGCGGGAAGCCGTCGGCACAGCTATCAGATTTACAGGGGAGGGCAATTTTGATTCCGCTTTCGAGATACTCAGGGTGTTCTGGGAATGCCGATCGGAGGAACCTCCCCGTCCGCAGCTGATTTTAGAATCTTCCAATTCCGCATTTAACGAGCTAATGACACCCCCGATGGTGGAGCATATTCTCCGCCTGCTTACACTCCTGCACGGCCCGCGGCAGGAGGAAGTCCTGAAAATGGCGACTACGCTCGAGGGCCGGCTCGTCGAGGCCATCTTGGACAAGCTGGCCACCAATGAAGCCTTGTATTCCCATCGCGCCCTTATCCAGGTGCTTCTCCAGGCGCCGGAAATGTCGCGGGAAAGAGTGGAAGCGCGCCTCCTGGACAGCCGCTGGTACGTCGTCAGGAAAATGGCGTTTTTGCTCGGCGAGATGGGGAATTTCAGCTCCGTGAACAGCCTCATAGCGGCTGCTGGTCATCCCGTTCCGAGAGTTGCAAAGGAAGCGCTCAAGTCGCTTTCCAAGATTAAAACCGTAGAGTCCACGCGCTACCTTATCAGTCTTCTGACTCTCAAAACCCCCCCGGAAATCCATGCGCATATCATTAGACTTTTTGCGGCGCAAAAGGAAATCAGCGCCGTTCCGAGCCTGATAAAATTCCTCAAGGGGCGAACGACCCTGCTCGAAAACATAGAACTCTATCAGGAGGCCGTTAGATCGCTTGGGCAGATCGGGTCTCAACAGGCGGTTCCGCTATTGGAGGAGATTCTGCTTAAGCGCAGCCTGCTGGCCAAGTCGCGGAGCCTGATTTTGAGCCTTGAAGCGGCGGAAGCCTTGAGGAATATAGGGGCTAAAACCGCGCAGGATGTTTTACAAAAGGGGGTCAAGAGCAAAACCCCCGAAATAAGCGCCGCATGCCGAAAGGCTTTGCTGGCTATCGAGGGACCTCCCGCTGAAACCCAGGCTGAAAAAACGGAAGCTTCCGCCGCAACCCCCGTTGATAAGCTAAAAACGGAGGAGTAATCAAGGTGTTGTCACCGCAAGACATAAAAAATCTCGAAGAGATACTCAAAAGCATGGTCGGCGCCATGAAAAGTATCACCCTGTATCCCGCCGGGCATCCCTCCGTCAAAAAACCGCTTCAGGGGTGCATGGAGCTTATGAAAAACACGCTTTTCCTCCTGCCCCGCCTCACTATGTCAACCATGGAAGGCATCCTTGTTCTCGCCGAACGGCCCTTCTACGACACGAACATACACGCGAAGGAGATACTGGAGCGCCTGGGGGCGAGGAAGATCGGTCAGGTGGACTTTCATCCGGGCCTGAGCGAATCGGAATTATCAATATTTTTACAAATACTCAACATGGACCCCAAGTCCCTGGATGAGGCGGGGGGTTTTGCAAAGGAGCTGAAAAAGAGAGGCGTCGAGCATATCACCACCCGCGCAGCTAAGGAAGTTTACGACAATGCGATAAACGTCATGGAAGAGGTTCTACACGAGGTTCGCATGGGTCGAATCCCGGAGTCAAGCGGCGCCATCCAGGTGGTCGAGGAAATAAAAGAGCTTATGGCCACCGAAAAGAACGCTCTCGTGGGCCTCTCTCTCATCAAGAATTATGACGAGTACCTTTTCAATCACTCGGTCAATGTGAGCGTTCTTGCGCTGGCGCTTGCGGGTGAAGTGAAAGTTCCTTCGGAGGACCTGAACGATATAGGCCTGGCGGGCCTTTTACACGACATTGGAAAGACGCAAACCCCGAAAGAAATAACCCTCAAACCGGGCAAACTGACCCCCGATGAATGGATCGAGATGAAGAAGCATCCCGTGAAAAGCCAGGAGATAGTCTCAAAAATGGAGGGCATATCGGAGTTGACATCGAGGCTTGTGCTCGAACATCACGTCCACTTCGACCAGAAAGGTTATCCGGAATTCCCGGAGGGGCATAAGGTGCACGATTACAGCCAGCTTATAACCGTCGCCGACACTTACGACGCCATGACCACGCTCAGGCCTTACCAGGCCGCCTTCACCCCAAAGGAAGCGCTGGACCTGATGGAAAAGAAACTTGTAGGCAAAATTATAGATCCTCAGTACTTTAACGCTTTCGTGAAAATGATCGGCATTTACCCTGTCGGCACACTTGTGCGCCTTGACACAAACGAGATAGCCCTCGTCGTTGATGTGAGCAGCGGCAATTATCTGTTTCCCCGGGTCAAGGTTGTGTCCGACCCTTCGGGGAAGAGGCTGACGGAAGCTATCGAGCTGGACCTTGCCACTCTTGATGAAACGATGGGGGATATTAAGCGCATGATCGTCAGCACGGTGGACCCGTTGCTGGCCAACATTGACACCGCGCAATATCTGTAAGGGTCGGGATGAGAGGAATCAGACCTCTAGATCGCCAAGCGCAGCGGCGGCCGCGCGGCGAACCTCGGGCTCGGGATGTTCGAGCAACTCGACGAGCATTGGCTCGGCCTCGATCGAGCGCAGCCTGCCGAGCGCCTCGATGGTGCTTATCAGGAGGTACTTGTTTGAACTCGAAAGCATTTCAACCATGGTCGGCGTCAGCCGCCGATCCTCGAAATTGCCCAGCGCCTCCACTGCAAGGGTTCGAATGGTCATGCTCGGATCGTCAAGTTTCTCTATCAGGGGCGCGATGGTTTTCGGGTCGCGGCGCTGGCCGAGAACCCGCACCGCAGCCGAGCGAATGTCCTCGTCCTCGCTCGACAGCGCCTGGACAAGCGTATCGGATGCGGCCAAATCAGGTATCTTGGCAAGCGCGTAAATCGCCTGCAGGCGGGTCCGTTTGTCGCCCCGGACGTAGGCATCGCAAAGCGCTTCGAGATTGGCCTTCCCCTCGAGTTTCTCGAGCGAGTCGGCAGCGCACTTTCGCACCGATTCGTCCGGATCCTTGAGAAGGCGGATCAACGAGTCGCGCCGATTCTTGTTTGCAACGTCCATTGGAAGAGGGTTCAAACAACGGCAAATTTCTAATTTAGCAAATTGAGCCAAGGAAGTCAAACTTCAACCGAATTATGAGGGTGCTGGGAATAGACTGGGGCAACAAACGCCTGGGGCTGGCCATAAGCGATTTAAGCGGAACAATCGCAAACCCGCTCCCATTCATTGCCCGCAAGGGAGACGTAGCGGACATCGCCCGCATAGGTGAGTTAATCCGTGAATATGAGGTCGAGCGCATTGTCGTCGGTATTCCGCTGGGCCAGGACGGGTTGCCCGGCGAGGCCGCGAGGGCGGCCCAGAAATTTTCCGCTTTGCTTGAGGAGGCTTTGAACTTGCCGGTTGACAATATTGATGAGCGTTATTCGACCCATGCGGCCGAGAGGACATTGCTGGAAGCGGATATGTCGCGATCGAAACGAAAGGGCCTGCGAGACGGCGTAGCCGCGGCGTGGTTCCTGCAAGCATATCTCGATTCAAAAGAGAAAACCGGTCACGAAAGATGAAACGGTTAATAATATTGCCGGCTGCGGTTTTGCTGGCGGCGCTTTTAGCCGTCCTGGCGGTTCATGAAATGGGGCGGCCGCCCCGGGGAGAAGGCGAAGCTCAAATCATAATCAAGCCCGGCCAGGGCCTCACCCAGATCGCCCGATCCCTCGAGCAGGCAGGCGTCATTAGAAGCTCTTTTTATTTTATATGGTTTGTAAGGCGCCAGGGCAGCGCCAAAAAAATCCGGGCGGGAGAATACATGATTCCGAAAACGTTGTATCCAGCCGACGTGCTCGATCGCCTCGTGCATGGCCGCGTTCTCTTCAGGCAATTCACGGCGCCGGAAGGGAAATCGCTCGCCGAGATCGCCCAGATTATCGAGAAGGAGGGAATCGCAAGCTCTGCCGCCTTCATCGTGGCGGCGAGCGCCAGCGACGGCATGGCAAATTACCTCGCTCCGGGCGCGAGTTCCCTGGAAGGCGTCCTCTTCCCGGAAACTTATACCTACACCCACGACGTTACGCCAGCCGAACTGGTTAAAATGATGACAAGCCGTTTCAGAGCGGTTTTTGACCCGCTTTGGGAAGGGCGGAACCCCGTAGCGCCACTCAAGCCTTACGAGGCCGTTATACTGGCCAGCATGATTGAAAAAGAGACGGGCAAAGCGGATGAGAGGCCGCTGGTGGCCGGGGTGTTTTTTAATCGTCTTGGGCGCAAAATGCGGCTGATGAGCGACCCGACGGTGATTTACGGTATCCAGAATTATGGCGGGAAAATCACAAAATCCGACCTCGAAAAACCGACCCCATATAACACCTACACCCGGGACGGCCTCCCGGTCGGGCCGATATGCAATCCCGGCGCGGAATCCATCAGGGCGGCGTTGCATCCGGCGAGCACAGGCGCTCTTTACTTTGTGGCAAAGGGTGATGGCTCTCACCAATTTTCAAATACACTCGAAGAACACAACCGGGCCGTCCAGCAGTACCAGAAAGGGGGCCGGTAACGCCGTGGGGAGAGACTCCGTCAAATCCGGCCGCGCAACCATGCGAAGTCGCCCGTCCCTTAAGGTGGCCGAGTTGTTCGCCTCGATTCAGGGCGAGTCCAGCTTCGCCGGTATGCCGTCGGCTTTTATCCGGCTCGCCGGGTGCAACCTGAGATGCCGCTATTGCGACACGTCTTATGCCTGGGAGGACGGCAAAGAAATGGAGATTGAGGAAATCGCGGCGCGGATAACCAAAATGGGGCAATATCTCGTTTGTGTGACGGGCGGGGAACCGCTTCTCCAGCAGGGCACAAAGAGGCTGGCGACCATGTTATTAAGGCAGGGTCACGAAGTGCTGGTCGAAACGAACGGATCTCTCCCCATCAATATCCTGCCGGCCCGCGTACGCAAAATAGTGGACGTGAAGACGCCGGGGAGCGGCGAGGGGGGCAGTTTTCTTCGAGCGAACCTTGCCGACATGTCCTCCTGCGATGAATTGAAATTCGTTCTCACGGGCAGGAGCGATTTTGACTGGTCATTGAGATTTATTCAGCGTAATCGTCTTGAGGGACGACTCAAAATGCTCATGTCTCCCGCTTACGGCCTGCTGGAGGCCGCGACATTGGCCGGATGGATAATCCGAGCCGCCATGCCACTCCGTTTGAACGTGCAGCTCCACAAGATACTGTGGGGCGCGGATGCGAGGGGGGTGTGAAGGCGCCTATGGCCGGGCGAAGTAAGATGAAACCTCTCGCGGTTGCGCTAATGAGCGGCGGCATGGATAGTTGTGTTGCGGCCGCAATCGCACAGCGGAGGTATCGTGTTGCGGCGCTTCACGCCTCCTATGGACAGCGGACCGCCGGGCGCGAAAAGCGCGCATTCAGGCAGATTTGCGCGCGGATGGGTATCGAGGAGACGCTCGAGCTGGATTTGGGATTCCTGAAGAAAATAGGTGGATCAAGCCTCACCGATCCATCGAGACCCGTCCCGGAGTTACATCCTGTAAAGGGTATTCCCAGCACCTATGTGCCCTTCCGAAACGGCATTCTCCTCGCAGCCGCGGCTTCATGGGCTGAAGCGTTGGGCGCCCGGGCCGTTTTTATAGGCGCGGTGGCCCCCGACGGCCCCGATGGCTATCCAGATACCACACGCGCCTTTTTCAATGCATTTGAGGGCGCTGTGAAAATCGGCACAAAACCCCAGACAAAAATTCGTATGATGGCCCCCCTTGTGGACGCCGATAAAGCGGAGGTCGCGCGGAGGGGCCTGAAACTCAAGGCGCCTCTCGAACTCACGTGGTCGTGTTACCAGAGCGAAAAGATCGCATGCGGCAGATGCCTGTCCTGTATCGGCCGCCTGAAGGCTTTCGAGAAGATCGGGGTCGAGGATCATATCCGCTATGAAGGGAATCCGGGGAAACGATAAAGGTGAGCGATTCAACTAAAAACCGGCCGCCTCCCGATGATAGAGGTCAGAGCCAGACCCAGTTCCACGCCGATCAAAGCGGCCTGGAAACCGGGCGCAAGATTCCCACCCTGCTTGTGATTCGCGGGAAGAACCTGGGGGAGGAATTTGTCCTCAACCATCCCTCCATGACAATCGGCAGGACGCTTGAAAACGACATATTTCTGAACGATCCCAGGATCAGCAGGCATCATGCGCGGGCTATAGTGGAGCAGACGGAGGAAGATCGTCCGCCGAAGGTTGTTCTTCTCGACATGGACAGCACGAACGGGCTTCGGGTGAATGATGAGCGTACCAGAGAGGCGGTTCTGAAAGAGGGGGATAAGGTTGCGATGGGCGATACTCTCCTGCGCTTCAACTACCAGGACATGGTGGACCTGCGCTATCAGAGCCAGATCAAGAACCTCATAAATGTGGATCACCTCACGCGATTGCTGACCAAGCGGGCCTTCGATATCCAGTTTGAACAGGCCCTGGTCCGCGCTGGCTCCGAGGGGGAGAGGGTCAGCGTGCTGATGATGGACATCGATCACTTCAAGGAAGTTAATGACCAGCATGACCATCTCTTCGGGAGCTTTGTGCTGCACCACGTCGGCAAGATCATCAAGCGGGTTCTCGATGCCCACGGCGTATCCGGCCGGTACGGCGGTGAAGAATTTAATTCGTTCCTGCCGAACATTGACAAGCGAAAAGCCAAATTGCTCGCGGAAAAACTGAGAATAGCCATAGCAGACCACGATTTTGTGAAGGATGGCGTGAAGCTGAATATCACCATAAGCATCGGAGTGTCAACTTACCCCGAGGACGGCGAACAGCCTGAAATCCTTGTTCAGCGCGCCGACCATGCCCTGTATCGCGCGAAAAACAGCGGGAGAAATCGCGTTTGTTTGTTCGATTCCGCGACCGACGAATAGTGGCAAATAGTGGAAATGTCAACACTTGAAGGAGTTGAAAATGTCTGAAGTGGAACAAAAGCTGAAAGCGATGGGCATAACATTGCCCGATGTTCCCAAACCCGGCGCCAAGTATGTTCCCAGCGTGGTGGCGGGCGACCTCGTTTTCGTTTCCGGGAATCTGCCGACTGAAAAGGGGGAGCTGAAATTCAGGGGGCGTCTGGGAGAAGACGTCTCGGTTGAAGAAGGGGCAAAGGCGGCCCGGCTTGCCGCCATTAACGCAATAGCCGCCCTTCGCGGCGCGGTCGGCGACCTTGACCGTATAGCGGGCATTGTCCGTCTCGAGGGTTTTGTGGCTTCTGCGCCCGGTTTTACCGATCAGCATCTTGTGGTGAACGGCGCGAGCGCGCTCGTGCTGGAGGTTTTTGGAGAGCGGGGCGCCCACAGCCGCTTCGCGGTCGGCTGTGCGTCCCTGCCGCTTGGCACGCCGGTGGAGATAGGGCTTATCGCGCGCATCAGGTAAGGGACTGTTGAATATATTGGTGTATTGTGCTACAAATATTTGAATCGCGGGCGGGGCGGGGCGGAGTGCTGGCCTTCGGCCATCGCGGCGCGCGGGGACTCAGGCCCGAAAACACCCTCTCCGCATTCGAGCTGGCGATCAAGCTTGGCCTGGACGGCGTCGAGATGGATGTCATGCGGTGCGCCAGCGGTGAGCCGGTGGTGTTCCACGACTATCGGCTGGAATACTTAACCGGCTACAAGGGCTGGACCGAAGGCGCCCCGCTCGGCGCACTCCGGCGCCTTGACGCAGGATCGTCGTTCCACCCACGCTA
>Ga0209777_10003379_pt1 | contig 19853 bp, 30 predicted proteins | sample FrelakmetHBP12HB_FD_187147 | JGI IMG/M metagenome (GOLD analysis project Ga0209777, IMG submission 187147) | Freshwater lake sediment microbial communities from the University of Notre Dame, USA, for methane emissions studies -HBP12 HB (SPAdes)... | ecosystem: Environmental > Aquatic >...
TAGATGAAACTGGCAAAAAGTTACAATATACTGCCCCACAACGCAAACGAGAAAGCAAACAAAAATGTAACCAACGCATTTTATTGGCTGAAAAAAAGAAACATGGAATCACTGAAAAAGAAACCAATTTGTCGTTACAAAACAGTAAATCAGTCCGCATAGATAATTACAAAATTTATTTGGTAGAGAAAACTAAACTCAATCAAGAAACCACTGAATTTTACAAGCGGGAAGTATGGCGTAAAATGAAATTCCGGGCTTATAGTTATGGTAAGAAATCCATAGATACTTTTCTGAACAAAATCCGTGAAACTTTTGGGGAAAATTTACTAATTGGCTACGGAAATTGGTCACGAAGCACCCAAATGAAACATTTTATGCCCACCATGAACAAAGGATTGAGAAAACTAATTCATAAAAAATATGATACCATTACCATCAACGAATGTAATACCAGTAAGAAATGTTGTGGGTGCCATAACAATCTGTCTTATTACAAGAACAAAGAAAACAAAGAAGTATTCCGTCTTTTGATGTGTTCTAATTGCGTGAGTTGCGAAAACAAACATACCGTATTTAGAACCCGAGATGTGAATTCCGCTGTGAATATACGGCACATAACGAGATGCTGGGTGGAGAAACAATTTAGGCCACCGGTATTTCAAATTTCGTCTTTCACCACTTCAAGTAAAAAGGAAGTGGAAAAAGTAAGACCATCGTAGGTGAAATTCCTACTATTGACTTTACACTTATATATTATTTGAAAAATTGATTTAGAATTAAATCGGCGTTTTAAATGAGAAAAGGTGTAAAACACTTTATATATATGAATTTCTATTTTCACTTATTACTATTCTTATTAATACTGTTTTTTTACATCCATATTGTCCATCAATACAAACGTAGTGAAGATTTAGAAATATACGAATTGGATTATTCTTCGAATAAACACCTCCAAGAAGTTTGCGATGTTAAACAACCTATTTTGTTCGAATTTAAACCTGTTGTTCCTACATTTTACGAAAATCTTACCTATGACGATTTACTCGCTGACGAATTTGCAGGTTTTGATATTAAAGTCAAAGAATCCGCTGACTATTGGGAGCCTAACAATCCCGATACTTCGGTCGACTACATCATTCTCCCTTATTCGAGTGGATCTAATTTGATGAAAACCGACTCTAAAGCCGCATACTTTTCTGAAAATAATGAAGATTTTATTGAAGAATCCAGTTTGACACAAATAATGATATCTAATGATGATTACTTAAAACCTCCTTTTACAATACAATCTAAATATGATATTATGCTAGGTTCTCGAGGCGCGGTTTTACCTTTGCGTTATCACACCAATTATCGTAATTACTTATCTGTAAATAGTGGGAAGATTCGGATAAAAATGACACCTTGGAAAAGCACCAAATATTTATACCAGATTCGCGACTTTGAAACCTACGAATTCCGTTCTCCTATCAATGTCTGGTCGCCCGATAAAAAATACAAGCACGAGATGGACAAAGTTCGATTTTTAGATTTTGAAGTGGGTGAAGGGTTTGTTCTCTCGATTCCCCCTTATTGGTGGTACAGCATTCAGTATGATAATAAAGTCGATACAATGATATGTGGATTTACTTATAATACCTTGATGAATAACGTATCAAATATACCTTACTTTGTTAAATATTATATTCAACAGAGTAATATAAAGAAACGGGTTGCTAAGGTTCTCGATTACTCCGAAAAACAAGAGGAAGAGAAAGAAGTAGAAAAAGAAGAAGAAAAATAACTTTGGTCAGAGAAACGAAGCTTCTCAACTTTGGTGCGCTCAGACGATCTTCGATAAATAATTCTGAAAACAATTTAAAATAATGATATGAAATATATACAATGAAATTTGGTAAATACTGGAAAACAGAAATTGAAAAATTACCCGAAAAATTACAAAATTGCACTTTACATTATAAAAAATGGAAAAAAATTAACATAAATAATGGAAATATAATAATCGATTTAGCGAAAGAATGTAGTATTGTTAATAATTTAATTACTAAAAATACAAAACAAAAATCAACTATGTTTTCATTTTTACAAAATAAAACAAATATTGATCCGAAACAGCTTTACGACTTTGCAACACTTAATAAAGTAACATTATATAAAATCTGTAAAAAACTAGACAAAAAATTTAATTGCGAATATTATAAAGGTTGGTTACAAAAATACTATAATAGATTTTTATTTACCAATGGCGTTTATTATACTAAAATGTCTCTAGTGAACAATAACGAAGATTCACTGTCGTGCCCTATATGTCTTACAGAATTGAACAATAATATACCTTCTATTATCACTGAATGTGGTCATACCTTTTGTTATCCGTGCATACTATTAATGTACAATATTCGTAATAAACGTGGAACAATTAATAATTTGATTAACATTGAAAATCTTCATCATAGAAATAAAGATTGTCCAATATGTCGTTCATCTATTTTTAAGGACGGATTAGACAAGATTAATATATATCCTGCAAATTTTGAATATATTACAGATGTCGTTGATCATACTCCTTCGAATTTTCTGTAGGAGTCTTTTTTTGTTTTTTATTCTGAAAAACAAGAGATTTCAAATCCGTCTACCGAAGATTCACCGTCGATCGACGTTGATGCAAGTTCTCTTAATCCCTGATAAACTGTTTCTAAATCATTATAAAATACCCGATCACACCCTAGTTGCTCAGCAATCTCAATATTACTACGATTGTGGGCGATCAATTCTTCATCCGTTGGAATATCAATACCTAGTCGGTTTGCAAAACAAATTGGTGGTGCAGCAGACGCAAACCATATTCGTTTTGCTCCTGCTTCCTTAGCTAATTTTACTAATTCTTTTGATGTGGTACCACGTACTATTGAATCATCCACAATGAGAACATTTTTTCCTTTGAACTCACTATCAATCGTACTTAATTTCATCTTCACCATTTTACTACGATTATTTCTTTCTTTTTGATTTGACATAATAAAGGTTCTCGCAATATATCTGTTTTTTACAAATGCTTCTCGATAAGGAATATTGAGAACTTCGGCTAATTTAATCGCATAGGTTCTCGAGGTTTCTGGTACCGGAATTACCACATCAATTTCGAGATCGTTGGACGAATTATCTTCAGAAATAGTAAATGCTAGGTACACCCCCATATTTTCTCTGGCTTTATATACAGATATTCCGTCTATGACCGAATCTGGTCTTGCAAAATAAATATATTCAAATAAACAAGGGGTTTGTATTGGGTTATTTCCCACAATATGTGAGAACATTTGTTGATCGTTATTTATAAAAATACACTCACCTGCACATAGATCTCTTTCTAATTTATAAGGAGAACCTATGAATGCTACGGATTCAGAAGCTATCATATATCGTTTTTCACTTCCCGATCCTACACTTCCAAAACAAAGAGGTCGGATAGCATTTGGATCACGAAATGCTACTAAACCAATATTACTAATAACCGCCACAACCGAATATGAACCCTGTAACAAATTCATCACTCGATAAATCGCTCCAAATATATCGGTTGGACTATCTGTTAATTCTGCGGCGAGAACATTCAACAATATTTCACTGTCGGAATCTGTATTAATATGTCGTTGTTTTTCTATTAAATACTCTTTAAGATAATCAGTATTTGTTAAATTACCATTGTGTGCTAGTGCAATTCCATAAGGACTATTCGTGTAAAGCGGTTGGGCTTCATCATTATTAATGGATCCTTGAGTTGAATATCTTACGTGTCCTATACCGACTCTGCTTGAGTTATCGAGAACCTGGGGTTGTTCACTAAACACCTGGGAAACTAGCCCCATTCCTTTATGGATGTTTATTTTTCCATCATTTTCAACAATTGCTATTCCTGCAGAGTCCTGACCTCTATGTTGTAGATAGGTAAGAGCTCGGACAAGTTCTTCATTAATATTATTTCCTGTCGCATCAGAAATTCCGACAATTCCACACATTTATGTATTTATCCATAAAAACATAAATTATTTTTAACTCAATTTTATAATGAAGATATATTCAATGTTTCCCCTTCTTTTGCCCTACGAAATGCCTTTATTGTTTTTTGTGTCCAATTAAAACATAAAAAGTTCCATAAAACGACAGTTACGATTACATAATCCGAGCCCTTAAAATCTGGATCATCGTCGGTTTTATTAGATCCAAAAAATCCTGATCCAAACATTAGTATTACCACTAAAAAACGTTTTATATCTCTTGAATTCAACTTATTAATCATCATCCGCCGATAATCCTCTTCGAGGATTATCTAAGGATGATCTAGGTTTTGCACCGCCTGGCGGCTTTGCAAAACCTTCATACGGCTTCACTAACGTTACACCGTATGTTCCTAGCTTTGCAAAAACTTCGCTCTTACGAGCTTCGTCTCTGGAACTAATAATAATAATATAAAGTATTTATAATGGATCGCTATACTTTAGTGGAAAATATTGTTAATAAGCACGAATGTGGAACATTTGTCGAAATTGGAACCCATATAGGCGACTTCGCAAATCATATACTAAATTGTAGTAATAATTCTATTTTATACTGCATAGATCCATATATTTCTTATGATAATTATGATGATGCAATTAATAATGAAACAGGTGATGAACTTTATTATAAAACATATCATAGATTAAAATCACAATACGGTAATCGAGTTAATTTTATTAGAAAATTTTCAGAAGATGCTGTAAATGATATTCCTGACAATATAGATTTTTTATATATAGATGGAAACCATCGTTACAGTTATGTTTGCAAGGATTTAGAATTATATTATGCAAAAGTTAAAACCGGTGGTGTTATTATTGGTGATGATGCTGTAGATACAGATGATAATGAAAGAAATGAGAATAATGATGTTTTAAAAACGTGGTATACTGGATGTTATGGTCACTATGGAGTAATAAAAGCATTCAGAGAATTTATTTCAAAAAATAACCTATCAGGTCAAATAATAGGAAATCAATACTTGATAAATAAATACTTGATAAATAAATAGTTATCTATCATCCGTCGATTTCACCGATCGAAGATCGGTTACATCTAAGGATGATCTAGGTTTTACGGCACCTTTGGTGCCCGTAAAACCTTCACATTTAGTTTGAAGGTTTTACGGAGTGTTACGTAGTAAAATCCACAGAACAGGTTTATTCATTATAATATATATATTATAAATATATTATGATACCTTTACACATTGTAACTTATTATCACGATTTAAGTAATTTTCCTGAAAATATGAAAAATAATTATAACCAATTAGTTAATGACCATCCCAATTTTAGTTGTAATATTTATGATAACCATACTGCATACGAATTTATTAACACTCATTTTGATAAACAAATTGCCGATGCATTCTTGAAATTAAAACCATATTCTTATAAGAGCGATTTATTTCGCTTTTGTTATTTGTATATTATGGGCGGCATTTATGTCGATATTAAATATAAATGTGTAAATGATTTTAGATTTGAACAATTAACTGATAAAGAGTATTTAGTTTCGGAACCGGTTGGTGTCCAGACCTGCTTATTAATATTTTATCCTAGAAACCCACTTATGATAGAATGTGTCAATGAAATAACTAGAAAAACTGAAGATAACTATTATGGATCAACACCTATATGGACCGGTCCATATTTATTGAGTGAACAATATAAATTATTATACAAAGACAATCAAATTAATGATGAATTGTCTTGGACAAATAATGGGAAACAACATATTAATTTAAATGGAATTGATATATTGGAGGAATATCCAACATATAGGGATGATCTTACATTATATAGTGATCAACCACATTATACAACTATGTTTTGGAATAGAGATATTTATCATCCATCGATTTCACCGATCGAAGATCGTCTGCGAGCACTACATCTAAGGATGATCTAGGTTTTGCACCGCCTAGCGGCTTTGCAAAACCTTCACAATAATTTGTAGTAATATAGTAATGTTTAAGACTTTTAATATTGAGAATGATTTTATTTTTTCCATTGCAAATTATGAATTAAATACTCCAATAAGTATTTTAGCTCCATCCGGATATTATTTATCCTGCGCAGAGAAGGATAATGTTGTAGATTTTTTTCCAACTGGAGGTGTAAGACAACAGTGGATCATAGAGCAAGATACCGATAATGATGATATTTTTTATATTAAAAGTGCATTTGATAGATACAATTATACTCAATATTTAGGTTCACCTAATAAAAATAATCAGGTTTTCTTATATACGTCCAAGAATAATTATACAAAATGGTCTATTAAACATATTCATAAAGACCAATATTTGATAAACTATGTTGGTGATAAATTTGATAAAAGTATTGTTGAACTTGTTATTGCGAGGCACAATGAAAATATTGACTGGACAATGGCATATAATGATATTGTAACTCTTTATAATAAAGGTACTGATAAATTATGTGTTTTAGATACAATAATACAATTACCTAACTTTGGACGCGAAGGTCACACTTATTTATACCATATTATACAAAACTATGACTGTTTAAATGATAGGACAATATTTTCACAAGGTGAACCGTTTGAACATAACAAAACATTTCTATTTGGAATAGATAATTACGACAGATCTACCAATGTTCAACCATTGGGACTTCTATGGAAAGATTCTGAGAACATTCCGACATCCGAATATATAGAAAAATATAAGACAGTAACTGATTATGGATTGGTTTATTTGAGAACAAAATGCGACGGTAACTTATTAATCTCCGAATTTAACGATGAAGGAATAAATTTTTTAAATGTAACTGCTAATAAGGAATATCCTGGATATAAGGATATAAATTTAGCCCTTGGATTCTTACATCGAGCAAAGTTTCCTAGTATCACATCGCTTAGTAGACAGAACTATGGACATAAAAAGTCATTGGACGAAATATATTTCACATATTCTGCTCTATTTTCAGTAGTTAGAACGAATATACGGAAATTTAAAAAGGATGTCTATGAAAATTTAATGACCGAATTATTATCAGTAAATGACCAAGGCGGTACCAATGGTTATGTGTTAGAACGCCTCTGGCTCTATATTTTTGAATAGAGCATTGTTTTTATGCTACTGTTTTTACAAAAAATTGATTTTTTTCTTTATAAAAATACTAACTTTATCAAAACAACCAACAATGTCAGAAGAATACGTTATGTTACAATACCAAAATGAGCAGCTTAAAAAGGATTTGGCGTATTGGATGCAAGTTGCATCTGGGCGATTTGTGGACCCACTATGTGGCGTAACAAATCACAGATTTTCCGGAGATAGCTCTCGTAGAGAGCTATCACAGCAAAATGATGCCTTACGTGAGAAAAATGAGCATATTGCCCCATTAACGCAAAAAATCGATGAGTTAGTATCAGAAAATGATGAATATAGACGAACAAATGATCGTATCTGGGAAACAACGAAAGTATGGATTAAAGAAGATTCAGAAATCATCAGTAAACAAGCAGGACAAATTAAGTATTTGGTAGCTAAGTTAAAGCAGGGAACCGACGGTTCCCTTGGAGCGCCCACAGCGTAGCTGGGGTGCTCTAGGTTGAGCCCTTCGGGCTCGGACCCTGCGACCCCTCCCTATACATAAAAAAATATTAATTAGTAGATATTAGTACTCAATATATTGAAATAGTAGAAGCGAAGGGAAGGGGTCGCAGGGTCCGAGCCCGAAGGGCTCAACCTAGAGCACCCCAGCTACGCTGTGGGCGCTCCAAGGGAAACCTACGGTTTCCCTGCTTTTGTAATTTTATTTAATTAAACTTTTTTTGTTAATGGTCTTGGTAAGAGGGCTGAAAGCCTTCTAACTACTAACTTAGTAGGTGACCTATGGTCTCCGGATAAGTTTGGTCAGAAGTGGACAGCCATATTTTTGGCAAAACTCTTTTAAACTCAGTTGTTTTTCTTCTTTATTTCCTAAGATAATATGTTGCATTTCTAATGATTGTTCATCGGGTTCTAAGTTCCAACGTTCGTAAAAGGCTTCTTTCCAATCTTCGTCTTCAAATTTCACTTTTTGTTCTTTCATATTAATCCGAGCGTGGAAATCATCAAAACGTTCTTGCCATAGTGGCGATTGTCCTGCATAAAATTCCCAATTATAATACCATTTATTATGAAGATCGGGTATATCAGACATAAACAATCGATTCATATTATTACGAATCGGATATTTACATACTAATCCCAAATAATTACGAGGCGGGTCTACGTGACGATTAATCTTATATTCACGTACATCTTGTTGACATAATTGAATAATAACTAATCTTTTTTGGGGTTGTTCAATGTGTGAACAATGAACCTTGAAATAGTTTTCTACAAATTTATCTAATCTAAAATTACAATAACAAAGAGTAGCAACAATAGACCCAATAAGCCAATATTGCAGAGAATTTGTGTACCAAACATCACGCGTAAATTCCATAAATTTAATCAATTTGGGATTATTATCATAACGATAAATATCGTTATACAATTTGAATATAAAATCGTAAGTTTCATCTTCAAACCCGGAGAAATATAATTCATACGTCCAAAACATTGTTTCATCGTAATTATGCTCTAACAATGCCAACATTATAGATTGTTTTACAAACACTTTCGGGTATAAATATCGGGTAAACGCGATTTCGTCTGGAATATAATCACACATAGCATTATCTGTTTCCGAATCAGCTTCGCTGATTCTAGGAACAGATCTAGGTTTCTCTCTGCAAGCGAAGCTTGCAGTGCGTGCAGAGGGAAACTCTCCACAGTCGTCTTTAGGTTCCATAATAAACGTTTATTTATTGACATAATATCAAAATATAATTTTATGTCAATTTTTTATATATATTTATTTCCATACTTCTACTTTATATAACTCTATTATTTATTTGTTTTACACGCTATTATGTACATAAATATCTACCAAAGTGTTGGCAATTTCTACTATAAAGATAAAATACAGGTTTCCAATATTTTATTTTATGATATAATGTCAGATCTAACTTTTTTATTTGGTCTACAGAACATAATGTACATTGATCTAGAGAACTTGATACCAATGAAAAATAATCTATTTTATCAAAATAAACCATCCTAATTTTCCCCTTTACTTTGTTACCAAGCAATAATTTCAAAGCCATACTTGGGTCAGTTATATCATCAGTAGGACTAAAATCTACAGCATAAATATCAGAATATTCATAGTTATCATCAATAAAAGGAGTTTCCTTCAATAACACAATGTGATGATAGTTACATATTTTATTTGAATCGAATATAGATGATTGTATAACCTTTGTAAATAATTTTCCAGCGACAATATTTATGACTAATAGGAGAACCTGTAACAATTTCATATTTATACTATTATTGTTATTATTTCTATATTACTATTTAACGTAAAACTAATTAGACCCAATCAATAAAAATTCTGTCTTCATAATTCACATCCGCTTTATGGAAAACTACTTCACAATCAATAAATATTTCTTGCAATCGCCGTCTCACCTCTTCAATAATCTCGGGTTTTTCTTTGTAAAAATATTTTGTATATTGTTTGTCTCCTTTGTTGTTGAGTCGAATGATAGTTTGTTGCGCATCATCGACATATTTTTGTATGTGTTTGTTTTTTTCCTCTATTATATTTTGTTCGTACATTTTTTGTAATTTATCACGTGTAATCACCATATACTAACATTAGTTAACTACATTTTATATTTTTTTATAAATAATATTTTATGTAAAATTGATTTAGAGTTTCGATCATTATGGTAATAAATAATATTACTATAATGTTGAGATCCTTTCTTTTACAACAAATTATTAAGCCATCACGGAGAACCCTAACAATTTTGCAAATGCAACCTAATTATTCTAATGGAAAACCTCCAACTGATAAAGTTGAAATATCGGAAAAAATTGTTGTTACTATGATGTTAATCGGAGGTGGTTGTGGTAGCGGTTATATTGGCCGAAAAACATACAGAGAAACACGTGATGGCCCTTTCACTTTCAGTGAATGTGTCACTTATACAAGCATTATGACTATTTATGGATTTTTAGTAGGGGGAGCAGCTGTAATAGTGACGCCAGTTGTAGCGCCAATTGCGCTTGTTATTGGCGCTATTCGTTACTTTGATCCTCCAAACTTATCCGATGAGACATCATCCGTCGATATTGCGCAGCAATCCGATCGAAGATCGTCTGCGCGCACCACATCTAAGGATGATCTAGGTTTTACGGCACCTTTGGTCAGCGGGCTTTGCCCGCAACTTGCACCCGAAGGGTGCGGAGTGCCCGTAAAACCTTCAAAAAAATATGATACAAATAAATATATATATACTGTTCATCCTCGTAACAATACGTAACCATTGAGAACCTACATTGCACCCATTGACCAATCAAAATAAATATGAGTATCAGAAACACCGTTCGCTTTATGAAACTTAATTGTCATATCTACAAAAATTTTTTGTAAACGTGTAATAACTTCATTAATTAATTCATCACTTTCATTTTTAGCTTTTTTATCAAAATTGTAAACATAACATATGTCGCCGTCCTCACTTCTTTTCACAATTGTTTCCTTGATATAATCGACATAAAATTTTGTTCTTTCTTCATTTTTTCTTACGATACTGGTGTTTTTCATTTTACGTAGATCCTCACACGTAATGGTTTCCATTGCATAACAACATAACAGATATTTATATGGTTTGTAAATAATTTTGTACAGACCCCCCATATGTTATGTTAGATGGCAATGCATCTGTATTGAGATTCTGGAGAACATCGTCTGCTAAATATATCGTGAATTGATGATCACAATTATTGTGTTGACATTGTTGCGTCCATTTATCCAATTGCAAAATATCATTCATTGCTACAATCCTTCCTTTCATACCTCGATGTTGTGGTGGTCGTTGGGTCTTAGGTTTTCCCTCGGTATGTTTGATTCGCCATTCACACGATAATGTATTTTTATGGTCAGGGAATCCGGTAATTAAAAAATAGATTTCCCAATCACCTGGTGCTTTTTTTGTATAAACTGCCCCACCACTTATTTCACCATTATGTTGTCTTAGCCTGCGTTTGGGGTTGTTTGTCGAACCATTGTAAGTTAAATTTGCATATCTCAGATTCTTATTTCGTAAAATATAACAATACCAATCAGGGAAACCTACGGTTTCCCCTGAGACCCCTTCCCTTTCTTTTTCCCTTTCTTTTGCCATTTATACATCATCTGTTGATTTTTCTGCGTGATTCTGTTCCGAATGGGGGTTTATCCAGCGTTTTAATTAATAATCATTATTATCATCATCATCAGTAACAATTTCTATTTCATTCTTTACTATAGCAGGTATACACAATAAAACAAGAGTTGTAAGTTTTATTATTGTTTCATTATTATATTTAATTTTATAATCTCCATCTTTCGATATTGCAAACGATTGTGTGTTTCTAAACGGATTTACAACTTCATCTTTGTAATTGTATAATGTAACTTCAATGGGTATATTCTGTTCTTCTTTATCGTTGTTATCAAACCATATACAAGAAACGCTTTTATCTAGATGCTCTATATGTATATTAATATTTTCATCTAATTTGTAAGTAAACGGATATGTATGTTTTTTATTCATTATATTTACTATATTTATTATTGATAATAAATATAATTTTATATCGTTTATGAAGTCTTCAAAACATTCAGTAAGCCGATTTAGAAATCTGGCATTTGCATTTTTCACAAATAAATCCATTACTAGGTATAATTGTTGTTTCATAAGTATGTCTATTACGAATGTTCCAGTCCGAATTGGCTATATAATCCATGATAGCATCAACATCAACTTCCCCCATTAAAATGGTTTGATAATGAACCTCTGTTTTATTTAGTGCAAGTGGAATTCGACGATATTTATAATCGTCATTCTTATCAGAAAAATGTTTAACTGGATAAGTAGATAAAGTATTACTAACATACCCTTTTCTATAATGAATTTCAAAACAATAATCGACCATATAACTATCGATTCCAGATACATCTGGATTATACACTAGCTTATCTCCTATCGGTGTTTCTTTACGTTTTACCCTAATAAAAAAAGAATATGACGAATATTCTACTAGACTAATATCGTATATTTTTATAAACTTCGCGTTATTTTCTAGTTTTTTGATTATCTTTTCAAGTTCTTCTTTACACATTTTACATATTTAACATAAAATGTTTATATTGTTTTCATAACATAAATCCCCTTATTGGAAACCGTACTATTATTTTCCATAGAAATACGGATACCATATTTTATACAATTATGGGCTGAAATAATTGCTTTTTCTTGGTCTGGAATCCATTTCAAATTATAAGCGGCATAAACTCCCATTTCAGAGGGGATTACCCCTAACAAAGGTCGTTTGGTCGGAATAAACGTTTGTAATAAGAGCCGTTTACTACTGTATTTATTATCTGTATAGAAGCGGGTAGGAGTACTCGAATGCATAAATCGGCGATTGTTAAAAACCGCCAAATCCCCCTTTTGCCATTGAACGCTGACTCGATAAGGGAGAACTTTTTCCACCATAAACTTGGTGATCCATTCGCGCGATTCTTTGACAGACCATCCTACCACTTTCTCGAAAAATGTAGGTTGTAATAATACCCGGAAGTTCTCGGTCGCATCATCTGGTGCAGTTACCAGAGGGAGTTGATTTCCGCCTTCCGTCCCTTCCACATATTCTTCACTCCGACAAATTCCTGCATAATCGATTTTTAGTGTGTTGGTAACAAACTTACGACGATTAATCTCCATTAGTATATTTTTACTAGCCACTTGTTCCTCTGTTGATAAATGTTCGTAAATCGTTTCCCCCGAAATAAAATCTGTATCTCCACCAATCTGGGGTTGTTCGATGATATAAAAACCTGTGATTACATTAGGCATTTTATAATCGTGTCCTAAAATATCAGTGTGCCAAACATAATTATTTACGAAAGCATCATAAGGTGTGATTTTGATTTCTTTGATATTATAAAAATCACGGAGTTCGACATTTCCTCGGGGAGCCACATGATTACAATCAGGAAATTGGTCAAAAGGTTGTAACATTTGGGTATGTTTTTCTTCTGGTTTCTCGAGTGCCTCTTCATCCCGATCAGAATCAAATTGTTTCACAAAATTTAGAAATTCTTTGGGAGATACCTGATCTAATCCTTTGAATATCATCAGAGGATGCTTTTTAAACAGAGTTTGGAGAACTTCTTTGTTCTCCTTATTAATAGCATAAATATTTTTGAAACCGTAGACATAAAGAATACGGGATTCCAATGGATGAGTCTTAAGATTGTATGCTTTGGTAAGACCTAGAAATAATAATAATAATGGAAAGTGTGAGAACATTTACTATTATTAGCAGCCAAACTTTATGTTTTTTATTAATATATATAATCCTTCACATATTTTGATAAAAAAAAAATATATAATATTATCTTCTTTATACTGGTAATGGAGATACGTAGAACTGATGATATTATCAAAATATTATCACCAATGATACCCGAAGATATTATTAGAAACATTGCGTCGTACCTTATAATGAAAATTCCAAAAAATGACCGACGATATCAACTATTAAATATGCATTTACGCGTTATGAACTTTACAGAATTGTTCTATAATGATGGTTCCTTTCTGGGACGATCAGTCATATTTTCCAATGGAAACGTTTTATTGCAGAGAATAGATTTCAAAATGTATTTAACATATTATTACAAAAATATGGTAACAGGAGAGACACATTCTGACCGATGTTGGTTTAAACTCGAAGAAATGAATTGGAGGCATGACTCAACGAATTATTGGGAAAAATTTTTTATCGACGGATGGCTCCCTAATCCTAATACTACTAACCTAGCAGCCCCATAGGGGCTACTGAAGGTTTTGCGCCGCGTCCTTTGGACGCTTAGCAAAACCTAGATTCTTTTCCTAGAATCAGCAAAGCTGATTCGGAAAAGAATGATGATAAGTTTGGTCAGAGGAGCAAAGCTCCTCAACAACTAACAGCAAAGGGCGTTTCACGCCCGGCGCTGTTTGGTCTAATTATTCCGGACATTCCGCAATAAATTATAAACAAATTCATTGGCTTTGGGTTCTAAAATGACAAACTTTTCTTTTTCGTAGATCATTTTAACAATGGTCGCTTTTTGAACAGAATTTAAAATATCATTATGCATCATATAATCGATAGCGGTTTTCCCATCATTATCTCTTGTATACACATTTGCTCCATTATCTAAGAACAATTGGATCAGATCTTTTTTTTTTTGTAAGTTGTCATCGTGCCTAATTAACAACAATCTACACAAACCCATAAATGCAGTGACCCCATTGCAATTTTTCAAATCAGGATCAGCGCCTTGTGCGAATAACAACTTATAGATAGTAATATCAGCAGTAAATGCAGTAAAATATAACAGGGGTTCGGCGTCCGAAAGTAGTCGCTTTGTTATATTACCAATCGCTCTCTCACCATAAGATAAATCTGTTTTGCAATGAATATCTAATCCAATTTCTAAAAACATTTCCAAAAATTTGGCATCTGAATTGCATTCGTGGATAATATATTCCCCAATATCATTTTTACCACTTTCTATAATTATTTGTGGAAATAAATCCACGACGGATTTTAGTATAGCTACCTTACCCTCATTTTTACTATATTTCCAAGAAGTGAGAATATGGGTAATAATTCGCCGGATTTCCAAGTGTTCCATATTATTACCGATAGCTTCAACCAAGAGTTGATATTCATCGTAAAATCCATTATATGCCGCAACAAAAATGGGTGTAAATAACGTTTTATTATGCGGGTACCATTCCGTCCTACATATTGTATGGATCAATGCGGGTTGTTCGGCAATGAGTTCCTTCATTTTCTCCTTATCTCGAAAGAGTACAGCTATTTGGAGAAGTTCATATCGGTCATATTCGCTGTAATCGATGGCTGCGCCAGCCTGAATAAGATCTGTTACGCGAGAATTGTCATAACCCCTTGATTTTTTATGTAGCACACTATGTTGTTCATTATTACGGACATTGAGGTCCGCGCCGTGTTCGATAAAAAGTAATTCTGTTAATTTGGTTGCGTAAAAAATGGGTGTATTGCCTAGTTTATCACGAGCATTCACATCTATACCACGTTCCAATACTATTTTACAGAATTCTTCTCTATCAGCAAATAAATGCAACAAATTTTTTCCGTCTTTATCACTCGTGTTTATATTAAAATCTACCAACAATTCATTAATTATTTTACTATCATTTGATAAATTCTTGTTCAAATATGCCGAAATTTTATTAAACTTGTACGTATCTGGTGCAAAAATCAAATCAAGAATAGACATTACTTTATCTAAGTTGTTATCATAATTATTTTTATATTATTATTATTATTATTTATTAGTTGTAAAACTAATTAAAGAGTTTCAATGGTACAAATTCATCAAAATGGAAAGAAATGATAGAATAATTGTACCATTCACTCTTCCTTGTTGCACCGAAGAAGAAACGTTAATAAAATTTAACGAATTAAAAGCCCAATATGAGAAAAATAGTGTAGTAAACAATATTCATTATGACGAAGAATATTTGAAAGAACAAGATTTAAAAGGCACGATGGAGAACTTTAATTTTATAATTACAAAGAAATTAGGTGAATTAAAAGAAATTAATCATAGGTTATTAAAATTGATCAATTATAAAAAAGATTTGGGCGAAATTTTAACAAGTATGCGTAAGACAGAGAAGATCTATATCAATTTGCACCAAACAAGTGTAATATGCGGTGGTGAATTAGGATTAGAACCTCCCCAAAATAATATTCAAGAATTATTATCAGGAGATTTGAGAGGGAAACTGGATGATAAAGATATGATAGTAGATCCGTTAAAGTTACGGGGACAATTGTTCTCCATTAAGTCGGAGTATATGAACAGTTTATGTGATATTTATGAAAAAGTCAACGTTAAGGTCGATGAAGAAACCTTTAAAATGAAAAAAATCACCGATTTTATTGATCTTTACAAAAAGACGATTATTTCTTGTGATACAAATAAAAAGATATTGAGTAAATATAATTGCACCATATGTTACGAGAACGAGGTAGCGATGTGTATTCAACCTTGTGGACATACTTTTTGCGTAAGTTGCACCGAAAAGATAACTAACCGTTGTTTTGTTTGCAGTGGGTCAGTCAGTTCCAAATTCAAAATGTATGTATTGGGAAAAGACGATGATGAAGCGGTTCAACCGAGTGGTACCAGAGGTAATGGAGAGTTTGAACCAGCTAATGATCGTAATTACCCCACTCGGAACAACAATGCAGTGGGATTAGTCGGACAGTTAACGGGTTCTGGCCAACTTATCAGATGACCGTGCAAAATGGCGTGAAAAACTTTGAAAAAACTCGACAAAAAACAATTAACAAAGTTCGTTCTATAAATATCGTGGGAATGGAACTGGAAGAAGCGAGAAGACAATTACCGAAAATTGATATACGTGATTACGGTATTGATAAAACAGAGGCATATTGTTGTGGTAGATGCAATGTTTATGTTGATGAGAACAATATAATTACGGAAATCACTCATTTTGGTTAAAGGGTATATATCAATTTACGCCTAACGAATGAAAAAATCGATATTATCGCAGTGTATTGTATTTTCATATTCTCTATTTATGTAGAAATATGAGATGGTATTTTCAAAAACATATACATTCATCATATGCTGATGTTCATTATCATAATTATTATAATGAATTCGGTATACATAAAAATTCCCTGAATACCATTCATCCCTTTGAAATACGGATATTTTACGCAATAAATGATACCGATAATCGTCTTTACAAATTTGATTCATGTATTTTCCATTTCGGTATTTGAAGGAAATGCGTAGTTGGCTTCGCCAACAGAGCATTTCCTAGATCCTCCCTAGATTTTTCCGTAGGAAAAATCGACGGAGGATGATTCTGCCATCATACTCTAGAATACGATGGACTAGTTCTAATGGTAACAGGTTCATTTTGTTCATATATAATAATATTTTTATATGATTTTACATTCATGATCTCCATTCCATTCTCCGTCGATAGCCTCAGAACCACCGCAGGTGGTTCAAGGTTGCAAGCTTCGCTTGCTGACCCGAATGGGCTATCTATGGAGAATCGCCGTTTTGCGCCACCTGGCGGTTCTACAAAACGTCCAAACTCTTCCGGGTGCAAAGCACCCTTCAGAGTTAGTTGTTGAATCACGTAGTGGCTCTGATCACATTTTTATATATAGTCCAACTATATTGTAAGCCTTGTTTCGTAAAATTATAATTACAAAATAAATTACACTTTGCTGAATTGACAATAGGTTTTTCATATGTATATGAAGACGGTGATATGTGAAACACTACCATTTTTTTAATAGTTACAGATGACATGATCCATAAACCCAAATATTCAAAGATTTCTATTGGTTGAATAGTTTTTAACAGGTCATATCTATCGTCGTTTTTGGAAATTTGATTCATGTATTTTCCATTTCGGTATTTGATTCTGCCATCATATTCTAGAATACGATTCACTAGTTCTAGTGGTAACAGGTTCATAATTACTAATATAGTTACATGTAAAAAATATTTATATTTTTTCAATAAAAATATAAAAACATAAATCATAATCCTATATTGTCGGTCGGTGTAATATAATATAATATGCATTTTTCGGAATATGTTGAGTTTGTAGAACCTGAACGTAAAAAACCATCGCTCTTTTTTAGGATATGGTATAGATTCAAAACCATACGTGATACAATAAATCACCACATATTTATGAGAGAATTTGAAAAAACTCGGCAAAAAACAATTAACAAAGTTCGTTCTATAAATATCGTGGGAATGGAACTGGAAGAAGCGAGAAGACAATTACCAAAAATTGATATACGTGATTACGGTATTGATAAAACAGAGGCATATTGTTGTGGTAGATGCAATGTTTATGTTGATGAGAACAATATAATTACAGAAATCACTCATTTTGGTTAATATATTTATGTAATTGATTTTCCATTTTTTTCTTTCGGACATCATTCAGAAAAAAATATGAATCCATATTTTGCATTATGATTGAAGGATACGCGTAGCTGGCTTCGCCAGCAGAGCGTATCCTAGATTCTCCATAGATAGCCCGTTCAGGGCTATCGACGGAGAATGAATGGTGTTCACGACACATTAGAGAACCTATCTTAGGAACTATTTTTGACGCATTTTGAATTAATTCCGATATCTCTTTGTGATTTACCATTGCAATATTATTGTTAATTGATATTATTTGTAATTTTACAAATAAATGAAACCGAAATTCTAGTGGATGTGATTTTTTATATTTTTTATCATTTTTCAGAATGTATTCTCGCGTTTTGTATGTTTCCTTTTCCAATCTATATTCGTTTTGCCGCATATTTACTAAACATAAATCACCGCATAATAGTCCACCTTGAATATACCAATTGTACAATTCCAATAATTCATCTTTAGCTTCTATAACACATTATATATATCATTTACATTCTAAATCCCTATCTTTTACGAGTTTTTATTTTGATTGTATTTGGAGTTAATAATATAAAGAAAAATATTCAAAATATAGAAAAAATATGGGAAGCATTATAAGTCAAATCGATACATATACAAGAGATTGGTTCGATTATGGTTTAATATCAAAGTGTCCCAACTGTAACAGTCGAACCATATTGTCATATCCCAGTACAGTGTGTACCAAATGTAAAACCCGTTTTCGAAATGACATAGTAGCGACGAAGGTCTATTCTCAATATTATGGACATTGCAGTAAAATAACAGTTAAACAATATGGTCAGTACTTCCCTGAAAGGGGAAGTCCCACTACTAAGTTCATAGGTGGCCGTAGGCCACCGGAGAACTTTGGTACATCCGACAGATTGGCATTCAAATAAAGCATTTTGGAAATAATATAAAGATTTTCCATTTTAAATATAGAGATGTCTACAGAAAGTATAATAGAAAAACTTGGTCAAATAAAGGATGAAAAGTACATATTGTCTCGATGGAGCTTAGAGAATAAAAAAAAATTATTGGATATATATCTGATCATTTCTAAGAACGAGAAACACATATTTGATTTAATTTATCATTATCATGGTTGTGATAGTTGGGAAGATATTTTTCGTGATTATGATACAACCCTTTTGAATGATAAGACTAAAGGTGTAGAAATCGCCATTAATGAAATAGTTGATCGAATAAATGAAAGTTCTTAGTGCAACGATATAAGAATTATATAAATATAATTCTTATATGGATATTGTGTTTGAAAAAGTAGAATGCGAACATCTTGCGGTTTTTAGATCTAAACAAGGTGGATGGCAATTATCAAAAAAAACTTGGTTTCCATAAGGGCTCACCTGCAAGAGATTATTTAGTGTTATGGGTTGAAGAAAATGGTAAATGGACATCATCCGTCGATTTCACCGATCTTCGATCGGTTACATCTAAGGATGATCTAGGTTTTGCACCGCCTAGCGGCTTTGCAAAACCTTCACTTTATATTACCGGTTATGATAATTTTGAGTTAACACGTAAATTAACCGAATCAATTGTTACAGTAGATACCCTTTTTGATGTGTTTGATTATATTTGTAAAAATAAATATATGCACTACTAAAGGTTAACCAAATA
>Ga0209777_10003380_pt1 | contig 19852 bp, 19 predicted proteins | sample FrelakmetHBP12HB_FD_187147 | JGI IMG/M metagenome (GOLD analysis project Ga0209777, IMG submission 187147) | Freshwater lake sediment microbial communities from the University of Notre Dame, USA, for methane emissions studies -HBP12 HB (SPAdes)... | ecosystem: Environmental > Aquatic >...
CTCGGGAGACACAGGCGGATGGGGAAAGACGAGCCGCGATCAAGGTGGCGGAAGGGCAAAGGCAGGCAGCAATTCTACAGGCCGAGGGACAGAGACAGGCGAAGGTTTTGGTGGCCGATGGAGAAGCTCAGGCTATCAAACTGGTGAATGAAGCCGCTGACCTTTACTTCAAGGGGAACGCGCAACTACTTCGCCAATTACAGGCGGTGGAACAATCTCTTACTAACAATTCAAAAATAGTGGTACCCACTAATTCATCACTGATAAATGTTATCGGAGGTTTGGCCGGCATAGACGGTCATCCGCCAACGAAGTAAGCGCTAAACAGAGTTTACAACCGATGGCTAGGTTACCTAGAATATAGACCTTATATCTTCAATAGTTGTACCACTACCTCGTTGCTATAATTAGGAATACGTAATCAGAGGCAAGAAAAGAAGAAACAATTGGCTTGAAAACAATAGTTAAAACTATAATAAAAGGGGTCTACTAAATGTCTGAAAAAATGGGCAATCCTGCCGTAGTAGGATTAGCAGGATTTGGCGGTACGACGCTTCTGCTCCAGTTCCACAATCTGGGCTGGATGGGCAGTGGTCCGGTCATCTGGGCAGCGGTGTTTTTCGGCGGATTAGCGCAATTAGTTGCTGGTTTACAAGAATTCCGGACAGGGAATAACTTTGGATTTGCGGTTTTCTGCACCTACGGAGCTTTTTGGATGGCTCTGGCAGGCATTCTTTGGTCTGAAAAATCAATGGGTATTACCGGGACAGACATTGGGTGGTTCCTGGTAATGTTTACACTTTTCACTTTCATTTTTTTTATCGGTGCTATGAAACAGAACTCCGCCCTGGCATTCATATTCCTGACTCTTCTGTTGGGTTTTATCGGGCTTGATATCAGCCATTTGGGAGGCCCGGCAATATTCACGAAAATTGCCGCATGGGATTTAATTTTGTGCGCGTTTGGAGCTTGGTATCTCATGGCGCATGTTGCTTTTGAAGGGATTGGCTGGAAGCTCTCGGTAGGTAAACCATGGATAAAATAGGAATTTCTAAAAACGAAAGAGTAAAATAGAACGTTTTTACAGCGAGGTCTAGGGAGATAGGGGATTACCGATCCCTAATCTCCCGGATTTATTTTGTTCTAGTAATGTGAATAGCTAAATTTGAAAAAGTGTTTCAGATCGTGGCGAATACGGGAGAGAAGCCCGACGCTATCGAACCAGACGACATACCGTTTTAAAAGAGTGACACGCACAGTAGTTCGAATTGAAGCACTTTCCGATACTCTGTTGGTATCATATTAAAAGTTTTAATATTATAAAAGAAAGGATTGAATAAATGGAATTTATTCTTGTTAAAGAAAAGGAAACGCCAGGGACTTGGAGATATAAGGAAAATAAAGAAGACCGACCGATGACCATCTATCTATCCAAAGAACAGGTCAAGGAGCTAGGCAACCCTAAATCTATCAAAGTCACGATAACTGCGGATTAGCTAACGCAGCTCTAAAGATACGCCATTCGATTCATGTTAAGAACAGTTGACGGTTCAATCATCAATCTTGAAAAACGCCCTTAGTTCAGGAATTTTAACTTCTTCAAGCACAATTGGTACGCGTGTGTTCAGGGGTATACCGGACTGGCAGCGAAGATGAGTTTCCAGGCCAATTTCCGGAATGATAATGGTACAGCGAGAGCCATCCGTCTCCACAATTACCCCTTCGCCATGCCAGTGTGGAGTTTCCGACAGATAGACTATCGTCCAATGCCAGTTGGAAAGTCTTTCTGCCTGGCGCATGTTGCTCGTGACTGCCTCAGTCGTCCCCAACCTATGGAGCATTTCCTCAGCACTCAAGAGACTGTGTCCCGAAATATATGCCCGTAACTGTTGATGGACGATCAAGTCCTGATAGCGCCGGATAGGACTGGTAACCTGAGTATACATATCCAAGCCCATGCCGGAGTGTCGAGCCGGGAGACTTTTGAGTTGCCCCCGTTTCATTAAACGGCGCAGTGCATACATCCCTGCCAGCCCATTCGGTAACGCTGGAATCTCAGTGGCCTCCTGTGTAGAGAATACGCAGGGGATTCCCTCTCTGAACGCGTAGTTGGCCACGGCCTCTCCGGCCATCAGCATTGTCTCTCTGACCAGCACTTGGCTTCGTAATGCACGCACGGGACGAAATACAATTTTTCCTTCTTCTACGTGGACGTCGACTTCAGGCAATTCGATGTTAACCGCACCGTTCCGCTTTCGGCGGGCGTCATTGTTTTGCGCAAGAGATAGAAGGCCCTTAAAAGGCAAGGCATCCAGCGTGTTCTCAGCTTGTTCATAACTGAGCCGCGAGACCCGCACCCAACTGGGAACAATCTCCAGCCCGATAATCCCCCCTTCCGAGTCCAGATTTAGACCAAATGATAGTGCCGGTGAGATATCACGGACGCCCAGGGCTAAACGTTCGCTGGCTTCAGTAGGTAACATCGGCACCGTCATTTCCGGCAAATAAAGGTTGGTGGCACGATTGCGTGCCTCCAGGTCTGCCGGGCTATCAGGAAAAACGATGGCCGCTGCATCAGCAACATGAACCCACAGACGATTGGGTCCCTCCAAACTCAGAGCATCATCAGGGTCTGTTGTCCATGCATTGTCGATGGCGAACGCTGGGAGGTGGGTCAAATCCACCCGTTTCTCTTCGGGCAATGTTGGTAAATCGTTCACCGGAGTGGCCAATAGCACCCCGAAGCGTTGTGGGTATGGATTGAACCGGTTATTCCAACGCCCCAGTTCTAATAATAACGCATGAGCATTTTGCGGAGTCTGACTGCGGCCAAGTTCACGTAAGACACGGCTTTCGGTGGCTGCACCCATGGCCAGAGCTTCAACTTCAACAAGAAAATGGTTGTCTTCTGACGTAACTTGCCGGTTTGCAACTCGGTTCATAAACTCTGTCCAGGCTATTTTCTGGGACATTTTTAGTCGACGTGTTTCTTGTTTTCGCGAGACTTCTTCGCGGGAAAAGGTTGTTATGCAATCCACCGTACCCTGAAAGTAGAGGTTGTCGCAGACCCATTGCCAGGCCGACCAAGCCGTAGAGGGTGTGAAACTACCGAAAGCAATTTCTGCCAGTTCGTATAGGGACACACCGTCTTGCGATAGGAGTTCCCACACGGTCTTGGCATCTCCCGATGGATGTTCAAGCTGCGCCATGTTGAGAACCGGACCGGGATGGATCGGGATTATATCTTTTATGCGAACCTTTTGTGTCCCGCCGTCTTCGAGTTCAATTTGGAGATCCGGACTGTTCTCGATTATCAAGGCTGGGCGATTTTTGTAAGCAACCAGGCTATGTTTCGGATACATCATCGAGAGACATTATACCAGAGAATGTAATTATATCGGTCTTGTTCATGCCCCACTCCCTGTCCGATAGATGAGGTATCTGACCTCTGGAAGCCGAGAGCATGGATTGTTCGAAAATATAAAGTAAGAAAAGAAATATATCGTGTTTATGGTCGAACTTAATTTACAACCCCCTCCCCATCCACAATCTTAACAAGGGTCGTTTTTCTGATAGCGAGACTAACCTCAATGTGTTGAATTCGAATGTTAGCGGGCCATTTACCTCGGATGTCTTTACAAAAGCTCCTTTTGTTAAGGAGCTAAACGTTTTCCTATTCTGCCCCGGAGTTATTTATATAAATTACCAAGTGTGTTGAACAATTGGACGGTTTAGTTTCCAATTCATTCGTTTATATTATAAACTCCTCTAATTCCGACAGCTAAGGCACCAGGGCCGGCATGTACACCCAGTGCCGGCCCTAGCCTAGCTATTTTTATACGCCCATGTTCGAATATAGTTCCCATATTATCAGCTAGATTTTGTGCTTCATCTGGCGTGGTGGTATACATGACAGCTAAATCTTCAATTGTTGTAAACTTACGAGTAAAGCTCTTCAGTAAAGCTATGCCCTTATCTCGACTACGAGCTTGGATTGCTGGCATCATTTCTCCATCTTTGACTGATAATATCGGCTTGATATTCAATATAGATCCCAGAAATGCCTTTGATTTGCCGATACGCCCACCCATAGCCAGATATTTTAAGGTATCAAAAAGAGCCCAGACATGAGTGTTAGGAATCAATTGCTTTGTCTTTTCAATTACTTGTTTAAAATTATCATCTGAACTGATAATTGTAGCCGCCCCAATAGCGATAAGCCCCAACCCCATTGATACCATTTCTGAGTCTATAACTTCAATTGGACACTTTATTGCGGCTAACTTTTTACCCTGTAGCGCCGAGTTACAGGTACCGCTCAGTTTGGTTGAGATATGAATTGATATGATCCCATCGGCATCCTTAGATACCTCACGGTAAACATCTGCAAAGTCCTGCGGGGTGGGTTGTGAGGTGGTAGGATGAACCGAGGAATTTGTCAGTCTCTCATAAAACTCGGTATCAGAGATGTCTACTCGGTCACGATAAGTCTCATTGCCAAATTGTACATATAAAGGGACGATTTTTATGCCAAGTTCGTCAGCTAAAGCCTGGGGTAAATCAGAAGTACTATCGGTAACAATCTTGATTGCCATAATCGTGATCCTCCTTATACCCGAAAAAAGTAGAAGCCGTGCAACAAATATATCACACTTTTTACACACAATATATATGTTCTTTATTGAAAAAGTGAAATAATTCGGCATTTTGGCACTTTAACAATTGTAATAATTCGGTGGCAAAATTTGTCTTTCCGTAAGCCAAATAAAAGGGCATCATCATTTTGAATTACTTACAGAACTATTTCGTTAGATTGCGAGTTATTAACAAAATGAGTTAAAATCTATGAACAATTGCCGATGGGTAAGTTATTCTCGATAATTATCAGGAGGGGCTACGATATTTACCACAAAAAGAATACTGATAATCCCGATAGTAATACTTATTTTAACAATAGTAGGTACAGGAACACTAACGGGATGTAGTTGCAAGAAGGCAACAACCAATATTCCCATTTTCAGTGCTGTTGATGGCCAGATTCTGAATTCGGCTTACAGTGAATATGATAATTTAAAGAAAACCTCTTCCCCTCAAACAGCGAGAGAGCAACTCGTGAAAACACTGAACACCCCGACAGAGGGTGTAGAAAAAGCTGAACTGGGCATCGACGGCTATACAATTTTTATTACCTATAAGGATGGGAATGAAGCAGCCATCGATACCTACAACGAAGATGATTTTACGGTTGTGGACACTTACGAGCCTGGAAATCAGCAGACATCAGTGACCGGTACTTTAAACAATGGCAGGTTGTCAAAGGCTGTTGATCTCAGCGCAAGTGTGTTCAACTTAACTTCAAATTTTCCTGAACTCTTTAAGAGTACTCTCGCTCTCGTTAACACAGGAATTACGGGATTAAAGACTCCGACGTTGGCTACAGGCTCGTTTTCAAAAAGTACCAGTAAATCGAAAAAAGTCTTGCTATTAGCCCCGATTGGACCCGAGGGCTGGCATGGGGAATACTTTTCAACAGCACCCACCGATTGCGCGAATTATTTCAAAACCCACGGATGGACCGATAGTGATATAACTGTGAAAATGAACACTAGTAAAGACCTTCCAAACAACTTGATCGTCAGACCGGAGGATTATTACAATCTCAGCGATTACGGGATAATCTTGTTTTTCGGACACGGTTTCGTACGCGAAAATTACAATAACGACAATTTATATTTGCAGTTTGCCAATGTAACCAAAAAAACTTATGACAATAATGTTCAACAAGGACTTTGGGATCCAAAACAACTTTTAATATGCGATAAGAATACCTCAGCCGATGGAACAGAGTGGTACTGCCTCTTTATCCGTGGTGATCTACTAAAACAAAAATTGGGTAAGCTTCCCAGTAGTTATGTTCAACTTGCCACTTGCTTTGGAGGCTACTTCAGTAACATATTTATTGATGATGGCGCAAAGATATTCTTAGGTTGGGATAATGTTGCGGATAGCAAAATTGCGGACTCCAATCAAAGCAACATGATTAAGCTAATGCTGGATGGATCTTTCTCAGGCTATGATGCGTATCAAGACATTTCGATCAATAAATCACTGACCGCGGAAGAAACTGGTTGGAAGGCCTTAAATTGCCGCTTCAACATTTATCCGTCTACGGATGCGGCATCCTCCTATTACCTACCTGGCTGGATTAACGTGAATGTAACTGGGTTGAGTCAGCTTTCCAATATCAAAAAAGGGGCTTCTTATATTAGCGTAACCATCTTTGATGAGGAATCTGATAGTACTTCAAGTAGGGTTGAATATCGGGAAAACCTCCGCTCTGGTCAAACTCAGGTTGAAATGATGTTAGTCAATCCAGTATTGCAGACAGCGGCAGGATGGTTTATTGTGGGCGGTTTATACCCTCCTGGACAATATAAAATTGCTGGATCGGGGTTAAATACCAATTATTACCCATTACTCTCATATGGATATGTCTATGCCAAAGTAAATCCCGGGCTTAATAACGTCCAAATTCAGGTGGTTAACCAGGAATGGACTGACCCGATGTTTACAGCGCCAGACGGCTGGGTTTCAGGGGTACCGGTTGAGACTACGACACCAACCAGTACTACAGCTACTCCAACCACTCAGACATCCATACCACCTACCACGACTACTCCAACTAGTACTGTCCCTACAACTCAGACATCCACACCGCTGACTCAGGTAAAGGTGTGGTTGACGACGACGAAAGACTCTACGGCACCTCCGGTTAGTACTTTCACCGCCGGTTCGGTAACGGGGCTCTATATCTGGGCACAGGGAGGAGACGGTCAGACTGGTGACTTCAACTTGTGGGGGACGTACCAAACGGGAACCCGAATGGCATTAGGCAGTACCCATCATGCTACGCCCGGGGAGATAATGTATTGCGGCACGTGGAATGGTGGGTTTTTGAATACAGTGGGTGTTGTTAAAGTGGAGGCGCTTTCGGGTAGTACAGTTGTAGGAAGCACAACATTTACTATCACACAGTAAATCTCAAAGGTCTTGCCAAATAGGACGCAAAGCCTATGTTTGGGCATTGCTAAAAAGATTTTGAGGTAAGCTCCATGTAACCAATAAAAAGAGAGTTTGGCTTCGATCTGAAATTATTAATATAATCATTAATGAGCTCTGGACTTCCGGAGCTTCTTCTTTTTCACTTGATTTTACTGATTAATTATAAATCAACTTTGAAGCTATTTGATTGACGGCTTTCCTATAATCATTTTTGATGGAATTAGCTTTACTTAACTGTGTAAATAACTAAAGGAGGGTGAGCAAGCATGGCTAGAAAGATGGGATGTAGATTCGGAGCCCGTAAACATGGCCACTGCCCGGCCCGGAAGGAGGCGCTACCAATGAAAAAATGTAAGTATGGCAACACTAAACGCGGCACCTGCCGCAAGATTGCCCGGCTAAGAGCCAAAAAATAAGAAAAGGAATGGGGAATCATTAATATGAAGAAATGTGACTTAACAAGAGGCCCAATTGTTAAGTCAGGCTGTCGGGCTGGCTGTCGAGTATAAAAATATTATGTTCCCGGCTGTCGATTTGTCTGTCGTGGCATTGTCGGTTTGGGAATGGGGTTTGGATTATCTGTCGCAAGTGGTTTCCAAAGCAGATAGTGGTTTGTCGGTTGTTTCATTTTCACGTTTAAACCAGTCTCATTGAATCTCTCGATTCTATCTGTTTTCGAACGTATTGTACAGACAGTATGGTTCTGTATGATTTGGCCCATCAGCAATTTATTAGAAAAAAGTGGGACACCTGACATTGAGATGCCCCACCTATAGGTGTTGGGTATGTCGGTAAAACTAAGCCTTGCCGATCCTGAACATCTTGGTACCACATGAAGGGCAAGTCCCTTGGGTTGCCGGCTTGCCATTTTTCATCGTAATCGCTTCGGCATCTTTCATTTCTTTCTTAGAATGGCACTTCACACAATATCCTTCCATTTATCAACCTCACACTTTATTACTTGTTAAACATTACATCGTAGTAATGCTCATTGTCGGTGTATTAGGCTTCTTCCTGTTGTTTGAGCTTCTTGGATAATACCCTTAACCTCTTCTCTCCCTCAAAATAGTAGACTACCGAGTCCACGAATTACGAATCTGAATTTGTTTCAGCTGTTGTTTCTGGGGTGCAGGAGCAGGTGGGGTTGCCTGGTGGTGTAAATGTTCAGCACGACGCAAGAATGCGGGTACATCCATTTGCTCTTCGCTATCAGCCTTTAATTCTTTCATGTAGTCATTTATTTCGGCTTTATTCAATTTATTTCCATTCAAAGGGGAAGTCTCGAACCCAGTGGCAATCAGGGTAATCTTGACATCTTTGTCCATCGTGCTATCCTGGGTCACACCAAAAATGATGTTTGCATCTGGGTCAACAGCTTGTTTGATGATTTCGGCTGCTTGATTGACCTCAAATAGCGATAGATTGTCACCCCCGGTAACATTGAACAAAACACCCCTGGCTCCGGATACGGATACATCCAGTAAAGGACTGGACAAAGCGCTCTTGGCAGCATCCGCAGCTCGGTTGTCACCGGAGCCCTTACCGATTGACATCCAGGCAGGCCCGGCTCCTTTCATTATTGTGCGAACATCAGCAAAATCCAAATTAATCATGCCGGGAACGGTAATAACCTGAGCGATTGCCCGTACACCATTTGTGAGGACTTCGTCAGCTAGTCTGAATGCGTCATCAACCCCCGTCTTTTGGTTGCAAAGAGTGAACAGCCGATCATTCGGGATAATGATCAGTGTATCAACCAACGGCATCAACAGCTTGATACCCTCTTCGGCAACCGCCATGCGGTGAGAACCTTCAAACGAGAACGGTTTGGTAACAACGGCGATGGTTAATGCTCCACTTGCTTTGGCAACTTCGGCTACGACGGAGGCAGAGCCAGTACCAGTGCCGCCTCCCATACCGGCCGTAATGAATACCATTTCAGCACCGTTCACTGCTTCTTTGATGTCATCTCGGCATTCTTCAGCCGCTTTCTGTCCAACGTGATGATCGCCACCTGCTCCCAATCCACCAACCAGCTTTTCACCGAGCTGAATCCTGACAGGTGCTTCAGCGATAGCTAAAGATTTAGCATCCGTATTCATTGCGATGAATTCCACGCCGCCGACGCCGTCTCTAACCATTCGTGTAACTGCATTGGATCCACCACCCCCCAAACCGACAACCTTAATTCTTACCGAACTAGCGGAAAAATTTGACCTTGCCATTTTATTAATCCTCCTATTTATCTACCTTTGTTGTTTAGCTAACAAACCAACCCAATTCACCCATCAAAGAAATTGTATTTATTTAGCGCTGTTCTTGGGCCTCATCCCCCATATTAAAAGTCCGATTGTAGTTGCGTAAGCTGGGTCATTCAACTCATCTCCCGAACCATAAAGATTTAGAGGGGCGCTGACCTTTACCGGTATCTTTAGGACTTCTCTTCCTAAGTCATCAATCCCAGCCATTTTAGAAGATCCACCTGTAAGAACAAGTCCGCCGGACACAGATTCACCCTTTTCATCTCGCGGTAAGTCCCTTGTAATGAGTCTAAAAAGTTCCTCCATACGTGCGTGAATGATATCGCACAACTTTCTATAGGGAACAGTATAACCGTTCAGAGAGACAGATTCATTTTCTGATCTCCCGTCATAAATGGGAAACGATGTGCCAAACTTTTTTTTCATTTCCTCAGCAATATTCAAAGGCAGACTTAAACCGATTGCGATGTCGTCGGTTACCTGCTGACCGCCGACTGGAATGACTGCAGAATGCCAAACGGTTCCATCTTTATAAACTGCAATATTTGTTGTACCGCCACCAATATCAGCTACAATGGTACCAATCTGCTTGTCGCCTTCAGTTAGCACTGCTTCAGCACTGGCTAATCCATTAAATACCAGGTCCTCAACCTCAATGTCCACACCCCCAATGCATCTAACCAATTCCTGAACGGAAGAAACAGGCACCGTGATAACGTGAGTCTCCGCTTCCAATCTGAAGGCATTCATGCCGATAGGATTCGGTACTCCTCCCTGCCCATCCACCACATATTGACGCGGTATGACATGTAGTATCTTTTGATTACTGGCCATTTTCGAAATTTGCTCAATCTGAAGAATCCGGCGTATGTCATCAGGGCGTACTATATGATCATGATGCGTTATTGCTACGATACCCTTAAAGTTTTGCCCAATAATATGGTGCCCGGTTATACCTACGTAGACAGATTCTACTCTTTGCCCACTGGATTGCTCCGTTCTTTTAATTGAGTTTCGAATTGTATCCTTAACTTCATTGAAATTGACCACCAGCCCTTTGTGCATTCCTTTGGAAGGCTCTACCCCCACACCAATGATGCGCATCTGGGCATCAGAACCCACTTCAGCAACGACTGCACAAACTTTGGTCGTACCAACGTCGACTGCTGAAATTATTCTTTTTTTACTCATTATACTTTCCTTCCCAATAACATCTTTGAAGTCAGTTATGATATTTCTTTAGACTATTTTGCCTGTTTTAACAATTTTGAAAGAGTTGATTGCATTGAAGAGCTGTCCCACGGCAGAGGTTCTCTAGGTTTTATCTGCAACCATTCTCGATTGAGTATGCTATATTTGGCTTCTTTCTGAAGGTCTTGTTTAAATTCATACCAAGTATTATATGAGGCTTTGTTCATATGACTTCCGCCTAACAGCATTGACAATTATTTTAATGCCTATATATTAATTGTACTTCATATCTGACCTGTGTCAAATATTGGAAGCGTGTCTTTCCCTCTTGACTTCCTTTGTCTTCAGAGCGATGTATGGTAGCAACACTTTAAGTGTTAAAAAACTTCGGTATAACCCCGTCAAAAGAACAAGAGACTGAAAAAATCATTACTGTAAGTCGAAATACAGACAGTTATTTGGGGATCCTGTCACTCATAATACTTCTCAACCTCGCTGCACTGACTTACCCTCATGAAAGTACAAGTAGGTATCCTAAAATGCCAGCTTATTTAGTCGGTCAAGAACAAGTAATCGGATTGGGTTGTGAGGATTATAACTATTCACTGGGCATCGTTAACCGCCTTGGCTGGTTGGGATACGCAACTGGAGTTATGCTGGCAGAATTAAAGCCCCAATTAGCCAATATCGCTGACTTCTTTGAAATTAAACAAATCTCAAAACCGCCACCTGATGCAGAGTCTACCTAATATTGTAAAAATCGTTCGATTATTGCCGTTGGGCTTTGCGCCCAAAGCTCAGGCGTGAAATTGGGCGGACATTTGGATTTTTCATTGCCTGTTCTTTTCCATAGTAGTCGGTATTTGCTATAGTTACCTCGATGAGAAACCGACAAGTACCGGCAACTACCGCCGTCCCTATCGATCCCCACTCTACTCTGGAAGGTGTCCTGGAACGGATTGTGTTCTTTAACGAAGAGAATGGTTTTACCGTGGCCAGGCTTCAGGTGGTGGGAAAGCGTGATCTGGTAACGATTGTTGGTTCGCTATCGGTACCGACCCCTGGGGAGACGCTTCGACTCAGAGGGCAATGGATTGTCGACACCAAGTTCGGCCAGCAGTTCCGCGTGGAAAGCTGCCTGTCGGTGCTGCCGGCTACGATCGTCGGTATCAAGAAGTACCTGGGATCGGGGTTGGTCAAGGGTATCGGCCCGATCAGAACCGGGCGGATTACCAAGGCATGGCAAGAGCAGAGGGAAATCCGGGAAGTCATGGTCTTTCTCCAGGGGCACGAGGTCAGCCCAGCCTATGCCGTGAAGATCTTTAAGGCATATGGCGACAAGTCGATCACCGTGGTGAAAGATAATCCTTACCGGTTGGCGTTGGACATCAGCGGCATCGGCTTTAAGACCGCTGACAAGATTGCGCGGAGTATGGGAATCGATCCCAACTCTCACATCAGGGCTGAAGCCGGCATCATCCATGTCCTTAGCGAATTGGTGGATGAGGGTTATGTTTACTACCCGTATGCGGAACTCAAAGAGCAGGCGGCGGTGCTACTGGAAGTGGATCAGGCCATCCTGGAGACGGCGCTGTTAACACTGGCAGAGCAGGGCCGCGTTCTAATCGAAGAGTGGGGGGAAGTCAGGGCCGTTTACCTGACACCGCTGCACGTTGCGGAGGCAAATGTAGCCAGAAGGCTGAAAGATCTCATCCAGTCACCCAAGCAACTGCTGCCGATAGATTTAGAGAGGGCGATTGACTGGGTCCAAGCCACCAGCCACATTGAACTCGCGGAAACGCAAAAGCAAGCTCTCAGAAAAGCCATCAGCGGTAAGGTATTGGTACTCACCGGGGGCCCCGGGACCGGCAAAACAACCCTGGTAAATAGCCTAGTCAGGATTCTGGAAAAGAAAGGCCAGCGCATTGTTCTGGCATCACCAACCGGTCGGGCGGCCAAGCGGTTATCGGAGGTCACGGGAAGAGAGGCGAAAACAATTCACCGTCTGCTCGAGTTTAGTCCGACTGAGGGCGGTTTCAAACGCAACGAGGAGAATCCGCTGGATGCCGACCTGGTGGTCATTGACGAGGTGTCCATGGTGGATATCCTGCTGATGAACCATTTACTAAAGGCAATACCGCTAACCGCCACCTTGTTGCTGGTGGGCGATGTCGACCAGCTACCCTCGGTAGGCCCAGGGAATGTCCTTAGGGACATCATTACCTCTGGATGCGTAGAAACGGTAATACTGACCGAGATCTTCCGTCAGGCACAGGAGAGCCTGATTATCGTCAACGCCCACCGGGTGAACCGCGGTGAGTTTCCACAATTAAAGGCTCAGCTTGGACGCCAAGCAGATTTCTATTTCATTGAGAGAGACACCCCCGAAGATGTACTCAGTGTCATCAAAGAATTGTATGTCAAACGACTACCCCGTGCTTTTCAACTCAGTCCGCGAGATGATATCCAGGTGATGACGCCCATGCATCGGGGCACAGTTGGTGTAGCCAATCTGAATGCCGAGCTATAGGCGCTTCTCAATGCGGAAGGTAAGGAAATCATCAGGGGCGGCCGGTTGTTTCGCATCAATGACAAGGTGATGCAGACCAAGAACAACTATGAGAAAGAGGTCTTTAACGGGGACATCGGTCGGATAACCGCCATTGCCCTCGAGGAACAACAGGTACTGGTCAATTTCGATGACAGGGTAGTGAACTACGAGTGGAGTGAACTGGACGAACTGGTGCTGGCCTACGCTATCTCCATACACAAATCACAGGGCAGCGAATACCCAGCCGTAATCATACCGCTATTGTCTCAGCACTACATCATGTTGCAACGGAACCTCCTCTACACAGCCCTAACCCGGGCCAAGCGCTTGGTGGTGCTGGTGGGCAGCAAACGTGCCGTAGCCATTGCGGTCAAGAATGACAAAGTCCAGCAGAGATACACGAATCTTGCTTCCAGGCTATTACAGGGCTAAGGTTGCTTCTGGATTGGACTATTCACCCGCGATGGGGTCTGGTAATAAAAAGCTGCAACACTTCGATGGAATCACACTTGACCAGCAGAATTTTACTCGCAGAGTTGACGACAGCGAGCGGCATAAAGCCTAATCTGGCATAGATTGAAATAGCAACTGGGTTACGTTCAGAATCATAAGTCAATCATGCTTGGGAAGATAGCCGAGTACGCATCAGGTTATTCCGCCGACTAATGCGTGTTACAAATGGAGTTAATGGGTATCAAAGATTATTATTTTTAGGGGAGGTGTTCCATGAATGGTCACAAAACGGTTTTGGGACTGGTCGGAAGTCCGAACAGTAAGGGTCTGACTAACCAACTTGTAACTGCCGCGTTAAAGAGCGCTGCTCAAGCGGGCTCAGTCACCGAATTGGTGCAATTGTCTGATTATGTTGTGAACGCCTGTCGCGATTGCCTGCCCTGGGTGTGTTCAAGGAATTTGAAATGTACCTATGAAGATGAAAACTTCGGAATACTTGGTGAAAAAATTTTAAACTGCGGTGGGTTGATCATAGGTACCCCAGTCTATTGGTTGGATACCAGTGCCATGGTCAGATTATTATTCATGAAGATGTTTCGAGTATTTGCGATGTCAGGTAAACTTAGAGGCTTACCTGCCTTTGGTATCGCCATTGCCGGTGGCACCGGTAACGGCCTGATATCTGGTCTCCGACCTTTATATCACTTCTTTCAGATCATGCAAATGAGAGCGTTGGACCCGGTGCCAGCCACTCGTTTTAATCTAAACGAGGCAATAAAAAGAGCTGAAAAGATGGGTCATCAAATTGCGGGGATGACACAGGAACGTGACGCTTTCAGCAGTTGGGAAGAGTGCCTGCTCTGGTATGATCGCCTTCCCTACCTTGGGGAGAATCTAGTTGGTGAAAGAAGGCTATTAGCCGCTGTCACCTATGAAGCAATACCCGAAGGACGTAGATTGGACGTTGACGGCGACCTGGCACGGGTTGATATCCTCGCCAGTTCCGGTCAATCACTTGATGCCATGAAAGAAATCAGTAGGGTTGTGAGTTCTTGCAGCAAGATCTTCAACGCGAAGTAGTCTAAATGTAAAAATCAGAAAAACCATTCCTTTGTTTAGCAACAGAGTTCAATAGCCTCTTTCTTCAGATTTAACAATCGGAGCGAATGTAAAGCCAAAATCTATTTGTATGGATTACATTATCGCTGTCTCTCGTTCTCCCACCTCCGGGAAAAAGATCAATAAAAGACTAAGCAAAACCTTGCTCCAAGACGGCAGTGATGCCTAAAATAATTGAATAAAACAAGTTTCTGTTATCTGAAACTACACTTTTCCCTCGATATACAAGGGGATTGTGTTTTGTCTCTGATTTGACTCTTCTCGCTCAGTTAACTTATAATTTCCGCAATCAAAGTAGGCATATGGCTGGAAGGGGATAATATGAGCGCGAGAAAGAACAGTAGTTACCCTTTACCTTTGGCAAAACCTGAAGATGTAGGTTTTTCGTCGGAAAAACTGGATCAGATCGGACCGGGACTGCAGAAATATATTGATAAGAAGTGGGTTCCGAATCTGGTCACGCTGGTTGCCCGCCATGGAAAACTTGTCTTTTTTGACGCACGCGGGTACACAGACTTCGAGAGTATGAAACCTGTTAACAAAGACACTCTTTTCCGTCTGTATTCAAACAGCAAACCAGTTGCCGGGGTAGTTACGATGATGCTTTGCGAAGAGGGGAAGTTAGGGCTGGATGATGCCATTTACCGATATATTCCTTCTTTCAGGAATCAAACGGTTCTCGCTCCTAAAGTTGACCAACCGGAACCGAACGCTGCCGTGCTGATTCCCACTGTCCCAGCCAACCGTGGTATTACCATCCGTGATTGCCTGCGCAATACAACGGGGCTACCGACGGTTATGCTTATGCCCCTGGTCTATCTGCAACTCTACAAAGATGAACTCACTACTCTCGGTATGTACCCTGGAAGTTTTCCTGGCACCCGCGATGCTCGTGAAAGGGCTGAAGCGTATGCCAAATTGCCTCTCAGTTTCCAGCCCGGCACCGATTTTGAGTATCATGTTGGATATCCGCTACTCAACGTCGTGCTAGAGATGGCGGCGGGACAGCCGCTGGAAGAGTTTTACCGGGAACGCATCTTCAAACCACTGGGAATGGATGATACTTCTTTCTTCCTGCCAAAAAGCAAACTGGACCGTTTTCCACCCTGTCATACTCCACGCCGTGAAGGGAAGGAATGGAAACTGGCCATTACAGAACGGCCTGAAAATAGCCCGAAAGTAACCGGCAATAAGTATTGCGATGTCGGTGGCGATGTCGGTGGCCTGGTTTCCACAGTCGGCGACTATGCTCGTTTCTGCCAGATGCTCCTGAACGGCGGGGAACTTGATGGTAGTCGCATTATCAGCCGGAAATCGGTAGAGATGATGACCTCCAACCACATCGGCGATATCCATAACACCATCACGGGTAAAGGGTTTGGGTTCGGACTCGGGGTATCCCAGTATAAAGGAGGCGCCGTGCGGCCGGTGTGGCGCTCAGTGGGCAGTTTCTTCTGGGGAGGGGCAGCTGGCACCATCTGTAATATAGACCCGAAGGAAGATTTAGTGACGGTCTGCTTTACACAGGTGCTGATGCATGAAACCATACCAGGCAACTTCTACCAGGAAGACTTCGAGCGGTTAGTCTATCGGGCTTTGTTGTAATTAAGAAAGGGGATTGCGCTTCTCCAGTGTTTCTGTGGACACTCCAGCGCTGGTGATTGGAAAGCAATCCGCTCGAATGTAATTTTTTGGTATATTCTGAGAATCGCTTTACATTCGCATCTATTGACAAATGTCAGCCTCTTTGCATCCTTTAAGCAGAACAACAACGATTTTCTTTCAATATCATAGATGTTTTTTACTTGCAAACGGATTATATTCGCAAACTTGAGCATGCATTCCAAGGATCACAAAAGCTGACATTATAACGGGATAATGTGTGATGTTACTTTTGTCTGAAGGGCGTAAATTGCAATAGGGAAGCGTAGTTTGAAGGCTTGGCTGTGGCTACACTTAGGATCCTATGAGTATAGTCTCTGGATATATCATATGGTTTTTATCACTAAAATATTTTATGGTATTCAGACCTTTCTGGATGAATCCTGAATATTCCTGCACTGCTTTGGGTGTACAATATAAGTAAGAGGTTATTTCCCTACCAACGACTATCGATAAATTTACTTCATAGTCTACGGTGTATGAAGTAATAGCGTGAGCATTATGCTCAGATATAGATTCGGTCACGATTGCACTGGGCATAATAAATGGGCACATTCAGTTAGTCTGTTTCTACCTGAAGAATTGATCAACATTCTTTTCGTATAAGCTGTCAGGCTTCCCGATTATTCCATACATCCACTTCTACGGTAGGTTTCCCGCTAACGTGATTGATGTAATCTAATTAACATGCGGTATAAAAGTATTGATATAAGCGAAGATTCAAGAAAGAGAGATGCACCGGACTCCAAGAGGGTCCCGATGCAAGGAGATAATAAATGGCTGTCTGACAATGCGGTTACTGCCAAGGTAGGGGACTAACCTCACGCGGAAAGTGTTTTGTTTGTAAGGGTACCGGGTGGTTGACAATGTCAGATAATATTGGGCAATGCGAGGAATGCCAAGGCACTGGACAAACTATTAATGGAAAGTGTATTAAATGTCTTGGTACTGGATGGGTGAGTGTCGGAAAAATAAGTATAAGCGCACATCGAGGCCGATAGTTCGTAACTGAAATAAGAAAGGAGCAAACGTGGCGAAGTCAAAAATAGCAAGAGCCAACATAAAAGGGATAAGAAGAAGCTGGGTTCCTCAACCCCTTAAAAATCTGAGCCCTGGCGACCAGAGAAGTAATGAATTGCCGAAAAAGGTTGAATAGGCACTAATTATGGCACGAATAACTGTCGCTTGGTTACAAGAAATTCTTGTTACATTCATGCCATAGTTTTGGGAGTTTAGAAAATTAAGGAGATTAACGTGAATACAAAAGTGTGTCCCAAATGTGGAAACGCTTTGACTGTGATACCCTATGTCTCAAAAGGGCCTAAAAGGAAACACGAGAGATACGGGATGCTAGTGGTATCCTATTATTGTTCAAAGTGTAAGAAACAAATGAAAAATGATTTTAGCTTAGGTAATTAGTTGTCGTAGGCTTGCCAAGTTGACATGTCGTTTAACAATAACGTGTTTTGTCATTTTAGTCTTTTGTTAAATAGGGTATATAAATCTTTAATAGCTCTTTATTTATCAGGTGAGCACTCTTTAGACGGGGAGTTCAACCTTTTTACAAACTCCTGTCTCCACCACGTGGCATTTTTTGTTTGATAAACCAATGGCGTAGAGAATATAATCAAATCCGACCACACAGCTCCAAGAATTACCGACCTCCGGCATCGGAAGCTATTATAACCGGCATTACGAGGTAACACGTGGTATCGTTACAGGGGGCGGGTCAACTAGACTTAAATGTCTTCGCTGCGGTTATGAATGGTTTCCGAGACAACCCAAGAAACCGAAATTTTGTGCTAATTGTAATTCCCCATATTGGCAAACTAAACGTTGGAAAGGTACGAAGAAATGAGAGCCGCTATCTATTGTCGCGTTAGCTCTGAAATGCAAGCCGAAGATGAGACTCCAATCGCTGGACAACTAGAGGAATGCCAGGGATATGCAAAATCCAAAGGTTGGGAGGTAGTCAAGGTTTATAAGGATGAAGGTTTCACCGGACGCAACACAGACCGTCCGGCCTTTCAATAGATGATGGCGGACGCCCACCAAAAACCAATACCCTTTGAGAAGATTGTCGTTTGGAAAGGAAGTAGGATAGCTCGCAATACAGAGGATAGATTAGCTTGTCAATCATTATTAGCTCGAAAAGGCATAGACATTGTTTCAGTTAAAGAGCCTGAATTCGAAGGCTCCATTAAAATACTTATGCTACCTATTATGGCCGCTATAGATGAATACCAGAGTTACATTATTGGCGAAGATACCCTTAGAGGTATGAAAACTCTTGCCAGGCAAGGTTATAGTCCAGGTGGCAGGTCACCAAAAGGATATCGAACACACCGTGAAGCGATCGGATTAAAAAAGAATGGTGAACCTCGCTTCCGTGTCGTATGGGAACCGGATCCGGAATGGAGAGAGAAGGTTCTAATAGCATTTCAGATGTTAGCTGATGGGCGCAGTTCCGAGGATATAATAAAAGAGACGGGCGTCATAAAAGACGCATCAGCAGTCAGCACATATTTCCGCAATCCTACTTTTATCGGTAAAAGAATTTTTAACGTGCACAGACGAAAGAACGGAAGAATAATCAAAGTCCCATTAAATGATCCCGATGTTATCTGTGTATCTGGTGCACATGAAGCCATTGTTCCTGAGGAATTGTTCAACAAAGTACAGACGGTAATAGAGAAACGTCGTCCACAGCCAAGACAAATAAGAGCTTCAAAACACGATTTCGCGTTGTCAGGCTTATTGTGGTGCGAAAAACACAATTGCACGATAACCGGAAGTGGCAATCGGGAACGTAGTTATTATGTGTGCGAATCATTCAGACGGCATGGCAGGAAGGAATCAGATTGCCCTTCGTTAAAAAAGGAACCGCTAGAAGAGTTCATCCTGGACATTATAAAACAGAAGATATTCTCTTTACAGCGAATAGGTGAAGCCGTAAAATTTTTGATTGAAACAAAACAGGACGAAAATAAAAGCACTCTGAGTGAGTCAACCGCTCTGAAAACCAGAATAGCCAAAGTGAAGAAGGAAATTGATGGTCTAAATCAGGGGATGATTGATTCAGGATTGTTCCCACAAAGTACCATGAAACTTGTCACAGAACGTGAATCGGAAATGGGAAAACTGAATAAGCAATTGGCAGAGATTAAGAACGATGGAAACAAAATGATCAAGCTGAGCAGCCTAACATTTGGCGAAAAAGCTATTCGGGATATTCAGCAACAAGCCTATTCATTATTAGACAAAGAATCGCCGGACATTTTGAGAGCATTCTTACGAAACTACATTGACATTATAAAAATATCGGGAAACTCAATGAACATTCAATTCAAATTCCGTGAGTCTCCCGATAGTAGCCAAGATATGGTAGAGCGGGTTGTACAATAGATAGAACTTTTTGCCTATCTTTTGGTATACCATAGTCGGTTCGAATCCTTCCTAGCGGCTAGGTAAGCGAAAAATGGGGGAATTGGAGTTTTTCAACCCCGGATTCACAAGAACAAGATGATTCGACGATGAACGAAATTATACTAAG
>Ga0209777_10003381_pt1 | contig 19850 bp, 16 predicted proteins | sample FrelakmetHBP12HB_FD_187147 | JGI IMG/M metagenome (GOLD analysis project Ga0209777, IMG submission 187147) | Freshwater lake sediment microbial communities from the University of Notre Dame, USA, for methane emissions studies -HBP12 HB (SPAdes)... | ecosystem: Environmental > Aquatic >...
TCCCACAATGATGACTACCGCCACGTACCCTGAAGCTAGAAGCATGGGGTTGACACCTTTATGGTAGATAATGCCCTTTGGCCATCCAATGATGTCACGCAGATTATACAAGATTGTCTTTGGTAGATACTCTGGAGAATATCTCCTGGCTAAGAGGAGATAATTCCTGTGAAGATAGTATTGGGCCCTTGCCTCGCTGGCGAGCTTCATTCGCAGAGGCCCATAGCGTTCTGCGTAGTGCGTAACCAGTTTGTCGGAGAACATGCAGACCTTGTAGTCTGTCGTATCTCTGAGTCTCTGACAGAACTCAACGTCCTCATGATACATAACAAACCTCTCGTCGAGAAGCGCCATCTTGTCGAACAACTCTCTCCTGTAGAAACAAGCCGTTCCGGCAACCCAATCCACTAGACGAACTCCTTGGAAATCGTCTCTTAGGTTCACGCTGACTCCTGACTTGAAACTGCCGCCGGAAAACCAGTTGTTCCCGTTCTGATCAACTATGATGCAGGACAGAACCCCTATAGAGCTATCCTTATCCAAGACTTGGACATTTCTCTCGACGAAATTCCTTTTGACCTCGGTGTCATTGGTGAGGATGCAAACATGGTCTCCCTTTGCCAATCCAAATCCTCGATTGCAGGTTCTCACAAAGCCAATATTGGTCGCATTCTGGAATAGCACCATGTTTGGGTAGTCTTTGATGTACGTCTCGATATACTGAACTGCAGATCTATCAGGCGAAGAATCGTCAATTATGATCACTTCATAGTCAGGGAATGTCTGATCCGCGATGCTTGGCAAGAGCCTTTCTAGATGCCTTCTCCCATTGTAGTTGGGGATTATGATACTGGCTCTTTTTCTTGCCACAATGTTGTTCCTCTCAGACGTCAACCTTATGCTATCATGCTGCCAGGATCACTCGGGCCTTCCGTAGTGTACACGCTCTATCTCTCTCGGAGGTCCAACTCAGATACTTGAGAGTATCAGCCATTCTACTCCCGTGGCAGTGATGTTTCAATCTGATTGCTGCAGGCGACCAAGGTGATATGTTGTTCGTCTTCTGGGCAGCTACCGATTGGAGGCATTTGAAGTCTATTGAGTGGACGGGTAAAATGCAATTGGCCGGAAGCCAAAGCTAAGCTGGCGATGACAACGTGACATTGCATGGCGGCATGAAAGGCCTGTGGGACTGAAGGAAGGACGTCTTGGAGAAACTGTTCTGTTTTGACAGCAACCCTCGTTGTGCCATTTGGGACAACATGTGGACCAGCAGGACTATTGAACAGGAGCTGCAGGCTTGTGAAATGGAATCATCTCCGAGGGATCTGTTCCTGTCGTACATCCCCAAGGACGGCAGGATCATTGATGCTGGGTGTGGGTTTGGCAAGTGGGTAGTTTATCTGCATCGGCGGGGGTACGATATTCTAGGCGTAGACAACAACGAGCTGGCGATTTCCAAGCTAAAGGAATTCGATAACTCGCTCCAGGTGGAACTGGGGGACATACTCCACATTCACTACGAGGACAACTGTTTTGACGCTTACATATCCATGGGGGTAATCGAGCACTTTGAAGATGGGCCGGAGCCTGCATTGAGAGAGGCGTACCGAATACTGAAGCCTGGAGGGTTGATTTTTGTTTCAGTGCCAACCGTGAACTTCCTCAGGAAGCTTATTAGGCGGCCCTTTCGGAATGCCATCATGACAATATATAGGTTGAGCCTGGGCAGATTTGGGCACCGCCAGCCCTCCTCTGCCACAGCAACTGTGTCACCTGAGAAGAGGGCTAGGTACTACCATTTTCTCGAATATCGCTATTCGAAGGCCGAGCTGGAGGGTTTCCTGAAGCGGCTGGTTTTGAGATCATTGAAACGGTGCCCCACGACTTCTATGACTCAAGAGATCATGCAGTAGGTCTGGTGGTTGACTTCCCGTTCTTGGGAGCGCGACATGGTGTCAATTTCCGACTGAATCATGTTGGACGAATGGTATCGAGAACAGTGAACACAATATCCCCTTGGATTGCCTGCTCTAGCGTCCTCTGTGTGGCAAGATCGCTAAAGAGATAACCTGCGGAAGAGTCTCCTCATCTGCCTTGTTAGACTTGCGATCCTTGTATCTTGTATCAAAACGTGCCTACTCTGCTGTGGCCAGTCACTGGTCAGAAATAAGCCCCTAAGTGCTTTCAAGTGTGTTTGCGGAGGGGAAAGCACCCAATCCCTGATGTTTCTTTTGACGTCTCTTAGCAGGTCTTCGCTTTTGCGCTTGTGGAGAGCGTAGCAATTGCCGTATGTCCGGGCATAGTCCAGAATACCTTGCAGGCCCTGTGAGGTTAGATGATATTGGGTCTCCTGCGGTGTTCGTCTGAAAACTGGCAGTATTCTGCCATTAACTTTCTTGTATCCGGTGGTAAGTCCGTGATTAGGATGAGAGAACAGTTCGATGAGCAGGCCAAGATGCTCAGAGGCGCCCAGGTCGGCTTTTGAATCCGTTCTCCAATCGCCAACAATGCCTGCGGCCGTCGAGAGATCCCGCCTGATACCGGTGTTCTTCACGCCCTTATTCAAGAGACTGAAGTAGTATCCGTAAACTGCAGGATAGTTTTTGTCACTAGAAAAGACTTGTCCCATCAGTGATTGTGTGAGTCCCTCGGAGGTTGCATCTACAAGAGCTATCCTACCTTTGCCCATGAAGCCAACACTGGCCAAGTATTCCCGGAGTGGCTCCCTTGCCAGGAGGCCCCTGGTTCGGACGGCTTGCCTGAAATCGTAGTCTTGTAGAAGGCTACGGATTCTACTGTCAACAACAGGGTCCACTAAGGGTTCATCAATACTCAACCCATGGCAATGAGCAATCGCCACAAACTGAGCCGGTTCCAGTCCGTAGCTACCCAGAACATCACCCAGGGTTATGTTCTTCTTTCGGGAAGCCATGTATCCAAATGCTTCTGCTACGTCAGCACCAGTCAACTCATTGACTGAGGCTGATCTAACGGCCAGCCTGCTCAAGCACAAATACTTGCCCGGGGGAAGACTCTCATCTGCATAGACACTAGTCTCCAGGATCTGATATATCTTCTTCATGACGTACCCGTCCCTGGCCACGAAGAATAGCCTCTCGATGTCATCTTTTCTCGCCTGCTCTACCACGGCATGTACAAATACGGTCAGCGCAGGGCCAAGCACATCATGACCTATCTGGTATAGGGTACTCCTGTCCCTGTCACTTTTGCCGATGATGGCGTTGACATAATCCATCCTATTTCTGCCGTCAAGCAGCTCTCTCAGTCTAGTTTTTCTTTGTTGTTCGGCTTTGTTGTGGAACCAAAGGGCTTGCATGCCGAGCCTTTTCGGAATCCTATAGTCCAGTACGTGGTTGTCACCGATATGGACTATTCTCCCTCTTTCATTCTCGATGATATGCTGGAAGAGTCGCCCGGTTGCTTTGCTTCTCCCGATATGAGACGAAATGTAGACCTTGTCGATGTATTTGAGCAGACCGTGGTACTCGAGTATTGTGTCAACTTGGTGCAGTGAGAGGTACGTCTCTGAAGTGCATATGACCCGTCCATTGATTGACTTAAGATAGGCCAGCAGGGAAGTCACCCCCGGCATGAGCTCTGTGGCCTTCTTCTCCAGACCTATTTCATAATCCACCGTCTCTTCTCTGTTGATCATGCCATCTGCTCCGATGGTCTTGAGTACCTCGCTCAAGATGTCATCAAGACAGCAAACGGCATCTTCGCCTGCTGCAACAGCTTTGGCTTGCAGCTCCTCTTCAGCGACGTCTCTTTGTCTCCGAATTGTCTGTGCAGTCAACTGCATTCCATGTTGAGCAAGACGTTGGGAAAGATGCTCTGCTGCAAGGTTCTTGATGAGGTCTGGCGGGTCGATTCGCCTTCTGAGAAGCGTATCGAACATATCGAAGGAATACACCGAATAATCGTTATGTTGTGCAATCCACTGCAGTATGTCCTCCATGCTGTTGAAGCCGCACGGAAGGCGATCATACAGCCGAGCGTGGCAAGCGTTGATGGCATGCTGCGCCAGAGTGAGCCCAGCTCGTATTCTCATAATTTAGAATGATCTGGAAATGAGACAGTCTCGATTACTCACTTCCGCCTTTCTTGTCCTGAGCGCTAACGAGATGCCGCCAGGCAGTCTTTACCACATTTGCGATGCCAGTAGCTATGTTTCCCGGCCCTGGCAGACCAGCTTCTGAAGGTTGGTTCGGTTTGCATTATCCACACAGCCAGATATCAGTGCGTTTTCGTAGTTCTCTGCAAGAAGCCTCCTCAAAGTCCTCAATATGGATCGGCTCCCTCACAAAGGCGTCGAGAGATTGTGTTGACACTTCAGCAAGTCAAACCTGCGTTCTCAAGACCGGGTATCATCGCCCGAGCTAGCCTGCTTGGAGGCTTCGATGTTGAGAGACATTGGAAGGCCGTCAATTTGCACCAAGGAGATATCGTTGGGCAGCATGACGTCTGCCCTGCTGTGATCAAATCGTTGGACGTTTGCATAACCAACCGACTCCAGCAGGTGTCTCAAGGTAGTGAACGAATAGCCGTAGAAGTGGAAATCGTACCTGTTTGCCTGGCCTCCGTAGGTGAGGTAGCATGCTCTGTCAACCAGATACCTTCCCTTTTCTGTATCGTAGGAAGGAAGATTGTCCAAGTAGATTCTGAACAGAACTTCTTGATCAGGAACACATATGTACAACTTACCACCAGGTTTAAGGACCCTGTACCATTCTGCCAGGATCGTTGCTGCTTGCGCCCGCGGTATGTGTTCGAAGACATGAGAGCTGTAAATGGTGCCAACGGAGTCTGGGGACAGTTTTAGCCTGTCTATACGCGCTACAACATCACAAAGGGCTCTTGGGCTGGCATCGATGTTGCAGAAGCCCTTGATCCTCGTGCCCGCACAGCCCAGGTTTAGACCGCTGAATTGCCTGTTCGATATCTTGAAAAGGTATGCGTGATAGGCACCCGAACGAACAAGCATAACCGTGAAGAGATAGAATCTACGCAATAACCACCCGATGTTTCGGGGCAACAGTTGAATTGTCCCGCCACTCTCTCTTTTCACTCGCTAGAACCATCCTTGAGATCTGCCATTACCTGGACCCTATTACTCCCACACCACATTGTCCCGTATAATCCTTGCCGGTATCCCCCCAACAAGACTCCTTTCCCGGACATCTCTTGTGACTACTGAACCTGCTGCTACTACTGCACCTTCGCCGATCGTAACACCTTTTAGAACTATCGCATTGTGACCAATCCAGCAATGATCTTTGACTGTAACATTCTTGACAACTTGGGTTGGTTTCTCGCTGACACTACCAATTGCATGGCCATCATGATCCCGTATTATCACGCCCGATGCAATCAGGCAGTCTTCTCCAATTTCGATTCTCCCTCTTGCTATCACATGTGCCATGGGATTTAGAATCGATCCATTCTTGATGACTATCTCTCCACCGCTGGCCCAGATTCTAGAGCCTGGAAACAGCTGAACTGTGCCCATGATATGAAGCGTGGAACGATCGAGATGAATACGGCAGTTGTCTTTCCTCGGGTCAATCAATAGGCCACCTTGATAACCAAAGGATGTTCCAACGAATAGAGTCCCATCTTCGATCAATATCTTCGACTGTGTCATCAACAAGTGAGTTGAAGGATGTATTCTTACACCTGATCTTCCAACAAGCCGGATATCCCTTCGTAGTCTAGGAAACAATAGACTATACAACCAGACATACCTTATTCTCAATAAAGTCCATGGATTTATCATTTATTGACTACACAGTCTCAGCTGAGGATTTGGGCGTATTGTACTCTTAGCCAATGCCTCAGCTCAATGAGGTTTCTCCTTTCTCGCCCCCCTGCTCGGTTTATGGTTCCAGACTGCTCAATCACCCTTCTCTTAGGACATTTTTTTGTCCTACTCTCTCTGTTATGAACTGCTCCATTAGATCTGTGCTTCTCTCCCAGGTGAACTGCTGAATACGCTCGTGCCCTGCCTTTGCGAGTTCTATTCTCAAAGCGTCATCTTTGAGCAAACAAAGAAGATTCTCAGCTAGCGCCTTCGGATTCCTCGGAGGAGACAGCAGCGCGGTAACTCCATGCTCAGCGTAATCTCTAACGCCACCGATATCCGTAGAAACCACGGCGCAACCGCAGGCCATGGCTTCTGCGGGCGGGAGATGAAATCCTTCCAACCAACTCGGACATAGGTATATGCTACCTCCATTATATATGGAGCCAACCAGCGTTTCTTGAGGTGGATCATGGTGATACTCAATCCAACCGGGCAGCCACTTCGGCCTCTTGAAGACGCCAAAGAGCACAGCTTCAAGCGTTGGGACCTTGCTTCGAGCTAGCTCCAGGGCTTTTATTCCATCCTTTGCACCTTTTATAGGCTGCTCATGGTATAACATGACTATTCTCTTGCCGCGCCTCTCAATGAGCTCGATAATTCGGCATATTTGATGATCAATGCCATTTGGAATATATATCATCTCATCAGGGGACGCCCCCAGCTTGAGACCTTGCTCGTACACCCATCGCGCGATAACGATTTTGCCTATTGGCGCCCGGAATAGTGCATCTTCTTGGGCCTGTAGCTTGGGCCATACTCCGTAGCCTTGGAAAATGTGGAACTCTATTCCCTTTTCTGGCGGGTACTCCCCTACAACCCAGCGGTTGTTGAAAACAGCATCACCATCAGGAACATTGGACGCTGCAGGAGTCGGGACGTAGAGCATCTTTACGCGGCTATCGACAGGAAACCACTTCATTTCCGGCGTTGCGGTTGGTTCGTGATGCTTCTTTTCAGTTGCCATTCGACGAAAACGCACGAGGCAGGAATGGAGGCCTGCAACTGCTTGATGCCGGATCCCCCTGGTTCCAATCTTGTCCAATTCACGTGGGTGCACAACTGTCACCTGATGTCCCCGGGCAGCCAGATGGTTCGCATACTCATAGATGACCTTGAGGCCGCCTATCGGTTTCGAGGAGTAGAACGGCATTATGAAAGTTATCCGCATAGCATTCAATAGGGCAATTGTTCTGTGCTTATCAGTTGCCCTGCATGTTGACCCATGCCATGAACTATCAAGTCTTCCGCCTGATTGCCCTGATACCATTAATGATAACGCGTGGAGACAGCCGTCGGGGATATGCCTCTAAGGGTAAACTTAATATACTCTTAAGGGCATAGTCTATAGCTCTTGGTCTATCGCTTATCCGGAAGTATTCGACGGCTAGCTGCTGATAATTACATGCCAGCATTTCGCGTATGAGCTTATGATATGCGAAGTCTAAGTACACATCGATGATTCTGTAGAAATCAACCCCACCAAGCAAATTTTCCATGGAACTCCGACTTGACCAATTGCTGTTTGAGTGACCCCTATAGGCTGCCATGGGCTCATCGAGGTAACCTGCTTTGCCGTGCTGTGTATTCATGATATGGAGTGGCCAGTCGCCCATAGCCAATGAGAAAAACCAATCGGGGAAGCTGGCGAACAGCCTATTGCGAAACATGACCGAACAGGTGGGGATTGAATTGCCGCGGAGCAAATCTTCGATTGTCAGTATATCTTTTCGATGAGGTGCGAATGGTATGTAAGATGGCTCACCGTGATTGTCTTCGGTTACGACGAGGGTACGGGCAAAACACGTGGCATAGTCTTGGTGCATATCCAGAAAATCTGCCTGTTTCTGCAGTTTCCGAGGCGTTGTCCAATAGTCATCGCCTTCGAGTAGTGCAACGTATTGGCCTGTGCAGACATTTAATGTCTGCACAAAATTATGCATCATGCCGAGATTCTTCTCAGGCAGGAGCAAGCGAATCCTGTCGGGGAAGCGCCCTTGACACTCTATGCAAATCTCTCGTGTTCTGTCAGTGGAGCAGTCCTCTCCAATTACGAGTTCATACTGGAAACCTGCCTCCTGCATCATCACGCTTTCGATTGCCTGGGCAATAAACTTCTCGTGGTTATAGGTGATCATGCACACGCTTACTTTCACTGGACTATAGCCTTATCCAAGAAGCCTTCTTCTGATATCAGCCCCGTGCTCCACAACCAGTCGAATGATCTGACAGACTCCTGTTATGTCCCCGGGTTCCACAGCAGTGCCTGTGGGCAGAGCCAAGAGACGCTGCACAAGCTTCTCCGTTTCGGGCAGCATCAACTTCGCATGAGGAAAGTAGGAACGATAAGGTTCCATATTGTGGCAACCCGGATAGAAGTAGCGACGGGCTAAGACGTTCTCGGCCTGCAGGATCTGAACCAGTTGATCGCGGCTAACGCCGGTAATGCTCTCATCGACCTCCAGAATAATGTACTGATAGTTGCATTGCTCCGTTTCATCATAGGTCATAAGCTGAATACCTGGTATGGCATGGAGTTCGTGCTTGTAATGCATGTAGTTGCGGCGGTTGACGTTGATGAAGTCCTCAAGGCTTTCAAGTCCTGTCAATCCCATCGCTGCGCAGACCTCGGTCATCTTGCCATTCGTGCCGATGTAAATGACATTATCGTATCCGGCAAAGCCGAAGTTCTTCATCAGGCGAATCCTGGCTGCCAAATCGTCGTTGTCAGTCACGATAGCTCCGCCTTCAAAGGTATTGAGGAATTTTGTAGCGTGGAAACTGAACATCTCAGCATCGCCAAAGCTTCCAATCGGGCGACCGTGGTATGAACAGCCAAGCGCATGTGCGGCATCGTACAATAGCTTCAGGTTATGTTGCCTGGCAATGCGATCCAGCGCTTCTATGTCGCAGGGGCGCCCAAACAAATGGACGCCGATGATCCCTGTTGTGCGAGGGGTAATCATCTTCTCCACCGAGTGCGGATCGAGATTGTATGTTTGGGGATCAATATCGCAAAAGACGGGGGTGATCTCCTGCCACTGCAAGGCATGGGCAGTAGCCACGAAGGTCATTGAAGGAACAATTACTTCGCCTCTCAGACCTGAGGCTCTGATGGCGATCTCCAGCGCTACTGTGCCATTGCACATGGCGATGCAGTGCCTAGTGCCTGCAATCTCGGCGACGCGCTGCTCCAGTTCCTGTACATACGGTCCTGCGTTGGTTAGCCACCTTTTGTCCAAAATATCGTTGATGCGCTCCAGTAGGCGTCCCCGATTGCCAATGTTCGGGCGGCCAACATGCAATTTTTCACTAAAAGCTGGAGTGCCCCCGAAGATCCTTAGTTCTTCCACCTTCTTGACCATATCTCTTATCCTTCTCTCAGGTGCCATCCGGCTTCGCGGGTTTCAATCACTTTGCCAGGGACACCCACCGCAGTGGTGTTCGGGGGGATGTCTCTGATAATGGCGCTTCCGGCCCCAACGATTGACCATTCGCCAATGTGTACTCTGTTAATAATATTGGCTCCCGTTCCAATATAGCACCCTTTCGACAAGGTGACCCTTCCAGCGATGTGTACGCCTGGTGCCAGCGTCACGAAATCTTCCAATACTGTATCATGGCTGATTGTACAGCCCAGGTTTAGCTGAACCTGATCGCCAAGGCGGATCTGGTTGGTCAGAATGCATCCCGCGGTGACTACTACCCCCTCTCCCATGGTCATCCATCGTGTCAATATGGCTGCAGGGTGGATAGCACTACAGAAGCGAACACCGCACTCTTTTGCACGGCTAACAACACGCAGTCGTAATTCCGGGGCACCCACGGAGCAGACGGCCCATACTTCGCTGCTGTGTTGAGCCAGCCAGTTGAAGTCTCCCAGAATCGGCTTGTCATTCACAATTGTCCCGGGCAAACCATACTGCGGATCCACCACATATCCGAGGACATTGTAGCTCTGGCTGGCTCTATTGCATGCATCAAAGATATCCAGTATCTCTCGTGCGTTCGCGCCTGCGCCGATAATGACAACTTTCTTCACCATATCCTCCTCAAACGCTCTCGATAGTAATCAAGTACCTGATCACGCACTTGAAAGCCGTTGGTGCGCTCATTCGCTATCTACCAGTTGGTCTGCCTAGCGCTGGGCCGCAACCGATCATCTGTCAAATCCCGCCGAACCGCGGGGCAGTCATGTCATTGGTTCTGCCGTTTCAGCTTAGGAATGTAGTTCCCCTGCAGATCGTAGAGCTCCTTGCGTAGCTGGGCTTCGAGCTCGAGTATTCGCTCTCGTGGGCGAGGTCTCAGGGCCTTTGCAGGTGAACCAGCATAGATTGTCCACGGCTCGCAGTTCTTCGTAACCAGGGAGTTTGCTCCAATGGCTGCTCCTTCGCCTATGGCAACACCAGGTAGGAGAACGGCATTCGCACCTATGATGACATGCTTCTTGATATGTACAAAGGAGCGAATGGGTACGCGATAGGGGAAAGGCACTGCGGGATTCGTCAAAGCGCTGCCCAGGTAGTCCTCGTTACCGGTATAGATTCGTACACCACCTGATAAGCCGGCAAAGTCTTCCATCACAAATTCACCACCACCTACTATTGATGTGAAGGAGCTAATGTGTACAAAACTGCCGATAGCCGTTTTCTCACCGCCCATGAGGAAGACAAAATCGTCTATGATAACCGAATCGCCGATAGAAATCGATTCTGGCGACACTATCTTTGCCATGGGCCAGATGAATACATCCTGGCCCACGTGTGCAAACCCTAGAGTATAAGCTTGATTTGTCATAAATTCCGACCTGCGCATCAGAGCTTGTAGAGAGTTCTCATCCTTACACTGGCTCTACCAGCAGAACAGCTTCACCAATTATAACGTCCTCGCCCGTCTGATTGAAGCAGCGTGTCTTGAGACGTATGATTCTCTTCCCAGGGTTCCAGTCTGAAACCTCAACTTCAGCCGTTATAGTATCGCCAATCCGAACCGGGCGGACAAAGCTGAGGCTCTGGCTCAGATAGATGCAGCCCGGGCCCGGCAATTGCGTGCCCAGTACAGCAGAGATCAAACCAGCGATTAGCATCCCATGAGCGATCCTTCCCTTGAAGCGTGTCTTGTCTGCAAATTCAGGGTCAGTGTGCACCGGATTGGTGTCACCCGTGACCCTGGCAAACGAATTGATGTCGTCGTCAGATACTGTTTTGCTGCGCTGAGACCGCTCGCCGATCTTGAATTCACTGCGTACTCGGAGCTTGTTATCCATTTTTCTTTCAGACATTCTCACTTGCTCTTTTGGCTTATACCCACGATCCAGTTATCCACGGTCTTTCCCCTCTGATTCTCTGCGTATTTCGTTTTCGATGATCCTGATTCGCGGAAGCATTTGATTCTCATAACTGAATACTTCTTGGAGTTTTGCTGCGCCTTTTTCGCCCATGGATCGGAGCTTGTCAGGAGCATTGTAGTACGTCTCGATAATCTTGACAATTCTGTCACAATCATGAGGGATAATGACGATTTCTTCACCATCAACAAAGTAGTTGTTGAGCTTGAGTTCGTCGGTACAAAACAAAGCTACTTTCCTGAGTCCTGCTTCTACGCAGGATCCCGTGGGGAACCCATCAAAAAAGCCGGTGTTCAATACGAACGGGGTATTAGGGCTTAAGATAATATCCTTGTCCATGTAATAACTGTCAAACCACTCCAGAGTTTGTAAGCCGTAGAAGGTGATCTTCCCTTCCAGACCATCTATCGGTATGTCAGCTTCATTGAAATTGCCAACAACATGGAACCTGATATTGCTGTGCACTTGCGCCAGCTTCTTTGCCACTTCGACAAAAACATCGTAACCTTTGTCAACGCCCCTTGGTATGTTCTTATATGCGACAAAACAAATATCCAGGGTATGTTTTTCAAAACCATAGAACCTTTTATCATAATCATTACACTTGGTCAGTACATCAAAGGGCATGACACCACCATAGATGAACTCAATTTTGTCTTTGGTGCAAAAATGGTTTTTGACCAGATATTCATAAGTGATTGTCTGTGTTACAATGACCTTGCGGAATTGAGCAGATCCTAGAACCCGTCGTAACATGCGATTGGAATTGTCTTGATCTATTCCGAAGCCTCCTCCAGGATACAAAGTGAAAACAAATGGAATTCTCTTCTTTTCCAGGGCTTCCAGAAACCAAAAGGCCTGAATCAGAAATGTGCAATATGCTAGCTTGGCAGTGTAATTGTGGATATGATACGTAGTGACTTGCGTTCTAAACTTGAACTCCGGATGCGTACCTTCAAACTCGTGGATGATGGTATCGAGGCCTTCGGTCTGTTGAAGGCCAGGAAGATCTGTTCCAGTCGATAGCACCATCGAATTCTCAAAGTATGCCAGATAACTGCAAAATTCCTCCAGCCTGAATCTGGAAAGAGGGTGAGGAAATGCGTTATCTAAGACCAATAAATCAGCCTCTCTATTTGTCGTCGGCTGCCAATTCACTTCTATTGCTGCATTACGAATAATCGTTCGAAGTCTGTTATATGCTTTCTTAGGGTGTCTGATGCCGCGTATTAATAAGGACCCGCATAGCTTCACCAGATACACTTGTCGAGCTCGGCCTTGAACTTGAAGTTGTTTCTCGTACTGAGCAATGCATTTTTCGAGGATCTCTTTCTGCTTGCGAAATTGTTTATCGTAGTCGTAACAGAAGAGTTGATTATAGCTGTCAATCGCCGCGCTCAAGGTGCGTGATTTATCGATAGGCTCCGCTCCGCTCCATAGTCCCTTACTATGCCTCCGGTAAACTGACATCCAGTCACGGATGAATCCGATTTTGCCCATTCTGCCGCATGCCATATTCAATACCCAGTCAGCAAGAAAACGGTTATATATTTCTTCGGGGAGTTGCCTGATAATACTGGTTCGATACATGCAAGTGGATAAATTACCGATGTAGTTGTACTCAACAAGATCCTCAGTAGTGAGTGTATCCTTTTCCAAGGATAGCTGTTCAGCAAATGGCTCATATCTATTTTCGTTCTGACAATAAACTATTACTGCGTTAAAGCATAGAGAATAATCAGGATGGCTTTCCAGGAATTCGGCTTGTTTTGCTAATTTGTGTGTATCTGTCCAGTAGTCGTCTCCTTCACAGAACGCAATGTAATCGCCAGAGCAGGCAGCTAAGCACCGCTTAATGTTGTTATGGATACCCATGTTCTTCGTTGCCGGCAGAAGAACAAATGTGCCGGGGAACTTCTCACAGTAGTCATGCATAATCTGACGAGTCCTATCCGCTGAACAATCATCCCCCAGAATAACCTCGAGAACAAAGCTACCTTTTTGCTGGAGGATGCCATCAAGGCACTGCCCAATATACTTCTCGTGGTTATATGCCGTTACAACAACACTGATCTTAGTCGATCTCATTGATCGTTCCCACTCTCTGCCGGTCAATTCTATCTTGCTGTAATAGGTGCATGAATGTTATGGTGCAGTCGTGCAGGATGTCAAGCCCGCGCTGTGCCCGCGCTATGGCTTACAGGCAAGAGTATGGGCGATTCTGGCCAGCGTCTGACGCAATCGAAGCACGACTATGCCTAGCATCCTGCGTAGCAGTTGTGACAAGCCCTGGGTGTCAACTACCGATACCGAGAAGACATCACGCTGTGCAGTCAGGCTATGAAAATCCCTGTATCGGAATCCATAGTTGTCCTCAAGGGCTCTAGCGCTAACATCTTTTCCAAGGAGATTGTTCAATACCTCCAACCCCCAGAGATGCCAGATACGGCTATCGGCATCCAGGGCAAGCCTGCTCAGAAAATAGGGGATGAATTCATCTTTCACATCGCCATATTTCCTTGCTTCGGGGAATATGTCTAGGAAGAATTGACTGTCCTTTATTGTCAAGTAGTGATTTAGGATTTGCTTAGACTCAAAGCCGATCCGAATGCGGTTTGGCATTGAGTCGCTGCCGGCATTTGCCCCGCCATCTCTAATTCTAAAGCGAACCAGCTTCTCATCAAGTACATGAATCTCATATTTGAAACACAGTCTTACCCACATATCAAAATCATGGAGATTGAACATCCTTCTATTATAGAGGCCGATCTCGTCATGGGATTTTTTTCTGATCAAGATGCTCGGATGGCAGAGGCAGTTCCCTTTGTAGAAGAAATGGTTTAGCCAGGCAAACCGCGATCTGTTATCCACATCGAAGACATGGTAGTATCTGTAATCTCCAGGTGCGATCGGTTTGCCTGATTCATCGACAAAAACAACTTTGGTGAAGACCGCACCGATCTCCGGGTGGTCATCCATATAGGATACCTGCTTTTCCAACTTGGTTGGCTCCCAGGCATCATCGGAGTTCAAAACAGCGATATATTCGCCGGCCGCTGCTTGGAGGCAGTTATTTAGCGCATTACATACGCCCATATTGTGCTTAAGCGTATCAAGGCTTATTCTTGGATCATTAAACTGTCGAATGACTTCAACAGTCCTGTCGGATGAGCCATCGTCTGTTATAATGATCTCAAAGTCTTGATGCGTCTGGTCTAATACGCTTTGAACACATTCCCTGACATATTTTTCGTGGTTGAAGGAGGCAATGATGATACTTACCCTGGGCATCTCAGTGTGTCTTGACCCCTTTCATGATCTCACGGATCTTGTCTACTATGTTGATATACCTTCTGTACACACTCAAGGGACCCCAGGCAAGATATGTCAACAAGGCCGTATATCTTGTATATATTGTACATCTTGAACAAAGGCGAGAGTTCCCTCTTTTGCCAAGCATATGCCGTATTGAGTTTCGCTCTTAGCCTGCAAAACTCAGCATCGTATTCATATGAGAAAAACCGATTTTGGGCATCAATTAAAGCAAGCTGCTCCCGGCACTTGTCAATGTCCGGCTTGCTGCTCCATGCCCCCTTTGCATGAATTCGATAGACTGACATCCAATCGCGGATGTATCCGATCTTGCCCAGGCGGCCGCATGCCATATTGAACATCCAGTCTGCAATGTTAATACTGAATATTCCTTCAGGGATGTTGTTGATAACGCTAGCCCGATACATACAAACGGAGAAACCACAAATCCAAAAACCCTCTATAAGGTCCTGAGTAGTGAGTGTGTCCTTTGTCAATAATAGTGATGCGTCAGTTAGTGCATACCTGGCCTCGCCTTCATAATAGGTCACAGCTCGGTGAAAGCAGAGGGAATAGTCAGGGTGGGTTTCTAAGAACTCGAATTGCTTCTGCAGTTTGTATTTGTCTGTCCAGTAGTCATCTCCCTCACAGAATGCGATGTACTTGCCAGAGCATGCGGCTAAGCAGCGCTTAATGTTCTTCTGGATACCCATGTTGGCTGTTGGTGGCAGAAGGACAAATAGATCAGGGTACCGCTCCTGATAGCCTTGCATAGTCTGACGGGTTTTATCTGAGGAACAGTCATCCCCTAGGATAACCTCGAGAACGAAGCTGCCCTCTTGTTGGAGAATGCCATCGAGGCACTGGCCAATGTACTTTTCGTGGTTATATGCGGTGACAACAACGCTGATCTTGGTCAATTGCATTCGAGCCGCCATAGATCTATATTCTGACCAGGATAGAGGCCAGGTTTCAGATGTGTGTGGCACAAGCCTGTGGACTTGCCCCCTTTGTATCCAAGATAAAGGGTGCAGTTGGAGATCATGACTTCGGAAGTATCCTGCCATCTATTAGAACCATTGAACTATCGCACTGAGCATTTTGATTCATAAAGTCTTCCTTTGATGGATATACTGGGCCAACTTCTCTTGTGCCTTCCTTTTTGCCCTCTGCTATCCACCCCACCGGAAATGTAGTGTCATTGAATGGGCCTTTGTCACACAGTCGCATACTCGCCTTGGCAAAGAGAAGAGCGATGCGGTACATCATTCTAACCATCCTGCTCCTGATTGCTCTGGCTATACGGGTCTGTCCAAGGCGGTTACCATCTTCAAGAATGGCGCTGAGGAAGAAAACCTGTGCCGTATATATCGAGGAACTTGTGGGAGACACCTCGATTCGCTCGAATCCCGCATGTGAGTAATCCCGATGAAGGCCATAGCGCGTCAGCCTCTGGAAATCGTAAGGCACTTCATGCTCAGGATATGCGAATGGGACATTGATGCATAGGGCTCCACCCGGTTTGAGAATGCGGTAAGACTCTCGAAAGAAGAGAGTTGGGTATTCGAAGTGTTCGAGGGAACTTGTGGACAGCACCAAATCCACCGAACTATCTCGTAGGGGAATTCGTTTCACATATGAAAGGATGTCGTACTGCTGTATGCTCTTGTTCTGCTGACCTGCAATTGGATGTTCCTGTGCAACATAAATAGCCTCGTCAAAGAATGGTTTGTAGCGCTGATGTCCCGCTCCGGCATCCAAAACGACTCCACCTTTGGATTCTTCTGCAGCCCCGCAGAGGAAGTCAAAAACAATCTTGCCCTGGTAGTCCCATCCCCATCCGAGTTCATGCACGAAGTAATCACGCAATTGCCGTGTGTCCATAGTCACCCCTCCCCAACATTGTGTTTCATCTTGCTGCGGCAGTTGCGTCAATTCCACGACTCGACTACTGACCTGCCCCCGGAAATGGTACCACTTACAGAGTTAGAGTTGCGAGGCATTCTCATCTAGTGTCACTATTAACATCTCTCACTCCTCAAGGCCGGCATGTTCTCTGTACTTCCAGCATACGGCGGATAAGCTCAGCAACCCTCCGGGATGCCTTTCCATCCTGTTTACAGGCATAGGAGTTGACAAAGCTGGCAGCAGCTTTAGCCAGTGAGGCACGGACCTCTGGCCTATTAAGCACATCCCCCACACGGGCCACAATCTCCTCTATGCTATGAGCCTCTAGAGCAGCCTGATGCGCAACATAAACATCTGCTTCAGTCTGGCTACCGGAGTTCACAACTATCACAGGTCTGTGCAGTATCATGGCCTCCAGGCCAACAGTCGAATTTGAAATAATAACGACCTCTGAGTTGACAATCAAATCCCAGAGATAGTCTTCTGTAATGGTCACCCTGACATTTTCCTCAGAGGCAACACACTGTACGACGCGCCTGTAATGCTCATGGTAGGCAGGATGAAGCTTGACCACTATTTGCTTTTCAGGGAATGCCAGCAGTGCTTTCAGAGTGGTCCGAATGTAGTTTTCCCCACTTTCGAAGCTCCATTCCCCCCACTCTGTGGCCACAAGGATAATGCCACGGCCAGGGTCAAGGTTCAACTTCTGGCAAATCTCCGCCCTGGAACAATCGTAGCCGAGCGCTATAGGGTCAAATCTGGGATTGCCTGTGACTACCTGGGACTCCGGGCACCTGCCCCTGATGAGATGCCACTGACGGCACAAGTCGCCCCAGACAGCCTGCTTGTCAGCCTCCAGCGGCATGACCTCAAAGCCTGCCGTGTCACTGAGCAGAGCCCCGTGCTGGATAACCAGGACTGGCAATCCACGTAGCTTGAACAGTCTGGCCAGATTTCTCGCAATAGGTGCCACATCCTCTATAACCACCAGCATACCTGGCTTTTTTAGCTCAATCTCCCGGTGTAGCCATTCCGTAGTTTCGACAAGCCTAGGACCCCTCTGGGAGAAGAATTGCTGAAAGCGGTTGTCGAGCAATGCCAGCAAAGGCACTCCCCGGTAGGTGAGTTCCTTCATCGTTTGGGGGGCCTGCCCCAATGCAGCCGATAAGCTGCCAACCTCAGCAATGGCTTGTCTTGTCTGCTCAGTGCTCAGTCGTGAGGGGACAATAGGAGTGCAACGGATCTCGCTACTATCCATCTCTGCGGCAATCCGGGAGAAGACCGCAGTGGATGTGCAGAAGAAGACTAAGTTCTCTCCGTCTGTGCCAGAGCGACTGAAGACCAAGTTCTCTCCCTCTGTGCCAGAGCGACTATCGTGATCCTGAAGAATGTGGCGCGCCCTGGCAGCAAAATAGCGGGGAAGTCTGAGGGCTCTCACCCTCAGCGATCTCATTCTGCTGGCAAAGACTGAGACCTTAGAGACCTTAGCAGGAGCAATCCCTTTGACAGGGATGAGGTTAAGCCTGGCCAGGTGATCTAAAGCCCCTGGCAAGGCCTCATAAGACAGGTTGGGCGGCTCCGCCAGCAGCATTCCGGTAGGTAGGGTAATCACATCTGGTTTCTCCTGCGAGATGATGGTCGCAGCTATTTCAATGCACCTCAGCGCATCGATGAAAAGAAACGCGAAATCGTACTCCGCCATCGTCCCCAGTGATATGCCGCGATACTGCAAGTCACTACTGATTGGCCCATACCAGCAGCGAGCCATCTCAATAGCCGTGGTGTCAACATGTGTCACAGCAGCAGCATCAAAGTACTGATGAGGCGTTTTGTAGGCTATATGCAACTCACGCAGCCTTCTGGCAGACCAGAAGTCAAGTGCAAGAATGATTACCCTGCCCTTCTGTTGTGCCTTGCGAATGTGGGGCAGAGTTGTTGAGACATTATCAAATGCACTTGTCACCACAAACAAACTTACCACAGATCGTCTCCCGAAGCTGAGTCTGCAAGTCCAGTCTCAGGTTGAGGTTCTGCTTTGGCTACCTTGTAAGGCACATCCCGGTGTTGAACAGGTGAGTTGTAGCCACACCCCAGGTCGAGGATAGGACTACAACCCTTGAGTTCCTGCTTGACGGTCTCCATCCAATTTGGAAACATACGTTCATACAGGCCATAGATGGATAATAACAAGTAGGCCCAACGTGCGATGGGTAAGAATCTAGGTGGTAGAAGCCGGCGCAGCATCCTTATCATTATATCATTCGTGTTTCCAGCACCGTAAACAACGAAGTCTCACTAGAGCATGCACTCTATGTTGCGCGAACTGACCAGATCCTTGTGCAGATCGAGTGTCACTGGTTTCCATCAAATCGTTGCGTTTCATGATTCAGACTATCAGTTCCCACCTGAGCGGTGTCCCATGCTCAATACCCTGGGCTGCCCGTCGACCCAGGACGTCTTCCAGATAACGAGGGTGGAGACCATTGCCTGGGCGGATGGAACGTACATTCTCTTCCGTGAAAACTTCCCCAGCTTTCATATCCTTGACCACAAACAAAGAGCGGCGGAAAACGCGGCTATTAGCTTCTTGCTCGCCAACACTGTATTTGGCCTCACCCAGTGCCTTTTCTAAAGTGTTGTTCCAGAAGAAGAGGATGGGCTTCCCCAGACGCAACGCATGGATCAGAGCTGTGCCATTATAGTTCAGAGCCACAACCAGGTCAACTTGTCTGTCGTAGTTCCCCAACACGAGGTTTGTGTCACGAGGCAGGACATGGCTTGCCAGCTTGCTGCCTGGAATAGTGCTAAATCAGAGAATGCGGGGTGGCCCTTCGTATTCGTGATTGAGATATGCGTCACGTATTCTGCTCAGATCAATCCCTCGGGTTACTCAGATCACGTCGTGGCGAGTCGAATCTCACACCTGATCTCCCTTCGAAAGGCTGGAAGTGGGGTTCGCCGAGTATCGTCAACCTCTCCAGCCGAAAGCGCCAGGCGGCAGAAGAAGGAACCACCAATCTCGCGATAGCTCACGAAACCAATCAGGGCGGCCGCCGCTTTGTCCACCTCGACACGGAGACTGCGTCTCGCGTCTCCGATTTCAACCCACCCCTCGGTGATGCCAATGCCGCTGTTGGCAGATACAAGAAACGACACGGGATCTCCGTGTTCCACGAGCAGACCATGCAGCGGGAACATCTCCGGGTATCTTCCGCCATTGTGGGTACGATAGTGGAGTGTAGTACGGTCGAATGCCTCGGGATTAAGGGTGAGGTTTACCAGCCGGAAAGAACCCACGGGCATGGTCTCCCACTCGAAGCTGTAGCTCAATTTCAGCTTTGGTTCTGTTGCACAAACCTGCACCCGTTTGAGCACTTGTCCCAAAGCGGTGGTGACTGT
>Ga0209777_10003382_pt1 | contig 19850 bp, 16 predicted proteins | sample FrelakmetHBP12HB_FD_187147 | JGI IMG/M metagenome (GOLD analysis project Ga0209777, IMG submission 187147) | Freshwater lake sediment microbial communities from the University of Notre Dame, USA, for methane emissions studies -HBP12 HB (SPAdes)... | ecosystem: Environmental > Aquatic >...
CAGGGTTGCGGGCGGCCACCAGGCCGACAAGTTTCTCCGTTGTGATGGAAACATCATCCACCAGTTTGATTGAGCGAGGTTGCCCGATGGTTAGGGGCACTGCTGTCTGGGGATAGACAACCACACCCCTTAAAGGCAGGATAGGGATGATATCCGGATATTTTACCGACTCGCCCTCCACCGGGGCAGGTTGCGCCAGATCCTGATCCTGTCCATCTTTTTTCTGGAGGCGTGTAAAAATAGACGGCAGGAACAGGTCATCCAGGGAGGTATCGGTATCCTGGAGCCAGTCGAACACGTCTAGCGGGCCGGTATTCCAGCGGGAAGCAGACATTATTTAATCAGCCTTTGATGTTGATCGTTGTTGGATTGATCTTCGGTAAAACAATGGTCAAAAAACCGTCTTCATAATCAGCGTCAGCCCTGCTTACATCCACGCCAACCGGAACTTCAACCGCAGTGCTGAACTCGCCGAAGCGTATCTCCATCTGATGATAGGCACGCCGTTCTGGTGGTTCCATACGCATTCCGTTGATCACGAGGAAGTTATTTTTAACGTCGATCGTAAAATCCGACTGGCGCATTCCCGCCACCTCCACCCGAACGATAAAACTGGCATCTGTTTCGAAAACATCCGTGGGGGGGCTCCAGGAATAGTTATGGATGCTGACCTGCCAGCCAATGGCACGCATTCCGGAGAATGAATGTTCCGTCTGATGGTCCTTCGATAACAGCAGGGTCATGTCTTCCTCCTTACTTCAGGGCTGCCTGAGCCGCTGACAGAACCTCAGAATAATTCGGCTCCTCACCTAGAGCAGGCATATAGGCTACATGGACAATCTTGCCAGCTCGGTCGACCACAAATACCGCCCTGCGCAGAATGCGCGCCTCTTTGATGAGACACCCATATTTCGACCCAAAATCGACAATCAGGTGGTCCGAAAGGACGGTCACCTGGTCAACGCCGGCTGCTCCACACCAGCGACTCTGGGCGAAGGGCAGGTCAGTGCTGATAACCAGGATGGCAATATCCTTGCTCAACGCCGCGGCTTCAAGATTGAAACGGCGTGTTTCGCGGTCACATACCTCTGTATCCAATGACGGAACAGCAGCAATAATACGAACCTTACCTTGCGTGTTCGCCAGGCCGTGAAACAGCGACCAGTCGAGTGTCTGGACGGAAAATTCCGGAGCAGTTTCACCCGGTTTCAGGTCAGGACCGATTATCGTGACATCCTGCCCTCTGAATTTGACAATTCCGAAGCGTTCGGTGGTCATAAACCTCCTATTCCATCCCCCACCTTCGTAAATTGGGGGCTTGGTTTTTTCGAAAGGCGCCCCTGCCGAGTCTCGAACTCGGAACCTACTGCTTAGAAGGCAGGTGCTCTATCCATTGAGCTACAGGGGCACTGGGATTATACCGGTAAGCCATCAGTAATCCATCAAGCCAGGAAGGGCTTCAAACCCTTGTAGACACGTGGTCCTGCTATTGTTCTTAAAATGGTACCCGCCGGCCGGTTGAGCTGTGTGCCAAGTTCCTCTGCTGACATTGGCATGTTGCCGTTTGCCAGTAGCAGGCGGAAAACGGCATCCACCAGGGCAGTATGCTCATCAAGGAATCCGGCCTGTTTGGCGCAGTGGTTGATAAGAGTATTCTGGAGGCCATCCAGCTGGCGCACCTCGGCTGTTTCCGGATCCACCCAGTCAATCATCTGGCCTTCGGGTAGGTTTGCATACGCTTCCTGGTGTTCAAGACATAAAAGACTCTGTAGAGCAATATGCCAGTTGTTATCGTTGGCGCGCCACCACTCAAAGTCTATATGAAAAGGTGTCTGGAGAGTCGGTTTTATCAGGCTGATCTTCTTGACTTCAGTCATTCTCAGCCTCCGTTGCGGCCAGGCGATAATGCAGGTCGCCAACGTGTTTATATCCTGGATTTCCTGTTAAAAACGCCAGCAGTGGACCGGGAGGGCAACGGCGGAGAATGTTTAATGCTGAATAAAGTTCCTGGGCATGCACATGTCCCTGCACATTAAGCTTGACCAGTTCCCGCATCATATCAGCCACAAGCTTGTCGAACGGTAGATGCTGTTTGGCAACCTGCGCGCAGGCTTCGTCCACGCCGGAAGGGTCAGGCACAGCGATGACCATGCGCTCATTGAACTCCGTCGTCAGATTCTGTTTCAGCATGGCAAAGACAATCCCTCCATCGCTACCCACGAGGACGGTCCGCACCCAGTCCCGCGTCGGGCGGCGGGATTTGGTAGTGATGATCACCTGTCCGGGTTTTTTGCCCTTTACCACGGAAATCAGGCTGCCAGGGATTAACCCATACTTCTGGTAAAGTGTTCCCAGGCCGGAGACATATCCATGCTGGCGAACAACCCAGGCGGGAATTTCTTCTTTTGACTGCCCATCCACCACCGTGAAACGAACACGTGGCGACTCATATGCGGTTGGGAACAAACCCTTTACCCGTGCTGAGACCGGAAGTGTGCCAGCCCGCCAATGCGGATAGTTCAGGCTGATAACAATTTCCTCCGGTTGCCTTGAAGGGGTCTCGCTTTCGGCCAATTCATCATCCAGTTCGGATTCAAGAGCCAGCATCTGGGGTGTTAGAACAGAGCGATCATAAGGGATTTCGATGTAATGCAACGGTATGGGAATTTGTTGAACATCATCCGGCTCGAGGCGCTTTAGGGACCACAATACTTCACCTGCCGGACCGACTTCGTCAAAGCGGCCGTCTTCCTGCAAGGCATAATTCATGGAAAACTCAATCAGTTTTGGATTGACATGCCCGGAAATTTCCAATTGCTCGACCAGCTCCGGGGTGGGTAACGGTTTACCGGCCGCCTCGTCCAAAACAGCCTCGGCAAGATTCAACTGGCCAAGGTTGATATCCATCAATAAGGCGCGTGGGAACCAGCATGCAGTTATTTTCACCAGATCGTCATCGGCTGCCAGGGTTTTTTCCAATTTTTGCTCGATCTCGGAACCATGGGCGATGATGACGTTATCAGGGTTGAGCAACTGGTCGTCTACAGCAATTTCAACCGGTTGGTTCAATTTATGAGTTGTCAACCCTCCGGCGAACAGATGAGTATTACCACCTTCAAATTCAACTTCGAGAACTTTAAATTCACCCATGGCGGGATTTACACCGGGGCGAATACTGACCACTTGCCCTTTTTTCCAATCCATTGTCGGAAAGACGAGCTTCTCCCCCACTTTATAATGACCTTCAGGTAAATAAGCCTTCCCGCTTGACTGTTGCTGTTTGATCAGTTCTTCGCGCTCATGGCGAATGCGCTCGTTCACAAGAACTGGAACGAGTTCCTTCTGTGTGAGAGGGGTCTCATTCTCGAATAAATATGTGCTGAGAAATTCCAGGTCTTGCTTGCCGAGGGAAAAATTCTGCCAGTAGTCCGGAGGCAAAGTGAGAGAAACGCTTGCCATAACCTGCCTTCGTATTTTAGATTACCCACATGGGGTGTGTAAACATTGGATGAAACGTCCTAAACATAATAATTATACCCTACCTTGACAGTCCCTCTCGCTTGACTTACGATTACCATTGAGGTGTCGCATGCGCATTGGCATGATGGTAGATGTATACAAGCCACATGTGAGTGGAATCACCCATTACATCTCCCTGAATAAAAAATTTCTGGAACAAGCCGGGCACGAGGTTTTCATTTTTACATTTGGAGACCTTGACTATCCCGACGACGAGACAAACGTCATCCGCTCACCGGGTCTGCCGTTTGTGGATACTGGCTACTATTTAAACTTTCGCTACAACCGCAAAGCGAAAGCGCTGCTCTTGACCATGGACCTGGTACATGTCAACCATCCATTTCTCAGCGGACGGCTGGCCTTGCGTTATTGCCGGCCGTTGCATATCCCGATCGTATTTACTAACCATACGCGTTATGACCTGTATGCGCAAGCCTACATGCCGCTCCTGCCCGAAGAGATCAGTGATAGTTTTTTGCAGAGCTATATGCCCCCCTTCTGTGCGGCCGTGGACCTGGTCATTGCCCCCTCACCGGGGATGGCAGATGTCCTGCGGAGTCTGGGAGTCACTAGTCCGATCGAAGTAATCCCCAATGGGGTTGAACTGGTACGATACCAGCAGACCTGCGAGGACTGCCGTGGTGCATTCGGCTTCACGTCGGAGGATATTCTTCTGGTTTACTCTGGTCGACTGGGGCCGGAAAAGAATGTTTATTTCCTGATGCGGGCTTTTGCAGGTGTAGCCGAGACCGTGAGCAAGGTTCACCTCCTGGTAATTGGAGGCGGACCGGAAGAGGAAAGCCTGAAAAAATTGGCAAATCAACTCGGCTTGATGGACAGCATCCATTTCCTTGGCATGATCCAGTATGAACTTATGCCGCAATACCTGGCAATGTGTGACATCTTCGTGACTGCTTCGGTCACGGAAGTCCACCCGCTCTCGGTCATCGAAGCAATGGCCTCTGGTCTGCCGGCATTGGGCATCCACTCGGTCGGTGTGGGCGACACGGTCATGGACGGTAAAACCGGATTTCTCGCCAGCCAAAATCAGGCTGCCTTTGCAGCTAAACTGACCCGACTGTGCCTTGACCGCAGCCTGCGTCAAAGAATGGGGAATGCCGCGCGCAAGACATCCGAAAAATACGCCATTGAACGCACCATCCAGGTCATGCTTTTTCATTACGAACGTTTGATTCTCGAAACTCGATCGCACAGACGCAGTTTACGCTCCCGCCTGCGCACCCTGCTGGAGAATTTACACACATGAGCACCCGCAGACAGGTCGTAGGACGCTGGGGAGAAGATACCGCAGTGGGTTACCTTGAAACAAACGGTTATGTGATCCTGGCTCGAAATGTCCGTACAACACATGGCGAGATTGACATAGTCGCCAGCAAAGACCTGCTGCTCGTCTTTGTTGAAGTCAAAACGCGCAGTTCCCATTCCTTCGCCTTCCCCGAAGATTCGGTCACACCACGCAAACAGGCGCATATGCTCTCTGCAGCAGAAACTTATCTTAACCAGCACCCTGAAAGCGGTGACACCTGGCAATTCGATGTGATTGCCATTGAAGGCAAACCTGGTGGAAAAGCCCGCATCGAGCATTTTGAAAATGTCATCAGCTAAGGCCTCCTCCCTTCCTCCTTTCCATCCAGAAAAGAGGACCAAGCTTCCTCTGATCATCATTGTCGGTCCGACTGCTGTTGGCAAGACCGAATTATCCATCGAATTGGCTGAAAGACTGGGTGGGGAAATTGTCTCGGCGGATTCGCGTCTTTTTTACCGGGGCATGGACATCGGCACCGCCAAGCCAACCGTGGAAGAACGCACCCGCGTTCCCCATCACCTGATCGATATAGCCGAGCCAGGCGAGACCTGGAACCTGGCTTTGTTCCAACGCGCCGCAGCAGATGCCATATCAAGCATACACAGGCGCGTTAAATTGCCGTTCCTTGTGGGTGGTACGGGGCAATATATCCATGCGGTGACTCATGGCTGGGCACCTCCTGAAACCGTACCGGATACGCGTCTGCGATCCGTACTGGAAGAGTTGGCAAAATTGATGGGGAATAACTGGCTGCACGAAAGGTTGGCGGTGCTCGACCCGGCCGCGGCGGAAGCCATCGACCCGCGCAATGTACGCCGCACCATCCGCGCACTGGAAGTCATATTCAGTTCAGGCAGGAAGTTTTCCGAACAGCGCGGGCAGGGCGAGAGTCCGTACCAACTGCTCACCATCGGGCTGAGCTGCCTTCGCCCGGTCCTTTATGAACGAATTGATGCCCGCATCGAAGCCATGTTCTCCCTCGGCCTGCTTGATGAGGTACGCGGGTTGCTGGCCCGCGGTTATTCGTCTGATTTACCGACCCTTTCTGCCATTGGCTACCGCGAATGTGTGGCAGTACTGGAAGGCCGGATGAGTCTGGAGGAAGCCAAAGTACAAATGCGGCGCCGGACACGCGTTTTCGTGCGGCGACAGTCGAACTGGTTTAAAGCAGAGGACCCCGGGATCAAATGGTTCGAAATGGGGGAAAGTGCGAGGGAGGCAGCGGAGTGTTATATAAGGGAGCATTTGGCGTAAGGTAATTTGACTTCGTCTCCCACCTCCGCTATACTGCGGGCATGAATGACCGTCCATGGTTCCGATTTTACGACCCGGGTGTTCCGGCAGGCCTTCTCTATCCTGCCGTTTCCATCTTCCATTTTCTGGAGGAGTCAGCCCTTAAAACCCCCGATAAACCATGCACCATTTACAATGACACTATCATCACCTTTCAGGAGATGGAGGAGGCTACCAGCCAGATCGCCGGTGGATTGGGAGAATTGGGCCTCCGCAAGGGCGACCGGGTGGGAATTTTTCTTCCCAACACGCCTCAATTTATAATGGCTTATTTCGGCATCCTTAAAGCGGGTGGTGTGGTTGTGGCAATCAACCCGGCCTATACACCACCGGAAATTGAGTACCAGGTGGACGATGCCGGGATTGAAATCATATTCGGGTCAGAAACATCTTATGAGAACCTCAAGACAGTCCAGCCAAAAACAAAAATCAAGACCTTGATTGTGATTGGGGATGCGGTTCAACAGCCGGGCGATATACGCTTCAATGATCTTCTGGGCGGTTACCCTCCCACCCAGATACAGGTCGGACCCGAAGACGTTGCCCTGCTCCAATACTCCGGCGGGACCACGGGCATCTCCAAGGGCGCGGTTGTGCTGCACCGCAACCTGGTGGCCAATACCCTGCAATTTAAAACCTGGATGGTCAGCCTGAAAGAGGGGCAGGAAACGGCGCTTCTGGCCATCCCGATGTACCACGTCTATGGGATGGTGTGCGGCATGACCCTCTCCATGGCCCTGGGGGCCAGTCTGGTTCTCATCCCCAGCCCGATCAATATGGATGACCTGCTCACAACTATCCAAAAGTACCACCCAACCTATTTTCCCGCCGTTCCAACGCTTTACAATGCCATCAACAACCATCCGGATGTTCAGGCTGGGAAATACGATTTGTCTTCGATAAAGGCCTGCATCTCCGGCTCTGCTCCCCTGATGAAGGAGACTAAGGAAAAGTTTGAGGCCCTGACCGGCGGGAAGATCTGCGAGGGCTACGGCCTGTCCGAAGCGCCCACGGCCACCCACTGCAACCCGTTGCTGGGGATCAACAAGATAGGCTCGATCGGTCTGCCCCTGCCGGATGTGGACTGCCGCATCGTGGATGTCGAAACCGGAGATCAGGATGTACCCCACGGTGAGGTTGGCGAGCTCATCCTGCGCGGGCCACAGGTGATGAAAGGCTACCACAACAAACCCGATGAAACCTCCCTGAGCCTGCGCACAGGCTGGCTTTATACGGGTGACCTGGCTAGCATGGATTCGGACGGTTATTTCACCATTTTGGGCCGCAAGAAGGAACTCATCAAACCTGACGGAGTCCAGGTCTGGCCGCGTGAAGTGGAGGAAGCCATCGCCACCCATCCAAAGGTGCTGGAAGTGTGTGTGGCGGGAATCCCGGATGCCTACCATGGGGAGGCAGTGAAAGCCTGGGTGGTTGTCAAACCCGGAGAGAACCTGACCGGGGATGAGATCCGCGACTGGTGCCAGGAGCGGCTGGCGGGTTACAAAATCCCAACTGAGGTCGAATTCCGCAAGGAATTGCCAAAGTCAAACGTTGGCAAGGTGTTGCGGCGTGAGTTGGTGCGGCAGCATAAGGAAGGGTGAAAAGGGTAAGAGGACAGGGGAAAGTTTGACACCATATTTGCTTCGTTTTTAGGGTTTTTCCTCCAAGTTTTACAATACTACTTCACCCTATTTATATTGTGTGAAGTAGTATTAAGATAAAAAGGCCTCATTCTGACTTTTTTCTTGATAAGCCAAAACCCAATTTAGGATTCACTTTTGAAAGGATCACTGATACACACACTTGCAGACTCAAGTAATCGAGACTGGCGTTACGAAATCGTCTCGCATCCGGAATGCAGCAGACGAACCGTTCTCTACGAGCACGTCTAGTAGGAAGAGGGCTGCATCCCTACGGTTGCTCTGAAGCTTCAGTTCAAGGGGTCTTCCGTATACGTACCGTTGAAGCAAGGCTTCGAGTAGGAAGACAGTATTTCCTTTCCTCATCATCTCCCTCGAATCTCCTTGTTGGAGACGCCCCGCAATGCGGATAAATGCCTCAGGAAGCGATTGCTCGCCGACATGGTAGAGGAACCGAAGATAGTCATCCAAAACTATCGAAGACGCAGGTAAATCATCGAACAATGCGTGGACGTGTCTTGCGTGCCCCTCCAGGCTCCGCCAGTGCCGGACATCATCTTTCCACCACGATCCGAGGAAAATAGCTGACATCATCTCTGCCCCGCTCGCGTGCTCGTCATCGATCCTTGCGAGCCATGTCGCACGTCGGATCCTATCTGCGAACAGCTCCCAGAGTGACCAAAACTGCAGCGTATTCGGTTGGCTGTCTTCGATGCCGATCAGCCCTAATAGAATCCAATGAACTTTGTCCGGGTGACGATCGATAGCATCGACGATGGGCTCGATAATCAAGGTAGCGTCCGCAGTCGTGGTCCGGAGCAAGAAGTTTTTAAATAAGTCAGTCAGCGCCGACTCCGTCTCGTAGTTTCTCTTAGAACGCTTCTGGTGTTGGTCTCGGCGCCAATCGTCGTCTGCATCCCACCAATTGACAAGAGTGATCGCAAGCCGTTGGAACGCTGCGATTGCCACACCTTCGGTCGGTGCCTGCCCCAAGATAGCCAAGATTCGTCCGTTTGCCTTCGCCCCTATCCAAGTGGTCGGGTCCATCCCTTGGTAAGCGTCATCCGCGATGGCGTCGGCTTCAAAGAACCGTTGGCGTACGAAAGCGGCAGCCTCCGCTTCGATCTCATCGAGTTGTCGTCGCTCCTTGTGCGGGTGGCTAATCTCCGCGTCTGCCACTTGCTGCACCAACGTCGCCTCCATCGCGAGAGCGTTCACACAACGCAGGGTCAAATCCCGATCAATTTCCCACAAGTGCTTGCCAATGCCCAACGCCCCGTACGAGCGAACCTCGTCGATAGCGTGGGTCAATGCAATTACGAACGCCTGGCGAACCCGGGTGTCCTGTGCGTTACCCAGAGATTTCCCGAGCAACAGGGATAGCACATACGCACACGGCCGATTGCCATCCAGGTCAAAATGCTGCATGCGCGCAAGCTGGCTCCAGTTGTTAGCGTCCCGTTCTACCTGCGAGCAAATTATGTTCACGCACCATTGCCGTTCATCACTCGACAATTCCTCCCAATGGTCGCGAGCGCAGACAGCGGCTACGAAGCCAAAGCTTCCTCCTCCCAGTTCGTACTCCTCGGCATTTACATACTCATCATCAGCATCCATAGATTCATGTAATCTATTTTGCCACTGAGCAGGATCGTACATCGTTTCCTCTTCATAACCAAATACTTTCTTTCCCCACATCAGAAGGCCCAGCCTGGTATTCATGGTCTGGAATTGGGCAGTGCTTTGATCCACCATCTCTTTGATATCAGGTTCGGGCGCCTTTAGGTCGAGACGAATATACTGCTGACCGTCTTTAGGAGACGTGCGGCCAGCAGCAGTAACAGAGGGTTTAGCTGGAACCTCGGCGATCGTGTACTGTCGCAAGTCCATGCGGTGCATCGCAAGCCGCCAGATGCGGTCATCATCTCCCTGCTCCTCCACCGGCGGCATCTCCGCTCGCTGCCGATCCAGAATCTCGTACACACGAGAGGCGAATGGACCCAACTGCAGATTGATAATCGCCTCCTCAAGGTTATCGCGCCGATGAGGTAACGCGTTCGCTGCCTTCCGCTCCTCGTTGTAGATCTCATCCTTTTTATTGATTCCAAACATCAGGTCAAGCATTTTTGAGGGTACTTGCAACTCCATCACTAATCGCTGGCGGTCGAGTTGGATACACAACCGTGATTGAAGTAGAACCAAGAGTGTCTCGCCGGAAGTACGCGGGAATGCAGTTGCGACACTCGCAACAACTGCGGTAAGCGCTGCAGAATCACTATGTTTTAAAATGCTCAGGAGTATTGGATCCAATTTCTGCTTACCTTCCTCCGCAAACTCCAGGAGCCACTGCTCCAGCGCCATCAGAATAGATTGCAGAACATAAGGGCCGATTGTAGTTCCACGGTAGAGATTCCAAAGTCGGGAATTACACCACTGTGTCCTTGTCTTTCCGTCCGCGAAAATCAAGGTCAGCTCAAAAGGCGCCTCGATATATTCCGACCGTACTCTCGGATGCGCGTACCAGTCGGCGCTGTGGTTGAAAACTTCTATGATGAAGGCGAGCCCTTTAAGAGGATGGTAACGGAGTAGCGAGAGGAATGGGCCGTGGTAGGCGCTAGCGGGAAAGAATCCAAAACTCCTACCTTCCTTGATCCCGAATAATGATTCAAGGTCCAGCGAATTCCCATAACCCCATTCTTGCTGAAGGTCAGCTTCCGAGCATAGCAAATAGTCTTTGGCGGCTAATACAAACAACTCGGGCATATCTCTGGCAGTTGGCATACCTTCGAGATCGTTAATAATGATCTCTCTGAAATACTCTGCTGTCCTATCTATCTTCTCGCTATCGCGGCTTCCCAGAAGAAGAGCCGTGAAACGTTCACATTCCATCTTCGGAATCTTGGCGATCACCTTTAAAGTCCGTTTCTGCTGGTCTTCCGATCGGTAGTTGTCGAAACTTGGCAGGAGCCAGTGTGCGATCGCCGCGACGGACTCGGCCCCATCCGGGTATGGGGTCTGCCAGGAAACGCCTCGAGCCCAGTCCTCGATAAACGCCAGAAGAAGGACATGGTCGTCATCGATGAACGAACCCAAATTACCCTGCACGAGATGTAGGACACAGGACCACGCCGGACCGTCCGGCAGGTTAAACAGCGATGCGTGGATTGCCTTCGTTTCCAGCCAGGCGGGTTTGGTCACACACGCGACCCGAAGCAGGAAGATTACCCTCCGAAGGAGCTGTTTGTCGTTCGCGAAAAGCTCCGCCTTGTGCCTGTCGAGAAGCGCGGCCGAAGCGGATGAGCGCAACAGCGAGACGAGCGTGTCATCTCGAAACTGGGCCGACAATCCACCTTCATGAACGACGGCCTGGAACACCTGGTCTGCGGTTTCAGGATCCCGTTCAACAAGTTCACTAACCCACTTGCGGAACGTTCGACGCACGGCAGGATGCGTCCCGATTGCTGCGGAAAGCTCTCGCACCGAGCCCTCATACCTCGCGTGCTGCTCATCGATCCACTGAAGAATCGCCCAATCTTCGAGGATGTCGTGAGCAGGAGCTACGAGAACCTTATTTTGTGGGGAAGAAACGATGAGGGAGTCATGCCGTAGGGCGTCAATGACTTCCGCATCAAGATCGTCGCATAGGGCATACATCTTGAGCGCCCGGGCACGTCGCAATGCGATCTGCACAAACGTACTATCCCGCCGGATTGGCATTCCGCCGGCAGTGCGATGCTCGACACAAACGATTTCCTGCCAGAAGATTGCCCGGAATTCCCGCTCGCTCTGTGGTAACGGACGTTCCTCAGACCATGCAATTTGAAGGGCCTTGTCGAGCACATAGGGGTTGCGCAGAAGTTGACGCAGTCCTGCATTTGCGAGCGGTCGGACCAGCGCTGGGTGGGTAACCATGACCTTCTCCAGTTCCTCGTCGTCCAGTGGGGGGATCATAACAACTGAATGGCCAATCCCCGCAGACTCCAGGAAGCAATCGCGAACAAGGTCGGCTGAATAGTCGCGACACGTCACCACGAGGCGCCAGCTTTTATCTCTCGCCACGAGTGTCAAGAGGTCGGTGAAGGCATCGCGAGTGGACGCTTCGAGGAGTCGTTCCACGCTCTCGATCAACACAACCTTCCTGTCCTGGCCAGCCAGAATCGCCCCCAACATGGCTGCGTTCGCTGGAATCTGGTTACTTAGCAGCGTTTCGTCGAAATGGGGGTGAGCAAATTCCTCCGCTCGAAAGCTGAAAGCATAGTGATCCGCAGCAAGGATGCCAATGACGTCCTTGGCAATACCCGACTTTCCGCTGCCCGCCGGTCCCGATACCAAGACAACCTGGGAAGATTCCATTTGTTCGATAACCTTCTGCACCAGTCGGCCGCGATCTAGGTGAAAGTCCTTCCCTATCATTGAACGGATACCGTCCAGAATGAGTGCGGAGTGGTCGCTCAATGCCCGCAAGGCGCGTTGCTCTGCCCCGCCGACCGGCGAATGGCGTTGTCGCAATGCCTCGGTCAGATCATCTCGTAGGTAACTGCGTGCTCCCGGCATCCCTTCGCCGACCTCACGGAGCAAGGCGTTCCACGAGACGTCTGCGGCACCGATTGCATCCTGCTCGCCCGTCGTGTGGGCGAGGAGGGTCTTGATCATCGCTTCCGTCTGCCGTGTTGCACTATTCAAGTCCAGGCTCAGGACGTGCAAAACACGGAGGAACGGCCAGACCTCCGCCGCGGAGATGCTCCTCCCCTCAGTCTCGCTGATGATCGTTCGGATCTCGTTGCAGTAATGACCAACCTTGGCGCTTACAAACCCGGGAGTTGCCAACCGGCGCTCGAACTCGATCCCATCGCGAGCGGCGCGGGAGCAGTCTAGGAGCCCCGAGAAGTGTTCAAGTAGCGTGTTCGTTCCACGCAGAGTGACGAGCGCGAAGCGGTCGGCGGTCAGAGAGAATATCTGAGGGTTCTTGAAGTCCTTCCAGAAATCCTGTACCGCCTTCTTACACTCATCATCAGTCGAGCTGACGGTGAACGTCCGCTTGACTTGACCAGCCAGCTTTCGGCGGTCCCCTGAGCCGTTTTGACCGACGATCAGGAAATCGTCTGTGTTCCAGCCGAGATTTTCGGTCTGCAGATGAACTTCTACAACTGCATAATCGGCCAGGATCGGCGAGATGCCCCGAACGAGGAGCTGGGCGAGCCAGTAGGCATCTACGTGTTGCTCGAAGAAAGCGCCTGCTTCCCCGGTGGATGCGGGACTTGAGACGCGAGCTGCTTTTGATGTATTGGCTATTTTGTCGGCAGTCGCAATTGAAGCAGTTTTTTTGGTTTCTTTCCTTTTTGGAGGTTTCTTTCCCATAGCGATTAGCCTTTTCATAAGCAGACACGATTTGACAAAATCAATTATATATATCTACAAGAAATACTGTAATTTTTCCTATCAAAAAGAACGTGTAGAAGGCAGTTAAGATGGATACTCACAGAGTTTTTACTTGATGAAATGATAAGGCTTTCGACTTTATTAACCCCAGCGAGCAACCATATTAGATAAACCGCCACAAATACTGAAGAGCTACGATTCACAACTGAGTCAGCCAAGCAATAGATATCTTCAGTTGCTTATTCGAAATGCAAATAACCACCCTTATTTTACTCCTTCATTGATGTTCACCACCGATCTCAAGAGAGCAAAAGATACTCCCCTTTGCCTGAAGATAATAGTGGGCATTCTAAATCCTAAAATGGAGGTATGTCTATTATGACTACACAACTAGTAAAAATGATAGAGGGCTTTCGTATAATCCTGACCATGCCAGCTCGCCTCTCCATCGACACGATCATCCGCTCCACCCGCAGTCTGTGCAAAGTAATGTCAAACCCGCCTTGACAAACTAGCACATTTGTTCTATAATCATTCCAAGCAAGGGACGCTAGCCGAGGCGGTATCCAACCGCCATCGGATGTATCGGCGACTTGTGTCGCCGATGGCATGATAATGCAGCATCTCTTTCTTTGTTTTAAGGCTTTGCCCATGTACACTCGCCGTCACTCCCTATTCTTTTTCCCTATCCATTTTAGTTTTATGAAAATTGGTGCTAACGGGTCTGGAGTACTTGTTCCTCACTCGTTCCTCAAAACGAATGAAAAACAGGCTATACAAAGGTATATAAATATGAAAGAACTCCAAGAGCGTATTCGTTCCTCACTCGTTCCTCTATTTCCTCCCCCTTTTGGTATACTACTGCCCATGCCCACCCCCATCCCCAACTATACCCTCATCCGCTCCGCCCGCCGGACGGTCTCCCTCATCATCCAGCCGGACGGCACCTTGACGGTGCGCGCCCCCCTGCGCATGTCAGAGAAACACATCCGGGAATTCGTAGAAAGCCATACGGATTGGATCCGCCGGAAACAGGCACAGGCGCAAGTTGCACCGGTTCCATTAAAAAAGAATTACAGTAATGGGGAATTATTTCTTTTTCTGGGAAAAGAATATTCCCTGGCCATCGTTCCCCATCAGCATCCCGCGCTGGTCTTCCATGATAACAAGTTTCAGCTGGCAAAGGCTTTTCTCCCGAGAGCCAGGGAGGCTTTCATCCGATGGTATAAAATTCAAGCACTTGAGCTGATATCCGAACGGGTTTCCTTTTATGCCAGGCAGAATAATTACACCTATGTAAACATCCGCATCTCCTCCGCCCGAACACGCTGGGGTTCATGCAGTGCCAGCGGGACCCTCAGCTTTACCTGGCGGTTGGTACTGGCTCCCCCGGAAGTCATCGACTACGTGGTGGTGCACGAACTGGTCCATACCCGCATCCGGAATCATTCCCCCGCTTTCTGGCATAGGGTGGCGGAGATCATGCCCGGCTATAAACGGCAGGTCACCTGGTTGAAGAAGAACGGGCGGTTTCTTTCTCTTGACGGAAATTAATGGGATTGTCTGCACCATTTGCCCGCCCTCTCAATAATATTTGCCAACACGGTAGCTGGCATTGCACTCCATCCTTGTAAAAACCCGCCACCGATAGGCGGGAGAATAATATTCTGGAAAAAGAAAGGCACCTGATTATCAAGGTGCCTGTCTTGAGGATACACAGGATGTTTCTGGTTATGACGGCAGCGGTGTACCGCTTTTCTTGGGGAATGGGGGTGGGAAGATCGCCTCGAACTCTTCGCGAGTCAGCGTTTCAACCTCCAGAAGTTTGTTGGCAACCGCGTCCAGCTCGACCCGGTATTTTTTCAGGATCGCCAGGGCGTCCTGGTAAGATCCATCCACCAGCAGGCGGGTCTCATGGTCGATCTGTTCGGCAACCGCCTCGGAATAATCGCGCTGCTCCGAGATCTCGCGGCCCAGGAAAATGAGTTCCTCCTTTTGCCCATATGTCATCGAGCCCAGTTTGGTACTCATCCCCAGGCGGGTGACCATGGTACGGGCAATATGGGTAACATTCTCCAGATCATTTGAGGCACCCGAGGTAATATCATCGAAAACGAGCTGCTCAGCCGCGCGTCCCCCGAGCAAGAAGGTCAGTTGCGCCAACATCTTCTTGCGTGAAGTAAGCATGCGATCTTCCTGGGGGCGATTCCAAGTGAGACCGCCTGCCTGCCCGCGTCCGACGATGGTAATCTTTTGCACCGGGTCAGCCTCAGGAATGACATTGATGACCACAGCATGGCCGGCCTCATGATAGGCAAGGATGCGTTTTTCTTCTTCGCTGATCAGGCGGGACTTGCGTTCGGGTCCCATGATGACACGCTCAATAGCCTCTTCCAACTCAGGCTGGCCAATCGCTTTCTTATTGCGACGAGCTGCCAGGATGGCACTTTCATTGATCAGGTTTTCAAGATCCGCACCGACGAAACCGGGAGTACCCCGGGCGATGCTGCCCAAGTCCACAGTGGGTTCAAAGGGTTTACCACGTGCATGAACTTTCAGGATTGCCTCACGGCCGCGCATATCAGGCCGGTCGAGGGTGATACGTCGGTCAAAACGACCGGGACGCAGCAGAGCCGGATCAAGAATGTCAGGTCGGTTGGTCGCGGCTACCACGATGACGTTTGTGTCGGTGTCAAATCCATCCATCTCGACCAGCATCTGATTGAGGGTCTGTTCGCGCTCGTCGTGTGAACCACCCAGGCCAGCACCACGCTGCCTTCCAACAGCATCGATCTCATCAACGAATACAATGCAAGGCGAGTGGCGTTTGGCCTGGTCAAACAAGTCACGCACGCGACTGGCGCCCACACCTACGAACATTTCCACAAACTCCGACCCGGAGATCGAGAAGAAGGGTACTCCTGCCTCACCAGAAACGGCTTTTGCAAGCAGGGTTTTACCCGTACCGGGAGGGCCAACCAGCAGAACGCCTTTTGGAATACGCGCACCCAATTGGATGAATTTCTGCGGTTCTTTCAGGAACTCGACTACTTCCTTTAATTCCTCTTTGGATTCATCCACCCCGGCCACATCTTCAAATGTCACCGTGGGGTGCTCACCGCTGAACATACGTGCTTTTGATTTACCGAAAGCCATCGCAGCATTATTACTACCTTGCGCCTGGCGGAAAACGAACCAAAAAAACGCTCCTATCAGAATGACCGGCAGTATATAACCGGCCAGAGTCAGGATACCGGCCCACGGACTGGGCGGATTGACTTCTATGCTCACTTTCGTAAGTTGTTCGGGTTGCACACCCAAAGCAACTAATTGTGAGACGAGGGTCGTCTCAGGCTCTTTGCGCGCGGTCTGCTCGATCGGTCCGCTCGCGCTCGAAGAAATCACCTGTAAACTGTTGTCATCATTGACAACAATGCGCGTGATTGTGCCATCCTGAATCTGCTGAGCAACCTGGCTGATGGTCAATGGTCCCTGGGTGTTCGGCTGCTGCCGAACATTAAAATAGACCATCGCAACGATGGCAATGAACAGTAGCATATAAATTATATAGGACTGATTACGTGAATTCACATGGACCTCCTGTCCGTGCTAACAGATTATACCAACCTATATACGTCTATGCCAGATTCGAGGAATATATTATATAAAGTTCTAATAAATTATCCTTTTTATCCGAGTTATTGACCGTCAGAAAAGCAGAACAAAGCGCACTAAATTAATCTTCTGACTTTTGTGGTAAACTTAAATGGTTCAGGTGGCAGTATATGACTGAAAAAAGTATTAAAAAGATTCTTTGCATCGAAGATGAACCGGAAATGATCGATCTAATTCGCCTGATTCTCAGTCGTCGCGGGTTCGAGATAATTGGTGCCAATGGTGGCAAAGAAGGTCTTGAAATCATCCACAAGGAGCATCCCGACCTAGTTTTACTTGACTTGATGATGCCTGAAATGGATGGTTGGGAAGTCTATCAGCAAATGAAAGCCGACGAGATCACGAATGGAATCCCAGTTATTGTTGTCACTGCGAAAGCCCAGAGCATTGACAAGGTTCTTGGTCTTCACATTGCCAAAGTAGACGATTATATTACCAAACCGTTCAGCCCGCAGGAATTATTGACCAGTGTGGATAATGTGCTCGGACGAAAAAAAGACGCCTGAGCAAATCCATTCGAAACGGGGCGAAGATAGCGCCCCGTTTTCATATCCCCTATGAATACAATCAAAATCGAAAATATAAACCAATCGCTTCCTTCCCAATTACGCGCCATCTATTGCGATAGTTTCCTGTGCCGGTTGCGCGGCCTGATGTTCCGTTCCAGCCTGGCGCAAGATGAAGGCTTGCTTCTGGTAGAAGGTCGTGATAGTCGTCTTGATGCTGCCATCCATATGCTGTTCGTTTTTATGGATTTAGCGGTTATATGGATCAATTCCGAAAAGGTTGTCGTGGATACAGTCCTGGCCCGCGCCTGGCATCCGGTCTACGCCCCATGCCAGCCAGCCAGATATATCCTAGAAATCCTCCCGGAGCGATTGGGGGAATTCAAAATTGGGGATCATGTTGAGTTTAATGATGTATAAAAAAACCTTTGCCTGCATCTTAGCTTGCATTGTTATTTTTTCAGCAATGCCTGTTGCCGCGCAAACTACCACCCCTCCTCCCACAACTCCTCAAACATCCACCCCTCCCCCAGTCACTACTCAAACATCAAACCCTCCATCCGGCCCTGTTTATATAGTTAAAGCTGGTGATACATTGTGGGATATTTCTGGTCGATTCAACGTGAGCGTGGCTGACATAACGGCTGCCAATAATCTGCCTAACCAGAATATTTACCCCGGTGATCAGTTGGTCATCCCCGGGTTGGATGGGTTGAGTGGCACATTGATCACACAACCGGTTCCCTTTGGTGAAAGTTTGCGCAGCTTGGGTCGCCAATACCGTGTAGACCCGGCATTGCTAATTAAACTCAACCACATTGTCAGTCCCGCCCAACTTTACGCCGGTTTTAATCTCATCCTGCTGCAACAGGATAACCAAGAAACCCTGACGGCTCACACAACTCTTGGCAAAGGTGACACCCTGTTGGAAATGGCTGTCAGGCAGAATACCGATCCATGGACCATCGCCCAGGTTAACAATCTCTCTGGTCCGGCAAATGGTCTTCCTGGCGATGTGCTCTTTCTCATCAATGGGACTTCCAGCGCGACGACAGGCGCATTCCCTTCCCCCATAACTTCCATTGTAGTGGACCCGTTACCGGTTACGCAAGGTGCGACGGTTCAGGTCAAGGTCAACCTCAGTCAGGAAGCCACCCTCAGCGGCCTGCTGGTTGACCAACCCCTACAGTTCTTTCCGGTAGACGATGGCTCGCAAGTGGCGCTGCAAGGTATCCATGCAATGACAGACCCGGGGGTATACCCGCTGCGGATCGACGTTGAGCTTCCGGATGGCTCGAAAGAGTCTTTTGAGCAGATGGTACTAGTGAATTCCGGAAACTATCCGACCGAAACCATCAATGGGGTTGACCCTGCAACCATTGACCCGGCAATCACCGGTCCGGAGGATGCATGGTTGCTCTCAATGGTCACGCCAGTCACACCCGAAAAGTACTGGCGGGGCACTTTCCAACTCCCGGTGGACAGTCAATATTGCATTCGTTCGGGCTACGGCAACCGACGCACCTACAACAACGGAGTCCTTCATTCGTTCCATAGCGGAATCGACTTTGGCATTTGTTCCGAGGCGCATCCATTTGATATTTATGCCCCGGCTGATGGTGCGGTCGTTTATACAGGTCTCAAGACCGTACGCGGGAATGTCACTATCATTGACCACGGCGAAGGTGTTTATAGCGCCTTTTTTCATCAGGCAGAAATCTATGTATCTGTTGGTGACCACGTCACGGCAGGCCAATTGATTGGCAAGATTGGCGCTACCGGGCGTGTGACTGGTCCCCATGTGCATTGGGATCTATGGGTTAACGGGATCCAGGTCAACCCTATGGCATGGCTGAAGGAGACTTTTCCGCATTAGATGATGGCAAGGCGTTCCACAATTACCGTGATATACCTGACCATCAGCATGCTGCTTGCTTCCTGCAGCATGGCTGCTTATAAATGTCATGACCCGTTGGGGTGCATGGAAATTCCTCCCGGAAGTCCGGTTGTAGTAGGCGCGATCCTGGCAACCAATGGCATACTAAGTCCCATCGGAACCGCCTCCCTACAAAGCATAAAGGAAGTAATCACAACTAAAGGGGAAATACTCGGACACTCAATCGAACTGGTTCACTATGGGACAGATTGCACGATTATCAGCGCCCAGATCGCCGCTACGAACCTGGCCACAGATCCCGACCTTCTGGCTGTTATCGGACCCACCTGCGCAGAAGAAGCATTGGTAGCTTTACCGATACTTACCGACGCAGGGATTGTCTCGCTCTCGCCTGCCCCTGATTCACTGGCAGCTGACAAAATGATGAGCCTTATCATCGCGGCAATCGAACAGGTCGCTATCCAAGAACAAGACCACACCCTTTACATACCCCGCCAAACCCTGCGCGATGCACTTATTATTTCTCCATGAGCAGTGTTGAACACGGCTGTATAAACCATGCCTGTTGTATAATCCATCCAATCATTATGCCAACCGCTGAGATTATCGCTATC
>Ga0209777_10003383_pt1 | contig 19848 bp, 36 predicted proteins | sample FrelakmetHBP12HB_FD_187147 | JGI IMG/M metagenome (GOLD analysis project Ga0209777, IMG submission 187147) | Freshwater lake sediment microbial communities from the University of Notre Dame, USA, for methane emissions studies -HBP12 HB (SPAdes)... | ecosystem: Environmental > Aquatic >...
GTCAACAAAAAAGCGCACTACCAGCAAAAATAAATCGACCGGCAGCGGTCGATTTTTCTTGCTTTCTGCGGGGTCTTGTGATATGCTTAGGTCATAAGGTGAGGGCAACGCAACCAGCTAGGAGGGCGAGAACATGGCGAAGAAAGCGAAGAGCGCGACGTGCGCCCCGGGTGAGTGCCTGTGCGTGATCAAAGGAAAGCGCGCCGTTTGCCGCATCTGCGGCGACGTCAAGAGGCAGATCACGAAGCCGAGGCTTGAGAAGGCCGACAGGTACACGCACACGGATGACGAAGCGTGCGAGTGCGAAGCGTGCCGCAAGGCCGAGATGGGGGATTACCCGGATCCCGAGGTGTGACGGCCTACCAACCAGCCGGGCCCGGGGAGCGGTAGCAACCCTCCCCGTGGCCCCAGGATCCCGGATCCGCCCCCAGCGGCCCGGGCCATGAATGAGTAGACCAGGACCGCGAGATCTTCCCCGGAACGGGGATAGACCTCGCATTCATTGCCCGGGCCCGCGAGGGGTCCGGGAGGATTGGCGCACTCCCCGGGGGCTCGTTCGTCCGCCCGGGGGTGCTTGTGCCGTTGCCGTTTCGTGGTTGGTTCCTCCGACGCGCGGCCCCCTACTTCCGGCACCGCGCGCCGCCGCTTTCGTTGCCCGTTGGCAAGCTGTCACCTCCTTTCGGTGAGGGGTTGCCTAGTCGTCGCTGCGGACGGTGCAGGCCTCATCGGCGAGATCTCCCAGGAAGGCCCGCACGCGGGCCGCGAGCTTGCACGTCGCGCGGTAGACCTTGCGGCCGTTCTTCTCGTCGGTGTAGCCCAACTCCCGAAGGAATTCGTCCTCGTCCATGTCGGAGTAGGACAGATCCCCCACGATGCAGGTCATGACCTCCTCGACCGTCGCGGGCTTGCCATTGAGCCCGTAGCCCTTGGAGAAGACCACGGACAACCGGCGGCGCTTGCCGTCCTCGTCGGTGCGCGCGAACGCCATGCGCCAGTGGTCGCCCCTGAAATCCGGCATGCTGGGGTTGCTGTCGGTCCACGTGGCCTTGCCCGTGATTCCGTTCGCCGCGATGAAGTCTTTCATGGTCTGCCGTGCCATTGTTGCCCTCCTGGTTGTTGTTCGTTTCTCAACCTTACAACCTTATGATACTACAAGAGCCCCCCAAAGTCAAGAGAATTCGCCTAGTCCTGCACCGGGACGGGGAAGGTGGCGAGGAAAATGTCCTCGCGCCGGGTGCCCTTGACCTTGCGCAGCGTGCCGCCCACGGCTTCGAAGATCCGGCACATGGAGGTGAAGCCACAACCCCCGTTGATGCTGCGCCGGGTGTGCTTGCGGGTGCGGTGCTTGCTGTGCCGCTCGCCGGGATCGGCCGTCACGTCCGGATTCCAGTAGGACAGTCCGTAGAGGTCCCCCGCCTTGGCCTTGCGCTGGATGGCGCGCGAGCGGTCGATCCGGGCCCCGAAGGTCTTGGACAGCCACTCACCAAAGCAGGTTCCTTGCATGTCGTATCCGCCCCCGTTGCAGCGGCCCGCGAGCTTGCCATCCACGTACAGGCTGGCGACGTTGTAGCCCTCGATGCCAGCGGCCCGGCTCGTGCCGTAGGTGAACCGCAAGGTGACGATCTTGGTCTCGGTCTTCATGATTGCCCTCCTGGTTTGTTGTCCGCTTTTCAACCTTACAGCCTTATCATATACCCAAAGCCCACCGGAGTCAACAAAAAAGCGCGCTACCCATGAAAATAAATCGACCGGCAAAGGTCGAATTTAGTTGACGCGGGAGGGGTCTTATGGTATGCTCTAATCATAGGGTGAGGGAACAACGAACCGAGGAGGGCAACCATGGGATCGTTCGATTGCAGATACGACTTGATCGGGCGTGGTAAGAGCGGATGGCACGCGGCCGGGGTCGTTTTCGAATTCGGCCGTTTCTCCAGCGTGAGCAGTAGCGGGGGCGCGTTCAAGGGCTACGTCGAATCCGCCAATGAGGGGGCGCTCGTGTACGATGCGGACGGAGCCGACGAGGACGCTTTCATCACGTTGGTCTTCAAGGGCCCGATGTGCAAGCCGGGCCTGCCGCCCGGGACGGTCAAGCGGTTCTCTTTGGAGGAGCGCAAGGCCGCCGTGTCGATGCTCCCCGGGCTGTCGGGTGGCTTCGCGGACCTCGCGGCCATGGCGCTCGCGGGCCTGTCGAGCTTGGATGAGGTCGCGGTGGACGTGTACGAGGCTTGCTTGCGCGCGGTGCCCGGCATGAAGATCGGGCACGTCCGCAACGGTTCCGTGGAGTGGGAAGGCTAGGCGAATTTTCTTGCTTTTCGTGGGGCCTTGTGATACTCTTAAATCATCGGAGCACAACCAAGGAGGGCAACAATGACGGTGGAAATCAGAGGGCGCATGGTCATCACCCCGAACATCAAGGAGATCAAGAAGGCCCGCAAGATCCTGGACAAGATGAGCCGGGACTTGGAAGGGCTCGCGGGGGACCTCGACAGGAGCGGTGACAGGACCGTGGCCAATCAGGCCCTCATTGCCGCCCAGACCGTGGAGAGCGCCCGCAAGGCACTGGCCACGTTCATCGTGGCCGCCGAGCTTGCCGCCGAGCAGGCAAAGGAGCTTGCCGCCCCGAAGCACCCGACGTGCGCCCCGGGTGAGTGCCTGTGCGTGATCAAAGGAAAGCGCGCCGTTTGCCGTATCTGCGGCGACGTCAAGCGGATTGTGGAGAGGGCCGAAAAGGCCGACAGGTACACGCACACGGATAACGAAGCGTGCGAGTGCGAAGCGTGCCGCAAGGCCGAGATGGGGGATTACCCGGATCCCGATGACGAGGACGAGGACGACGCCCAGGGCTAGGGCCATGCGCTTTTTCCTTGACTCCGGTAGGGTCTTGTGATATGCTCTAATCATCAACTGAACGCAACACGGAGGGCAACATGGCACGGAAAACGAAGGCGGCGCTGGCGCGGGACAAGGCGATCAACGGGGTTTTCTCGCGTGCGTTCGATTGCATCCCCGTCGATATGATGGCGATCCCCGCCATCTACCGGGAGATCGGTGCGCTCCTCGATGAGGCGGAAAGGCTCGCCCTGCTGGGGGGCGGAAATTTCCCGGATAACGTGCGCGCCTTCGTGGAGGCCGGGATTCTCCCCATCGTGGCGCGATACAGGAAGGACGGAAAGGGCGAGGCCCCGGGGATCTCGGTAACGATGGTGTGACGGCCGGGCGCCCCGGCGCCCATTGCAAAGGAGAGACACATGGAGATGAACTGCACGGTGAGGAACCTGATCGGGCGATTGCTCAATATGCCCATGGACGCAGAGGTGGTGGTCGAGACGACCCAGGAGGTAATCGATCAGACGATTCGGTGCGCGGGGCACTTGGAGTTCGCGGTGCAGTGCATCACGGCGCGCGTTCCCGCGCTGCAGGGCGGGCCGAACCGCACAATCGTCTTCATCAGGATCGGGTAGGGCCGCCATGACCGTAGAGGATTTGATCGAGCTACTGCGGCGCATGCCGGGCGTGGTTTTCTGTCGGTGGCCCAACCGCGCGGCCATGGCCCGGTCGATTCGGATGCAGGAGAGGCGCGAGAGCCGCCCCGATGACTGGCGCGCGTGCATCAAGCTCGAAACGACCGAGGGCTACTGAGCGACCCGACACAAGGCCCCCGGGAGGTGTAGCCGCTTCCCGGGAGGCCAGGACCCCCACGCGCGCCCCCGCGCCCGTAGGGCATGAATGCGAAGACCAGGAGTCTACTTCGGGAGTCGGTTGGTAATCCTCAAGGCGTGGCATAATGCCCCAAATAGATTGACCCCCGCAAGGATTGGGGCACTTCGCCCCATGCGGGGCAAAGTGCCCCAAATAGATTGATTCCCATTATAAACGAGGCATAATGCCCCACTGGGGCAAAACGCCACAGATCCCCAGGGATGGGGCAAAGCGCCCCAGGTCTTGGTAGGCATTAGGGCGAAGTGCCCCACATTGGGGAGGATTGCCACGGTTTGGGGGGTCTTGTGATACCCCAAGCGCGATCCGCGATCCGCGATCCCACGGATCGCGGATCGCCCCCCAATCCTCGCGCAATCCCCCGGCCGCTCCGCGCCCACGATCCGCAATCCGCCACAATCCCCCGGATTACTTAAATGCTTAAACGATGTATTTGCAAGATTCGCTAGGGAACGGCAAAGATTAGTCGGCGACTCAGGCCAATTAGTATATCGTTTAACCAATTAAGTAATTGGCCGAGCCCTCGCCCCTTCGGGGCAAGGCTTGGCCGAAGATTATCCAGACCCGCCCGAGCCGGACGAGAACGATATTCGGCCTATTACTTTAATCCTCGAATTACTTAACTACCCATTCGCTAGGGCATGGCGCAGGGGCGGGGGAGAATATCATTCGGATTCGGGGGATCGGGGGAGATTGTCCAAGGCCGGGCCGGAGCTTGCCCGAGGTCCGGCGATAATCCCCAAGCCTTGGCGAGGGCTGCCCGCTGTTCAGGGCAGATCTCGCCAAGGCTTGGGGAGATTGCCCAAGGCTTGGCCGGGGATTAGGCGGGGCTTGGCTGGTCTTGGCGGGGATTAGGCGGCGGCCGGGCGGATTATGCGAGGATTGTGCGGTTATGCAGGGATTATTCGGGATTATGGTCCGCGTCCCGAAGGGATCGCGGATCGCGGATCGGGGCTGCCGATCATACACCCGCCGCCCCTTCCCAAACCTTATTCATCGTAGAACGATTTTGGGTCCCCTGGCAAGTACCCATAATATCTACGAAATTCCGGGTCCCATCCCCAAGTCCACCAACCCCCTCCTGAGCTACGACATCATCCCTGATTTCGAGCCCTGCGGGCCTCGAATATGGGTCCCATGCGCGCCAAAAATTTCTGGGTCCCATCTGGGGCGGAAAATAGGGTGGTCGGGGCGCGGGGCGGGGTTGTACGGAGTTCTACGGAGGTATACGGGGTGCGGGCTATAACTTCGGGAGGGCTGGCAACTCTCGCCGGACTTCCGAAAACGCGCGAACTCTCATCCTGGAGCTTCGCGAGGATTCGGGGGAGACCGGCGAGAGCGCCAACACCCTTTCAACCAAGACCTTCCGCTCCATTCCTGGGCCTGCCTCGCCAATCCCTCTCCTCTCCTCTGCGGCCATTCCGTTCAACGCCTGTCCTGTCCTCGGCCATCCTCTCCAGTGCGGCCCCTCCAACCCATTTCGCGCCTACCCCCTGCACTCCTATCCGTTGCCGCCGGTCCCATCCTCTTCAAGCCAGCCCTTTCCACTCCGCACCCTGGCCTTGCTGCCGGTCCGGTCAATGCCGGTGCACTCCGAGCCTATCCTATCCTGCCTGTCCGCTCCTCTACGTTCCGAAGCACACCCTTGCATTCCTATCCCCTGCTGCCGAGCCTATCCGCTCCCAGCCGATCCTGTGGAATCCGCTCCTAGCCAATGCAGCCCGTGCAGTCCTTGCCTTTCCTATCCTTCCCGCTGCGTGCCTCTCCCATGCGGCCGGGCCTCTCCTCGTCTATGCACTCCCTGGCTGCCTATCCCATGCACTCCGCTCCTGGCCTATGGATCCCTGTCCCATGCGGCCAATCCGGTCCCCTGCCTGGACTTCCCGGGCTTTGCATTCCATTCCAAGGCGGCCTCGCCTCTCCGTTGCGCGACACGTCCACAGCCGTGGATTCCATTGCAGCCTCTCCAGCCCCGTCCGTTCCACTCCTACCCGGCGCTATCCTCTGCTGCCGATCCAGCCCGGTCCGTACCCATCCTGTCGTATCCGGTCCCATCCATTGCTGCCGACGCTATTTCTTCTTCGGGTGAATCTCTGCGGCGACCTTGTCGAGGGCCTCGTAGACCTTGGCCAGTTCCGTCAACCGGGCGTACTTCTGACGAAGGGCCCGGAACTGCGACAGCACGAGCAGGAGAAGCTGGGCGCGCTTCTCGGGATCGCGCATGACGGAGTCGAAGTCTTCGTAGGGGCGGGTCTCCTGGCCGCCGGATCTGAGGTTCACCCAGCCGGGCTCGTAGGTGACGACGTCGTGCTCGGTCACCTCCACGACGATGGATCGCAGGAGGGATCTCGCCTGTTCGAGCCGGAACAGCCGGGCCGCCTCCGTGTCGTCCCAGGTGAACTCCCGGTGCAGGGGGCTCTTGGGGTCCCTGGCAGCAGACACGATCTTCGCGGGCGGGACCTCCCCCGCCTTGTTCTTGAGGCGCGAGATGCACTCCCCGATCTCCTGGGGATCGCCCTTGACCCGGCCGCCGGGGGCGACGACCCACTTGACGAGTTCCGCGTTTCTCCGGTTCATGGACTCTCCTGTTCCGGCAGGGGGCTACGCCGCCTTCTTCTGCGTGTTCAAGGAGATCTTGATGGAGTCGTAGTCCACCTCGTACATGCCGCACGAGTAGCCCTTCTCGGGGCGAAGCTCGCACTGGCCGATCTTCTGGCCGGTCCGGGCCAGCAGATTGACCACGTCCTCGGCGGAGAGCACGTCCGCGTCGAAGCGGATGCGGAGCGTGGCCTCCCACTGGGGGAAGCCGGGGCGGTAGCGCATGGAGGGCGAGCGGTTCATGCCCTTGCCGATCTTCACGATGTCCTCGCGCATGTAGCAGCCCTTGGGCACGTTGACGCGCACGTAGCGCCCCACGTCCGCGAAGACGAAGACGTTGCGGCCGATGAGCGAGCCGTTGAGCGTCGTGCGGTCGCCCGAGTCCTTGGCGAGGGTCATCATGCCCTTGTGGAAGCCGGACGCCGGGAGCCCGATGACGCCCTTCTTGCCCTTGAGGAGGTTCTCGACGTTGGTCTCGCCGGGGATCTCGTAGAAGGCGTGGAGCATCTCCTCCATCTTGTCGCGGGTCGGACGCGCCTCGCCGCGCTTCCGCGTCACGATGTCCGGGTTCGAGATGTCCGCGTCCTCCCCGAGCTTGTGCGTGACCAACTCGGAGCCCTCGGTGTTGAAGACCCGCACCGTGACGGTCCCGAAGTTCGGGGGCTCGACGCGCAGCGGGGCCTTGCCTTGGGTGCTGTTGACGTTCCCGGGGTTCTCGTTCTTCTTCATGGTTCCTCTCCTTTTTCTGCGCCACGGTGGGCGCGGTTGATGTTGCTAGAGTATATGAGGAGATGGCATCTGTCAAGTAATATTTTTAAGTGGTGGAATCTTATTGACTATGCAGATCCTTTCTGGTATATTGAAGCCCATGAAGGAGGTGACCGACATGAAGAAGACGTGGACCTGGAAAGAGATCGCGGAGCTTCGCAAGCCCGACAAGATGGAGGAGCGCAAGCAGTTCCTCGCGGACTACGGGGATCGCGGCATCGTGGCGTTGATGGCTTCCGGGCACAAGCCGGGGACGTGGTCCCCTTGCCCGATTCCCGGCTACAAGGAAGGCTGCGGCTGCCCCGATACGTGTCCGCTTCACCTGGGCAACCGCTTCCGCCGCAGGGCAGGTCGCAAGACCTGCTCCCAAGCATCCATGGCGGTCTACGCGAAGATGGTGAAGGTGCTCGGGCGCAAGCACCAGCCGAGGAAGGCTGGTCGAGGAGGAGCGAGATGATTTTCAAGTGCATGGTCTGCGACATCGTCATGGAGGAGGTCTCCGCTGAGAAAGAGCCGGGCTTCTTCATCAAGTACGAGCCCGCCCAGGGCGCTCCGAAGTTCACATTGCGCTGGTTCTATTGCCCGCAGTGCGGCAACACGAAGTTCGTTACGGAGAAGGCGAAATGAAGATCAACGTGAACGTGGAAGTCAACCTCGCGGACGAAGTGCGGGACATGAGCCCGGACCAGCAGTGGGAACTCCTGCAACTCGTGTGGGAGGTGCTGGAAGAGGAGGGGACCACGGCGGACTGGCAGTCGTTCTACGAGGAGAACGGGCTGTCGGTTGCCTCGCTTCCCCCACAGGAGGGCTGACAGATGCACATGATGAACGAGGTCCAGAAGGTCCGGTTGATGACGGTGGTGGACATCCTGCGCGACGAGAAGCGGAACGTCATGGCGGACGCCATCACGGAGGCGATGAACGCGGCGGTGGTGCGGCTCGGAGAGTCGCAGCACGCGCTCGCTCGCACGAAGAGCTTCCTGGAGCGCGAGTCCGTGATGAACGCGGAGGTGCGGGAGTTGAACAGGCACGCGCTCCTGGATCTCATCGAGGGCTTCTTTACCGGCGGCCCCGTCGGAGCGCCTCCGAAGGAGGGCTGAGGGATGCCCGACATCAAACCGAGGATCGACGAGCAGGGGGAGCCCTGGTGCGACCAGGACTGCCCCCAGTATCTCCCTGAAGGCAGGGACGACTGCTTCTTCATGGATCTCGGTCACGCCTGCGTCCCGGGGCTGCGCCAGCAGCGCGACGAGGCGAAGCGGGCGTACTGCGAGGTCCGAGGCATTACCTTGAATCCGACGAAGGCGGCGCGCGAGATCGCTCTGATGGTTTACGGTCTCCCCGTGGCCGACCGGCTGTACCCCAGAAAGGAGGGTTGATCCATGTATAAGCAGCGGAGCCTGGAAGTCAGCCCCAAGCATCAGATGATTTGGTCGGAGGACCAGCGGCCCGTGCTGTGCCCTGTCAGCGCCTCGGCGAACGGCGCACGCCATTCGTGTACCCCCGTGTGCGCGTCCTACGAGGTCGTGGAGCACGAGCCCTTCGCGGCCCACGTCTCCGGTGAGATCTCCAAGGTTCCGGGACGCACCGAGGTGGTGTGCAAGATGGGCGGCTTCATCATCGGGCTGCTCGTGGAGTCCAAGAAGGAGGGCTGAAGATGTCGTTCACCATGGAGGAAGAGCGCAAGAAGATCGTCGAGGAGATCCTCAAGTACGGCGGGGCGGGCTTCGTGTGTCCCTGGTGCTACATGCACTTCGACCACGAGCAGTGGGGCGTCAAGGCGGAGAGCCTCAGGGGTGACATCTTCCCAGGGTTGCGTATCTTCGTGATCACCTGCCCGCGATGCGGGTACATGGCGAGCTTCCGCTCCCCGGAGAGGAAGCGCAAGGTCCAGATGCTGCGGGACGGGGAGTGGGTGGAGGTGCAGTTCGAGAGCCTCCGGAAGGGCGACGTGTTCCGCCTGTTCGACATCAAGGGGGCGGACTCGGAGGTTGCGAAGCGCGTGGGCCTCCCGCCGCCGGAGGAGCATCTCGCCATCATCGACGGCGCGTCCGAGTTCAGGGCCCGGGGTGCCCCCTACTACCACGACGGCGGCTTGCGGATAGATCACGAGGCCGTGACTCTGGTGCAGGAGAAGGAGGAGGACTGAAGATGAGCACGATCATGGACATGCTGTCGGTGCAGGCGGCAATCGAGTGGGCCGTGTGGCGCAAGGCAGTGCTCCCCGACGAGCCGCTCGAAGAGGCGGACCCGGTGCGCGTCTTCGAGGTGGGCTTCTCGACCGGTTACAAGGAGGGCGCGAAGGCGTTCGTGGTGTGGCTGAACGAGGAGTGGAGGAAGAGCGGGAGCCCTCTCGTCACGAGCCTGCGGAACGAGGCCCTGGAGAACTGGCTCAAGTCCCTGTCCGAGCCGCCGAAGGAGGACTGAGATGCAATACGATCCGCCACAGGGAGACGAGTGGGGAATCTTGAGGCCCTCTTTCGGGGGGCACGACTATGTTTGCTCCGCAGGAGGCAGGAACTGCGTGGTCAACTCGCACACCAAGGACTGCGCCTACGGGTGCGGGGCCTGGATGGGCGGGACGCGCTCCGGAGCGCCGGAGGGCATCGACACGTTCGGCCTGTGCCCGAAGAACCCCCTCGGCTTCACCACGGTTCCGCTCCCTGCCGACGTGAAGGCTCCCGAGCCCTTCAGACCTGTCGAGGACGTGCGGCGCACGATCTCGTTGGATCAGTTCCTGAAGGAGACGTTCTCCCCCGAGTTCCTGAAGGAGGCGGACTTCGAGTACCTCAAGGCCCAGGTCGAGGGTCTCCAGAACGAGAACGCTCGTCTCAAGGCCGAGGTGGCGCGGAAGGAGGCCCACATCGGGATCTTCGAGAGGGCCCTCGGGGTGTGGGAGGCGGAGAAGACCCGTCTCGAAGCTGAGGTCACGTCCCTGATGAAGAAACGGCGGGCCTCCGATGCGGACCCGGCGCGTCTGGAAAGAGCGGCGAACTCGTTGAAAGATTTCGTAAAGCTTTACAACGATACTGGTGATTCTGACGACGCTGTTCGCATGACCGTGGCGCGGGCCGTCCTCGCGGCAGCCGACGGCAAGGAAGAGAGTGTCTCTCCCTGCGCGGAATGCGGGAGATCGGGCGCGTGGGTCAAGGGCGTGGAGACCGGGGACATCTTCTGCACCAACTGCGCCATCGCCATGCTCAGGTCGCAGGTGCTTCACCTGCAAGAGCGGCGCGACCGCCTGAAGCAGGCCTGCTCGGTCCGGGGCGTAGCTCTGGACAAGGCCGAGGCCGAGTTGCAGAAGGCACGGGCCGAGAGCGCCGAGGCGTTCGTGGAGTGGCTCGTGGGCTGTAGACAGCCCAGCGGGTTCGAGGTCCACGTCACGGGCACCGAAGGCGGCCACCCGTTCGACCGCATGGTGTCGCTCACGGACGCGCTCACGGACTTCCGGACGCGGGAGGTCTGAGATGAAGAAGATGACGCCGGGGGACATCGAGGACTGGCGCGAGGACTGCCGGACGGGGAGGACCATCATGATTCCGTCCAGCGAATTTCGCATCTTCCTCGACGCCTGGGAGGAGCGGGAGGCGCTCAAGAAGGCCCTCCGCCGGTTGCAGCTTGACGGCCAGCGGGCGACCGTGTGCTCTGACTGCGCCAGCAAGGACGAGGCGTTGGGGGGCCGCGTTCCGTCTCTCCGACTTCGGGGTGCTCGGTGGTCAGGGTGCCGACTCGACTTGTGACCTGTGCGGGAGGCAGAAGGGCGGACGGGAAGTCGTGGTCCCTGGGAAGCTCGCGACGGCGCTGGAGTGGAACGAGAAGCTGCGTGCCCAGACGGACGTTGCAGCCGTCCATGCGGTGCTCGCAGCCGCAGATGCGGTGTGCAACGAGGCGATGCAGATGACCGTCTCCGTTCCGGAAAAGATGTCGGGTCAGGTCGCCCGGGTCAGGTTCGTGGTGGAACAGTTCCGCAGTGTTTGCAGTTCGCATATGCGCTCCCTGGCGGGGGCGGGAGAAGGAGAGAAGCCATGAAGGAGAGGGAGCTACGCGAGTGCGCGACGTGCGGGATCTGCGGAAACAAGATCGGCAAGAGCGGGGTGCCGATGTTCTGGCGCGTGCGGATCGAGCGCCACGGCATCGACCTCGGTGCCGTCCAGAGGCAGACCGCTCTTGCGTCGGTTCTCGGCGGAAACGGGGCGCTGGCGGCGGTGATGGGGACGGACCCGGAGATGACGGTCCCCCTCATGGATCCCGTGACGCTGACCGTCTGCGAGACGTGCTGCACGAAAAGCACCTGCATCGCGTCCCTTGCCGAGTCCAGCGCCTTCGAGGAACCTGTGAGCGGGGAGGGCTGAGATGAACGACCAACGAAGCCTCGAAGATCAGTTGAAGGCGCTGGGGAAGCTGGCCATCGAGGCCCGGCTCTACGACGCCGACGATTTTCTCATCATCCTCCGCAGGGAGGTCGCCGCGCTCAGAGCAGAAGCGAGGAGCCTGCATGACCTGTACGAGCGGTCGAAGGCGGACGTGGAGAACCTCCGCGTCCAGTATGACGAGCAGAAGGCCATCGTTGGAAGGGTGCGGGAGGCGCTGAGTGGCCAAGACGAAGACCTGTACGATAAAATTCAGGCCATCGTTGGGGAGGGCTGAGACATGAACGACATTCCCGGGTGTTGCGACAAGCACGGGTTCACCAGCGGGCTTCGGGCCGGAGGGGAAGTCCAGTACCGCCCGTGTCCGATCTGCGAGCGTGACCGTCTTCGAGAAGAGGTCGAGAAGCTCCAGGAGACGTGCAACGAGTACGAGATCCGGCTCGGGCGCGACATGGAGCACCGGCCCCAGATCAAGGAGCCCGAGGTCCCGACGCTCGTGGCCGAGGTGGAGCGCCTGGAGAACCAGATCAACTACCTCACTGTGGACCACATCAACGCGCAGTTCACGTCGCTCGACCTGAAGAAGACCCGCGATGCCCTGGAGAAGTCCGAGCACGAGGCGGACGAAGAGCGTCTGCGGGTGGACGTGCTGAACTTGCGGCAAGTTGCTGTCCACGATGCGGGTCACGATCCCGAGTGTCCGGTAGTGCATGGAGCCTCGGTAGATTGCTGCGGGGGGACTCCGTGTTCGGGGCTGTGGAGACCTCGTGCCGAAGCCGCCGAGGCCGAGGTGGAGAGGTTGAAGAAGCTGCTGGGCTACGCCTCCGGAAACATCAAGGCGTACTGCCTCGACCTACAGGACGTGGCGGTCGAGATCGAAGACGCGCTGAAGAAGAAGGGCTGAGATGGGGAAGCCGAAGAAGACTCTCCTCTGGCCGAGGCACCAGTTGGGCTGCAAGTGGATTCCGCCGCACCGCGACGTGGACGGGCGCTTTGGCACTGCCGGGGCTCCGGAGTGCGGCGGAGAGTTCGTCTGCGCGAAGTGCAAGCAGAAGGTGGGTTGGTGCCGGGGGTGCGACGATGAGGACCCGTACCTCGCGGAACTCTGCGACGAGTGCTGGTCCGCTGAGATGCAGATCCGGGAGGACCGGGAGTTCCAGATCAAGAAGAATCTGATGGACCAGATGACCGTGCTGTAGAAGGAGGACGCCATGAGCTACGACTACGAAGACCTGAAGGAACTGCGCGAGCGCCTGCTGAACGCGCAGAGGACCATCAACGACGCCCTCGGGACCATCGAGGGAGACCCGCGTATCATCGCGGAGTTCGGAAAGCGCGTGGACTTGGAGGATGCGTTCTTCAAGCTGAGGCATATCCTCTCCGTCCCTGAGGGCAAGGACCTCGTGAAGTGGGCCGAGACCATGGTGCGCCAGTTGGAGAGCGACCTGGAGGACGTGACCGAAGAGCGCGACGACGCCCGCGTCCAGTGCGATGCGGCCATAGCTCGCAGCAAGGACCTGGAGAAGAAGCTGAAGGTCGCAACGGCGATGCGAGAGGGCCTTCAGGAGAGGAGCGACGTCCTCACTGACATCCGGGCGAAGTACGGGATCTCGGCCTACGTGAAGCTGGAGGAGTGGATCAACATTCTCATCCAGAAGGCCGGTGGGGTGCCGCCCGTGAGCGCTTCTTACGTGATCCCTCCTCTCCCGGCGTGCCCGAGTTGCGGGTGCAGAGTGGACAAGGCCATCATGGACTGCCTGAACATCTCGGGGATCGAGCACTATCTTGATAACCCCGTGGTCCTGTGCTGCGCTTCCTGTACGACCTGCTTCCGGCTGTCGCGCCGCGAGGGTGGAGGTTTTGATGTGCTTCAGATCCATCCCCAGAAGAAGGAGGGCTGACGTGGACGCTGTCAAGAAGCTGCAAGATGCTGTTGATCATCTCACCGAGACGGTCATGCTTCGGCGATTATGCACTTGACAAACCCAGCTAGAATTGCTATATTCTAGGTATGGAAAACGAAATCACTCTCATGCAGATCATGGACCGCTTCTCGACGGAAGACGCCGCCCGCGAGTATTTCGAGCGCATCCTTTGGCCGAAAGGTCCGACTTGCCCACATTGCGGCAATGCCGACGCCGCCCGCATCTACAAGATGGCTCCCAATGCCCAGGCCAAGGTCCGCAATGGCCTCTACAAGTGCGCCGAGTGCGGGCAGCAATTCACGGTTACAGTTGGAACGGTATTGGAAGACACCCACATCCCGCTCAACAAATGGCTCATGGCCTTCTACATCATGTGCGCCAGCAAGACGCAGGTTGCCGCGCTTCAACTCCAACGGCAACTGGAACTCGGCTCCTACCGGACGGCCCTCTTCCTCTGTCATCGCATCCGGTACGCCATGAAGGAAGCCGAGCCGCAGGGCAAGCTCGGCGGAACCGTGGAAGCCGACGAGACCTACGTAGGCGGCAAGGTGAAGGGGCGCGGCAGGGCCTACAAGGGCAACAAGACCCCCGTGGTGTCCATGGTGGAGCGCGATGGCGAGGTCCGGTCCCAGGTCGTCCACAACGTCACCGGGAAGGGTCTGGCGAAGCTCCTGAAGGCCAACGTCAAGAAGACCGCCCACCTGAACACGGACGAATCCACGCTCTACACGAAGGCCGGGGAAGCCTTCGCCTCTCACGACACCGTGAACCACTCCGAAGAGGAGTTCTCTCGGAAGGACAAGAAGACGGGCCGCAGGGCCTCCACGAACACGGTAGAGGGGTACTTCGGGAACACGAAGCGCAGCATCGACGGCACCCACCACCACGTTTCAGAAAAGCACCTTCCTCTTTATGTTGCCGAACTGGACTACAAGTATAATACTCGCAAGGACAGCGACGGCTCCCGGACCATGACGGGGATCAAGAAGGCCCAAGGAAAGCGGCTGATGCTGAAGCAGTTGGTAGAGGAGGAGGGGTAGATGGCACGTTCCGCACGAGTCGCAGAGGTCCGCACGGAACTCCTCTTGACGGAGCTTCTTACGGCCCAGGGGTGGGACGTGCGGCGACCGCCGAACGGCGAGTTGTTGCGACAACAGGAGTACAAGGATCATCCCCACCTTCTCGACGCCTTCAAAGGACGTAGCAAGAAGGGCGGCGGCGGGGATGCTCTTCCCGAGGCCGTGCTTGTGGATCGTGCGACGCTTCAACCCATCGCCGTCATCGAAGCCAAGGCCGCCATTACCGATCTGGATATAGCAATCCGGGAAGTTACGGACGAGTATGGCGGGGCCTGTCTCGACGCGGGCTATTCCCCCCTCGCCATTGCTATCGCAGGAACTTCCGAGGATGACTTTTCTGTACGAGTCTTCAAATGGAACGGACGCAAGTGGCGCGAGATTACATATGACGGAAAGGCAATCAACTGGATACCAAATCGCCTAGATGTTGATCGTCTGCGCGGATCTGGATCTCCAACCGAATTGCGCCCGTCCGTCCCACCGCCGGATGTCCTTGCGGCGCGGGCCGAAGAGATAAACCGCCTTTTCCGGGAGTCTGGGGTAACGGATGCTTTTCGTCCCGGCGTAGTCGCCGCTATCATGCTCGCGCTTTGTCAGTCTCAGGGGGATATTCGCAAGAGCCCTGAATACATCTTGAAGGATATTAACGAGGCTTGTCAGAAAGCGTTTTGGCGGGCCAATAAGCCGTTACTCGCCAATAGTCTGCACGTAGACGAAGCAAATAATAAACTTGCTATCAAGTCGCGGAGAATTGTTAGCATCTTGGAGCGCCTTAATGTATCCGTCTTGACAGCGGAACATGATTATCTCGGGCAACTCTACGAAACATTTTTTCAATATACTGGCGGCAATACCATTGGTCAGTATTTTACGCCACGACACATAGCGGCTTTCATGGCAGACCTTGTTGAGGTCTCTAAGGACGACATTACTCTTGATCCCGCGTGCGGAACTGGCGGTTTCTTGATTGCGACAATGAACCGCCTTCTTCGTGAATATAGTTTGTCCCGTACTGAAATGGTAAAGCTCGTTAAAAAGCACCTAATCGGTTTTGATGTAGAGCCGATGACGGCGGCCTTGTGTGTTGCCAATATGATTCTTAGGGGCGACGGATCAACGGGGGTTCAGCGCGGAGATGCCTTCGCAGATGATGCCTACCCCATCGGAAAAGCAACTGTCGTTTTAATGAACCCACCCTTCCCGCACAAAAAGACCGATGTTCCTCCTGAGCGGTTCGTTGAACGAGCATTCGAGGGTTTGCGGCAAGGCGGGCGTATGGCGGTTATTGTTCCGCTGTCTCTACTGGTAAAATCCGACAAGAAGGAGTGGCGCAAGAAGATACTCAGCCAAAACACACTTAACGCAGCCATCAAACTCCCCGACGAACTGTTCCAGCCGTATGCTCAGCCCTATACGGTTATTCTCAATTTCACGAAAGGGATTCCGCATCCTGCGAAGAAGCGCGTCTTCTTTGCGCGAATTGAGAACGACGGATACCACCTGAAAAAAGGCGCTCGAATCCCGATTGACGGAGATGAGCTTCCGACAATCCTTTCTGCTTGTCGGGATAGAAGTACGATTCCGGGAATATGCGGATCATCCGTACTTGACGAAGATATGAGTTTCGCGCCAGGAGCTTATATCCCAGCACGGCCACTGAGCGAGACGGAAGTAAACGACGGCGTTCTTACTCTTATTCGGAATCGGTCTGCGTTTACGATTCTTCACGCAGCGGAAATTGTGGCGCTTAACCAAGAATCACAACCGTACCGCATAATAAAGACGGCCCCCGAACCAGAGACATTCGGAGAAAAGACAATAGGGGGGTATTTTGATATTTTTTACGGACAAAAAGCCCTACATAACAAGGAGAAGCTACTTCCAGGATCATCGCTGGTAATTTCATCAAGCGGGGTGGACAATGGATGTTACGGCTTTTTTAACTTTGAGAAACTGATTGCACCTCCTTTTGTAACGGTTCCAAGCACGGGAAGTATCGCTATTGCCCATGTTCAAGAGTTGCCGTGCGGTGTGACCGATGATTGCTTGATCATGCTGCCCAAGGAGGGTGTTTCTCATGAACTTCTATATGTAGCGGCGGCGGTAATTCGATCTGAGGCATGGAGGTTCAGCTACGGAAGGAAGGCGACCCCAGATCGCATTTCTGGGTTTCCGCTGCCCGTAAGCGACGAACTGATATCCCGTGTCCGTCTGTACATGGACAGAGCTACAGAGGTGGAGAAGATGGCGCTGGAACATGCCGCAGACGCCCACGACGAGAGAATCGCGCACCTTCGCCTAGAAGAAATCGAGAAGAACCCCAAGAAGGTTGTCAGGGGAAAGGCGTTGGAGAAGAGACTTGAGGAACTGGAACGCTAGGCCATGCAAGCACTCTACGGGTTTGCGTTCTCAGAACGGGCGCTCGAATCCTTGGCCGAGATTCCTCCGAAGTTCCGAAGGCAGGTCATCAAGAAAGCCAGGGACCTCATGATGAACCTGTTTCCCCCGAAGTCCAAGCAGTTGGAGAACGCGACCGATAGAGCGGGAAACCCCGTGCGCCGCGAGCGGTCAGGCGACTATCGAATCCTGTACGTAGTGAGAGAAGACCCCCATGAGGTTGTGATCCTGGACGTTGGCAACCGCAAGGACGTGTACCGATGAAGCAAGAACAAGAAGAACCCCGCCCCGTCACCATGGAAGAGTTCGGAAACTTCGTGAGCCGCATCCTAAAGGCTCCCCCGATGCCGAAGACGAAGGGGAAGAAGAACGCCAAGAAGAAGTCGAAGAAGGCCCGCTAGGCAGGAACCCGAATCGGTACAATGAAACTGGAATTTATGCGTGGTTTGTCAAGTGCATAATCGCCCCGGAGTTCCCGCGAACAGGACGATGAGCAGGAAGACCAGCACGCCGAACACGATGGCTTCGATGTCGAGATGCTTTACGATTTTCCTCCAAGTCTCTGGTGGCACTCCTTGCACAGCCAAGCGGGCCTATCCTCCTTGTCGAGGACCGAGACCATGAACTCGGGGATCGCCCTCTCTCCGCACTCGGCGCACACGACCATCTTCCTCTTGTCTTCTATGGACCGGAGGGCGTACTCCATGTCGGCGGGAGGGATCTCGTTGAAGCTGGCGTCGAGGGCGCGCTTGAGGCCGAGGGGGACATCCATGCGTACCCCTGGCACGAAGCGCGGCTTCTCCGTCCATGGCTTCAGGTGCTCGCATTCCCGCTTCCCGCAGACGGCGCACGGGGCCGTGTTGAACGCTCCCAGGGTGTAGACCGGCATCGGCCTGTCCCTGTGCTCGCTGGGGTTGAACTCCTCGATGCGCCCGATGACCTCGTCTGCGTCGATGTGGATCTCGATGCCGTTGAAGGTCTTTTTTTCGTCCGGTGCGGTCATGACTGCTCCGCGTTCTTCCTGGGCCACCACGCAATGCGGAACGCACGCGGGCTGTCCGCGCGCCCCTCGACGTAGAAGCCTTCGTCCGTGAAGCTCTGCATAGCTTTGAAAAGCACGGTGGTCGTGTATTCCAGGAACTCATCGGTGCCGAAGTAGACGACAATCTCGCGCTCGCCACGGTCAGCCGCAGCCTGCACCTTGTCCCTGGCGTAGACGATCAGCGGTGTAGGGTCTGCGAGACGCTTTTCGTTTTCGAGAGTCCTCTTCATGATGCTGTCATAGAAATAGCCAGACAAGTCAGTCCTCCTTCCGGAATCTTTGTCCCTTCAGAGAATATACCAAAAGGTAGGTGGGATCAATCTGGTATATTGAGAGTACCGGCGGGCTTGCCCATTTCACCGCTGGTCCGAGGAGTCGGATGAACGGTCTCTCACGAGCGGGGCTCTACTCGGGAGCCAGTTGTCGTTGGCGGGTCACTCTCCGACGGCGGCCTCCTAACGCTCGTGGCAAAGGGTCCTCCGAGGCGCTCGCGGTCGGCTTTCTCCGGGGTGGGCTGTCCCGGCGGAGGGTACTGGTGCCCTTCGAACGGAGGGGGCTTCTACGCGGCGTTCTGGCGGCCCAGAAGCCAAGGGCGTGGCAGGGGCGTCCTGGCCGTCTCCGGCGTTTTGTATCTTGACAGCGGGTGGACTCTCGTAGTATGCGGAGATGAGGAGGAAGGCATGGACCTGAACGCAAGACTGGACAGGGCTCTGAGGTGCGCGAGGCGCGTCCTCCTTGATGGGGTAGGTGAGGAATCGGGCAGGGTACATGCTGACGCGGTGAAGGAGATGGCGAAGGACCTCCTGGCGCTCGACAAGGCCCTGTTTCACGGAGGGCATCTTCTGAAGCGGTGGTCCGCTCCCGCTGCCAAGGTGGAGAAGGGCGACGTGCGGATCACTGACGTGAGCTTTGTACAGTGCGACGCGGAGTCGGATGGAACCAGGGAGTGTCCGAAGTGCGGGACATTTCATCTCAGGAAGAGGCCCTGATGCCCATGGCGTTCAAGGCTGCCGAGCCCCTGCCTGTCGGCACGATGGTCACCCTCAACGCCGATCAGAGCGTGCGTACTTGGCACCTGGGCACTGACGTCATGCTCGGAGCCACGATCACCGAGGCACGAGAAGCGGGGCAGGAGGTTCTCGTCAGCGTACCCGGCCTCGCGGTGGAGAACTGCCGGGTCGGAGAACACAGCTTCGGCTCTGGGATGGAGGCCCTGGTCAAGGGGATGCGAAAGTTCGGCATGAACATGTCCGATCTGACCGGCTGGACGTGCTCCTACTGCAAGGCGGCGTGCTCGGGGAGCGTGTGCAAGAACTGCGGAGCGCCGATGCCTGGAGGTGGAAGATGAGCGGGCGAGGGCTGACGCTGGACGAGGAGCAGCGCAGCATCTTGCAGCGGTTGCGCGAGCATCCGGGGATCGACTCGACCAGCGTGGCATCGCTGATCGGTTACGACATGCTCGAACCGGAAGACCGGGCGCGCGTCAGGTGGAGACTCAGGACGATGGAGAAGCACAGATTGATCAGGAAGAGGGGACACGCATGGAGCCTGACCGAAGCGGGCGAGGCCGCGCTGGGAGACGAGGGATGAACTGCAAGTGTGGAGAGCCGATGCGGGAAATCGGAAACGACGTGTCGATGTTCGACGGCGCGAGGCCGCTTCCGCACGCGCTCCCCGTTCCGGCGGTCGTGGTCTTCTGGGAGTGCGATACGTGCGGGCGCAACTGCGCGGAGCGGTCGGGGTACTACGCGGACAAGGGCCAAGTGCCGCGTGAGGAATGGAGCGAACCGACGGAGGAGCATCATGCAGATCGAGTATGACCCGAGGACCGGCACGTTCGTGACGTGCGGCGTGCGGTGGACGGTGGATGGGTTGCTTGGGCACATCGAGCGGATCGGGAAGCTGAAGGCGGGCGAGCACATCGAGGTCGCGCTGGACAAAGGCACGGCAAG
>Ga0209777_10003384_pt1 | contig 19842 bp, 17 predicted proteins | sample FrelakmetHBP12HB_FD_187147 | JGI IMG/M metagenome (GOLD analysis project Ga0209777, IMG submission 187147) | Freshwater lake sediment microbial communities from the University of Notre Dame, USA, for methane emissions studies -HBP12 HB (SPAdes)... | ecosystem: Environmental > Aquatic >...
TGCGTCTAAGTCTTTGACTAAAACGCCGCGTGGCAAAAGCTCAGCGTTCAAAGTAATTAAGCCCCTGAGTGTAGCCCGTACAAAACACGCGAACGCCACATCCGACTTGACGCATTCCTGCTCATCCATAACCCTGACTTCGAGGGCACAGCGGTCGAAGCGGAAAATTACGCCCCTTGAATTGACCCATTCCCGATGCAACAGGGTTTTGTCTGCGCCCTTGTCAGCTAAATCCTTCGTGTACCGCTCTATTACGTCACGCTTGTATTGGCTGAGGAAAGAAACGTATTCAGGGATGACACCGCCCGTAACTGATGGCACTTCCCGCTGGTTTACGTTGTAGAACTGCAGGCGGTTATCGACGTCTGGACCATTTTTTCCCTCATAGATGGGCGAGGAAGCGGTGACTGCGGGAAGGTAAGCGCACAGGTTGGTGAGTTGGTTGTGGATTTGGACGGCGTCGGTTTCTTTTTGGTAGGGCAGGTTCAGGTGGAAGCTTTGTATGTTTAGCCATCCGTGCTGGTTTAGGTTGAAGATTCTGCTGTACTGCTGGTATATTTTTTTGTGATAATGAGGCCAAACGGCGGTGTCCTGCAGTTTGAGCAGCGGATGCATGCCTGTTCCGAGCAGTTTGGCGCCGTGTTTATGCACGATTTGGTTTAGCGTGGTGACGGCGTTTTGCATGGTTTGCTCGAATTCCAAGGGCGTCTTGAAAGGTTGGTTAGCCTTGATTTCCATGACGTGTAGCTGCATTTCTTTGCCAAAAGTAAACTTGGGCAACTCGATGAAGTTGATTATTTTTCCGCAGTAACCCTTGATAATTTTGTCGCTGATTGGCAGGGGTTTTAGGTTTTCGCCTACGAGTGAGTATTCGTGTTCTGGTCCGAGCACTTCAAGCGGTTTGTACGTTGCCTTTGCCCCTTTTTTGCTTAGCGTTAACTTAAGATGCTACTCTAACGCATAGTTAATTTTAAATATAACTGCACGAATAACGCCTCCTAATTGACTGGTGCACTATGAGTGTTGGTCGTCTCTAACTTCGACCTTAAAGATGATTTAAAGGCGTTAAAGCCCTCACAGTTTCTTGAATCATCAATTAAAGATACGACCATCAACATCGATTATGAATACCGCTATCTGAAAACAGGTTACTACGTGTCTTTGCATGCGGAAGTCTTGGGCAGCAACGTTATTCCTTCATGTGAGAACATCATTGACTCAAGCCGAACCCCAATTCTTCTGCTGCGCGCGGCAAGAGCAAAGATTCCCACCATGCCATTCCTCGTTACGGATTCGGTGAAGAAAATCATGGCTGAACTCAAGCTACCAGTCGTGGTTTTCGCTGTTAACCCGTTCATCTACGAAGGCTACCAAATCGCAAAAAACAAGAGCGCACTGTACCGGGCACTGAAAAGCTTAGGAATGAATTACAAATTCACCGTCTGCGCCCAGCCGCTCATAGGCGAAATATCCACGGTCAAATCGTTCCTGGGCAAAAGCCAAGTGGAAGATGAGCAAATTAACGCTATCACAGAAAAGGTTTATGAACTCTTTAAGATTCCAGTCTGTAAAGTGCATGTTCAAAAAGCAGAGGGAAAAACGTTCCTGTGTGGTCTCGAACCTTTGAAGGAAAATGAGTTGTCTAAGAGTGATTTAGAGTTAATCTCCAAGGAGATTATGCTGATTTCTCAGCAGGGTGAACATATCGGTGTCTAAGATCGCTTGTTTTGTCGAAAAATATAATTTCACTGACCACAGAGAGGAAGCCGCCCTGCAAAACTTTAAGATGGCTGCTGAAGGGTCAGGAAACGAATTCAGCTTCTTGTTCCGCGAAAACATCGATGACATACCCAACTACGACGCGGTCTTCATAAGGGCAACCACGGATCCGCTGTTCACGTCGTACATCGTGTCCAAAACCGCTTGGGAACTGGGTTTAAAAGTCGTCGATGACCCCGAATCCATCAAAATTTGCGGCAACAAAATCCACCAGTACGCACTCTTCGAAAAATACAACGTCCCCCGCATCCCCACAATCTTCCTCAACAAAGACGACTTGCACCACAAAAAAATCACTGAAATCTTCGATGAACTGGGCAAACCCGTCGTCATAAAAGCGCCCTACACGAGCTTCTCGCGCTACGTTGAGAAGGCTGCGTGCGAAACCAGCTTCCGCGACGTCGCAAAACGCTTCTTCAAAAAATCCGATGTGCTGGCAATTCAAAAGTTCACGCCGACAGGTTTTGACTGGAGAGTGGGCGTTCTAAACAACGATGTCCTTTACGTTTGCAAGTACATGATTCCCAAGGGCAAATGGAAGCACGGCGCCAAACTCCGCGGAAAACCAACCGTGGTTTGGGGAAGAACCGTGAGTTCAGAGAAAAAAGACATGCCCGCGAGACTCCGCGAAGTAGCGCTTAAAGCATGCAGCGTCGCTGGCAAAGGTCTCTACGGCGTGGACATCAAAGAAGTCGACGGCGACTACGTAGTCGTGGAAATCAACGATAACCCAAGCATCTACGCAGGCTACGAAGACTCCATGGACCACGACATCTACCAGCGCATCATCGATTACCTAACCGATTAATCCGCAGCGTTTTCGACACCCTTTTATTTTCATCTTTGTCTAGAAGGTGCTGTAGGAGCAATTGGGCATGCATAAAGAAACATCGCATAAAGTTCCAGTGAAAGATTACGATTTTACAAAAGAAATGTCTGTTAACGAGCTTGTTTTGCAGATGGAGGCGGCGTGGGGTTTCACCGCGGGCAAGCTTGCCACGGGCGTCAACATAATGGAATCCATGATTAACGATGAAGAATGCGTAAAGTTCCTGTCATTCACCGCCGACATAGTCGCCACGGGCACACGCGGCGTAATCCGTGAACTAGTTAAACGCAAACTTGTAGACGTCATAATCACAACCTGCGGAACACTTGACCACGACGTGGCACGTTGCAGCAAAGACTACTACAGGGGCAGCTTCGTCATGAACGATTCTAAACTCCATCAGGAAGGCGTTAACCGGTTGGGCAACGTGCTGGTCCCAAACGACAGCTACGGCACAGTAATCGAAAAGAAAATCATCGGGCTGCTTGAAGAACTGTACAAAGAAGGCAAAAAAGAGCTTTCAACCAGCGAACTGTGCCGTGAAATCGGCTTGCGCTGCTGCGACGAAACATCGATTCTCTACTGGGCAGCAAAGCACAACATTCCAGTCTTCGTGCCGGGCATAACCGACGGCGCAGTCGGGTACCAACTGTGGTTCTTCAGCCAAGACCACAAGGACTTCCGCATTAACCTGCTAAAAGACGAAGGTGACCTAAACAACATCGTCTTCGACGCCAAGAAAAGCGGCGCCCTAATCGTCGGCGGCGGCATCAGCAAGCACCACACGATATGGTGGAACCAATTCAAAGACGGCCTAGACTACGTCATCTACATCACAACAGCAGACGAATGGGATGGAAGCCTCAGCGGCGCACGCCCAAGAGAAGCAGTCTCATGGGGAAAAATCAACGAAAAAGCCAAACGCATAATGATCGAAGGCGACGCCACACTGGTAATGCCGATAATGACAAGTGCGTTGCTTACAAGGTTAAACAACAAGAAAAAATAAAAATTTAGGGCGTTTATTGTACGCCTTTGAACAGCCAGCTCATGTCTGGCCCTTTCCGTTTTTCTGGAACCCGCTCGCTGAGTGCATGTGCAATTAGCGGCAGTGCGATTGTTGCGTCGCAGTAGCAGACTGCCCGTGTGCCGGTTTGGCTGTTGATTTTGCCCCAGCTAATTGCCTCTTCGAGTGTGCAACCAGATAAACCGCCCCACTGCGGCGAATCAGTGGTGATTTGAATCGCGTATTTGTGGGGGTAATAGTATTCCTGTAAGCCCTTGCGTAAGCCGCCTTTCCTGCCCTTAACACCTTGGTCGCAGGTCATGGGTGAAACAGAGATGGCGATGAGTTGAGTTAGGTCTTTGGGGACTCCGCCGCCGATGTAGACGACGCCGACTTCCTTGGTTTTTGTGCCGATGCTAATGAATTGGTCGAATTCCTTGACGCTGTCGATGTGGACGTTGTGGCCTTGGTTTTTGGCTAAGAGGAATGTTTCGCCGTATGCGCTGTCAACCATGGCTGGGCTGAAGATTGGCACGCCGTTGGCTGCCGCAACTGCGGAGATGGCGGGGATTTTTTTCTTGCCAAGATACTTGCCGAGGAGATAGAGGAATTCTGCTGAAGTATAATTGTAATCTTCTCTACAGGTCATGACGAAGTCTGTTACGAGTGTTTCCATTTCTCGGTAGTCGGTTTCTTTGCCGTAGACATCATAATACCTGTTAACGTCGTCATGGAGCAGCTGAGAGTCGTCGACCATGTGGTTGCCTTGGTAGTACCCTAACCCCATAGCGTCGACTATGTCTTCGCTGACGTTGGCACCGGTGGAGACCAGCACGTCGATGAAGCGGTTCTCGATCAGCCAGTTAACAATGGTCCACTGCCCCGCCGTACTCATGGAACCCGCAAAGCCCATCGCGATGACAATGTCTTTTTCTCTAATCATGTTTTCCCAAACATCAACGGCTTCACCGAGTTTACGTCCTTGATACGCGGTTTTGCCCATTTCTTTTAGGAGCTGTGAAATTGGTTTCTGTTTTGTAACTTTGATTGGTTCAAGTTTCTTCTTGAAGTAGTCGCTCATGTTAATTTGCACCTCGTTTTAGATTATTGGGCTTGTATATGAAATTTGTCATTGCTATAATGATTAACAAGTATGACAGGGTAATGGATTACCATTTAATGGGGCTATCTTTTGCCATACCTGTCTTCTTACGAAGACGAATGAGGTTATGCTTGTGATGAAGAAGCTGCCAATTACGAGGAAATTGGCAACTGTGACATATTCGGGCGTATTGTAAACCGAGATGGTGATAGCGGCAAAAACGTAGAAGGAAACAGCCCCAGCCGCTAACTGAACGGCAGAAACGAATCGTCCTGCCTGCCCAACCTTGCACTTCAGCCAGTTCAATCCAGAATCCAGCTTTGTGTGGACGTCTGGAAGGTCATCTAAAACCAGGGTCCAGCCGCCCAAAATGAAGAACCTGCCGAGGTTGACTTGAACGCTCGTGTTATTCACCAAAAAAATGTTCAATAGAGATACAGGAGTGAAAAAGGTAACGTACACGGCTGAAAAGAACAGCACCATGAATCCGTAGAAGTAGTGGTGGAACAGAAACCGCCCAGTATGAAGTGACCGCCCAAGTCCTGCGCTGGGGAAGATGTTGATGACGGCGGCAGCGATTACGACCCAAAGTAGGTTGCCGTTGATTAGGTAGGGCACGAACGGGTGCCAGTTATGGTAGTACCCGTAGAAGCCGCCAAAGATGCCAACTGTGCAGCCGATGGTGAGGAGCACGTTGAAGACTAGGGAAACGCTGAAAATTTTTTTAGTTATAACCCATAACTTGCCCAAGCGGACTGCTCTTCCATTTTTAAACGTTGTTATATCTAAAAAATCTACCTCAAAAACAAGAATTCGCTCGAAAACTTACGCAATAAAAACGGGTGCATTGAGAAGTGAGGGAGGCATAGTTTAAAGAGCAACCACCGACCATAAATGGGACCAGTGCTAACTCATGAAAAACTTGAAACTTATAGGTAAAGTAGCGATGTTCTTCGGAGCAATATCGATAGTATTCGTGGTTTTAGGCGTCATCACAACATACGCTCAAATCGCAATTTCTGGTTCCACTGCACCCGCAGACTACATCGTATTCTACATCTTATCAGCGGTTCTGCCATATCTGTTTGTAGCTGCTCTCTCGCTGATAGTTGCGGTTATTTTGCGGGGCATGGAAAAAGAAGAACTGCCCCAAACTCAAACCACAGAGCCAGTCGCGTAATTGTTTCTTCCTTATTAATTCTATTTTTATTTTATTAAACTCAAGAGCAAGAGGGTTTAAACAACTCATAAAAAGCCAAAAAGGCTAAAACCCTAAATTACATTTCACTGTGTCTGCAACTACATTTTTTCTGGCGCAACTACACCAATCAAGTTCAGCGCGTTGTGCATCACAATTTGTACAGCCCTCGTCAGGACAATTCGTGCGTTGCTGAGTTCCTGCGAATCAGCCTTTAGCACTGGAAATGCGTTGTAGAAGGTGTTGAATTTGTCAGCTAAAACGTTCGCGTAGTCCGCGATCATGTTGGGTTTATAGTATTCTGTGGCTTCGATGAACATGTCGGGGAACCCTGCGAGGTTCATGATGAGTTCTCGTTCAAGCTTCTCGATCAACAGTTCAAACGCGGGTGTTTCGGGTTCATGCTCGGCTTTGCGCAGGATACTGCAGGCTCTTGCATGAGTGTACTGGACGTAGGGTGCACTGTTGGTTTCGAAGTTGAGTACGCGTTCCCAAGTGAACACCACCGGCTTGGTGGGATCAACATCCACAAGTGTGTAGCGCACCGCACCCAAACCCACGAAGTCGGCGATTTTACACTTCTCCTCCTCTGAGAGCATGGGTGAACGCTTCGAAACTTCTTCGTAAGCCCGCTGGACCGCTTCGGTTAAAACATCGTCGAAAGTGATGTAGTGTCCTCTTCTGCTGCTCATCTTGTAACCCGGCAGCGTGACCAAGTTGTAGGCGAAATGCACCAGGTTCTGGGCGTATTCGCTGCAACCCATGGCGTAGAGCGCGATTTTTAGCTGCAACTGCGCCAACGACTGCTCCATCCCGATTACGTTTATGACTTTTTGGGCTTGCTTGAACTTCCAAAGGGTGTACGCGATGTCGCGGGTGGTGTAGAGTGTGGTGCCGTCTGCGCGTCCAAGAGTCAACGGCGGAACCTCGTTGTTCTCGCTCAACCCCAGCTTAGACTTCAAGTCAAGGGTCTGAACGACTTTTTCAGCGTCAAACTCCAACACACCCTTTTCGCTGTAAACAAACGGCGACGACTTGAGCTTTTGCAAAACATCGTTAACCTGCGTGCTCCACACGAAGTCGCTTTCCCAATCCCACGAATCATACGTGACTCCGACCCGCTTCAGGGTTTCCTTGAAGCCTTCAAGGCACAAATCGCTGACTTCGCGGATGAGTTGCTTGGCGTTGGGTTCCGCATTCTCGTATGCGCAGTTTAGTCGTTTGATTTCCTCTTCGGGGTTTTCGTCTTGGCTAATCTGTGTCGTCAACGCTTCAAAGAGCACGGGGTATTTTCCTTTAAGTTCAGCGGCTATCGACATCCACTCGTCGATTTCCTTGTTTGCCTTCACCAAGTCGTCTGCGGCGTGGGCGGCGATGGCGTCTTCGCGGGTTTTCTTTAAGCGGTTAATTTCGACTATGCAGCTAGTTACGGTGTAGATTTTTCCAACGAAGAGGTCAACTTTCTCGGTGGGTTTAGGCTTGCCAAGCTTCGCGTACCCGTAGGCCACGACAGACGACTGGCGTCCCACATCGTCGATGTAGTAGTGACGTGAAACAGAGTGTCCCCTGCTTTGAAGGATGCGGGCTAAAGCGTCGCCAAGCATGGGGTTTCTGGCTTGCCCAATGTGGATTGGATGCAGCGGGTTAACGCTGGTGTGTTCAACGATGATTTTAAGGGGCTTATCGGTCTTGACGAAGCCGTAGTCAAACCCCAGCTTTTTCACTGATTTCAAGGTTAAGGCGGAGAATTTGCTGAAGTTAACATGGAAGTTTATGTATCCTGCACCTGCAGGCGCAACCTTCTCGATGAGGTCGAAGCTTGACTTATCCATGGCACCGACGAGCTGGTCGGCTAAAGCAAGTGGTTTCTGCCCAAGCTTCTTCGCCAACTCAAAGCACAAAGATGAAGCTAACTGCCCATACTCGACGTTTGGCGTTTTGTTCAGCGTTATGGCTGGGTGCTTAATTTCTGGCAATGCCTTGTTTAACGCGTTTGCTAAGGCGGTTTGGCATTCTTGGCGGAACTGATCGAATGGATTTTCTGAAATCAACTGCTTTTTCTCCTGTAAACTCATCAGAGCCAATCTTTTATTGAGTTACATTTTTAATGTGTGTGCGTATTTATCTGTCTAATGGATGCAGTTAGCGATGAAAACAAAAATAGTCTACTCAGAAAAATGTTTAGGCTACGGCACATGGCACATTGAAGGACCCCAAAGAGTAAAAACCGCACATGAAATTTTACTGGCTAAAGGCTACGAGTTTGTGGAGCCCACACCAGCAAACGACGAGGAAATTTTAGGCGTTCACGACGCCGACTACGTTTTTAACGTAAAAAAAGGGTTAGTTGAAGACCCCGACACCCCCGCCTACAAAAACATCTATGAGTTCGCACAGCTCTCAGTGGGCGGAGCACTCTTGGCATGCAAAATAAACGGTTTTTCACTAACGCGTCCACCTGGACACCACGCTGGAAAAAGTGGCAACGCACTTGGCGTTTACACACGAGGATTCTGCTACCTGAACAACATCGCAATAGCCGTTAAAGAATCAAAGAAAAGAACGTTAATCTTGGACATCGATGGACACCACGGCAACGGGACACAGGAGATTTTTCAAGACGACGAAAAAGTCACTTACCTCTCACTGCACCAATCGCCAAACTACCCTGGAACAGGCTCGTTCACCGAAGGCAACTGCATAAACTACGCGTTGCCAAGCGATTACGGTGGAAAACGTTATTTGGAAACCCTTGACAAAGCCTTGGGCATGCTGGATTTAAACAAGTTTGAGGCGGTTGCCGTGTCCGCTGGCTTTGATACGCATCAGGGTGATTTAGCAACCTTGAGTTTGGTTGATCAGGATTACTTTGAGATTGGCAAAAGAGTTGCTAACCTAAAGAAACCCGCGTTCTTCGTTTTGGAAGGCGGCTACGTCGGCGAAAAAGTCGGGTTGGACATCGATAGTTTTCTGCGGGGCTATGAAGAAAACAAATAAAATAAAAAAATTTATTTTTGTTGTTTTTTAGCTGCTGCCCTCTTGTTGAGGTTTTGCAGTTTCTCAGTGATTATTTCTGAGCGTTTTTCTGCGCCTGCCAAGAGTGGCTTCCAATCTTTGCTCTTGACGGTTGCGGTTAATTTTTCTGTTTTCTCGGGCAGGTTTGCGAGTGCGTCGTTGAAGCGTTTTTCTGCGGCTTCGTCTGAATCAACGATTTCTAAGGCTTCTTCAGGGCATGCTTCGACGCATTTTGGTTCGCCTTCACAGAGGTTGCATGCGATGGCTTTTCCTGTGTCGGAGTGTATGGTGATTCCTCCGTGTTCGCATGCTTGGACGCACCAGTCGCAGCCCTTGCATTTAGATTCATCTATGATTAGTAAGCCTGTGCTTTCTGATTGTGAAATTGCTCGTTCGGGGCATGCTTTCACACACCTTGCGTCTTGGCATCCTCGGCAGGTTAATGCGAAGTTGAAGACGGGTGCCATGCGGACAACTCGGATTCTGGAGTGGATTGGGTTCCAGACGCCTTCTCCCTTCTCTACGGTGCAGGCATATTCGCAGAGTCCGCAACCAATGCATTTGCCGGGGTCAACTGAAACGAATTTTCTTTGTTGAATTTTAGCAGATTGCATTTTAATGACCAAACCTTTCTTGGTGTTAAAGTATTTGTGTGCATCATTGGCTTTTAACCGTTACTTATGAAAAACTGTTTTTTTACGGGAAATTTAGTGAGCACTAACGTTCTGCTATAGTGCGAATGATAAATGGAACCTTTCGCTTTTGCCGTGGTTGGTTTGTCAGGTTTTACGCTGGAGCAAGTTAGAACTAGAAGAAATCAGGCATAAGACCTTAGACTTATGAAATTGTTAACTTTGAGCGTTCATTGCTTTTGCCAAAAGCTTCCATGAATCTGCATCCTCTTTGCATAACTTAGCGGATAGCAGTTCAGCATCCACTTTGCCATCATACTCAACATGGAGGGCTGTAAAGCTTAAAACACAAGCATCTTTGCCTTTCGGTGTAATCACGTAGAGGAATTGTGAGTACTTGTTTGGACCCGTCAAATGCGTGGAAACCCAAGTTAATTGGTCAGGATGAAGGTGAACGAGTTTCTGCTTCTCAACTGCTCCAGAAGACGTATGGAAAGTGTCTTTCAAGATTACCAAACCACCGGCGAAACGGGTTACAGAACGCTCTGCGTTCTCGTCACCCATTAACGTGTGATCTTTTGGGTCAAAGTCAGTGCACCAATCAAACGCCTCTTTCGCAGGGATAAGTAAGCGTTGGCTAAAATGGTATTTTACATTGACGGGCATTGGAGGTCGCCGACTGCTATTTATGAAAAGAGGTCATATTACGTTTGCGCTGTCAAAACCCCTGAGGATTGGTTGGTGCGGAGGGTGGGATTTGAACCCACGAACCCCTGCGGGATAGGAGCCTCAGTCCTACGCCTTTGGCCATGCTGGGCGACCTCCGCGCTGTGTTGCGGAAATATAGGAACAGGGCACATTTAAAGGCTTTACTTTGTGTTTGGGCGTAAATGTTTTAGGTTTAATTGTGTTATTGGTTTATGGTTTTGTGTTTGGCGGGTTGCGGTAAGGTTTATATCAAGCCTACTATAACACTGTTATAGAAGTTAGGTGTTAAACATGAAAACCTACAAAAACATCCTAGAAACAATCGGAAGAACACCCTTAGTCCAAATAAACAAACTAACACAAGGCGCCAACGCAACCGTATTCGCCAAACTGGAAGCCCAAAACCCAGGCGGAAGCGTCAAAGACCGCATCTGCCTCGCCATGATTGCGGAAGCCGAGAAACAAGACATAATCAAACCCGGCGCTACTTTAATCGAGCCGACAAGCGGCAACACCGGCATAGGCTTAGCCATGGTAGCCGCCGTAAAAGGATACAAACTAATCCTAACCATGCCCGAAACCATGAGCATCGAACGCCGCAACCTCCTCAAAGCCTACGGCGCGCAACTCGTCCTCACCCCGGGGCCAGACGGTATGAGCGGAGCTATCAAAAAAGCCGAGGACCTAACAGCAAACACACCCAACAGCTTCATGCCACAACAGTTCAAAAACCTCGCCAACCCCAAAGTCCACAGGGAAACCACAGGACCAGAAATCTGGGAAGACACCGACGGCAAAGTCGACATCGTCATCGCTGGTGTGGGCACAGGCGGAACCATAACGGGCATCGCGCAGTATATTAAACCGCAGAAACCCGAGTTCAAAGCAGTTGCCGTGGAACCAGCAGCCTCGCCAGTCTTAAGCGGCGGGCAGAAGGGACCCCACACAATCCAGGGCATCGGCGCAGGCTTTAAACCCGACGTGCTGAAACTTGACTTGGTGGATGAAATATTCAAGGTCACAGATGAGCAGGCGCTGCAGACGGCAAGGCAGCTTGCACAAAAAGAAGGCTTGCTAGTCGGCATTTCTTCAGGAGCAGCAGCATATGCAGCCATCGAAATCGCGAAGCGCCCAGAAAACAAGGGCAAACTCATCATCGTCATCCTGCCAGACACGGGCGAACGCTACCTGAGCACAGTTCTGTTCCAGGAACCAGCGCCACCCACAGCCACCAACATCTAAACCGCGTTTAAAAGACGCTTTTCTTATATTCCCCCTTTCTCATAGTTGTGAGGAAGGAAAACTAAAATGCCCACAACTCCAAACCAGCAACTGCCTAAAAAATGCCAAGAATGCAAAGAGAAAAGCTTGGAAGATGACTGCTGGAACCCAGACAGGATGCTTGCCACCCTTATGCATAACCATGATAAAGTGGAGCAGGACTGGGTTGAAACGCAGGTGCCAAAACTAGTCGACGAAATCATGACCAGCTACCAACGATTCGGCGGCATGGACCACCTTGAAGGACGAGACCTGCCCTCGAAAAAAGTTGTCATCGACGTTTTAGAAGACTTGTTCACAGTTCTTTTTCCAGGCTATTTGGGCGATTCAGAAATCACCAAAGCCAACATAAAATACCACCTCGGCACCACCTTGACCTCGGTTTACACAAGGCTCACCGATGAAGTTGAGCGGAGCCTCAAATACATCTGCAGAAAAATCCGAGAGTGCCCGCAGGACGTGTGCCAAAAACGGGCGCATGTGGTTGTGAAGGAACTACTTGAGAAGCTGCCGGAAATCCGAGCCATGCTCAGCGGAGACATTCAAGGGGCTTACAGCGGTGACCCCGCGGCGGTAAGCACTGAAGAAGTTATCTTAAGCTACCCGTGTGTGCTGGCAATAACCACTTACCGAATAGCCCACGAACTCTACCTCAGCGGCGTACCACTGATTCCAAGAATAATGAGCGAACACATCCATTCACAAACAGGCATAGACATCCACCCAGGCGCCAAAATCGGCAAAAACTTCTTCATTGACCACGGCACAGGCGTCGTCATCGGCGAAACCGCGGAAATCGGCGACAACGTCAAACTCTACCAAGGCGTAACATTGGGCGCACTGAGCTTTCCAAAAGACGAAAAAGGAAACATTATCAAAGGACGCAAACGACACCCAACCGTTGGAAACAACGTTGTCATTTACTCGGGCGCAACATTGCTTGGAGCAGAAACAGTGATCGGCGACAACGTGGTCATTGGCGGAAACGTCTGGATAACCTCAGCGGTACCTTCAGGAACAAAAATCACCATCGCAGCGCCAGAACTGAAGTACAAAATGGAAAACCACCACCCAGAAAAAACAAAGCCCTAACTTTTTGGGTTTTCACTATTTTTGTGAACTGTTGCTCTCTGCGACCTCCCCCTCCCCCCTTATCTAAAAGATCAAATTATCCTGCAGATAACCGCACTGCAGGACGACTGGAGTCTTCTGCGCACACGATTAAAAGTAAAGAGGAAACTAAAAAGCTCAACTATAGCAGGCGGAAGTTTTCCTTCACGGTCGTGAGCACTACATGGGTGTTGGTGCGTTCAATGTAGGGCAACGAGAGCAGTTTTTTGGTGAATACCCCGAGGTCTTCCCGGCTTTTGAACTTAGCCACGATGATGGCATCAGTTAAGCCTGTGACGTCGTAGACTCCGCAGACGTTTGGGATTTTAGCGATTTCATTCTCTGTTTCAACGAGCCTGCCCTTGGAAACCGTGATTTCGGTAACCACGGTTAACTGAAAGCCGAGTTTTTCATGGTCCAGAAGGACAGAGTAGCCTTTGATGAAGCCGTCTTGTTCCATCTTTTTGATTCTGGATAAGACGGTACCGACTGAAACGCCAACGTTCTTGGCTATTTGTCTGCTTGAGAACCTTGCGTCCTCTAAGAGGCCTTTGAGAATTTTTACGTCGGTTTCATTCAATTCCATAACTATCAATCCTGCACGTTCTTTCAATTTAACCTTGTTTTTTGGAACAGCCTTTTGATAATCAGACTTTTAAGTTAATAAAAGTTTAGTTATTCCCCCCAACTAATGGATGCCAAGTATGCCATCGGAGAACCCAAAAACCGCCGTCTTTAACATGAAATAGATAGTAATCTTAAATTAGACCCGAAACCCCAATAGCCTTGAGCCACCAACATGCAAGCAAAATACGACACCATACTGGTTCTAGACTTCGGCGGGCAATATTGCCACCTCATCGCCCGAAGAATCAGGGAACACGGCGTCTACTCAGAAATCGTACCCCACGACATCTCACCCGAAGAAGTGGCGGCTCTAAACCAGAAATTCAACGTTAAAGGCTTAATTTTTTCAGGCGGACCCTCAAGCGTCTACGAGGCAAACGCTCCCAAACTACATCCCCACATCTTAGACGTGAACCTGCCGATTCTCGGCTTATGTTATGGTCATCAGTTGCTTGCTCAATTAACTGGCAGCAAAGTTGAACCAGCAACCTGCAAAGAATACGGCATCGCCCAAGTATCAATCGACAAACCAGTGGGTGTTTTAGAAGGGTTAAGCGAGAGCGAGCAGGTTTGGATGAGCCACGGCGACACCGTCTTCGCGCCGCCGCCAGAGTTTGAAGCACTGGCTCACACCGAAAACTGTCCAGTCGCAGCTTTTAGACACAAGGCAAAACCAATCTACGGGCTTCAGTGGCACCCCGAAGTCATCCACACCCCAAACGGCACTCGGATGCTCCAGAACTTCATCTTCCAAGTGTGCAAGTGCCAAGCCAACTGGCAGATGGAAGACCTCATAGGAAAAATGGTAAAAGAACTGAAAACCGAAACGGGCGGAAGCACAGCAATTATCGGGTTAAGCGGCGGCATAGACTCAAGCGTCGCCACCGCACTCGCAGCCCAGGCACTGGGAGAAAAGTTGACAGCTGTTTTTGTTGACCATGGGTTCATGCGGGAAGGCGAACCGGAACAAATCCGCGAAACATTCCAAAAGTACCCAATCAAATTCATTGTGGCTAACGTGCAGGAACGCTTCATGAAGAAGCTCAAAGGCGTAGTGGAACCAGAAACGAAGCGTAAAGTTATCGGGGAAGAATTTATCCGTGTTTTTGAGGAAATCGCCAAGGAATCAGGCGCCGAGTATCTAATCCAAGGCACCATCTACCCAGACAGGATTGAATCTGGCTTCAGAAAAGGCTCCGACAAAATAAAAAGCCACCACAACGTAGCAGGGTTGCCAGAAAAGATTAACTTCAAGAAAATCCTCGAACCCCTCCGCGACCTCTACAAAGATGAAGTCCGCAAAGTCGCTAGAATGCTTGATTTGCCCAAGGAAATCGTTAACCGCCAGCCATTTCCAGGACCCGGCTTAGCAGTCCGCATTATCGGCGATTTAAATGAGGAAAAAGTCAAAATCGCCAAGAGGGCTGACAAGATTGTCCGCGAAGAAATCGAGAAGAACAACCTGTCGGAGAACCTTTGGCAGTACTTTGCAGTGTTAACTGACACTAAAGCCACAGGCGTCAAAGGAGATGCACGCGCTTACGGCTACGTAGTTGCCGTGCGTGCGATGGAGAGCCGAGAAGCAATGACCGCCAGCTTCGCCAAACTGCCCTACCCGGTGCTGGAGAAAATCTCCACACGAATAACAAACGAGATACCACAGGTAACCCGCGTAGTCTACGATATTACTCATAAGCCGCCTGCAACCATCGAATGGGAATAACCGCACAAGATTTTGGCACTTAATGGGTCATTTCTACTGGTTTTCAACATGTTAATGGCTCCGAAAAACATCAATACTAACCTACCTCACTCAGGTTTCTGCAACGAGTTTCTGATAGGATCCAAATATGCCCAAGCAAACCGGCAACCCCATAATTGTTTATATAAAAACATGCCAATAGGATACTGCATACTCAAGGTGACACCTCTGAAAGCGTTGATTTTAGCAGGCGGCTTCGCCACAAGACTGCGGCCTCTAAGCTGTGCCAGACCTAAAACCCTCTTCCCCATAGTTAACAAGTCCCTTCTGCAGTGGACTTTTGAGCGGTTAGCCAACAACGGTGTAGACGAAGTCATACTGGCCGTCAACGCACTCACACAATTCTACATCAGACAACACCGACCGCCCAATTCCGGTTTAAAAGTCAGGTACTCCATTGACCCGCCCAAGATGCCCTTGGGAACTGCTGGACCAGTCAAGAAAGCAGAGAAACTAATTGGCCACGATGAGCCATTCATCGTTTTGAACGGCGACATCTTTGCAGACATAAACTACAAGCAACTCCTCGAAACACACAGAAAATCAGGTGCATTGGCTACGATTGCTCTTTGCACCGTTGAGGACCCATGCAGTTTCGGCGTCGCTGAACTAATAGACGACAACAGAATCAAAAGGTTCATCGAAAAACCAGCTAAGGGTGAAGCGCCAAGCAACCTCATAAACGCCGGAGCCTACGTCTTGAGCCCCGAAGTCTTCAAGTACATTCCTGAGGGGCGCGCAGTCTCAATCGAACGCGAAGTCTTCCCCAAACTGGCTGAAGAAGGCAAACTCTTCGGCTACTGCATGAACGGTTTATGGATGGACATCGGCAAACCCCAAGAGTACCTGGAAACAAACAGGATCATCCTTGATTCCCAAGTCAAAAATCCCAAGCTGAAAACCTCAGAAACTTTCGAAGTAAAAAATCCAGTTGCTTTAGACAAGGGTGTTTCCGTCGGGGAGAAATCCGTCATCGGTCCATACGCCATTTTAGGGAAAAACGTTAAAGTCGGCAAAAACGTGCAAATCAGCAATTCAGTGATTTTTCCAGACGTCGAAATCGGCGACTTTGCCATTTTAGAAGGGGCAATCGTGGGTGAAGGAGCACACATAGGCAGGCACATCAAGCTCGGCAGGGGCTGCATCGTGGGGGACCAAGCTAAAATCAGAGAGGGCATCCACCTACCTGACGGACACGCAGTGTGCCCGGCGAAGGAAATCTCTGAAAACATTTTAAACCCCAAACCTAACCTTAGATAGTATTGAGTTGAAAAATACATGAGCGCACGAAAACTTTTTGGAACAAACGGCATCCGAGGCTTGGTTAACGTTGAACTGACGCCTGAGATGGCTATTAAAGTTGGAGCTTCTATTGGAACTTTTTTTGGTAAAGAAAAGAATTTACTCTTGGGGTATGATGCTAGAACCAGCGGTCCCATGTTTGCTAAAGCAGTGATCGCCGGATTGACAGCGACTGGATGCAACGTGTTCTTCGCTGGAATGGCGCCTACACCGTCCCTGCAGTTTGCTGTTAAGAACCACAAGATGGACGGCGGAGTAATAATCACAGCTTCCCACAACCCGCCAGAATACAACGGCATCAAAGTCATCTGGAGCGACGGAATCGAAACTTCCCATGAGCAAGAGGTTGAGATTGAGGACATTTATTTTGACAACAAAATCGTTTATGCACCATGGGACAAGCTTGGCGTTAAACGTGAATTGGCTGGAATCAACGATGAATACATCCAAGCCATCAAAAAACACGTTAACAAAACAACAGTGGCAAACGCTCACTTCCACGTCGTCGTAGACGCGGCTAACAGCGTGGGCGGGTTAACTGCGCCGCCGCTTCTACGGGAACTTGGCTGCAAAATCACAAGCATAAACGCCAACATCGACGGAACTTTCCCGGGAAGGATGCCCGAGCCGCGTCCAGAAAGCCTCGGCGACTTAGCGTCAACGGTGAAAGCCATCAAGGCAGATATGGGTGTAGCTTTCGATGGGGACGCTGACCGCTCAATTTTTGTCGACAGAGACGGCGTGATTTACTGGGGAGACAAAACCTTCGCAGTAATCATCAAACAATACCTACTGAAGAACCCGGGCGCAAAAATAGTCACGCCAGTAAGCTCATCCACATTAATCAAGGACACTGTTGAAGCCTACAAGGGCGAACTGATTTGGACAAAGGTCGGAAGCGTAACGGTTTCTCAGAAAATGAAGGAGTTGGGAGCCAACTTGGGCGGGGAAGAGAACGGCGGAGTATTCTATGGTCCACACCAAACCGTCCGCGACGGAGCAATGACCACAGTACTTCTGCTTAACATCATGGCCGAAACTGGAAAGTCACTTTCACAGCTAATAGCTGAGCAGCCGCAGTACTTCATCGAGAAAGCTAAAATCGAGTGCCCAGACAACAAAAAAGAAATCCTGCAAAAGAAAATCTATGAACAGGTTAAAGGCGAGAATGCCAGCACCATCGACGGCGTCAAAATCTGGTTTAGCGACAACAGCGCAATCTTGATTCGGCCTAGCGGCACAGAACCTGTTTTCAGATTGTACGCTGAAGCGAAAAACCAAGAAAAAGCATTAAAGCTAGTGGAAGACTACAGTTCACGGCTTAAAAAAATCTTAGAAACTATTTAGTGAGTCTAAAAGCCCTGAATCTGGAGAACCCCAGCCGATGCCCGCAGCCCTAAACCTGAAACCCGAAGATGTAGACACCAACGAGAAACGCTCAAAATACACTGTATGCGTTATCGGATGCGGGCAAAAAGGAATTCTCTATGCTAACGCTTTCGCTGAAGCAGGCTTTAGCGTTATCTGCACAGATGCTGACCCGACTGTTATAAAAAAAGTAGCTAAGGGAAAAACTGCCAGTTCCCAGTCGCAGGTTGAAGCTAAACTCAAAAGCCACCTCAACTCAGGAAAAATAAGCGTGAGCAGCGAACGGAAAAACGCCGTTTCCAAAAGCGACATTATCATCATAGCGGTTGGAGCAAAAGTTGACGAACAGAAAAAAACAGATTACTCACAGCTAGTTAGCGCCTGCAAAGAAGTCGGAGCATCAGTTCATCAGGGCGCGCTCGTTGTTTACGGCGGCATCGCAGGTTTTGGCTTCATCGAAGGCACGATGAAAGAAACGTTGGAGAACACTTCAGGGCTTAAAGCGGGGCAGGGTTTTGGTCTAGCCTACAACCCAATCTTGACGGCAGATGCGTTGATGGCTAATTTAGAGTTGAAGATTGCAGCCACCGACCAAGCCAGCTTAAACGCGGCGTCAACCATCCTTAAAACGGTAACGGAGAAAGTTAAAGAAGTCAACGACGTCAAAACAGCGGAGATAGCCACCCTCTTCACCGTCGCAAAGCAGGATTCAAACAGGGCATTGGCTAACGAATTGGCGGTTTTCTGTGAAAACGCAGACATCGACTACTTCAAAGTCATAAAACTGCTCGAACTCAACGACCCCAATTTTTACCCCACCATAGTCGATGAAGAAAGCAAGCATGAAGCGTATCTGCTGCTTGACAGCGCCGAGAACTTGAACGCTAAGCTTAGGCTACCGACGTTGGCTAGGCAGATAAATGAGGACATGGTTAAGCACGCGGTTAATTTAACTCAGGATGCCCTGAGCAACTGCGGCAAACCGTTGAGGCGCGCGAAGGTCGCTGTCTTAGGCACCGCCAACCCCACGACTGCCACGGGCATTTTTGTTAAGATGATAGAGTTGAAGGGCGCTAAAGCAAGCCTCTACGACCCAGTATCAAAGACAGGACCTCAAGAATGGTGCATAGTAAAGACTAATCTAAACGAGGCAGTCGAAGGCACAGACTGCATAGTAATCTTGACGGGGCAGGAACAATTCAAAAACTTAAACCTGAAAAAACTAAAAGCCCTCATGAAAACGCCCTCAGTCATCGTGGATTTAATCGGGATTTTTGAACCCAAAAAAGTGGAAGCAGAAGGCTTCATATACTGTGGATTAGGTAGAGGAACTGATAAAAATTGAACAAACTAGGCGTAGCAGTAATCGGAACGGGGCAATGGGGCAAAAACCATGCCCGAGTCTACAAAGAACTCCCCTCAACCGAACTCATTGCAGTATGCGACGTTAACACTGAAAGAGCCAAAGCCATGGCGGCGCAGTACGGCGTAAAAGCCTACTCAGACAGCACCCAGATGCTCAAAGACAAATCCATCGAAGCAGTAAACGTCTGCACATGGTCCACAATTCTGGCTAAAGAAGCCCTCAAAGCATTGAAGGCTGGAAAACACGTTTTAGTCGAAAAACCCATGGCAACTAACAGTCAGCAAGCCGAGAAACTGGTACAGACAGCCCAGGAAAACAACCTCCACCTAACTGTGGGTTTTCTGATGAGGTTCATTCCCGGATTGCAGGTCATCCGCCAGTCAGTTGAAGACAAAAAAATCGGGGAATACGTCTGCGCCACCGCCAAACGTGTTTCGCAGTGGCCCGAACGCATCGGCGACGTCGGCGTCGTCAAAGACACAGCCATCCACGACATCGATGTCATGCGGTTCATTTCCGGCCAGGACCCAATTTCAGTCTACGCCAAGATGGGCAGCATGAGAATCAAGAAATTCGAGGACTACGCCCAAATAATGCTCACCTACAAAGACGGCAAAAGCGCATTCATCGAATCCAACTGGCTCACACCCTATAAAACCCGAACCTTAACGGTGACGGGAAGCGACGCCATAATGCGGCTCGATTACATAACTCAGGACTTGTGGATTGAGCAGCAGAAGGAGACGGTGCAACCAAG
>Ga0209777_10003385_pt1 | contig 19840 bp, 17 predicted proteins | sample FrelakmetHBP12HB_FD_187147 | JGI IMG/M metagenome (GOLD analysis project Ga0209777, IMG submission 187147) | Freshwater lake sediment microbial communities from the University of Notre Dame, USA, for methane emissions studies -HBP12 HB (SPAdes)... | ecosystem: Environmental > Aquatic >...
TTTATTTATCAGAGATTTGTCAATGGGATAAAAACTAATAAATTACACGAGAAATCCATCAGGATTTATTTACAATGGGCCCCGAAAAAATTCATTCACCAATATCTGCTTCAAAACCTTATTAACACAAAATCTCCGATAAGATCCGTTGGATTTGAAATTACAAATCCGATAAGGTAAACGTTCCATGTAAGCCCCTAAAGTGAAGATCTTGTTAGGGAAAATCCTGTGAAGACCTACCACAATCGCTGGTGAAATAACCATTAGAGTCAGTCTTTTTTTATATAAAATCTCTCATATTATATACCTTTAAAGAAATTTGAATACACAAATAAAATTCACCTTGAACATACAGGGAGGATTTTTTTTAGTATGAAAAAAATGAATCTCTTTTGGTAAATATCAGGATATTATGCCAGCTTCCGGGCTTTTTTGGTTACATCATGGTTTCAACCTCACGTGCACACCTTACCAAAAATTGCTTGCACCATAATTGAAAATCCCGTGATAAAGAGTTATTTTTTGAAAATATACATAAATTTTAGTTTTTTAATTATACTTTCTGTTAACCAAATCTTTCATATAAACCATATGATGCTATATACAAAGGGCATTTTTTTACCAGATTTTCTCCTGTCACTCCATTTTTCGACTAATCAGGTTCACCATAAAAAAGCTACAAAAATACTACCATCGTCATAAGATTAATCAGACCGGATATTGCAAGGACCTTTGAATAATTTAAGAAACCGAAATACCAGGATAATATAAAACATAAGTATTCATGATTTTTTCTGGATTAACCATTATCATTGGAGGATATTTCAAGTACCATGGATATGACGGAATATAGCATTGTTATAAATCCAAAAAAAGCTCGCAGAGATTCCTGGAATTCACGAAAAAATATTCATATGGGTACGAACATGTAAAATTGAAGAGATTTGAGATCTCCTATAGTACCTTGCGCGTATCACCTTCAGCACTCCTTCCTTTCATTGAACAAACGGCAGTAAACAACTTCAGAAAATTGACAGATGACACAAAGGGGTGTATTATAAAAATCCGGGAAATCCCCGATTCGATCTGACGCTTAATAATGCTCAGAAAAATTACAAATGTTAACAAGTATACAGGTTATCGGGGACTTTAGAGGTAATCAAGACTACTAAGACCACAAAGATACCGGGCTATAAAATAAACACGAAAAATACCTACTTACCATATTACACCATTCCAGAGATTTTACGATGTCCGGCATCCAGACGGGATTGGGGAAGATTATTCTTCTTTTTTTTATTTTTGTGCTGATGCATCATTATCGTCCTTAAAAATTTTTTAAAGCCACTTTTTGCAATTTATACAGGAGATATACTCAAAATATGCAAGCGTTCTCGATAGGTCTGAATTAAATTTCTGTGTTTAATTCTATTGAAAAAGACCAGAAAAGTACAAAAACAGGGTTTTTAACTCTATCATTTAAAATTTTTCCTGTTTTCAGACGAATTATTGCCATAGAATCCAGATAGATTTATGACAATTTTAATAACAATAAACCATATAATGCTATACACAAAGCAGGCTGATCACAGGCACGTTCATACCAGCAATCCCAGTTCCTAAATGAACCACATATCGGGAAGGTATTAAAAAAATGGATGATTCGCGTATCCGTCAGGAGATCAATAAATATAAAAAATTTAAAAAAGTGGATGGGGCTACTTACCGAAAGGTAAACCAGTTCCTGCGTAAGAGAACATACATAACAGCACGGGAATGGGCCCTCGCACGGTTATGCACGGATTTCCGTACTTCCGGGGGTGCAGAGATGACCTTTATTGGAAAACATCTCCCAGAACTTGTCCCGTTTATGGAAGATACCTATTCTCCCCAGGCAGTCAACCAGGCACGTAACTCATTCAAAAAGAAAGTGCGAAAAGCAAGCGCCACATTTTTTTATGGTGCAATGTGTGGATTTTTTACCACTGATGAATTAGATGATCTGCTCTTTGAAGCAAGCGAGGTTGCACGGTTTCTTCTCGAAGTTGAAGGAACAACACTGGATATTGATGAAGAGATTGATATTGAGGACCGGATCACCAAAGTGATGAGAAGTGTAGGGGAAGCAGCAAAAACCATCCTTAAGTCACGAGCAGAAGAGGGAGAATCATACGATCAATCACTCGTTCCTTCGCCACAAAAACCAATAACAGTTAATGATTCTGCTATTAATAACGGAACAAGAATAGACAAAACGGGTGAAGATAAAATGCCAGAAGAACACGATCCCACACCCCATGCTCATTCCCGGCAAATAACACAGACACCTAGAGAAAATCTTCCTAAAGTGGATAAAAAAACTGCATTGGACGGAACAATATCAATGAGATTTATTTCAGGAGATGTCCCTGGTACCCGTAATCAAGAAAAGATTTCAGATAACACTTGGGATAAATAAAAACGAACCACCAAGAAAATAAAGGAATATAATGGTACAAATTATTAATTCAGATCGACCGATGCAGGAGATATGCGTATGAAAATAATCCAGATTGTCGGAAACTCAAATTCAGGCAAGACAATATTTATTAAAAATCTGATCCCCGAGCTAAAAAAAAAGGGAAATGTAGCGGTAATCAAACACTTGGGAGATCATACATACAATATCAAGGAGGGAAAAGACACCACCGTTTTTTTTGATGCCGGTGCAGACATATCTGTAGGGATTGACTCCGACAAGGCAGTAGCAGCGACACGTAAGAACACCCTGGACGATGTTTTGGGTATGCTCCTCGATCAGGATATGGACTTCGCCATAATTGAAGGCTTTAAACGACGATCGTTTCCCAAAATAGTTATCGGTAGTTTAACTGCTAATACAAGTATCCTTACAAATCCTACGGTTGACGAAGTCATAACATCGCTCAATCGCTTCGAAAATTTTCACAAATAAAAAAAGAATAATTGGAGAAAGAATACATGCAAACCACAAAATTTCAGAAACGTTTGTTTGGTACCAATGGTGTAAGAGGTATTGTTGGTAAAGATCTGACGCCGGATCTAGTACTAACTATTGGCGAAGCACTCGGAATAATGCGGAAAGGATGCATTGCAGTTGGAAGAGACACACGGACATCAGGTGAAACTCTCGTAAAGGCAGTTAAATCAGGCCTGATTGCAACAGGTTGTGATGTTGTTGATTGCGGCATCCTCCCTACCCCGGCACTTCAGTACCTCATTAAAGGGCAGTTTGATGGGGGGGCAATGATAACTGCATCGCATAATCCGCCTGAATATAATGGGGTCAAGATCATAGAAGCCGATGGCACGGAAATGGGTGATGAGGAAACACTAAAACTCGAACAACTGATATTTGAACCTTCATTTTCCCCTGAATCGTGGGAATACATCGGCCATGAAATAAATGCTCCTTATCTCATCAGGAAATATATCCAGGCAATTGTGCATCATTTTCCTGACAGGGTAGGATCAGAAATTACCGTTGTAGTTGATCCGGGATCCGGTCCTGCATGCCTTACAACACCACAGATCCTCACTGAAATGGGATGCAGGGTGCTTACGCTCAATGGAGTGATGGACGGGACATTTCCCGGAAGGTTACCTGAACCTTCTTCTGAGGGGCTCAAAGGGCTGTCTGAACTCGTAGTCAGTAGTGGAGCAGCATTCGGTGTTGCGCACGATGGCGATGCTGATCGGGCTGTATTCATTGATGAGAATGGACAATTTGTTGAAGAAAACAGAGAGTTTGCCCTGGTAGCCCAGCAGATGTGTCACCAGAAAAAAGGTACATTGGTTACTCCGGTTAGTACATCGCTCGTCGTGGAAATGGTGGTGAAAAATGAAGGCTGCACGATTACCTACACACCGGTTGGAAGTATCTATGTTGCACGAACTATGCGGTCGCTGATAGGGAATGGAAATGAGGTTGTATTTGGAGGCGAAGGAAACGGTGGACTTATTTTCCCCGATCACCAGTTCTGCCGGGATGGTGGTATGACTGCCGCAATGATGGTTTTCATTCTTACTTCGACGGGTCAACAATTATCGACACTGATAAATGCATTGCCGAAACGCACTATGATCAAGGATAAAATCAGCACATCACTGGGAGCACAAGTGCTTGAATCCCTCAAAAGGGTATATTCTCGGGATTCACTGGACCTGACAGATGGTGTAAAAATTTTCAGGGAAGATTCGTGGGCGCTTGTTCGTGCTTCAGGTACTGAACCCATAATTCGCATTATTATTGATGCGGATTCTCATAACCATGGTCAGGTTTTTTATAAAGAACTGATGGACTGTATCGCTGAAATTACCAATACATAGTTAACGAATATATTTATTTTTTGACAATCATGAGAAAATGTTTTGATCCTTCATTACTAAAATATTCTTTTTTCGGGTGAAAATTCGAGGAATAATTGATAATTTTGCCGATTGTTAAAAAATAATATGTTTTTTAAGAGATTTTTTGAAAAAAATCGGAAATTTTCTTCTATTATGATAAAAAAAATTAAATTTAAGCGTAAATAAAAACAAAATATTTAATAACTATTTGAGTTAAATTGTGTTTATTAGCCCATAGTTTCATATCTGTGATATAAGAATGGTCAATTCTACCGAAATTGTCAAGAAGGTTCAGCAGGCACTATCAGCAGAAGATTGGAAAATTGTAGAGAATAGTATCGCGGAAATACATCAGGAAAAAGGAAAACGGGCACAAAAGACCCTCATTAAAGAGATTAACAGACTGATCACGACTACTGCATTTAAGAAAAACAAACCTGACCTGTTACTAGCCCTGCCAGATCTTCAGGGTAATGATATCGATGACTTGTTCTGTCAGATAGTACAGCAATTCATAATAACTAAGGATGAAAAATGGTTAAAATCTGTTTATGTAATGTCAGACAGGTTAGGTAAAAAAAGTCATCAGTCCCGGGTAATTGCAATGATGGCACAGGCCCTCATCAGCGCCGGTGTTCTTGAATCTAATGCGGGATTCATCGACCATGGTATAATCCTGCTCGAACGGATCAGTTTCCAGAAATATCGATCGGATATCATGATCGATATTATTCCTCTTCTGATTGAATGGGCAATTACAACCCGTGATGAAAAACTCCTCTATCGATCACATTATATCATTGAGGAGATCAGCGATATATCAAAACGTGCAGTATTGCATGCAGAACTTGCAAAAGCATTGGCAACTGTCGCCATTCTTGAAAAAAACCGTACTTTATTCCTTGAAAGTATCCATAGTGCAACCAAAATCCACCAGAAGATTCGAAGACAGGCATGTATTTCATCTATTATTGAAAAAGGAGTGAAATCTGTTTTCGGAAAAGAAATATTGGATATCTCGCTCTTTATACAAAATTTTGATGCCCTCTCACGTGAGCAACAACTTGAAATTGTGAATGCCCTGACTGAACATCTCTTAGACCGGGAAAAGGATAGAATCCACATTATCACTATCCTTCAGACCCTTTGTGAAAGAATACCTTTTGTCACCCGTACCCTCGTTATCGATCTTCTTAAAAAAGCAGAACTATCTGGAGAATTATGGTACCTTTCCACTGCCATAAAGCTTCATCAGCTCTTTTTGAACACAGAGGCTTATCCTCTCAGGGAAATGGTCCGTGCGGGTATTTCTGTTGCCAAGCATTCAAACAATATGCATGTCCTCTCAGATCTGATCCCCATTATTGATAAGCACAGTAATCTGGTTGTTTTATCACGGATATACCTTCAATTTTCCCAGATTATGCTTTCTTCCGGGGATTTTGCCTCTGCACTCGATATATTTAAAAAGATCAGCCACGAGACAGAAAATCTTCCTCAATATGAAAACAACCTCACCCATCTCCTTAAAACCGGAATTTTACGGCATAGTATACCGCTTGTCAACGAGATGATCCTCAAACGATTGAATGATACTATCGTACATAAATCAATTTATCGGGCGATTATAGAATTGAGCACGGATGACCCTTTTAATGATGTAATTTCCCACATTCATTCTATTACCAATCTCATCCTCTTGCATCCCCAGCAGGACCATCTGCTTCTTGAAAGTATTACAATTCTCATCAACCGTGGATTCCTCGCATTGCATGACCCCTATATCCTGATACGAATGGCCGAATCCATCAAGGAACACCGCCTTAAAGAAGAGGCAATATCAAACATCGCTCAACAAATTGCAAAAATTGGTGTGATAATTAAAAACCGCGACTATCTCCAAAGAGCTGTAGGTCTCACCTGCGATATTAATGGTCAGGACACCCGTTCTGTAGCTCTGAGTGGAATAATCGATGAGGCCTCAATTTTTGCTGCACAACAAGGGGATCTGGACCTTCTCCTCAGGATGAGAGAATGGATTAACTCCTTACTTGAAAAAAATCTCGCCGAAAATGCGATGGTGAATATAATTGATGGGGTGATACAATATGCAATCGATAAACATTCTCCTGCCGCACTTGAACAAGCGTATAAAATCGCTAATGACATCGGCGATCCCGGGTTAAAAACCCAACAATTTGGGAGAATTGCCGAGTGTTTCGTAAAAATTGGTTGTATCCTTTTAAAAGAGCCAAAATCCCATACAGATATTGAGGCTTTTACATCAGAAATATACCCGTTTGAACGAGGATTATCAATAATAAAAGAGAATGTCAAAAAACCGCGGATTTCGCTAAAGATTGCAGGAATGATTGATATTCTTATTTCATATTCATCTTTTAGCGATAACCCGGATTATATCATACCCTTGGCAATGTACGCTGTTGAAATCGAAAATCCTTTGGAAAGAGACGCCATGATGTCCCGGATTATTTCAAATCTTAACTACAACGTTACCTATCCGGACTCAACGGATCCCTACGAAATTATGGCATTTCTCCTCCAGAGAAATGAGCACTCGACATCAAACCCGCTCATGATTGTTCTGATTTTCCGCTTTCTCCAGCTGATTAATGATCCCTATTTGGAGTTTGCCGGGTTGTGCAACCTTGCAGACACGTACATCAAATTACACGATTTCGATCATGCACGGGAAATTTTAGAGAATGTTTATCAGTCACTCCAAAAAATTCCCGCTGAATACAAAAAAGTTCTCATTCTCTCTGATCTTACCATGCTGTTTAGTACTGTTGATCCACATAAAGCAAAAATGTGCCTTGAACAAGGGATCGAACGGTTAAAAAATGTTGAGTTTGACAAAAATCCGATGGCAAGCAAACGGATTGTATTGGCAATTGTCCGAATGAACGTCATTGAACCGGACAGCGAATTGATCAATGTTGCCTTACAGGTTTCATCAAAAATCACCGAACCTGTTGAATATGTAGATTCACTTATTGCTGTATTCAGTATGACCAAAAACGACAGGGATCGAGATCAAAAAATATTACTATGCATGTCAGAAGCTATCGAAAGAATTCCTTCACCTTATGAAAAAGCATCAACCCTTCTTGAAATCATCCCACTTGCACTACAAAACAGCGATGATGATACTCCAGTGATCTTGCTTAAGAAAGCGGATGCATTAACCAGAAAGATAAACATTCCACAAATTGCTGATACAATACGTGACAAAATTGCACAGATGTATGTTGTGCTCTACCATAAACACAACAATACAAAATACCTGAACTATGCTATAGAAGTTACAAAAACAATTGAAAATGACGAAATAAGGCTCCATCGCCTCACGCAGATGGGACTTAAAGATACGTATGAAATTCCAGCTCAAAATGAAAAAATCAAGGCTCTGTTCGAAAAAATAATCGAAGATGGTGCCCATCCGAACCAGATCACTTCACTTGAAAAATTGATTCGTTCAGTAACGGATCGCGGAAAAGGAGCGATTCTCTTCTGTGATATTGCAGTACTTTTCAGAAAAAAAGGGGCAGAAAAAATATCCAACCGTTTGCTACAGAGTGCAATAAAAGAGGCACGGATAATTCGGCCGCTCTCCCGGCGAGCTTTTATCATGTGTGATATTGCGATGAAGACTCATGCTTCTGGTTGTGAAAAAACCGCACAGGAGGTTCTTGATCTTGCAATTGACGCTGCAACGAATATCCGGCAGTCTTCTCTTCGTGATGAAGTTTTTGACGAACTTGGACTTGCAATTAAACTTATGCAGGGGATGTAATGATGAAGACCATTGAAATTTTTATCAGCGGGAGGGTTCAAAGGGTTGGATTCAGGGCATGTGTGCGGAGGATTGCGACCGATTTGCATGTTACCGGCACAGTCATAAATCTTCCCGACGGAAGAGTTCATTTATACGCATCCGCAGAGTCAATGATTCTTGAAAAGTTTATTTCAATGATATATGGCTGTCCACGTGCAGTAATACGTGATTTACGAACATCTGAAATTTCTTGTATGACTTTTAATGACTTTTCAATCATTAAAGGAGAAGGGCGGCTCAGTACCGGACTCTGAATTCACCGTTATTGGTGATTGCATTAAAGAAACTATATACCAGTTCATCAATTTTTTCATTATTTATTGTGGAATGAAATAATCCGATCATCTTATTTGTGAGCTCAACCGAGAGTATACACCTGTCTGGTGTCTGTTCATAATCAGAGGGGTTAAGAGATTCCCTCGAAATCTGAAATACTACCCTGTCAATCATTGCTGCTTTCAAAGGGTCAATAAGATCTTGTACAAGGCTTCCTCTTCCTTCATGCACCAAGCCAAAATCCGGATTTAGCCGGGCTCCAATAAGCGAGACACAACAATTACCAAACAACATCGCATACCCAAATGAAAGCATTGCGTTGATTGGATCTGACTGCGGCCGTATCGTTCTCCTCCTGAATCCGAAATCCGGGGGGGTATTCCGGGACATAATCTCGTAATACATATCTGTAGTCAGCCGATGTAATCTTTGTATTTCATCCAGTTTGATCAGATACTGCAGTTCTTCCTGAGCCTTATGAAGAAATTCCTGTTCACCTTCATAGAACAGATGAGTGTTTTGGTTTTCCTGGACATATTGAATGGCAAAGAGACGGGATTTTATTGCTGTTTGTGCAAGCGTAATTGCATAACGATGCCGTGGAATAGCCTGCTGTATTGTATGAATTTCCGTGTCACTCCGGTCTCCAAAGGGCCGGATAATTCCTATTGGATTGCCATCGGGTTCAAAAAATGAAATAAATGCACCATTTTTCACGAGATTTACAATCGTTGACGAGCTGATGGTGTGACCCCCCATAACGAGCAGGTTTTTTATCGAATCAAGAGGGTATTCCTCGACAGCATTTTTTTTCTGAATGATCAGTTTTTTCTGTGTGGATTTTATATGGACGCCAAAACCACTCACCAATAACCAGGGATAATCCGTCACCATCAACCCCAAAAAAATATTTTACTCAATTAATCTAATTACTACACCATTTCCTCTTGATTAATTCATCGTTTTTTAGCCAACAGACAATTCCGGGCAAAATTCTACCAATTTTTTTAAGGACTGTTGTATATGAATAACGTTTACATAAATTCGGTGAATTTAAACAGTAACAAACGCCATATATTGTCTGTCATGCAATAGCATAACAGGGGCAGTACATGTTCTGGGATAAGAAGATAGAAACAATGAAGCCTGATGAATTGGAGGTGCTTCAGCTCAAACGTCTGAAAACCACACTCAGTCAGGTACAGCACGTTGGTTTTTACCGGAATCTTCTCTCTGGTGCCAGCGTGAAACCGTCATCTATCAAAACACTGGAGGATATCCGGAAAATCCCTTTTACCAAAAAACAGGATCTTAGGGATGGATATCCCTTCGGTTTCTTTGCCGTCCCCATGAAAAAAATCGTAAGGATTCATACAACATCCGGAACAACGGGGAAACCAATCGTCGTTGGTTATACCCAAAAAGATCTTGACACATGGGCAGATCTCATAGCACGGAACATGACTATGGTAGGTGTTGGCAAAAATGATATCTTCCAGAATATGGTGAATTATGGCATGTTCACCGGAGGTCTCGGGTTTCACTACGGGGCAGAAAAAATTGGTATGACTGTAATCCCAAGCGCAACGGGTAACACTAAACGCCAGATCGAAATGATCATGGATTTTGGGGTGACTGCAATCCATTGTACACCCAGTTATGCAATGCACCTCTCGGAAATAGCAGAAGAAATGGGTGCATCTCTCGACAGTCTCAGGACCGGCATTTTTGGGGCCGAACCATGGTCGGAAAGTGTACGTAAGACGCTTGAAAAACGACTTGGAGTAACTGCCTATGATTCGTACGGGTTAAGCGAGCTTTTTGGTCCTGGTGTCGCATTTGAATGCCCTGAACGTGACGGGCTTCATATCTGGCATGATAGTTTTTTTGTCGAGATTATCGATCCAAAGACCGGAGAACAGGTATCCGATGGTGAACGCGGGGAACTGGTGGTGACCCCACTGGTCAAGGAAGCGATGCCGCTCCTGCGTTACCGTACAGGAGATATCACGGTAACGATGGAGGACGGCTGCTTATGCAGGCGGGGACAAAAAATCGCAAGAATCACGGGGAGAAGTGATGATATGCTGGTAATCCGCGGAATCAATGTGTTCCCGTCCCAGATAGAACATGTGCTTCTTAAAATACCCGAGGTTGGCAATCAGTTTATGGTATATATCGACAGAATTAATCATCTGGATGAGATGACCGTCGAAGTTGAGATCAACCGTGAGTATTTCAGCGGTGAACTTGCGGATCTTGCGAGACTCCAGAAAAAAGTCGTAAAAGAACTTCGGGATGCACTCGAGCTCAGGACAACAGTTAAACTCGTTGAGCCAGGTTCCCTCCCACGGTTTGAAGGAAAGGCAAAGAGAGTGATTGATCGAAGAGAGGCGATTTAATGAAGAGCTGGGATCCACGAATCGAGGAGATGCCAAAAGAAGATCTCCAGAGAACGCAGTATAAACTGTTAAAAAGTCTTGTCTACAGGCTTTACAGTTTCTCTCCCTTTTACCACGACAGGATGAAAGAGCAGAAAGTCCACCCGGATGACATCCGAGAACTATCCGATGTAAAGAAACTCCCGTTCATGTTCAAGCGTGACCTGAGGGACAATTACCCGGATAAAATTTTTACTGCAACCCAGGAGGAACTTGTCCGCTATCACGTTTCGTCCGGGACTACGGGAAAACCAACAGTCGTTGGATATACCCAGAATGACCTGAATACCTGGACAACGTCGCTTGCCCGTGCCCTGACCTCCCTTGGACTTGGCAGAGGAGATGTGATCCAGGTAAGTTACGGGTACGGTCTGTTCACCGGCGGACTTGGGATGCACTATGGGGCAGAACGTATTGGTGCAACCGTATTACCGACCAGCGTAGGAAACACCGAACGCCAGATTGAACTGATGCAGGATCTCGGTGCAACAGCTATTGCCTGCACTCCCTCCTACCTCCTCCATATCGGGGAGGTTGCAGAAAAGATGGGGGTAGATATTAAAAAAGATACAAAACTTCGCACGGGAATTCTGGGAGCTGAGCCCTGGACAGATGGGATGCGCACCCGGATCGAAGACTGGCTGGGAATAAAGGCGTATGATATCTATGGGACAAGTGAACTCTCAGGACCAATGTTTACCGAATGCATGGAGCAAAAGGGTTTTCACATCTGGTCAGACATTGCCCTCGTTGAAATTATTGATCCTAAGACAGGTGAGTCCCTTGAATCCGGACAAAAAGGTGAACTCACTATTACAATCCTTCAGAAAGAAGCACTTCCGATGATCCGGTATCGCATCGGGGATATAACAACAATGGATGATAACATCTGTGCCTGCGGCAGGACACATCCAAGAATCCAGAGAATACAAGGACGGGTTGATGACATGTTAATCATACGGGGTATCAATGTGTTCCCGTCACAGGTTGAGTATGCCTTGATGGCGATCCCCGAAGTTGGTCAGCATTTCCAGATTGTGGTTGAACGAAAGGGGTCCCTTGATGATATGCTTGTCCGTGTCGAGTTAACCAAGGGATCATTCAGTGATAAAATCAATGATCTAATGCAGGTAAGGCAGAAAGTAGAGCACCGGCTCAGGAATTCATTGAACGTGAATGTCAATGTTGAACTCGTTGAACCGGGCTCATTACCCAGATTTGAGGGAAAAGCGAAAAGAGTTATTGACAAGAGGTCGTTGTAGATGGACACACAAAAGTTTGTTATCAGGCAGATTTCGATATTTTCTGAAAACCGCCCGGGGCGGCTTGCAGCAATTGCGCATGCATTGGGCGAGGAAAAGATCAATATTCTTGCCTTCAGTATCGCCGAAGCAAATGGGTTTGGGGTAGTCAGGGCGCTTGTGGATCACCCTGAAAGGGCCCATGACAAACTATTATCTCTTGGATTTAATGTCGCTTTCACTGATGTAATCGCAGTGCGGATGAAAGACCAGCCGGGCGGACTGTATGAGGTTGCAAAGATCCTTGGAGACGCCGGGGTCAATATCGAATATTCTTATGCGTATTCAGGAAAAGAAGGCGCAGTGCTCATTCTCCGTGTTGACCAGGTTGAAGAGGCAATACAAAAGATCATGAATTCCGGTGCAACACTCCTGGAACGCTCGGTGTTCCACTAATCAATAATTTACTTCTTTTCCCATTTTATCAGTTCTGCCACTTCAGAAAGAGTACTTCCCCTGCGAATCTCTTCCCGGATCCTCTCTTCATTTTTCCTGACCTCTAATGCCCTGCGTGCAATTTCATAGGCTCGCTCAGCGGGTATTACAACCACGCCACTTTCATCTCCTATAATCCAGTCACCGGGACGAACATACTGGCCACCACACTGGATTTCGGCATTGATCTCACCGAATCCTTTGGGCTCTCCAGCATTTGGCACAACAGCTTTTGCAAAAAGGGGGAACTTCATTATCCTGATATCATCGACATCCCTAACTGCACCATCAATGACAACACCGGATATTCCTTTTTTCACACAGCTCAATGTAGCAAGCTCTCCCCAGGGGGCTACATGTGTCACACCATCGTTGTTGATCACGATTACTTCATTTTTTCCGGCAACATCAATGGCTTCTACAGGTTTTGCCCAGTCCCCGGCAAATGTCTGGACCGTTACCGCTTTTCCCACCATCTTTACATTGCCGCAGATCGAAATGATTCCTGACATCGCCCCTTTCCGGTGCATCGCATCCGACACATTCGGAGCTGACACCTGCATAAGAAGGGAACGAATTTCTTCATCGGGTGATTTTTTTTCAATAGATCGTTTCGAAGGTTTATCCATTGCTGTACGGATCTTTTTTGTAGAACCGGTAACATCCGCAGATCGGGCGATCCAGCCGCCCACAATTACAATATCCGCACCCGACCGCACTGCATCTCCGGCACTCGCCGCATCAATTCCTCCCGCAACCGCGAGGGGAATATGAACCTGATCTGATAAGGATGCAAGAAGTTCAAGGGAACTCTTACCCTCCATCTGCTGGTCGATACCCACATGGGCACAAAGAATATCCACACCCATCGCTTCAAGTTCACATGCACGGGAAACGGGATCTTTAACATTGATCAGGTCTGCCATTATACGTATTCCATACAAACGGGAAGCCCGCACGGCCTCTGCAATCACCGAGTTGTCCGCATCTGCAAGAACGCAAACGATGTTTGCACCTGCCTTTGCCGCCATCTCCACCTCCAATGTCCCGGTGTCGGCAACCTTCATATCTGCAACAATTATGGTTTCCGGAAAACGATCCCTCATCGATCGTATAGCCTGCATTCCCTCACTTTTGATGAGCGGAGTCCCTACTTCAATCCAGTCAGAACCACCATCAATAGATTCCTGTGCGATCTGCAGTGCCCTTTTTAGTTCAAGAATATCGAGTGCAACCTGCAGAACCACTTTTTTCATGATCAATGATGTGATTGGCCTGATTCTTAATCATTACGAGAAGGTAGTCGTTTGTTGCCGGATAAAAAACCGCATAGCATATACTGTCACGGTAACGATCGATTGGACCTGTCCCGCTTATGGATAATTGTTAAAAAATTATTCTTTTTTGAACTCCTCAAAAAACACAATGTGTTTCATTTCCTTTTTCTTTGCTATGGTCATTTCAGACGGAAAACCTGCAGCAACCAGAGAGACCAGCGTATATTTTTCCGGAACGCCAAGCAGTAACCGAATCGTCTCGGCGTACTGCTTCTTTTCCCCCGCAACCCAGCAGGAATTGATCCCGTGTGCCTGGAGAGCAAGGATGAGGTTTTCAGTAGCTGCGCAACAATCCTCGAGATAATATTTTTCTTTTTTTTCCCCAAAAACTGCAAAGCACAGTGCAGCTTCAGCAATAAATTTCCCATTGTCCGTAGTCTGGGCAATCTTACTCAGCACGTCTTTGTTTTTGATGACACCAAACAGCCACGGCTGAAGATTCTTTGCTGTCGGTGCACGAGCCGCACATTCGATTGCATCCCTGATCACCAAATCATTCACGGGATCGGGTTTGAAATTCCGCACACTGTGTCGTGATTTGATAACGGTGGTTACAACGTTCATACTCCGGAATGGGAGACGGGGGTAATAAAAGGTTGCGAAATTTTTAAAAAATGGGTAGTTGTTATTTTTTCAGATAAAATACCAAGCCGAAAAGTAAAGCTGCTCCCGCAAGTGTTGCTTCAAAACCCGGGGCTTTTGTCTGGCTGGGAGAGGGGACTTGTGTGGCCGTTGTTATCGGGATTTCAGTAGGTGGAGGTGTTGGCACCGTCGTACTTTCAAGGGTTTGCGTTGGCAAACTGGTAGTTACCTGGGTTGTCACCTGTGTTGGAGTCCTGGTAGTCTGTGTGGGCGGTGTCGTCGCTTTCGTTATCAGCGGGTTCTGACCCTGATTGAGCAGATTGATTGGTTTGCTTATCGTTTTGCCTATAACCTCGTAATTATCTTTCATTTTATTCACATTGCATTCTACCCAGATAGTATACGTTCCCTGAGGATATTGGTCACGATTACCCATGTTCCAGATAGAGCCGGTATAAAAAGGAGTCGTTGTAACTGTCATATCTACAATTGATGTCGGGCTCCCTCCTGCATCCAACAAAGATGTGTAGGAACCACCATCGGGTGCCTGTATTTTTATAGTAATGAGAAGGGGTGCTGATCGTTGTGATGTTATCTGTGCCAGGTTTGTATCTATCCTGAACCGTATGTCGTCACCCGTTGGTATCCATTTAAGCGTTTCTACATCGACCTGAACAGTAGTGTCTTCAGCTTTAATATCGAGTTTTGGATCTACAACATTGAATGCAATACCATCTGCTTTTCCTGCACTGTTGAGCCGATACCAGTTACCGAGATAATCAGAAAATTCAAAAGGACTGACCATGAAATTCGTCATTCTGGTCTTCAGATCAAGAGTTTTTGTCGGGGAAGATGAGGTGATATCGGCAGCTGAAGCCCACCACCCAATCTGGGCATCTACCCCCATCGCTAAGGATATGTCAAGCCCTTCTTCACCTAAAAATATCATATTACCCTGTCTGATCGTATTGATCGCTGCGGTTACCGGACAAACACAACAAAGTAAGATAAAAATCAGGAGAATCAGGTTTTTTGTAAATTTATCAATCATATACATCCATCTTTCTTTTTGATATATAAAATTTAACAACAACAACTACGATCTGATGCAATACACGTCTGAAAAAGGTAAGAGTGAAACTAAATATAATGTTTTTTGATGCCCGATTGATTCACATAATACGTGCATTGCCTCTTACAGGTGCTGCTTGTGGGGGACTAGGATTGGTTTTCAAGAGTGATCCTGTTAAAATTTTCAAAAACACGTTTTCCCTCGAATGTGTGGCTGACTTCAGGGTGCCACTGGAGCCCATAGATATGCTTCCCTGGAAGCGCAATCGCCTCTGCACGACAGATGGTTGAATACGCGAGACGGGTAAATCCTTCCGGTATCCTTGACACTTCGTCGGCATGGGAAGCCCAGACATTGATCTTGTTTGGATACCCGGAAAGAATATCGTCGTGCTCGCAAATTTCTACCTCAATTGGGCCATATCCACCACGCGGTCCCTGGTGAACATCTCCACCGAATTTTGTTGCAATAATATGAAGCCCAAGGCAGATTCCCAGCACGGGCAGCCCAAGATCGAGATACTGGCTGGAGTTACCCGCTCGTTCTATTGTTGGTCCACCCCCAAGTATGATACCTCTGCATTCATTGGATATCTGTTGCGGGGGAATTGAATTAGGGATCATCGATACATCAATTTCCAGATCCCGCAGTGCCCGATGAATAAGGTGATTGAACTGACCGAAATTATTGACCACGTAGATGGGAAGCATTACTCTGATATTTGTATTGAAATCCTATAAGACTGTTCAACAATAGGTGTTCACCGCAGCGAGTATTGTTTTTCTGATTGTATTAGGTGAATGCCCAAGAATATGGGCTAGACACATCGCACCACCGGCACCCATCCCTTCCTTTACTTCACCGATACAGTACCGGGCTAGTCCTGAATGGCCGATATCTCCAAAACCCGGATCTACATAGATGATTTCAACACCGATCTGTCCGGCAACCTGCTGGACATTCGCTGAAAGATCGTCTCTCACATAGGATGTTGTGACTACATGAGGCAGGGATCTTCCCTCCGCTTTTATGACCGCACTTACTGCGAGCATCTGGGTACCCCCAGCGAGAATAAGTTCTCCGGAATACGTCTTTGCAATGCCGACAGCAAGCGGCATCATAGGATCCCCGGTATACCGCATAATATCAAGGGGTGATGTAATTGCATCTGCTTTGATTCGTCCAAGCGCCATCCGGCAGATTTCTTCTTTTATTGTTACCGGATTGTTCACAAAACTACTGCTCACCGATGCCTCATATCCCAGTGCCCGCATTACGCACAAGGCTGTAGTGGTTCCACCGGGAACGCATTCTCCCAGGACAAGAAGATCGCTGCATTTTGAGAGAAATTTGCCAATCACTTCTCCCTTCAGTACAAGGTCCTGCGCACGCGGAACTGCATCGCGGAAACGCGGGTCATCACCCACTATACCGTATACATCAAGACAGGGAACGGTTGGCGTGTGGCAGAGACCGGCATTGATGAACAAGGGTTGCATACCACACAGTTCCATCATTGCCCGCGTGATCGACGCCGGGGTCGGGCAGCCAGTCGGGGTGTCCGGTCTTACCGGTTGGCTCGTAATAGCACCCCACGTAATCAGTTCCGCATCGAGGACCGGGGTGAGGAGGGTTTTTTCCGGGGTTGCCCCAGCACCGGAAACTCCTGGGACCGTGGAAAGGAGCGTGTTGCCAAGGATACCACAAAAAATGGGGTTATTAAAGGTAATATCTGGTATTTCCGACAGGAATCCCATGGTGATCAACACATATATTTTCTCTTCATATAAGTTTGAAGATATCGGTTATCTGAAAATTCCACAACGATATAATAGCTCTGTCACCAGAACACCTATTCACATGTTTGAAATTGAACAGCGATTACTCGATAAAGGCATAACACTTGATGATATTGTCGCTGCAGCTATGGGATTGTATGTCTCCCATGGGATGCCGGATGACCGGGCAGCAGCGGAAATCAAGAAAAAAATAATTAAATATCTTGATGATCCCAACGTATCCTCTTTGCTCCTCGGGGCAATCCTTCTTGAAGACGAACTTTACATCAAGCGAAAAGATTCAGAAATTGCTGATGACCCGGTTTTTCTGTTAAGCGATGAGATTATCGGTATGGCGATCGCGGAGTGCATCGGAGGAACCTATGCCAGGTTTGAGTTTACCCGGTATGATCAGAAAAAGCCCGGAATATTATCAAAACTCGGGCCATTTCTCGATGATGCCATAGCAGGATTGATTGCTGGCTGCACCTCACGCTTATACAGCGAATGTGTATGAAAGCTCTCATCTCCTTGCTCCAGTTCACTACCATACTCCCGCTTGGTAAACCGCAGGATCTCGAGCACTTTGCCCGGCATTCTTACATCTACCCGTGTGCCGGTTATATCATTGGCGGGCTTACTGCACTGCCGGTTTTTTTCATTGCAGACCGGACACTTGCTGCCGCTGTTGCAATAGCTTGTATCCTCCTGATTTCAGGTGCCCACCATTTTGACGGATTGCTTGATCTCGGAGACGGCCTGATGGCTCACGGAGGCCGGGAGAAAAGAATCGGAGCCCTGACAGACCGCCAGGTTGGAGCAGGGGGTATTGCTGCAGGAATTACCGTAACAATTCTGTTGTTTGCAGGACTGCAGGCATCATCATCCATTATTATTGCAGTAATCATCGGCGAGGTCTGCGCAAAATTTTCTATGGCGCTTCTCACAGCTTATGGCACTCCGTTCAGGGAGGGCATGCATAGTTATCTCCATAAATTCTCAAAGCCTTATTTTCCCTTCATCTCAGCACTTTTCTGTATACCGCTTGTTTTTCTTCCGGTATCACCCCTCAAACTTGCCGGGGCTGCCATCGCGATGGTGGTATGCCCGGCAATTCTCTCTATCATCTCCAAAAGGTTGTTTGGGGGTATTAATGGCGATGTGGTTGGTGCCTCAAACGAAATTGCCCGTGCATGTGTCATCCTCACCATTGCCCTCATCTGAATTCTTTTCACAACATCATATTTTATAACCATATTCCCCTCAGTACTGTTTGATGCGTTCGAGTTTTGGCGTTCACATGAAGGGTGGGGTAATAACTGAAAGAGATGCAGATTTTTGTACAGTCCGGATAAGGGCACCTGCAGGTATTCTGTCAGTGGAGCAGGTGCGTGGTATCGCCTCGATCGCGAAAAAATACGGATCGGGGCTTGTTCACTGCACTACACGTCAGACTATTGAGATTCCCCATGTCAATCCGAAATTACTTAAAAAAATCGAGAAGTCTCTGGAGAAAAACGGTACACCCGTTGGTTCAGAAAGAGATGAGATTGTCAATATCATCGCATGTCCCGGAGTTGAACGCTGTAAATTTGCCAATATCGACACTATAAGTCTCGCAAAAAAGATCGATCATAAATTGTTTGGCAAGGAAATGCCAGTTAAAATGCGGATAGCCATATCAGGATGCCCGAACGCCTGTACAAGTCCAATGCTTAACGAGATTGGAATAATGGGGCGAATTCGCCCGTTGAGAACTGCAGGACTCTGTACCGGTTGCGGTACCTGTGTAGAATACTGTAAGGAAAACGCCATTATCATAAAAAACGGGATTTCAATTCTCAATCCTGCCAAATGTGTCCAGTGTGGTGTTTGCATCCAATCGTGTCCTTTCGATCTCCTAAAGGCAGAACACCGCCATTATCTTATTCTTGTAGGGGGAAGACGGGGACGACACCCCCGTATCGGGAGGGAACTGCTCATGCTGGAAAGTGAGGATCATGTTATCTCTGTAATTGAAAAAATCGTAAACTGGGTTTATCGCCGTGCATGGAGTGGGAGGTTGCTTTCAGAACAGCTTGATGATCTCCAGTTTGAAAAATTCCGTCTGGAAATTTTACACGAGATCTCAGAAAAAATTGGCAAAGTCTGATTTTTTTACAATTTTAAATTTTTTTTTTTGAGTCTTCAACCGTTTAACTGCACAAGCAGTAATTATTGGAAAAACCATCTGCTGTTAAAATCCGGCTCTTTTTTAAAATTTTTGCTCTGTAGAAATCCTTTTTAAAACAGGTTGTACTGACGACCGAAAGATCTAAGGTACAGTGTCTCCTAACTTTGATGTGTCGTCAAAAAGTAAGGAGACGATTAAGAGATCAACGAGCCGGAATA
>Ga0209777_10003386_pt1 | contig 19834 bp, 22 predicted proteins | sample FrelakmetHBP12HB_FD_187147 | JGI IMG/M metagenome (GOLD analysis project Ga0209777, IMG submission 187147) | Freshwater lake sediment microbial communities from the University of Notre Dame, USA, for methane emissions studies -HBP12 HB (SPAdes)... | ecosystem: Environmental > Aquatic >...
CAAAAGCGCATTCATCGAATCCAACTGGCTCACACCCTATAAAACCCGAACCTTAACGGTGACGGGAAGCGACGCCATAATGCGGCTCGATTACATAACTCAGGACTTGTGGATTGAGCAGCAGAAAGAAACTGTGCAGCCAAGGTACCCGTTCCAAGAACCCTTGAAAGCGGAACTCCAGCACTTCGTGGAATGCATCGTGGAAAAAAAGAAACCCATCGTGACGGGCGAAGACGGCGTGAGAGCTCTTGAAGTAGCTACCGCCGCTATGCAGTCATCAGCCAAAAACAGGGCAGTACAGCTAAAAAGATAAAAAGTTTATTTTAGGTTGAAAGGCTTGCCTTCCGAAACAATTTTCGCGGGGGCTTTTTCCTTCCATTTCTTCAGAAACGGCAGGTCCTCGGATTCTTTGCGCAGTTCATCAGGCAACATTTCTGGGATTTCGTCGCGGATTGGGTACCAGCGCAGGCATTTGGGGCAGACGATTAAGCCTTCTACTATTTCGTCTTTTTCTTCGAAGACGTGAAGTTCCAGAGGATGGTACTTGTCGATTGGGCAAGCGAGGATTTCCATTAGTTTGCGTTTCATGTGGATTCCACGAATTAAGATAATTGAGTGCTGAGTTATTAAAACTTGTTTGGTAACTCGTTGACTTGGATGTCAAGGACGGTTTGGTACCAGTTTGGACCCGTGGGACGCATCACACGCCCATTTGCAAAAACGTAACAGATGCCCATGCTGTCGAGTTTTTGTGCTACCTTCACCTTGGTTTTCTCCACTGGATCCTTTTTTCCTGGCGCATGCTGGAAGTCGTAGTAGTGGATCCAGCCGCCTGTTTTTTTGAGCGCCATGAGGGCGTATGGCAGGTATTCGAGGGCTTTTTCTGGCAGGGGCATAAGTACGCGGTCAGCGGTCCCTTGCAGCCGGGTTTGGATGATGTCTTTGGCGTCGCCGAGCATGGGAAAGACGCAGTCGTTAATCTGGTTGATTTTGACGTTCTCCTCCATGCACCCGAAAGCGGCTGGGTTAACGTCGATGGAGTAGACTTTGGTTTTGCTTTGGGTTTTGGCGATGATTATACTAAAGCAGCCGATGCCCGCAAACATGTTGACGACTGTCTCGCCGCTCTTAACGAGGCTTGCGATGCGTGTGTGTTCGTGGGAAAGTCTGGGTGAAAAATAGCATTTTTCAACGTCGACTTTGAAGGCGCAGCCTGATTCCTTGTGGGTGGTGCTTGTTTTGTTTTCGCCTGCCAGCAGCCTTAGCGCTCTGACTCTATAGTCTCCTGTGATGCGGGTGGCTGGGGTGAGGACGGTTTTAATATTTTTCTGGGAAGCCATGACTTGTTTCGCAATCGCCTCCTCGTTGGCGACGTTGCTACTGGGTATTTTGATGATGGCTATGTCGCCTACCACGTCGAAGGAATTGTAAACTCTACACAGCTCATCCGACGAAAGACAGCCTGAAAGCTTGTCTCGGAGCCGTTTCGTCAACTAACCATCCTCATTACCGCCAAGTATTGGAAATGTTTAAAAGTAAAATGCTTTTCTTTGTAGGACAGGCGTTCTCGATGGAAAAATCAGGAATTGTTTATGAATGCATGAGATGCGGCTCAAGAGTACCGTCTGAAGAGTTAGAGCTACGTGGTGGAGAAACCAAATGCATCATCTGCGGCTACAGGATTCTAAAAAAGGTTAAGCCACCAGTAGTAAAACGGGTTAAATCAAAATAGTATGGGAAACTCGTGTGTTTACACGAGAAAATTTTTGTTTTAATTTATTTTTTGTTTAGAAGAAATCTTGGTCTCCGAGTTTACGCAACGCCTTTCCTTTGAGCCTCACTGATTCGTCGGGGAAATCGTCCACGTCTTTGTCAACGGTCTTGCGTTTGATGGTTTCGCCGCAAATTCCCTCCGGCAACATGCGTCTTTTCATGCACATTGAATAGGTGCATTTTGTGACGTTGCATTGTTCTTCGGTCTCCCGGCACCAAATTGTATCCCGTCTGTAGAGCATTGAGTTTTTTGCGCATTTAAAAGATTTACATGCTGGAGAACAAGTTTTTGATTGACCCAACAGATACACCTCAATTGTCAATTCAAAATATTGTGTTTTGTTTGAGCTTATGTTTCTTTAAGTGATTTGGAAGCCATATAAACTTTATTCTAATAAAGGGTGAAATTTTAAGTTAACAAATCATGCTTGGCGCTTCTGCGTTTGTATACTTCGACGATGGCAAGTAGGATTATGGCTACTAAAATTATCAGTATCGTGATGAGTAAACTCGCAGGTATCAACATGGACCCGAGGGCGACGTACTTGTCGATTTTTAATTCGACGGTAGTGGGCTGGTCCACAGTCACTGTCACCGCTTGGTAACTGTCTGGTATGCCTGGAGCTTGAGCAATAATCTGCATGCTGCCACCGATGATGTTGTTGAATGCGGCTGTTCCGTCGCTTTGAGTCAATACGGAGGTTTGTTCTGGCCCGTTTAACGTTACATTAACCTTTGAGATTGGGGAACCGAAGAAATCAACGACCTTCACTGACAGCTGGATTCCGTACAGGGTGCAGCGGATTTGTTGTTCGCTACTGCTGAAAACCTGAACATTTGTTTCGTTGATTAGAGTCGTGTCCTGGTAAACTCTTGCACGATACATTCCGAAGGTTGCTTGGGTTGTGACTAAACCGTTTATGTCGGTTGAAGCAGAATAGAACAAACCGTTTGACAGTTCAACCAGCTCTATTCTTGCGTTGGGAATGGGCTCTTGGTTGTACCCGACCACGTTGAGTGTCAGTGTCTCGCTTGGGCAGATTATGAACACTTGGGCGGTTGCCTGAATTGGAAGATTGCTGACTGAGTTGTTACCTGCGTTGAAGATTTTGCCGTATATTGAAGCATCTATTTTGTAGTTTGCACCCACCAAAGTCGAGTTTAAGACTAAGCTTCCTGAAGCGTCTGTTTGTCCTGAAGCGCTGCCCGTTTGTGAGCCGTTGCTGCTTTGGTATTGGTACGCAACGTTAAGGTTAACGAAGGGCATTGCGATTCCGTCTGTGTTTTTAACTGTTATCTTAACATCTGTTAATTGGCAGTGGATGGTAAAGGTTGCGTCTCCGCTGACGGTTATGTTCGTCGATCCAACGTTAACGCCGTTCCATAGAGCTGTTATGACGTTGACGCCTCTTTCAAGTTTAAAGTTTGCACCCCCAGAATCACCGCTTACTGCATTGTACACTGTACCGGTTGAAGCATCTAAAGCCTGGAGCGCTATTCCAGAGACAACTTCACCCGCCAAGTTTGCTGTGTAGATGTTGATGTTGTATCCAGTAACGGTGAAGGTTTCTGAATCCGGAACCGTTTTCTGAGTAGTCGGGGCGGCTATTTTTATCAGGTAGTCACCGATATCGGCGTTCGAGGGAACTACCCAAGTTGTACTGATGATACCGTCTGAAGAAGCAGTTACAGGTTCTGTATCTAAAATTGAACCAGTTTTAACGCTGGAAATAGTTAATGTTCCTTCTTCGTTAGGCTGATAACCTACCGCGCGCACTACTACCGATTGACCCCTATGGTAGGTCGTTGAATCGATGAAGTTTACTGTGAACGAGGTTTGAGCTAGACTTTGAGATTGGTTAAAGTTTACAGTGTAGGTTCCAACGTAATTAGTAAGTGAACCGCTGGGTTGGAAACTACTGTCAGGAAAAGTAACCTGTGCGCTTGCAGTTCCCTTTTCATTAGAAAACCCTAACGCAATTGTTTTTGTGTATGTAGTGTTAAGCGGACTGGGAAGTACTACAGCAATATTTGCGGCGTAAGAAGTTCCCAGTTGACAGCCTGTAATACTGACATCCAATGCTACACTATTGCTTCCCTGCGTTGCACTAGGAACCGCAGTTATCGAGTACCCTGTTGTAATAGTGAATTGCTGCGTTGAGTTAACGTTGATGCCGACGTCTCTGAGTGTCAAGGGATATGTGCCGGCGTAGGATTCGGGAACAGTAAAGTTCGAATTAACATAGTATCCGTCGGCAGTGCCGCTGTCAACGATGTTTTTCCCAAGCACAACCTGGTAAGAACCGTTACTGCCGTAGATGGTGCCTTGAAGGTTTACACTTGTTCCCGCGGGTCCAGTTTCTCCGCTGGGGGTTACTCGGACAATGGTAACGCCTAGGTTTGTGTTCTGCGCGTAGACTTCAAGAGGCGTAATTACTGCGGCAAACGCCATTAGGAATAGGATGATAACTGTAATAATTTTCTTGTTCAAACAACTCTGCACTCCTAAACAGATAGCCATCATTGCTTAATGCTCATGATTTAACCTACAGATGATTTTAAACTTTACCTTTTAAACATCTGACACAACGCCTGAACGTATAAAACAGCTTAACCGAGGATTTATGGGGAAAACGATTTGTCGGCATAAGGATTTTTAAATGCCCGCTTTCTTAGGTGTTAGAGAATACGGTGTGTGCCTTGGAAAATCATGCAACCTCCCCGCTCGTCGGCGCTTTAAAGAAGCAAAAGTACCATTTAATCGGAAGCCACTCAGCAGTTAAACGTTGCAAGTGGCTCTACGAATCCATAGTTAACGGCAGAACATGCTATAAACAGAAGTTCTACGGCATCCAATCCCACAGGTGCATCCAGATGAGTCCTTCGCTCTACTCCTGCACGCAACAATGCCTGTTCTGCTGGAGGGCGCAGAGCGGGGATTTGGAGGTTACGTGGGATGAAATGAAGAATCCAAGCATTGATACGCCTGAAGAGATTGTTGAGGGATGTTTTAGGGCGCAGGAGAAGATTTTGACTGGTTATAAGGGCAACGAGAAGGCGGATTGGCGCAAGTTGCAGGAAGCCCAAAGACCCAAGCAGGTTGCCATAAGCTTGACGGGGGAACCCACACTCTACGAGCCTTTGGGCGAATTAATACGTACCTTCCGCCAGAAGGGCTTAACCACTTTCCTAGTTTCAAACGGCACCTTGCCCTCTAAACTTTCAAAATTAAGCCAGGAACCCACCCAGCTCTACATTTCGCTCTGCGCACCCAACGAACAGGTTTACAAGCGGGTTTGCCGACCTCTGTTCCCGGGCGCCTGGACAAAACTTAACGAAACATTGGGTCTGCTACAGAGTTTTAGGTGCCCAACGGTGCTGCGTATGACGCTGGTTAAGGAGTACAACATGAGCTTAGTCGGTGAATACGCCAAGCTCGTTGAGAAAGCTAACCCAACGTACATTGAAGCGAAAGCCTACATGCACATTGGCTTTTCTAACCTGCGTTTGGGTTTTGACCGCATGCCCATGCATGGAGAAATCAAGGATTTTGCAGCTCAATTGGCGGAGAAGACGGGTTACAAGGTCATCAACGAGGCACCGGAGAGCCGAGTCGTGTTGCTGAGCAGGCTGGAGAAGCCCATTCAGGTTGGATCCAATTAAGCAGGCTTGAAGTTCCCCCTTTATTTTTCAACATACTAATGGATATTAAAACCGCCAATACGACCTACCCCCCTTTTATGATTTGCCTACCCTCTATAGTTTCAGCAATGAACCTCTATTAGGCTCCAAATATGTTCGTGAGCGAATCGGATGCAACCCTTCTTCGGGTTGGATAAACATAAATACTAATTTTTTGCGCTTCTGAATTAACTGTTCAATCAAGCGGTTGCTGGCTATGGTAAGCGAAGGAAGGGGTAGATTGTTTCGAAGAAAAGACGGCAAATACTTAGTCTATCTGCCAAAAGACCTGGCGGAGGACAGCATGTTCCCGTTTAAGGGCGGAGACACAGTTTTTGTTAAGGTAAGTTTCGCTTTGGGCGACAGCAAGCTTCTGGTTGAGAAATGGGCAGGCACACAACTGCCATAAACAGAGGCATAGTTTTAAGAAATTGAAATAAACAACCGAACTACTCATTCCTAGCGGGTGCAGTTTTGTCCTCCTTAGAAACCGTCCTACAAGAAGTAAAGACCGAGCTTATGGCGAAAAACCAAGTACGCGAAGAAACCCATGAGAGCATGCGCAAAGCCACAAGTCTCTCCAAACAGGCGATTCTGCTCATCCACCAAAAACGGTTCGGCGACGCTGAAAAAATGGTTGCCGACTCCAAAGAAAAAATCGTGAACCTCCAAACCCAAGCAAAACAGTACCCCGAAATCATCTACGGCGGCATGTTGAGCGCGGCGTTCCAGGAGTTTTCTGAAGCCAACATTTTCCTGGTTTTAGTCAGGGAGGACCGTTTTGTGACTCCAACCGAAATTAACGTTCCCTCCGTCGATTATGTGTTGGGTTTAGCGGATGTCATAGGGGAATACAGACGTCTTGCCCTAGACAACCTGCGTGAGGGCGAAGTGGAAAAAGGCGAGAAATGCCTCCAAATCATGGACCAAATCTTCATTCAGTTGCTGACGCTTGACGAAGCATACATGCTCGTTCCAGGACTCAGGCACAAATCAGACATCGCACGAAGAATCATCGAATCCACACGCGGCGACATCACACTTGAAGTGCGCAGAAAATCGCTCGAAGACCAGCTCAAACGGTTCGACCCAGTGAAACGCGCCGCCAAACGTAAACCCAGAAAGGTCAAACCGTAGAATTGCCCAAGGTCACGAAGAATTTTTCAGTAAAAAAAGCCCACGACGCAAGGTCTGCCTATCAAAAAGCTGATTCTGGTAGACAAGTTGCCGCAGAAAATCAGAACCGTTGGCGGTGTAGACGTTCATTACGCCGGCAACATTGGCGAAGGCGTTGCAACGGTTCTGGATTATGAGTCGCTGGAGCTTTTGGAAACTCAAGTTACAATTTGCGAAGTAAAGATGACCTACATTCTCACGCTACTGTCGTTTAGGGAACTTCCGCCTGCGGTGGCAACTGTCAAAAAGTTGAAACCGTAGCCCGATGTTTTTCTCGGGGATACTAGGGATTGGCGCATCCTTTCAGCGGCGCCATCATATGTACTAACTTATACAAGAGGAATATCTTCTTCTTTTGTTGTAGTTAAATTAGATTTAGCAGCTCAGGCTCTAAGCGTTTTTGGGGGCTTCTGTTTTGAGGGAACATTCTGAAAGATCAGGAAAAGAATTTGGCGTAAAACCCAGATCCAGCAATGAGTCATCTTGGAGTCAGGTTTTGGGTGATAAGATTCTGCAGGAGTTGCCTGAAGATTTAGCAGCCAGCACAGCTTTTAAAGTAGATGAGAAGGAGCGTCTCTGGACTTTTTCATAGTTTCCAGTAATCCTCAACGGATACATTTACGCAACAGCCCACACTGGATCCTGAAAAGAGCCGGACATAGCATAAACAAGAATAACAGGTTTCGACGCGAAAAAAACCTGATCAACAGCAGCAGCCAAAACCGCTTAACCTTCAGCTTCAAGTACAAACCTCAAACTCATAAACAGTAACAACCAAATCTGACTCGTGCACGAATCCATTTTCAATCAACTGCTTTGCGGCTTTCTAATTACTCAAACGGAGACAAAATATCAGTAGAATGTATGCAAGAAAATGAACAATAATTGGGGTTTAGAATTTGGAGCCAGAAGAATTTATTGAAAAAATAAAGAAAACCTTCGTTAGAGTTGTAGCGATGCCTGAGTGGATGCAAACAATTCTGCTCGAAGACATCGAGGCTGCAATCGAAAATAGAATCCGCACAATGGAAATCATAAATCAATCCCACAACCAAGAAGTTAGCCAGGAGTGAAGTTATGCCAACTCCTATTGTAGTTGAAGGCGACCGAATTGCAAAGTTAATAGAAGCATTAGCAAAAGAAGAACCTTCAGAACTCGCAGTTGTAGAGAAGCCCCCTGTTGAGGAAGAACCAGAGTTTTCTGAAGCCGAGCTTGAAAGGGTTTTGTGTCGCACAACTGTCTTTGAGCGTCGAAGTCGCGGTGACACGGTGGAGGAAATTTGCACCTTTTTGCACTCTAAGGGGTATCCTGCAAGTCGCCGAACAGTTTTTTATGATTTGCAAAGTGAGGAAGTTTCTTCGCTTATTGATGAGCTTTTTCGTTTGCAATTCCGCGATATTGCGTTGCTTCGTAGTTTTCCAAGAGCGCATCTACCTGACTATTTACAAACTGATCTGCGGAGCGGAAAGGCAAATTTATTTCCTTAGCAGCTTCATTGAGCATCTCGTACTGCTCACGAGGAATCTCTAAACACTTGTTGCCGCTTCTGAGCCATTTTAGCCTGAAACGTATGGGTTCCCGCACAAACTCTTCTTTGGTGGTCCTTCACTTGAGAGGAGAAATACTGTCCGTTGAAAATGAAAAAGAGTTAATGGGGATGTTTCAAAAAACTCGACTTTACGACCACTTGTCGTTAGATTCTGGAGCAATGGATGGAGGGTGTATAAAGTGTAAGGTGATAGTTAACGATTTGACAATAATCAGAAAGACGTGCAAGTATAAGGTTGATATTCGGACGTATTCTGGCAGTCCATTTCCTAATGAAAAAGCAAACAAGCAGGTTCCTGTAAAGATTAAATTTTGATTTCTTTAACTTTCCCTTGAAATCTTCAAGCATGTTTTGCTTTCAGAGGACAGCTTGAATGCTTTACGCCATTGGAGACAACAACACAGAGAGTTAGCTCTCAAGACACCACAAAACAAGACAACAATAACTTGCTATGTGCCCTTAAGGAAATAAAACTTGCTATTTCGTGAATTCTGCCAGAGCCTACTCAGCCCATTTCTTTTCTCCAATAATATTTTTAAAACTAAATCTCATAAAGCGAGCTTTCATGGAAGCTCTAGGAAAACACCTAAAAGATTTTATACAAAGCTCATAGTGCAAGCACTTTTAGAAGTGACATGAAAACATTTTTCATGGCAAAAAAAGGGAGGAAATGATGTGTTGTGTTTGATTATGGTCGTTTTCTAAGCATAAGCACTACTAGTATGGTGCCGATTACAATTATTATCACTGCGATGATGGCTATTCCAAACATGAGATCTGATGTTGTCGCCAAGTTAGATGCGGGTGCTGCGGTGGGCACGGGTGTTGCCGCCGGTTCGCTGGCGTAGACGGCTGATGTGGCTGATGATGGATAGTAGGATTGTGTGCCTGCGAATGTGGCGGTTACTGCGTAGTTACCTGGAATATCTGGTGTCCAGTTTAAGCTGTAAAATCCATAGCCATCACTAGTCGTGGTTCCGATAACCCGGTAGTTGCCGTTAGAGTCTGTGACTGATAATGTGACTGGAACTCCAGTTATATTATGTGGCATCACTTGTTGCTCGTACACTGCTTCCATAAACCCAGTCATGCTTGCATCTGATACGCATGGCAAACCGTTGGGGAAATTCGCTGCTACCACGTCTTGCTGTGAACCTGCAGAAATGTCAGTTACTGTGCCTGTGATCGTTACTGGTAGGGCGGTTGTTACGCCAACTTGAGGTGCGGTAACAGTCGTTTTGCTTGGTCCCATTCCATAGCAGTATAACTGGTTGTCATAGCCATTCGTCATTACCATGTAACCATCTGCAACGGCGGCTTCACCACCGTTTGAAGTGGCGAACTCTAGGATCTCCCATAATAAGTTTCCGTTAGTCGTGTTCCATACAAACATCGAGCCTCCGTTATATAGTGGTGGACTGTATAAGTGGCCGCCCATAGTGACTAATGCTCCGTTGGTTAAGACCGGAATGTTCGCGATAGTCCATACACCGTAGGGAGTATTCGCCCCTGCGATTCCTTCACTCGAGACTGCGTTAGTGCTGTTTCTCCATAGGATTGCCCCGTTTGTAGTGTCAAGCGCCCATACGTTCCCTCCGAAGTCAGATACGTACATTCGGTTGTTAGCGCCAATCACTGAGCTGGTAATGTAGTATCCCCATGGATTATCAGGGACTGTTATTGATACGGGTCCCCAGATCTGCTTTCCCGTAGCTGTGCTGTAGCCATAAAATGTGTTCGTAGCATATATGAAAAGAGTGTAAACTCCATCTCCGATAGAACTTATCGATGTCCTAACCCATGGCGTCATCGTTTGCTTTAACGGGCCCCACAGCAGATGTCCGTCGATTGGGCTGTAAGCTTCTTGAATCATATAACCTGGCTCGTCAAACCTTCCCCCCGCCAAGCTATTATCTACGAGTATTATGTCGGCGACTTTAGTTATGGCTAGAGGAAAAGCAGTAGATCCAGAATCTTGGGCATATTGCGCATTGATGTTCACAGTGGTTCCATTGGCTAACTGCATCGTCGTGGCTATTGGCACCGAATATTGAATTCCATTTTTCCATGGAATCGACGCTCCTGCACTAGGTCTCCATGTCTGACTATTTATGTCCCCTGTTCCAGTTGGTCCTTTAAGGATGGCTTGGGTTGAGTTCCACATGTTCAAAGTTGCAGCTCCATTATTACCAGAGGGATAGTCAATATAGTAGCCAAGGATCTCCCCGTTTGGTCCATTTGCCCATGTCGGCGAGCTGGCATTAACTATGTTCAATATCCACCCTCCCGTCATTGCGTCATACATGCCATAAGTACTGCCTGTGTTGGGAGCTACTGTTGGTAGATTAGCCCATAAGTATGCGAGACCTCCAAATTGGTTGATTGACACATAAGAAAATATTTGACCCATTCTTAGCCATGTGGTAGCAGACTGATTTTGATACCATATCGTTTTTCCAGTTCGCAGATCTGTTGCGTCCCAGCCCATATAGTTGTTAGTGGCACCTGGTTCTAAAGTGCGGTACAGTATTCCGTTGATGATGACTCCCGCGAATTTTTGTTCATATTGGGCGGTTGCGTAGAAGTTGCTGCTCACTTGGTTGCCGCCAAACTCTCCCCCGATGAGTCCTCCAGGTGCATATGGCTTTGTCCACATTATGTGGGCTGTGGTTGGCACTGTAGTGTATGGAGCGTAGTTTGATGTAGAGTTGTAAACGCATCCACTATTTCCTCCGGCGCCCCCTCCGAGCCAGTTTCCGGCGATTGGATACCACGGCAAGTTGTTGTCAAATATTGGGCGTGTCCAGTAGTCTGTTGGAAGCGGATTTGTCGACAAAAGTGGCGATGGCTCTTGTTGTACGGTCAATACATATGGTACACTGGTGCTGGGTCCGAAATAATCGCCAACGTTGATAGCATTAGATGTGCCTGTTGGAGCCGGATTGGCACCTGTTAATGTGTCTCCTGGAAAGCTGAAGACAAAAGTGTAGTTGCCGAGGGTGCTGGGCGTGTAATAAGTGTGTGATCCTCCCGCAGCATCGGATGTGAACGGCCCAAGTTTTTCATTGGTTCCGTCAGGATGTGTAACGTTCACCATAAAATTGTGCCATCTGTCGCCATAAACACCATTGGCTGTTAGTGGTGCCTTATCGATCCAGAAGTTAACGGATGCTTGTTGACCGATACCAACGGGGTTAGGTTGAACACTGATGAAGGCGTATGTCGGATAAACAATCGGGGGTGTATGTGCTGTAGCGGGTTGTAATAGCATAATTGAAGTTGACATCGAAAATATCAAGAGTAAAGCAATCACTATAGCTGCAGTTTTATTTTTAGAGATTTTCATCTTGTTTTTTTCTTCCTTTCATTTTACCTTATTGAGAAAGAAGCATAAATAAAATTTGAATTAGGTTAAGTAGCTAAGAATTTCCTTAGGCTGAATTAGGCTTTCCCGAGGTATCAACGTTGTTTATACTTCCTACCCAATAATTAGTTATATCAACTGTTTTATTTATAACACTTTCCTCGCCTCATATTTCTCTATTATCTGTTACAAAAGTTAGAAAAACCACTTTTTGCAAAAATGCGGGTTGATGATTTTATTTTGAACTAAAAAAATAGAGGATTTGCGGGAGACATCGCCACTTCCTGAGGGATAGTGCCATATCCCCTCAGTTTTGGACGTATCCACATCATTTTTCCTTACATGAATCAAAACAAATGGTCCTGCCTGCACACTAATCGAGAATCAAGAACCGAATTTTTGTAAAAAACGGGCTTTCGTTGGCCAAAAGAAAAAGAGGGAAGAGGGTGCGGGAGATATCGCCAACTGGGGTATGTTACGTCAAACAGTTGTTCTGACATTTCTAGTTAGAAATAAAAATCAAAAAAAGGAGAAACAGTATAAAAGAGCTTCTGGAGTAGCGTTTCCTTTCAGGTGCGGGTTTGCCAGCCACCTTGGACTTGCTTTGGGGAAACCGACTGTGGGCGCGGCAAAGAGCAAACTGATCAGCACGGAGGTAGAGAAAGACAGCAGAACTCTGCTGCTTGACAGGGGCGAAGTCATAGGTGAAGCAGTAACCACAAAACCCGGCGCCAAACCTATCTACGTACGCATCGGCCACATGGTCTCGCTTGAAACAGCCGTAGAAACCGTTCGGCACTGTGCGAAAACCAGAATTCCCGAGCCGTTACGGCAAGTTCAAAATTTAGCAACAAAACAAAGAATCAGGCTTGCAAGCGAAAGCAAAGTAAATATCTAAACGCCCCGTAAACTATCGCTGAGCGTGAAATGTATAGCTGAAGAAATAACGTTTGCTGAGTTCCAAAAAATAGATTTGCGCATAGGAAAAATAGTCGAGGCAACCCAAGTGCCAGAATCGAAAAAACTGATTAAAATCCTGGTTGATTTTGGCTCCGAGAAACGGCAGGCAGTTGCGGGACTGCTTAGGTACTACAAACCTGAGGAGTTAGTGGGTAAAAAATGTGTTTTCCTCCTTAACCTGCAGAGGCGCATTCTCGCTGGCATCGAATCGCAATGCATGATTTTAGCCGCTGAAGACGAAGCGGGCATTGTGACCGTGCTACAGCCTGAAAAGGACATCGTTGAAGGCAGCAGAATCGGCTAATTGCCCCTAAGACTGCTAGGGAAAGATAAAATAGTAATTAGAGCAAGTTACTCTATGATTTATTGTGGAAGGTTAACTTATGGCTGTTAATGAAGAAGCACTCATGTGGGTCGAGAAGTACCGCCCCAAAACCCTCGACGAAGTCGTCGGGTTAAAAGACGTAGTTGAGAGCCTCAAGGCGTTCATGAAGAACCCGAGGATCATGCCGCACTTGATGCTGGCTGGGATACCGGGCACGGGAAAAACCACCATCGCCCTCTGCATCGCACATGAACTGTACGGGGCAAACTGGAGAAACTTCACCTTGGAACTCAACGCCTCTGATGAGAGAGGCATAGACACCGTGCGTGACCGAATCAAGGATTTCTCGCGTTACAGCCGTTCAGGCTTTGGTGAAATTCCATTTGCCCTGATTATTCTCGACGAATGCGATCAGATGACAGGACCCGCACAGACGGCGCTCAGGCGCATAATGGAAACCAGCTCCCGCACATCAAGGTTCATCCTGATATGCAACCAATCCAGCAAAATCATTGAGCCAATCCAGAGCCGCTGCGCCATCTTCCGCTTCTCACGATTGGATAAACAGGCAATGAAAGACCAGCTACAGTACATCGCCAAGAAAGAAAACATTACCCTCCAGCCCGAAGCCGCAGAGAGAATCGTGGATTATTCCGAAGGCGACTTAAGGCACGCCATAAACGCATTGCAGACCGCTTCAGCGTACAAACCGGACTGCGTGGATGAGAAGACTGTTTCATTAGTCATCGGCGAAGCCAGCCCCATGCAGGTCCAGAAAATGATTCGCAAAGCATTGTACGGCGACTTCATCGAAGCACGAAAAACAATGTATGAAATAATGGGTTCCTTCGGCTTCTCGGGCAACGAAATCATCCGCCAAGTGCAGCGGGAAATCTTCAAAATGTCAGATTTAACTCCCGAGCAGAAAGCGGAAATATCGAACATCATCGGCGAATACGACTACCGCCTGACGCAGGGCGCCAACAGCGACATCCAGCTAAGCGCACTTTTGGCTCAGTTTGCAAAGTTTGGTAAGCACGTAGAGGAAGCTTATGCTGCGAAATGATCTTTTGTGGGTTGAAAAGTACCGCCCAAAAAAGATAGAGGACATCGTCGGCAACGAAGAAGCTAAAGCATCCTTCGTCGAGTGGCTCAAGAGCAAACGCAAGAGCAAGAAAGCGGTGCTGCTCTATGGTCCGCCCGGCGTGGGAAAAACCGCGCTGGCTAACGCTACCGCCAGAGAATTCGGCTTCACCATCATCGAGATGAACGCCAGCGACACCCGCTCTGAAAAAGCGATTAACGCGGTCGCTAAACCAGCCACCTCCTACGTTGCTTTGGATAATTTTTCAGGTCAAAGTCAAATCAAGGGGAAGGGAAATATTCTGTTCCTCGACGAAGTTGACGGCATCGCAGGCAATGAAGACCGAGGCGGCGTAGGCGCGATCATCAAAATCGTCGAGGAAGCACGCACACCCGTCATTATGGCTGCCAACGACCCTGATGTGGAAAAACTGCGCCCACTAAAAAAGGTGTGCCTGCTCATACGCTTCCAGCAAATACGCATCCCGCTGATAATCGCGCTTCTGCAGAAAATCTGTTTGCTTGAGCATGTGAAAGCCGAGTTTGAGGCGCTCGAACGAATTGCCGAGAACAGCCGAGGCGACGTGCGCTCAGCTATAAACGACCTGCAGAGCCTCAGCGAAGGAACCCACACGTTAACCCTTCAGGACACGGTGATGCTGAGTTCAAGAAACAAGGACATCAGCATGAACGACACACTAAGGGGATATTTCACGGCAAAATCCATCGCCGAAGTATCCAGTTTGCTGAGCTACTCGAGCATTGACTACGACGATTTCCTGCTCTCCGTAAGCGACAACCTCCCAAAAAGGTACACTGACCCAGCGGAGCTTGCAGCCGCATACGACTTCGTTTCCCAAGCAGACGTTTTCCGAGGCAGAATCGGAACCGAAAACTGGCACTTGCTAAAGTACTTTTTCAACAGCCTATCACAAGCGGCTGCGGTAAACCCTGAATCCTCTAAGCCCTTCACGCTGATTACGCCTCCAATCCGCATCATAACTCTCTTCTGGACTAAGGGCAAAAGAACCATGCTTGACGGCATATGCGGCAAAATCGGCGCGCAATGCCACGTTTCTCATGGAAAAGCTAAACACGAATTTGTTCCCTTCGTCAAAGAGCTTCTGCAAAGACAAAAGGCCAGCCTACTTATTGAATGGTTCAAGTTTACGCCTGAAGAGGTCGATTTTTTAATCAAAATGAACAGGTTCTGAGCTACTGTGGTTGCGGTTTTGAACAAGAAATCGTTCAAACTTCCTCGGGTTGAAAAAGAAAAGTTCATGCTCCTGATAAACGCGGGGTTGAACTACAACCGCGAGCAATGCCTGTACTCCATTAAAAGCTGCAACAACATCGAGAACCTCATGGATATGATCAGTGGCATCCTAAACACCGACGTGGTTTTTCTCCAAACTTGCACAAGATGCGGCAAAGACTTTGCATGCGGCGACTGCAAATACGACGGATCATGCTCCACAAAGAACCTGCCGTTCAGCTGTGTTTGCCCCCAGTGCCTGAGGGATGGGAAGAATTTTGAGAAATACCTTGAAAAATTTTAGACAATTGTCCAACATTTTTTATGGCCACAATGTTCTTTAAATCAACATTGATTTTGAATAGTTGTTACATTTATTTTTGTATATGTACGTTTTTTTGCATTTTTACTATTGTAAAGTGTTAATTACTGAACAAACTTACTGGGAATACAATTCATTTTGCTGGAATCGGAGAAATGGACAAACGAGTGAAAGAACTCATAAAAACTGTTCATATCTAAATGGCAAATCAACAGTTGGGAACATACATACGACTAAAAGATACAAGCATGATCAGCGGCATTTACCCCATATGCATCCGCAACTGCCCAGTCGTATGCGAAATCAGCCTCTCAGCCTTTAGAGGACGAGAAGCACTCTACCCTTAACCTTCACAGTTCGGAATCAGCATGGCGGACACACTCAAAAACTTCGGCTTAGACTGGTCACACTTCAGCATCCAAGCAGGACTCTTCGATGCCCAAGGGCATAACTGAAACTTCAGAAGCAACCATATTCCCAAACGGAAACATAGAAACAGTCGTAGGACCAAAGACTCGGCATAGACGCTTATGCCCTATCCAAACTGGAAGTAAACATAATCGAGCACAAATGGGGTCAAGGACCCAAGCCATCGGCGGCGAAGTACGCCTAAAAGACTTGCAGGAAGCGATTTTACTAAAGAACCGCGGCTACCTCGTCATTCCAAACCCGGAAGACCCAGTAGTGCAACAAGCACATACTTAGGGACAGAGTGGGTGTTGGCTTGAAACAGTTGATGGCGGACAATCGTAAATGTAAGCTTGACTTGCTCACAAGAGGCGACTTAATGAGCCTGAGCACTATAGCCACACAAGTCACGGGCATTCCGTTAGCGCATGAAGTAGAGAACGACGCAGTCAAGAAAATTCTGGACTACTAACCATCTTTTTCCTTTTTTTACATTTTTTAAAAAAAACTATTACTGACTAATCCAGCCAATAACTTAGCGTTTGATTCAGTTTAGCGCCACCTCATCAATCAATTTTACGTTATATAAGGGGGAGGGAAGGACACCAAGAGCAACAAACGTTTCCTGTATACAAAAGCATCACCCAAACCAACAAAATCGGGGCAACGGCAACTTTTAACTATCCTTTCTGGATTAGTTTTATCGATGAAGGCTTGTTTATGTCGGAAGAACACACCTCCTTGACCGTTGCGTTATCGCAGCTAAAGTTAGCGTCGAAAAAGCTGGGTCTAGATTCGGGCATGCACAAGATGCTCAGCCAGCCCAAACGCTCCATCTCCGTGAGCATCGACATCCGAATGGACAACGGAGCAGTCAACGTCTTCAACGGCATCCGCGTCCAGCATTGGGATGCCCTCGGACCCTTCAAAGGCGGGATACGCTACTACCCAAACATCACGCTTGAAGAAATCACTGCGCTCGCGATGCTTATGACGTGGAAATGCGCCATCGCCAACATACCGTTCGGCGGATCAAAAGGTGGCATCTGCGTTGACAGCAAAAAACTAAGCCAGCACGAGCTCGAACGCTTAACCCGAAGGTACGTGAGCCTAATCGTCGAGTACCTCGGACCGCACCGCGACATTCCAGCGCCAGACATGTACACAGATGCGCAAACCATGGCGTGGATAATGGACACCTATAGCCAGCTTAAAGGCTACAGCATACCCGAAAGCGCCACGGGCAAACCAGTTGAGATCGGCGGTTCCTGGGGCAGAACCGAAGCCACGGGCAGGGGCGTTATCCACTGCGCAAAACAGGCGGCGAAGAACAACGGATTAAAACTCAAAGGCGCCTCGGTAGTGGTTCAAGGGTTTGGAAACGTTGGCTACCACGCTGCATTGGCAGCGCATGAAATCGGCTGCAAAATCGTGGCGGTCAGCGACTCCACAGGTGGAGTCTATTGCCCAGACGGGTTCACGCCGCAGAATGTTTTATCTCACAAGGAAAAAACCGGCACCGTCCAAGGCTACAAGGGCTGCAAGAACTTAACCAACGAGGAACTCCTTGAACTCAAGTGCGATGTGCTTATCCCCGCGGCGCTGCAGAACCAGATTACATACAAGAACGCTGACAAAATCAAAGCAAAAATGGTCGCTGAAGGCGCCAACGGACCAACCACACCCGACGCCGACAAGATTTTGTACGAGAAAGAAATCTGCCTCATCCCCGACATCCTTGCCAACAGCGGCGGCGTAACCGTGAGTTACTTTGAATGGGTGCAGAACCTAACGCGGGAACAGTGGCCGCTCGAAATGGTCAACCGAAAGCTTGAGGAGAAGATGACTAAAGCCTTCAACGACGTTGAGACGATTGTGGCGAAGGAAGAGAGCGACATGCGCACAGGAGCATTGATGCTGGGAGTCGGAAGAGTAGCAAACGCTGTAAAAGTACTAGGACTATGGCCATGAGCAAAATAAGTTATGATGGAGTCGACGATATTTTGAGCATTATTTTAAGCAGGAAGCAGATAGCGTATTCTGAAGAGCATGGCGCAGTCATAGTTAACTACGATGACAAGGGGAAGCCAGCGGAAATCGAGATATTGAATGCCAACAAATTCATGGACGACCTGTTATCGACGATTATTAGGGCTAAAGCTGGCGAAAAACAGCTGGAAGTAACCGCATAATAAACATCTACCAGGCTCCAAAGAGCAAAAGCACCTCAACATAGAATAAAAAAGGCTAAAAAACGCTTTTTTCGTGTAAAGATAGGTTTAAATTCCATTTCCAACAGTTCAACAATTCTAGTGCAAACCCTTAAAACCCTATTTGATATATGTGTTGAATCCCGTTAAGGGCAATCTGTGTTGAGAGGGATAATAGTTGGCGGCGAAAATATGCACTTTGGACTTTTGCTATGAGAACTCCATGGTTAAAATCGTGGCTAACCGCAACTGCCCAGAAATCAAGCTTGCTGGCTTAACTGTGGGTCCATTCGACGAAGGCAACGAGTACGAGGTTTATTTTTGGGTCGCTAAAGAACTCGCGTCTGCGGGCATGGTGCATTTCCGCGAAGGCGACGCACTCGACGCCACTAAACTGTTTCAGGTGCAGTGGAAGGAAGGCGTGCAGATTCCAGGGCAAATCTCCGAGCTGCCGGGCGACTTCTATCCTAAACTGCGCAGGTTCATCGCTGACCTTAAAGACCAAACATCTAAGCAGCCTGACTCGATTAAATTTCAAGAGTACGACCGTGCAAGGCAGCTGGCACGCGATATCGTGAATTCGAGGTTGAAAAAAATAGTCGCCATATCTGCTGCACCCGCTCAAAGCGACCAGGTTCTCAAAAAATTCACGAGTGAAGAACGCCTTGTCTACGAGCAGTTAGTCAAGATCATTTCTGAATGGAAAACACGGATTTTAGAGAACACAGGAGAGAAGTAGGATGGCTAAGCTTGAAACCATCGACCCACAGCAACGTTTCCAGGAATTCTTCAAGAAAGAAAAGTACCGCCAGCGAATCGCCCAGTTAGCCATCACGGGTAAGGGCTCGTTAACCATCGATTTTGAAGAGCTCTACGGGTTCGACCAAGCCTTAGCTGAACAGATACTAAACAGACCAGAAGATTACCTCCAGCACGCTGGCAAAGGAGCCTACGAACAACTCCGCATAGAAGACGCGGAATACGCTGAGAAAATAGAGAAAGTCATAGTCAGAATTGTGAAGCTTCTCGGCAAAGAGGTGCTTCGAAAACTCGGCTCGAGGCAGATGAGCAAGCTCGTCATGATTGAAGGCATCGTTGTAAGAGCCACGCCCGTGCGTCCGATGGTTCAGATGGGAGCTTTCAAATGCAAACGCTGCGGCACCGTAAACCAAGTCGAGCAAACGGGGCAGTTTTTGAAGGCGCCGTCCGTTTGTATGGCTCCAGATTGCGGCAGGGACGGACCGTTCGAGTTCAGTCAGGAAGAATCCACATTCATCGACTCACAAGACCTAAGACTCCAAGAAAAGCCCGAAGATTTACCTCCAGGACAGCTACCGCGGGTGTTAGCCGTGAAGCTTGTGGGGGACGAAATAGTCGACGTAGCAAGACCAGGAGACCACGTTGCCATAGTCGGCACCGTACGCGCGTTTGCGCCCTCGCTCATGGGCATGGGGAAACTCCGCACATTCATCCTTCAGCTGGACGCTAACTCCATAGAGGTCTTGGGCAAAGAACCAGAAACCTCACCGCCCACACCCGAAGAAGAAGCCAAAATGTTTGCGCTCTCCAAAGACCCAGATGTACACCGCAAAATATTGACGTCAATCGCACCTTCAATCTTCGGCTTGGAACACATTAAAGAAGCCATAATGTACCTGCTTTTTGGCGGTGTTTCCAAGAGCTTGCCGGACGTGAACGTGAGGGGCGAAATGAACGCGTTGCTCATC
>Ga0209777_10003387_pt1 | contig 19833 bp, 13 predicted proteins | sample FrelakmetHBP12HB_FD_187147 | JGI IMG/M metagenome (GOLD analysis project Ga0209777, IMG submission 187147) | Freshwater lake sediment microbial communities from the University of Notre Dame, USA, for methane emissions studies -HBP12 HB (SPAdes)... | ecosystem: Environmental > Aquatic >...
GGCGGGTCCAGCCCGCCCGCCGCCCCGGCGCGGTCCGCCGACCGGCGGACCTCAGAGCCTCGTCATGAGCGCGTTGACATGCCGGTCGACTCGCGTGTCAACCCCGGCCGAGCCCTGCCGTGACCCCGCTCCGGCGGGCGGAGGCGATCAACCGTCCCTCCATTCGAGCACCCGGGCGATCCGGCCAGCCCATTCGCCGCAGGCTCCCGTCCGTCCCGGAGGCGTCCCGGCCAGCATCTCGAGGCACTGCAGGACGGCCAGGCTGTCGAGCTGCCCGAGCGTCTCCGCGTCCCGCCCGACGCCAGCTGCGACGAGAAACGCCCCACCCGCCGCGGGCCAGCGGGCGGGGTGGTGGTAACGGATGATCCAGGTCCACCAGGCGGCATCGAAGAGCGGGTGCGCCAGACGGGCTCGCTCGAGATCGAGGAGCGCCACGACGGCGCCGTCGCGGATGAGGACGTTCACCGGCGCGAGGTCGCCGTGTGCAAAGGCGGGGCGAGCGCCAGCGAAGCCGTCGGGCAGGCGCTCGATCACGGCCCGGACGCCGAGAGTTGCGACGGCACCGAGGGAGGGACGGGCCTCGTCGAGCCACCGTCGCGCCGCCGCGCCGAGGCGATCCGGGTCGCCCCACGTCCGGGGAAGGTGAAGCCGCCTCGTGGGGACCCGAGCGAGCTCGCGCGTGACCAGGCCGGCCGCTCCGCCGACGACCGCAGCGCTCGCGTCGTCGCCGAGCAGCTCGAGCCCCGAGATACCCGCGACGAACCGGGAGACCACGTACGGCGTCCGCCCGTGGCTCTCCCCACCGAGCACCTCGGGCAAAGGCAGCCAGGGTGCGAGGCGTGCGAGGTCGGGCCCGAGCCTGAGGCGTCGATCCATTGCCCACCGGTCGGCCGCTCGAGCGCCGTCCGACCACTGTACGACGAACCGGCCTCGCACAGCGTCCGCCCCGACGAGGACACTCCTGGTCGCGGCCGCCCAGGGCGGCGTGAGTTCTTCCACGATTCTCGGCTCGTCGCCGAGAATCGCCGTGACGCCCGCGGCAACCTCGGCCGGAAGCATGTGAGCCGCCGCCTACGCGAGGCGGTCGACGAACATCCCCGCCTCGTCGAAGGCGATCGGTCGAAGCGGCCCCACGACCTCGCAGCTCCCGGTGGCCAGCAACTCGGGCAGCGCGGGCGCGCTCACAAAGAGCATCTCGAGGTGCTTCGTATCGCGGACCCGAACGATCCTGGAGTTCTGCGGCGTCACCTTGAGACAGCAGGCGAGGGCGATCGCGAGCGCCTCCCGGTCCGTGTCGACCGTCAGCGGGACGCGTGCACCTTCCGGGGTCTTCGCCGTGATGCAGTTCATGTAGGTCTTGCGCCGATCGACCTTCGCGACCGCCCGGCCCAGCACCACGTCCGCCATCCCGATCCCGACCGCGTTGCCTTCGGTCGAGGCGGTCAGGTCGCGCACGACGATGCGCTGGACGGCCGGCGGCAGCCCGGTCGGCCCCGCGTAATAGCGCCCCACCACGTTGGAGTCCATGCCGAGGCCGCTGATGTCCTTCCCGATCTCGTCGAGGACGAGAACGTCGATCTCCGCTAGCGGGATTCGCGCGAGCGCGTCGGTCGCCATGACGAGCAGCTCCGGCTCGCGAGTCGCGATCCGGTCTGCCGGGACCGCCTCCACGTGGAGAAGCCGGGCGTGGCCGTTCTCCACGAGCGCGAGGCCGAACGGGATCGGGGCGAGCGCGAGCGTGTGCGCGGCGACCGCCGGGATGAGCTCGTGGAAGACGGTGAAGCCCTGGCGGTGGAACGTGTCGGCGCCCTTTTGCTTCCCGAGGCCGATCGCGATCATCTTCATCAGCCCGCTTTCGACCGGGCCGGTGAAGTCCGTGTGGACCTTGACTCGGTTGATCGGGACGATGGCGTCGGCGCCCTCGAAGGCGTTCCGGTCCAGGAAGACCGGGATGCCGGGCCCGACCTCGCCCAGTTCGACCGTCTCCATGGACGAGCGGATCTCGCAGCCCATCGACTCGGGAGTGATGCTGTATTCGGCGAGCACCTCGAGTTGACCATCGGCCGTGGCACCGCCGTGGCTGCCCATGGCGGGGACGATGAAGACGCTTGCGCCCGCCTCGCGAATCCTGTCGACCACCGCCCGGACGACCTGGTCGATCCGGTCGATGCCGCGGCTTCCGACGGCGAGGCAGACCCGCGCCCCCGGCGGGATCGTCGCCATGACCTGGGCGAGCGCGCCGCGGACGGCATCGCCGACGTCGTGGATCTCGGTTGGATCGAACAACTGCCGGACGAGCGCCCACTCGGGCAGCGTCCCTCGCTCGAACTCGGGGAACGCGGGCCGACCCGGCACGGCCGGGGCCGGCTGCTCGACGGCGGGCGGCAGAACGGGCGGGTCGCTGAGCCGACCCTCGCTCTCCCGCGAGTCCCTGGTGCTGTCGGTGGTGGCGCGATCGCCCGTGCTCATATCGGTCCTCGTCTCGGTTACGTCGGGCTCGTTCATGCCGTTCGTCTCGCGGTCGCCCTGCCGCTCGCCTAGATTGTCATCGCGCTGAAACCGCCGTCCACCCGAACGATTGCCCCGGTGACGAACCCGGACGCTCGCCCGGATGCGAGCCAGACGGCTGCGCCGAGGAGCTCGCCGGCCTCGCCGAGCCTGCCGGCCGGCGTGTGCCTGAGGATCGCCCGGACGCGCTCTTCCGTGAGGAGCCTTCGATTCTGTTCCGCCGGGAAGAACCCCGGCGCGATGGCGTTGACTCGGATTCCATGGGGAGCGAGCTCGCGGGCAAGGTACTGGGTGAGGTTGTTCAACCCCGCCTTGCTGACCGAGTAGGTGAGCACCCCGGAGAGGGGCGGGCCCGACGACGCGGACGAGAGGTTGATGATCGAGCCCCCGCTGCCGTTCGCGATCATCGATCGGGCGAAGACCTGGCAGGCGAGGAAGACGGACGTGAGGTTCGCGTCGATGATCCGGTGCCATTCGTCGGGGCCGATCTCCAGGAACGGCGTCGAGCTGTTCGCGCCCGGTGCGTTGACGAGGATGTTGACGGGCCCGAGGCGCTGCTCCGCCGTCCCACGGGCGGTCTCGAGCGAACCGGCGTCGGTCGCGTCGACCTCGACGAACGCCGCCCGGATCCCCTCGGCCTCCAGTGCGGAGACGCGAGCCCCACCGCGCTCGGCCGAGCGGCCCATGACGGCGACGCTGGCGCCGGCTCGGCCGAGGCCGTGACAGATTGCCCCGCCGAGGACGCCGGTGCCGCCGATGACTGCGGCGACGCTGCCGGTCAGATCGAAGAGGTCCATGTTGCTCTCCTGATCGCGTGTCGGGTCGTGTCTCGGCGCGCCGCTCACGTCGAGTTTGCCGGGGTCGAGACCGCGGCGGCAGCGGCGGCGGCGTCGGATGTCGCGCGGATGACGGTCGCGAGCGCATCCTCCTGCGTCCGCATGACGGCGCGGAGTGCGTCGAACGCCTCGTGGTGGCGCAAGTAGAAGGCGCGGTCGGCCCCCGGCGAATAGACCGGCCCCTTCGGACCCGCAGCACCGGCGAGGCGCGCGCCCTCGAGGTCAGGCGGGAGTCGGTCGAGCGCGCGGAGGCCGAGCAGTGCGGCCCCGATGGCAGAGGCGTCCGCGACGTCGAGGGCCATCAGCGGAACGCCGACCACGTCCGCGAGTATCTGGGCCCAGACGGGCGTCCGGGTGATGCCGCCGGTCAGACGGGTGACGTCGCCGCTTGCGGCCGGAGGCGGGAGAACGGCCCAGACGTCGGCGAGGCAATGAGCGACCCCCTCCATCGCGGCGCGGGCGATGTGGCCTCGACCGTGCTCGAGGCGCAGGCCGTAGACCATCGCCGGGTCGTTCGGCGTCCACGAGGGGCTCCGCTCACCGGTGAAGTACGGGAGCACGAACACGCCGCCGGCGCCGGCCGGCACGGCGCCCGCCTCGGCCGCAAGCCGGCGGAAGCCGTCGGCGGGCGTGAGCTCCGGGTAGAGCGTCGTCCGCGCCCAGGCAAGGGCCAGCCCGCCGTTGTTGATGGCGCCGCCGATGAACCAGCGGCCTTCGTCGAGGAGGTAGCACCACGTCCGCTCGTAACGGTCGAGCCACGGACGGTCACGGAGCTGGCGGACTGCGCCGCTCGTGCCGACGCTGAGCACCGCCTGGCCCGGCGTCGAGATGCCCGTCCCCAGGTTAGCCATCCCGCCGTCGCTCCCGCCCGCAATGACCGGCAAACCCGCTGGGAGGCCCGTCGCGGCCGCCGCACCCGCCGTGAGCCCGCCGACGACGGCACTGGAGGAGACGAGCGCCGGCAGTGCCTCGGGCCCAATCCGCGCAACCCGGAGGGCTTCCGGATCCCAGGCCAGGCCCGTCATGTCGAGAAGGCCGGTCGTCGAGGCGAGGCCCAGGTCCGTCGCCCAGATCCCCGTGAGGTAGTGAAGCACCCAGTCCTTGAGGGAGACGAACCGGCGGGCGCGGCGCGCGACGTCCGGCGCCTCCTCCGTCCACCAACGGAGGCGAATCGGATGGTAGGTCGAGCGGACCGGGCAGCCCGTCCGGGCGTAGAGCGCCGGAACGTCGACCTCGTCCCGCGCGGCCGGCTCGAGGCCGGCGGCCCGGTTGTCGGCCCACGTCATCGCATTCGCGAGCGGGGCGCCGTAGGCGTCGACCGGGAAGCAGCTGTGCATGGCTCCGCTGAAGGAGATCCCCGTCGGGGCAACGGGGGAGGATTCGGCGACCGAGCGAAGCGAGCGGGTTACCGAGTCCTTGATGACGAGGACGTCCTGCTCGGCCCAGCCGGGCCGGGGTACAAGGAGATCGTATGCCTCGCTGGCAGTCGCGACAGTCCGCCCGGCCGCGTCCATGACGACCGCCTTGCAGCTCGTCGTTCCGAGGTCGAGGCCGATCATCGGGCGCCGCCGCTCACGGCCTAGTCGCCCACCGGGCCGCCGGGCTGCCGTCGAGCCGGTAGGCGCGCTTGGCGAGATCGTAGGCCAGCTGGTGGGCCATGATGCGGGCGTCGGACTCGTCGATGATCCCGCGGACGACGAGGCCGGCGAGCCAGTTCGCACTGGCGCGCCGCCAGACGTCGTGCCGGACCGGAATCGAGCAGAAGGCACGGGTGTCATCGTTGAACCCGACCGTGTTGTACAGCCCGGCCGTCTCGATCACCTGGTCGAAGTAGCGGGCCATCCCGTTCAGGCTGTCGTGGAACCACCACGGCGGGCCGACCCGAAGGGCAGGGTAGTGGCCCGCGAGCGGGGCAAGCTCCCTCGCGTACGCGGTCTCGTCGAGCGTGAACACGATCAGCGTCAGGCGCGGATCGTTCCCGAACCGCTCGAGAAGCGGCCGCAGGTTGCGAGTGAACTCCGTGGCGACGGGGATGTCCGCGCCCATGTCGGCTCCGAACCGCTCGAACAGGGTCCGGTCGTGGTTGCGGAACGAGCCGACGTGGAGTTGCATTACGAGCCCGTCCTCGACGCTCATCCGCGCGAATTCGATGATCATGTGGCCGATGAAGCGGCGGCCTTCATCGGGGGTCGCGTCCCCGTGAAGGGCCCGGTCGAGGATCGCGTCGGCCTCGGCCTCGCCGATCGGCGCGGTGTACGCCGACTCGACGCCGTGATCGGCCGCAATCGCTCCCATCGCCCGGAAGAACGAGCGCCGCTCCTCCAGCGCGGCGACCAGCGCGGCGGTCCGCGTGATCTCTCCGCCCACGGCCGCCGACAGCGCATCGAGGCGGTCCCGCCAGCCGGGGGCGAGTATGTTGACCACGCCGTCGGGTCGGAACGTGGGGCGCACGTCACCGGACCAGCCGGACGCACGGATCGCCCGGTGACCATCGAGTGGGTCGGCTGCGTCGTCCGTCGTGCAGAGCGTCTCGATCCCGGCCCGCTCGAAGATGGCACGCGGCCGGAACTCCGGGCCGGCGAGCTTCGCCGCCAGTTCGTCGTACACGGCTCCGGCGTTGGCGCTCGTGAGCGGCTCGTCGATCCCGAACACCTCGCGGAGCTCGTCGGCCAGCCAGGAGCCGGAAGGTGTCGCCTGGAAGAGGAAGAAGTTGTCGGCAAAGAGCTGCCAGGCGCGGCGGTGGTCGGTCGCGGGGCCGGCCGGAAGTCCGTTTCGGACCGGAACCCCGAGGCGCTCGAGCGAGATTCCCTGGGAGTGGAGCATCCGCAGGACGTAGTGGTCCGGGATGACGAACAGGTCCGTGGGCGTCCCGAAAGTCGCGTCCGGATCGGCCAGGAGCCACGGGTCAACGTGGCCGTGCGGGCTGACGATCGGGAGGCCGGCGATGCCGTCGTAGAGCTCGCGGGCGACCCGCGCCTGGGCGGGATCCGGCGCGAAATAGCGGCTGGCTGGCGGGGTCCGTTCGAGTTCCATGGGCACACTCCGCACGCTGCTCGATCGTAGTCTACCCGCCGCACCCGCCGCACCCGCCGCACCCGCCGCACCCGGAGCGGCGCGCGGACCCGCCGGATGCCCTCGGCACGACTGCTCTCCCGTCCGACTCAGCGGTCGGGTCGCGCCTCGGCCTGGGAGGGAGACACCCGGCCAGCCGGGCCGCTTCCGCTCGGATCCGACGCCGGTCGCGTGGCGGTCGGCCGCCGCCAGCCTTTCGCCGCGTGGGCCGCGGTTAGGCCGCGGTTAGGCCGCGGGGATCGGATGCGTCGACTGGATCAGATTCTGTGGGTCGTACTGCGCCTTGACTCGGCCCAGCCGTTCGCAAGCTGCGGGCGGGAAGAGATCGGCGGCCTCGGTGGATCGCTCCGCGAAGTTGAAGTAGTTCCGCCCGGCATCCCAGGGCGCGAGAGCGGACCGCACGATGGCCGCGTGGCGCTCGACGGCGGCCGCCATGTCCGGGTTCGGCACGAGGCTCACCGTCGCCCCGGCGAACCCTGCGTCGAGGGCGGCGAGGGCCCCGTGGTCGGGCGCGGCGTCGGCCAGCGCGCCCCCCAGGTGCCGCACTTCGACCGACAGCAGCGGTGATCCCGACCCGGGACCGGCCGCCTCGACCAGGGCGTCGACGGCCGCCGGCGGCAGGTTTGCGAGGAGCAGGCCGTCCACGAAGCCCGGCACAGGTTCGAGCGGGTCCATGTGGAGTGCCCCGAGACCGGTCGGCGGCAGCATGGCGAACGTGTCGATTTCCGGCCCGAGTCCCCGTAGCGGTTCCAGGAGCTCGATCCCCTGGCTCTCCGTCCCGAGGCATGCCGCCTCGACCAGGACGAACGAACGGCCGCGCAGCCCTTCGGGGATCTGCGGGATGGGCGGCAGGTTCAGGAGCCGGCCGACCGAAGTGACCGCATCCGGCAGGCCTGCGGTCCATGCCCCCCAGGCATGGAGGATCTCGCCGGCTCGCTCCAGCGGCCAGAACAAATCGCCCGCGTACAGTTCGCGCACGGGATACAGGGCGAACTCGAGCGCGGTGACGATGCCGAAGCTGCCTCCGCCGCCGCGGAGCGCCCAGAAGAGCTCGGGCTCGTGCTGGCGGTCGACGTGGAGCATTCTGCCGTCGGCGGTCACGATGTCCGCGGCGAGGACGCTGTTGCACGCAAAGCCGTAGGACCGACCCAGCCAGCCGAGACCTCCGCCGAGGGTGTAGCCGACTACCCCAACGTCCGGCGAGGAGCCCGCCAGTCCGGCCAGCCCATGCGCGGCAGCCGCCGCCTGGACCTCGGCCCATGTCACGCCGGCGCCGACGCGGGCACGGCGCCCGGCCGGATCGATCGCCACCTCGTGCATCCGGGACGTGCTCACGAGCACGCTATCTTTCAGGGCGCCCAACGCTCCCGCCCCGTGTCCCGTGCCCTGGGGCGCCACGTGCAGCCCATGGTCGCGGGCGAATGCCACAACCTCGACCACGTCGGCGGCCGTCTGTGGGAAGGCGACGAGCCGGGGATGCTGGTCGACGGCCAGGTTCCAGGCCCGGCGCGCCAGGTCCCACCCCTCGTCGGTCTGCGATACGACGCGGCCGGACAGATGGGAACGCAGGGCCTGGACGTCCATGTCGATCTCCTGTGTCTCGCGCTTGCGCGCGTGCTTTCGCTTGGGTTTCGGGCGTCGCTCGCGCCGGCCGGAACGACCGGGCTCATCCTGGGGGCCGTCGGGCCGCGGGTGGCCGCTCCCGACGGGTCAGGCCCGTTCGTGGGATTGTTGCCGACCCGGTCGGGGCGGGTCGATGGCCGTCTCACGCAATGGCCTGGGAACGTGCAACTGCCCGGAGCATCGACAGGTCATCGCAGCTTGAGCCCGGCGTCACGCAGGGGTCTGTCATTGGGCGTCCTGCGCGGCCGGACTCCTCATCAGCAGGTGACGTGGAGGACCGCGGCCGTCTCCTCTGCGTCTGCGGCGGAGAGCCGGGCGCATGCCTCCGCCGTGGGGAGCATGATCAGCTCGACCCCCCGGCGGCGGGCCTCCTCGATCACCTCCGGCGCGATCGGAAGGCGGCCCTCGACCCCCGTCCCGACGATCAGCTGACGGCAGCGCCACGGCAGCGGCTCCGCTGTCGTCAGCGGGGTGTGGCCGTACCGATCGCGCTGCGGTTTGGAAGCCTTCTTGCGACGAGGGAAGACGCGGCCACCCTCGACCAGGACATCGCGATCGAATTTCCGACCGTCGAGCTCCACGAGTCCGAAGGTGACAAGACGGGCTTTCATCAGGTCCCAGTATGGCGCGTCCTGATCCCTGTCCCGGACACGACCCGGCGGAGGCTTCCGGTCGGAGCCGGTCGGGAAGGCAAAGTGGAACATGTCCTATTCCATCGGCCGTGGGTCGTGGAGTGGACATGAACGATGCCGGCCGGGCCGTCGACGCGCCGGTCGGTACGGCAAACGGCCTGGTCAACGGCGTGATCACCATCACGACCGAGGACTTCAGCACCGGGGCGGTGACCGGGACTGCAAGCGGCGGAACCAGCTCGAAGACCAGGACGTGGACCGTCACCGGAACAGTCACCGGCTCCGCCCTCGTTCTCACGTTCCATCTCACGAACAGCACTACCAGCTCCGTGGAGACCATGGTCGTCTCGCCGGACGACAGCACGATGACCGTCGCTCAGACGGGAGGCGCCGGCGGCACTGCCTCGCGCACGCTCACGCGAACCGGGCCCGCGCCCTCGGCAAGTCCGTCGCCGTCCGAGAGCCCGTCGCCCGGCGCACTGCCTACCAGCGGCGGCCCGAACGCGAATCCGACCTGTACGTTCGGCGGAGCGGGCGGCGACATGCAGCCGATGGAGACGGGCAACATCGACCCGAGCGTCGTGAGCATCGTCTCGGAGTCCGTTGGCGGGCAGGCGCTGTTCCCGTCGGCCGTTGCGATCGACACCGGCGACCCCCGCGGTCTTGTCTTCGTCACGCACTCCCTCTCCCGCGCGGTAACGGTGCTCGCCGGGCGTCCGCTGAACCCAGCCGACATCCAGGTGCAGTCGACTATCGAGGTCGGCGGCTTCAACGCCGCGGTCGCAGTCGATCCCACGACGGGTCGCGTCTTCGTCGAGGACCAGTCGCACTGCCAGATCGTGGTCCTGGACGGCCGCGCTACGCCGCCCTCGGTCGTCCGCACCATCAGCCTGCCGGGACAGCCTTCCGACATCGCCGCGGACCCGACCACCGGGCGACTGTTCGTCGCCTTCGCCGACCTCGGCGAGGTCCTCGCCATCGGGCCCGACCCCTCGGCGGTTACGGCTACGATCGCGGTCCCCGGTGGACCTCGGCGCCTCGTGGTGGACGGCGCCAGCGGGCTGCTCTTCGTCGCCCGGTCGGTCCAGCTCCCCGGAGGAGCGACGTCCGGCGGCTCGATCGGCGTGATCGACAGCCGGACGGACCCTCCCCGGCTGGTCGCGCAAACCGCCGCGGCGGATCCGACCGCGCTGGCCGTGGACGGGACGCGCCACATGCTCTTCGCCGTCGAGGCCGGGACCGGTCGGCTCTCATCGTTCGGGGTCGCGGCCGACGGCGCCCTCACGCGTCTTTCCAGCGTTCTCATCGACCCCGATCCGGCAGCCCGCACCGTGGCGGCGATCGCCGTCCTGCCGGCGAGCCACGACGTGCTGGTGCCGCTAGCAACCGCGAACCACGCGAACCTGTTCACCGTCGGGGTCGATGGCTCGCTGCACTCCGACCGGGCGGTGGCGGGCATCACGAACGGCGTAGCCCTGGCGGTGGACCCGGCCACCGGTCGGACATTCATCGCGGAGCCGCGCCAGAGCTCGGTCGTCGTCGCCGCGCTCGACGTGGCCGCCGCGCCGGCGCCCTCCATAACGGCGGCCCTGCCGGGCCCGCTCGAGATCTCCCTGGCCCCGCAGGACGTCGCCCGGAGCATCGGGATCACCGCGTTCCTGATGCTGTTGCTCGGCGTGCCGACCCCTCTCTTCAACGCCACGCTGTCGGCCAAGCGCCGCCTGATCGAACGCTGGATGCGGAGGAAGTTGCCACGCCGCGTGGCTGTCAGCAGGCACGGCGCCAGCGCCGGGCGCCGCATCGGAGCCCTCTCCGGGACGTGGCCCGGGATGATCCTTTACCTGCTCCTCGTCGGCGTTCTCTATGCCTTCCTCAACGCCCAATTCCCCAGCCAGAACGTACCCCTGACGCTTGGCACCACGCTGGTCGGGATTGCGGCGGGTACCGCCCTCTCCCAGGTGCCGGCCGAGCTGTACGTACGCCGCCGCCACCGTGCCCGGGGACAGATCCGGGTTGCCCTGTGGACTCTCATCCTCGCCGCCGGCTGCGTCCTGGTCACCCGTGTCACGGGTGTCCAGCCCGGCTACGTCTACGGGATAATCGGCGGCTTCACGTTCAAAGTGGCGCTCAGCGCAGAGGACCGCGGCCGAATGGCGTTCCTCGGGATGGCCGTGCTGCTGGCCGTCGGGTTCGCGGCCTGGTTCATTCGCATCCCCTTCCAACCGACTGTCGGCATCGTCGGCGGGGACGTCGGCTCGGTCGGCAACGCCGTCCTGGCCAACCTGTTCGTCAGCGCGGTCCAGGGCGCTGCCATCGGGCTGATCCCGCTCCGGTTCCTGGCCGGGGAGACGCTCTTCGCCTGGAGCCGTCGGCGATGGGCCATTCTCTGGGCGCTGGCGCTCCTGCTGTTCGCCCACGTGATCCTCTACCCGGTGAGCAGCTTCGAGCCGCATCCGAGCCCCACAGGTCTGTGGACCATTGCCCTGACGGTCGTCTTCTACGGCGGAATCTCGATCGCCTTCTGGGCCTACTTCCGGCACCGGGACCGGCGGCACCAGCCGCGGCGGACGAGCGGAGCGGCCGAGCCCGCACCGTCAAGGTAGGTGACCCCGGCCAGCCCCGATCGGAAACCAGGACACCACGACCGCGGAGCGTCCGGAGGCGGAGCCTGGCGAGTTCGGGTGCGACCAAGCGAGTTCCGCTCGCCTCGAACGACGTAGCCGGCGCTCAGGACGAAGTCGGCACTCCCAGCCACATATCCAGGCCGTCCTGGCTCAGGACCACGACCCCGGTCGGGCCCAAGGCCGACGTCCACCCGGCTGACGACGCCGACGCTACCGGGCCATCGCCGGCTTGCCCAAGAGTGGTAACGGTCAGATCATCGCCGACGGTGGCGATCGTCGGTGGACCGTTGTCGGGGGGTGCGACAACAAGGAGGCCACGCTGCCCGTCGGTGATAACGTCGGTGCCGAGCAGGCTCGACGGCGACTTGACGAGATTCCACGTCCGGCCGTCGGCTGTAACCCAGACGAGCTGCTCGTACGTTTGCGCCGCGTCATCCCACCTCGAGGCGATGGCCATCAGGGCATGGTCGCTGATCCGGTTCACGGTAATCCAGGCGTCGCCCGCAGGCGCAGCCCCGGTCAACTTGCTTCGAGTCCAGATCGTGCCGTCGGCCGACCACCACAGCGACGGGGTGAACACGCTGGCCCCGCCGCCGCAGCCCTCGTTGCCGACCACGGTACCCGAGACGACGAACCCCGCGGCGAAGTCGGTGGCTCCGTCAACCACGAAGTCGCCGAACGTAGCCTTCGTCAGCGGAACCTGGCGCCAGGATCTGCCGTCAGCCGACAGCCACACCGCCTGGGTCACTCCGTCCTTCAGCGTGCCGGAGGCGATGTAGCCGGTTGAGCCGGCGTCGATGGTGTACACGCTGGCCGAGGCGAAGTCCGCCGGCGGCTGGACGCGAGACCATGTCGACCCGTCGGGCGACGTCCAGAGGGCCTCCACGGTGGGGGGCCCGCCACAGATCAGCGGGGGGAACGCCTCGCCGACCGCCAGCAGTCCCGAAGGACCCTCGAGGACCTGCGTGACCGCGACCCCATCAGAGGCATCCGGGAGCCCCTCGACGTCCATCGGCCGACCGGCCGTCCAGTGCAGGCCATCGGCGGAGTAAGTGGAGACCACCGCGACCGTCACCTGGAGGGTGTCGCTCAGATCGAATGCGGTTCGGAAGCCGACATACCCTCCACTCCACCCGAAGACGCCGACCTTCATGTCGCCGCTCGCGGTGCTCGGTACCGGCGTCTGCGGGAAGACCGATCCCGCGGAGATCCACCGGATACCACTCCAGGCGCCCGCCGGAGCGGTCCCGACGCTGGGCAGCGGCGCGGCGGTGGGACCTGGACTCGGGCTCGCCGAGGCCTGCGTGGATGCGCTCGGGAAAGGAGAGGATATCGCCGGGGCAGTCGGCGATGGGGAGGCGGCCGCCACGCTGCAGCCGGATACGAGGCCCCCCGCCGCGAGCACGGCCAGCAAGCTCGCGAGCCGCCCTGGTCGCGCACCCCGGTGGTGAGACACGATGGACTTCATGGCTCTCCTACCCCGCTTCAATGGTTGCGAACCCCGGCCTCGTCCACTTCGCCGAAGTGCCCTTGTGCGGATGAACAGGCACGCCGCTCGGTGATCTAGTCGCGCCCTTGAGGCGCCGTACCCGCTCTCGGACGGCCGCCTGCCGGTCGCCGGAGGCGTAATAGGCTCAGCTTCCCGGTTCGACCAGGGTGGCATTGTTCAGCCACCAGTTGTGCAGGGCCGCCTGGTCGCCACTCTTGAGCCCGGCGATGAACAGCACGTCGATGGCCGGGTCGGCCTGCTCGATATAGGCCGTCCCGGTGCTGTCCTTGTAGCAGAGCAAGCCCTTGTCGGGGTCGCTGGCTCCGCCCGTCCATTTCCAGGTGCCATCGACGTTCCCGTTGGAGCAGGTGAGGGTGCCGGTGGCCGGCTGGGCATCGTAGTACGCGACATCGCCCTGGTAGGCCGCCTTGAGATCGGCGGCGCTGCCGTACAGCGAGTACCCCACGACGTCGACTCCGGGCGCCGAATAGCTGCAAAAGGCACTCACCAGGGCCGAGGAGGGCTCACTTGGGAGGGAGCAGGTGCTCCAGATGTAGCTGGGCACGTAGGGCTTGAGCGCGGCGATGGCCGCCGACCCTGGAGTCGGGTTGCTCGACCCACCGGTGACGGCCAGCGGCCGGCCGTTGATCTCGCCGCTCAAGGTCTGCCCGCCGCGGGACACGGTCACCGAGAAGGTGTCGCTCGACTTGTGCGATCGCAGCACCGAGCAGTAGGTGGCCTTAGTGCCGTCGGTGCCGACCGCCGTCCCGTTGAAGTTGGTCAGCAGATCGCCGGCCTCGATGCCGGCCTTGTCGGCCGGCGAACCCGGAGCCACCGAGATGATGGCGATGCCGCTGCCATCCGAGTTGGCCTCGCCGTTGAGGCCGACGTAGTCCAGGTTGCCGCTGGCCCTGATCTGGTCGATGATGCTCTTGGCCTCGCTCGAGCCGATAGCGAACGATTGGCCTTCGATGGCGCTGCCCGGGACCCCCCCGGCATACTCGACGCCGACCACGTGGCCGGCAGCGTTGACCACCGGGCTGCCGGAGCTGCCCGGATAGGTTTGGTCGGTGATCTGGATCTCGTCCTTCACCGAGGCCCAGCTGGTGTCGGCTGGAGCCGGCGCCTTGGCCACGATGCCGTTGGTCAGGGTGTAGTCGGCGCCGAGGGGATGGCCGGCTACGTAGACGGTCTCGCCCACCGCCGGGTCGGTGGTCGACATGGTCAGGGCCGTATAGGCGCCCGACACCTTGAGCACGGCCAGGTCGGAGCATTCGGACACGCCAACGAGCTGGGCGTCGAGCAGGGTCGTGCTGGCACCGATCGACACCTTCCAGAAGGCCCCCCCGGTCACCACGTGGTTGTTGGTCACGATCAGGCCCGACGAGTCGATCACGAAGCCGGAGCCGGAGTAGATCTGCTCAGCGGTTCCGTCGGCGGTGACGAACGTGCCCTGGGTCTGGACGTACGCCACCGAGGCCTCAATCGCCGCGAGGGAGACCGACTGCCCGCCGATGGGCGCCCCGCTGGCTGGCGCCACGCTGGCTGGCGCCCCGCTGGCTGGCGCCCCGCCGGCCTGCGGGAAAGTCGCGGCACTCGAGCTACAGGCAGCCAGGAGAATGGCGACGACGCCAAGGGCGGCCAGCCTGGGGCCGATGCGATGAGCGTTGTGGTCCACGGGTCTCTCCTCACTTCGAACACACTCGAGCCCCGCCCGACGACTGCTCTCCTAGCGACGGGGCGAACCGGGCCGGGCACTCCCGCGCCCCCTGGGACGCAATCCGCGGGTCGGTCTCGCGGGTGGCCCGACGAGGTCCCGGCGGCCGTGGGAGTGAGACCTGCATCGGAGCTCCCGTCTCGAAGCTCCCCGTGTACAGCCCGAATTCTCTCACCGCCGTCTACGGCCTGAAATGTCCAGGGCGGGCGTTCGATCACCGAGCAGTAACCGGCGGCGCCCTGTCCGACCCGCCGACGACGCCATCGGGCCAGGCGGAGGGTGCTTCGGCCTCACCCGGCGGGTGACAAGTCATCGTGCCTCCGAACCTGCCGGCCATTACATGTCCCATGACGCCGGAACGAAGTAGCCGGTCACGTCGAAGACGAGATCGGTCGTGGCCCCGCCACTCGACATGTAGGTGGCCGAAAGGGTGCCCCCGGAACCGAGCGCGACGGTCACGCCGTTGGCTATGACCTCGCCGACCCCGAAGTTGATCGTCGAGCTACCCGGGCTCGCGATCGGGTCGGGTCCAAGGAAGGCCGCCCAGCCGGCCGTGGAGTCGGTCACGGTAAGGTTGCCGGTAACGCCGGTGGCGCCCGCCGGAATACCGGCCCGGCCGGTCACCCCGAACGTCCGTGGGCTGTTGGCGCTGAAGGCGCCGGACAGGCCGTTGCCGGAGCGGGTGTCGAGCAGACGCGCCGGGCTCATGGCGTGGTATGTGGAGCCACTCGTATCGGGCGTGAAGTAACCGGTCACGTCGAACACGAGATCGGTCGTGTTACCTGAACTGGACATGTAGGTGGCGCTAAGGGTGCCGCCACCCCCGAGGGCAACGGTCACGCCGTTGGCTATGACCTCGCCTGCCCCGAAGTTGATCGTCGAGCTACCCGGGCTCCCGGTCGGGTTCGGCCCGAGATAGGCCGCCCAGCCGGCGGTCGAGTCGGTCACGGTCAGGTTGCCGGTGACCGCCGTCGCGCCGGAGGGCACCCCGCCCCGGCCGGTAACCGCGAAGGTCCGGGGAGTGTTGGCGCTGAAGGGGCCGCTGAGGCCGTTGCCGGAGCGGGTGTCGAGCAGCCGCGCCGGGCTGATGGCGTGGTAGGTGGAGCCACTCGTATCGGGCGTGAAGTAGCCGGTCACGTCGAACACGAGATCGGTCGTGTTACCCGAGCTCGACATGTAGGTGGCGCTAAGTGTGCCGGTCGAACTCAGGGCGACGGTCACGCCGTTGGCGATGACCTCGCCTGCTCCGAAGTTGATCGTCGAGCTAGAAGGACTCCCGGTCGGGTTCGGCCCGAGGAAGACCGCCCAGCCGGCCGTCGAGTCGGTCACCGTCAGGTTGCCGGTGACCGCGGTGGCGCCGGAGGGCACCCCGCCCCGACCGGTTACCTGGAACGTCCGGGGAGCGTTGGCGCTGAAGGGACCAGACAGGCCGTTGCCGGAGCGGGTGTCGAGCAGCCGCGCCGGGTTGATGGCGTGGTATGTGGAGCCGGTGATGGGGACAGGGCCAGGGGCAGGGGCAGGGAGGCCGAAGGCATACAGCTTGCCGTCCTCCGACCCGACGTAGACGACGCCGTTGGAGACCGAAGGCGAGGCAAACCAGATCTCGTTGCCGGTGTGGCCAATCCAGAGCGGGCTGCAGGACCCGCCGCCGCTGCTGCAGCCGACCGCATAGGCATACAGGTTATCGTCGTCTGAGCCGACGTAGACGACGCCGTTCGCGACCGCGGGCGAGGATAGGATGCGCCCGCCGGTTGCCCCCGTCCAGAGCGGACTGCAGGACCCGCCGCCGCTGCCGCAGCCGACCGCGTAGGCATACAGCTTGCCGTCGTCGGACCCGACGTAGACGACGCCGTTCGCAACCGCAGGGGAGGAAAAGGTGGTGCCGTCGATGGCGCTTTGCCAGAGTGGGCTGCACGTCTCTGGGCTGCCGCTGCACCGGGTAACCCCGGCTGCGTCGAACGCATAGAGCTTGCGGATGTCGGCAGAGCCGACGTAGACGACTCCGTTGGCCACCACGGGCGAGGAGTCGACGTAGTTGCTGGTGGCCCCCGTCCAGAGCGGCGCGCAGAAGCCGAAGGGGTGGAAGCAGTTGACGGAGTAAGCATACAGCTTGCCGTCGTGGGACCCGACGTAGACGACGCCGTTCGCGACCGCGGGCGAGGATTGGATATAGTCGCCGGTGATCCCCCGCCAGAGCGGGCTGCAGGACCCGCCGCCGCTGGCGCAGCCGACGGCGAAGGCATACAGGTCGTGATCGTCCGAGCCGACGTAGACGACGCCGTTGGCCACCACGGGCGAGGAGTCGACACCGCCGCCGGTGGTCCCCGTCCAGAGCGGCGTACATGACCCGCCGCCGCTGGCGCAGCCGACCGCGTACGCATACAGCTTCTTGTCGTCGGACCCGACGTAGACCACGCCGTTTGCGACAGCAGGCGAGGAGTAGTCGATGGAGCCGGTGGCGCCGGTCCAGATCGGGCTGCAGGACCCGCCGCCGCTGTTGCAACCGACGGCGTAGGCATACAGCTTGCCGTCGTTGGAGCCGACGTAGACGACGCCGTTGGCGACCGCGGGCGAGTCGCCAATGGCGCTGCCGGTTGCCCCCGTCCAGGCGACGCCCAGGCTGGCCACGTTGGAGGGCGAGATGGTGCTCTCGGTGCTGTTGTAGCCGGCGTGGGTCGGGTCGTTGTGGAACTGCGCCCAGTCGCCGGAGGCCGCCGCGGCAGGCGGCGCGAGCGGCCCGGCCCAGACCGTGAAGAGCCCGCACAGCAACAGGGCCGCCGGGGCCAGACCCACGAGCCGGACGGACGGCCGGGGTCTGGTCCCTAAGGCCGCATCGGAGTGAACAACGGCCGACAGCAGTGACTTCATCGAACCCTCTCCTCCAGGTACCGGACAAGATCCGAGACTCTCCCTCGCGGATCTGCAACGGATCGCATCGACCGACCCTGCGGCGACGCACGATCTACGCTGGTACACCCCATCAGCGAGTCGGATCGGACGGAATGGTCCGGGTCCGCCCCTGCTCGTCGGGATGGCCGGATACCCGATGGCGGACGAGCACGTCCATCCTACTCACACAGGCTGACCATGTGTAGCCCAAATCGGCTGCGTCGGCGTGACAAGCGCTTCAGCACCGATCCAATGGCCCGTCCGAGAAGCACCCGGCGCCCGCAGTCGGGGCCATTCGAGCCTGTATCATCTGCCGCGGCGGAGTTGAACCGATTGCCCCGGCTCCCGCGGAGCGGCGGCAAATGCCTGCTGCGTGCAGAACCAAATCCAGCCATGGAAAGGGAGCGGACGGATGACGTTGGCGTCGGGCGACAAGAAGGCCGATCTCGCCGGGCCGGGCATCGGCAACTACGAGGAACTCGAGAAGATCCTGCCGAACGACTACGAATCTTCGCTCAACCGCAGGGAGACGCAGGAGGCCATCTACGTAGTCAAGGACTACATCGAGCGCAATCTCGGCAAGGAGCTGAACCTGTATATGGTGCAGGTTCCGCTCATCGTCGATGTCGAGTCGGGCATCAACGACATGCTCGACCGTGACGGTAAGCGCGGGCCGATCCAGTTCCACATCTCCAACGACTACGACCAGCACCCGATCGACGCCCAGGTCGTCCAGGCTGCCACGAAATGGAAGCGTCCCGCGCTCAAGGAGATCGGCTACGGCGTCGGCGAGGGCCTCCTGACGGACATGCGGGCCGTCCGCAAGGACTACTTCCTCGACCACGATCACAGCTGCTACGTGGACCAGTGGGACTGGGAGAGGGTCATCACGGCCGAGGACCGTAATCTCGACTTCCTCAAGATGATCGTGCGGAAGATCTGGAAGGTGCTGAAGGGTGCCGAGCAGGAGGCGCTGGACAGGTTCCCCAAGCTCCGCGCCGACAAGTACCCGGAGCTCCCGGAAGAGATCACCTTCATACACGCCGAGGATCTGCTCGCACGCTACCCGAACCTGCCGCGCAAGCAGCGCGAGACGGCCATCCTCCAGGAGATCCCGGCCGTCTTCATCATCGGGATCGGCTGGACGCTCGCCGACGGCTATCCGCACGAGATGCGGGCCGCCGACTACGACGACTGGGTCACCCCGACCGTCTCAGCGGACGGGCGGCCGATGCACGGCCTCAACGGCGACATCCTCGTCTGGAACCACGTCACGCGGCGTCGTCACGAGCTCACTTCGATGGGCATCCGGGTCAACGCCGAGACTCTGAAGCAGCAGCTCGAGATCACCGGCCAGCTCGACTGGCTGAACCTGCCCTATCACCGGGGCATCGTCAGCGGCGAGACGCCGCTGAGCATCGGCGGCGGGATCGGCCAGGGCCGCACCCAGATGCTCCTCCTCCACAAGGCTCACCTCGGCGAGGTCACCGTCTCGGTCTGGCCGAAGATCCTCAAGGAGATTTGCGCGAAGAAGAACATCTTCGTGCTCGAATAGGCGAACGGCTCGCCGGTGCGCCCGGCGAGAGGATCGGACGCGAGGCGAGGGTCTCGGCGGCGTCTTGGGCGACGCTCCAAGGAGCGACCCGTTGGATCAGTCCTCGCCGCGCCCGCTCCGGCCCTCGTCGCTGCACGTGTCGGCGTGCCCAGCCAGGAGATCCGACCTGGCCACCACCTGTATCTCGAGCGCTCGCGCCTCCGAATCTCCCGCGTTGCAGAGGCTGTACCTCTCGTCTGCCCGCACGACGAAGGTAGCTCCTGACCCGGCAACGCACTCCCTGGCCTCGACGACGGCGCGAACCTGGCCGGCGACGACGCAGAAGATGCTGTCGACACCCGGCTCGGGAAGGCGCGACTCGGGTTCTCCGCCGGCCTGGAGCACGTTCATCCAGGCGCGGACTTCGCCGGTCGATCCGGACGAGGCGACGGCCGCGTGGACCATGGTCCCGGCTTCCACCAACCCGGCAGCGGTCTGCGTGTCCACTCGATAGCGCATCGTCTGCCTCTCCACCGCCCGTCCCGGGCGACCCGACCTTGCGGCCCCCAGCCGCGGGACTGCGTCCGGACGAACCTTGGGCGCGGACCTGCACCAGCCGCCAGAGGCGTCGGTCACGAACGCGTGACGCCGGACCGGATGCTCGGGCGGGGGCAGCCCGGCCGAGCCAAAGAGTTCGCGGCGCCCGCCTGGAAGTCCACACCGCCCGGCGTGCCTGGGAACGCGACGACGATGTTCGCCATCCCAGTCGCGGGGACGCCTGCGGTCGCGTCCGGGATCTGCTGTAAAAGCGTGACGGCCTGGGCTCCTCCGCTCCGATAGATTAGGCCACTTGCTGGGCGTCGGGAACCGAGCGAGCGGCGGCCACGAGCGCCGCGATGGCACCTCGCT
>Ga0209777_10003388_pt1 | contig 19829 bp, 17 predicted proteins | sample FrelakmetHBP12HB_FD_187147 | JGI IMG/M metagenome (GOLD analysis project Ga0209777, IMG submission 187147) | Freshwater lake sediment microbial communities from the University of Notre Dame, USA, for methane emissions studies -HBP12 HB (SPAdes)... | ecosystem: Environmental > Aquatic >...
GTATTGCCAATGCTTTTAAAGATAAGGTGAAGCTGACGTTTTACGAAGGCGCGAGTATCGCGGACCCGGACAAGCTCTACAACAACGGGCTTGAGGGCAGGAAGTGGCGGACCATCGACTATTTCAAAGACGACAAGATCAAGGAGCGCGAGCTGAAGGATCTAGTTCGCTCTGCCGTGGCCCACAACCTTGCTAAGAAATGAACAAAGGATGCGCCTTGAAACCTGTGCCCCAGTCTTTGAAAACTTCCACTAATTGGTCTATAATTTCGTTTGTCAGCATAGAACTAAGGCTCACCAAATATTTATTCCCTATCAACCGTAATTGTACACTCGGCTATCAAGGCGGCGATGGCGCCGACTGCGGCCAGTACAGGAGCAATCACAGCACCAACTACACCAACCGTCAGAGGAAATTCGGAAATTGTTTTACCTTCCTTACTAGTGATAATAATTCGGCGGACATTACCTTCTTTTATTAATTCCCTGACCTTTTCAACCACTTCTCTACCGGTCACTCGGAATGATTCACGTCGTGCTTGTCTTTTTTCGCTTGCCATATATTTAATCCTTTCTAAGCGATTATACCATTAAAGAAAACCGCTATTTATCTTCCATTTATCTACTGAATTAAAGCGGTCGGAAGGTGTTGCGAAGTCCTTGAAATCTATTCCAGAAACCTTCTTTGAAACCACCCAGGTGTAGGTTGGATAATAAAGAAAGGTTGCTGGGTCTTCATCTAGTAGCAGTGTCGTAAATAATTTATAACGGTCGACCCGAAAATTTGGGTCTTTGCTTTCCCTTGCATCCTCTAGGATTTTATCTAATTTTGGACTCGAAATACCCGTAATATTTGAACCTTGGATTTGCGTAGTATGCCAAAGTACATATTGATCAGGATCAGGGGAAATATCCTGGAAATTAACAAGCACCTGAAAATTTCTATCCGGTAGTATTGCATCACGCATAGTATCAACATCAACTGAACTAGTCTCTACTTTAATCCCAAGCTTAGTCCAGGATTCTTTCAGCAGATTTACAATTGAATTTAATTCTGGATCATCAATACTTACTATTTTTATCGATAAATTTTTATTGCCCTGTTTCCAAACATTGTTTTGAAATGTGTATTTTGCTTTTGAAAGTGAGTCTTTTGCTTTATCCAAGCTAAATGGGTAGCGCTCTTTTTTCTCATTTATTGGACTATTCGAAGGCAACTCGTTTTCTGAAATAGTCGATTTGCTTCCACCGAACGCTTTTTTAATCTCGTCCTTGTTGATTGCAAACGATAAGGCTTGTCTTACCTCGCGAACCTTCAAGGGGTCATTCCTTGTATTGAAAAAAACAACCGCCTCCTGATAAGGCATTACAGATTCATAAAAATTATACCCTCCAAAGCTTTTGATGCTTTCCACTTCCTGCGGGCTAAAGCCTCCAAGAGCATGTATTTCGCCAAGTTTAAGCGCCACTTTTGCGTCAGAAATGGTTTTATAAAATTTAAATTTTAAGTTTAATTTATCGTTTGTCAAAATTAATTGATCTTTGCCAATACTTTTTACTCGGAAACTGCCTGTCCCAATTGGCTGATACCTCTTCAATGAAATATGGGCAGGAATAATACCAATTGTCGTTGCGTATGGAAAAGGAGCAAATGCTTCTTTTAATTTAAATTTAACTTTGTAGTCGTCAACTTTTTCTACCGTTACGTCTTTGAAATTATTTGAGACAGGACTACTGAAATTCGGATTTTGCGCCAATTGTACTGTGTACAGGACATCATCGCTTGTAAATTTCACATTGTCTTGCCAATAAACATCTCTCCTAAGAGTAAACACGTATTCGGTATCTGAAGTTTGTTTGAAACTTTCTGCAAGATCTGGAAGTAGTTGCCCCGCGCTTCCTACTTTTGTCAAGCCTCTGAAAACTAAGTGGCTAATATCTTTTTGCGTCTCAGTTGTGTCCAATAGTGGGTTTGGATGTGTCGGCTCCCCCACCACCCCTTCAACAAATGTTGGTTTTCTAAACTCCTTATAGGCGACTGCTACTTGGGGAATTATTGTAGGTAACAAAATTTTAATTGCAAAAACGGCTAGAAGTAAAATTATAAAACCATACGTAATCTTTTTTTTATTTCTGGATATGAGAACCCGCGCAAGAGTAAAGTAGAAACGGATTTTTCTTAGCATAGAATTTTACTGGATAAAAATTAGGCTAAACGCAACAAGCCCGAATAGAATAACCAGAATAATGGTAAAGTAATGAAGAATCTTTTCAAAGCCACGCTTGGTCCGATAAACCTCACCACCACCACCAAAAATTGATCCCGCCCCACCACTACGAGGCTGAAGCATAATAACAGCAACAAGGGCAATTGAAATTGCTATTAATAGGATTAGAAAAACAGTTTTCATTTAAGGCAATAATTCTACCACAAGGAAGAGGAGCCCGCAAATTTCAAACAAATAACCAAAAGAAGAAGCTTGCAAGGAAGCTAAGAATAACTGACGCAGCCAAAGCACTAAAAAGGGGAGTCAGCTCAAGCGATGTTTGTATACCAAGCCAGCCGATTCCAGAAAATTTAAATCCAGTTATCTGAAAATTAGGAACAAGAAGTGCTAGTAAATACAGGACAAGTACATTTGCAAAAAGACTGAAGAGTCCAAAAGTGAACAAATTAAAGGGAATCGATAATATCTTTAAAAGAGGTTTCACAAACAAGTATAGGATGACATAAACACCAGTTGCTAAGGCTATCGCTTGCGGGCTCCTAAAGGAAAACCCTGGGTAAAACGCGGCCATTAAAAAGAAAGCGACTCCAATAAAAACAGCAGATCGCAGTTTCTTCTTCATTAACTTTAGCTTAACAAACTAATTTCCACTAGTCAAAAATTCCTTGCTGCGCAACTTTCGATGGTAACTTATCGCAAAACGATGCGCCTCGTCCCGTATTCTCTGGACTAATTTCAAGGCGTCGCTTTCCCTTGGAAGAATCAGTGGTTTAGTAGCGTTGGGCAAATAAATTTGTTCAAATCTTTTAGCTAAAGCTATCATCCATCCCCTATAATTTGCTGTCCTTATAGCTTTAAGTGCGGCATTCAATTGTGGGCTACCGCCATCTATAATTATCAAGTCTGGGGTCGGCCAGGAATTTTTAAATCTACGCTCAATTACTTCAGCAATCATTGCTACGTCACTTATTCCATTAACTGTCTTTATCCGAAATCTTCTATATTCGTTTTTATCAGGTTCTCCATTTGTAAAAACAACCATCGATCCGACGGCCTGCTTGCCAAACAGATTGGAAATATCGTAGCTTTCTATGCGACTTGGTATCTTATTCATTTTTATTTGCGAAGCTAAATCAGTAAGTTCCCTCTCCCTTATTTTATCAATTCCTTCTTCTAAGTATTCCTGCGCCGTACGAAGTGGCCGCGTAATGTAGGAAATAGCATCAATTTTATTTTTAATTTCCTCTGCCTTTTCAAACTCCAATTTTTTAGTATGAGCGGTAAGTTCTTTGTTCAAAATTTTCAACACCGATTGTTTTTTACCTTGTAGAAAAAACTTCAGCGATCCGATGTTTTTTCGGTAATCTTTTTCGTTGATTTTACCAATGCAGACCCCAGGACAAAGTCCAAGGTGATAGCCAAGACACGCCCTTTTTTTACCTGGTTTACAATAAATTGAGAAAGGAAATATCTTACGCAGAGTTTTCAGAGTTTCTCTGACTTTATTCGCGGAAGGAAATGGCCCAAAATAACTATTAGTATCTGCTAAATCTCTTTTTCTCGCCGTTAAAACACGAGGAAACGAGTCACTTGTTATTTTTATATAAAGATAGTCTTTATCATCCTTGAGCTGGGAATTAAAAACTGGTTTATATCTTTTTATTAAGTTGGCTTCTAGAAGCAGGGCTTCAATTTCAGAATCTACTTGGATTTCTTTAATATTATTTGTTTGTTCTATAAGTAATTTTTCACGATAATCCCCATCTTTTCGATTGAAATGATCCTTCACTCTTTTTCGGATATTGACTGCTTTACCAATGTAGATTGGTTTGTCGCTGCTGTTTTTGAAAATATATACACCGGTTGCTTGCGGAAGAGAAGAAATTTTTATCATGGGGCTATTTTAACAGGTCAGGTAAATTTATTCCCTGAGTCTTTGAAATTTCGGAGCAAAGAAGCCAAACACCAATAAGACAATTATGAGTAATAAAAAGATTTGTTTAGTACCAAAACTAAAAAGCGAGGCGATTTTTATATTAGTATTTTTTGTAATTTTATAGTTATCGTTGCCGACTATACCACTTAGAGTTACTTTTGTCGTGCCGTTTCCTCCAGAAAAAATACCACCACCGCGAGCTTTCAATTTGACTACTTTCTTTTCGTAAGGTAAAACCACCCCCAAATCTACACTTCTCTGACCCAAAAGATCGATTTTCTGGGATTCTAAATCTAATTTCGCAGCTGTTAATGCTATTCCGCGACGGTTTTGAATGGCTATCTCTAAATCTATCGGGAAACCAGTAACAGGTTTGATTGGATTTACAGTTAATTCGATATCCGGTTTGAAAGAGTACGACTTTTCATCGTAGGAAGCTTTTACATTCTCTGTTGTAAGAGACAAATTTTTAAGATATCCCAACCCAAACACTGAGTCAGAAAAAAGCAAACCAAACCGATCCGGCAGAGCCTTTCCGTAATAGTCAGACCCTGAAGTGTCCCCCCAGGTTGGATCAACGTCTATCCAGCTTTTTGTATCTTTATCATAAATTTGTGCCCATGCGTGAAGATTACTGCTGTTTAGAGGGTCTCCAATGAAGTTTGGTTTCGTCGAAGTATCATTTGATATAGCCACACCAAAAACTTCTCTGGCAGGAGTACCGGCTGCCCTTACGAGAGCAACAAACAAATCAACGTAGTCGAGATTTGTAGCATCTCCGCCTTTCTGAAGGGTAACTTTAGCTCCATTTCTTCCAGCCTTGTTTTTATTTGCTGAAGCTATGTCATACGAAAGATGATTAATCACAAAATTGTAAATCTCCCGAGGGGTTTTTAATTCCTTTGCTTTTTCCTGAACCAATCTATCCTCTACTTGGACAAAGTCACTTTCTTTTTTCAACTTCTCTAGTTCTTGGTCATTTGCCTTTTTCGCAGGAGAGAATTTTTTGTTATCGCCACCTATTTTAACTACCCCGCTTATTTTTACTTCTTCGTACTTGCCAGGACCTACGTTATATTGAGCAATAAAATTGCCAGAGTCGTCAACTGTTGTTCTAGATGGTTTTGGTTCAAAGGAGTTAATCAATACCTGCTGACCATCGGTATCGATTGGAACTGGAATCGAAAAAACTTGATTAATCAATTTCGAGTTTTTCAACGGAACTTTAAATTGAAATGCTACCTGCTGAAAATTTCCAAAACTAGCAAATATTCCCTGGGCTGAAAGCGCCTCCTTCCCAAATTCTAATACTGTTTTTTCGCCGTCTTTGTTTATCAATTTTGGCGTCGGCGAAACTGAGAAGACATCTCCAAATGATACAGGTACCGATAGAAATAATTTATAATCCGTTATTTTTTCGCTCGTAATTACCAAAGGTGCCACAACACTCCAAATCTGACCGTTTTTTACGGCGAAATTATCTATTGAGTAAGATAAGGAGAAGGAGTTTATTTTATCCTGACCAACAATCTCATCGTTTAAATGCGCCGTAATAATTGTAGACGAGTCTTTATTCTCAGTTTTTACGCTAATGGAACCTAGAGAGTCGCTACCAGTAGCATCCCTTACTTTAGTAGTATTAACCGCAACAGAATAATCTGAAACAAAACACTCTTTACTTAAATTTTTTAAATCTACTTTTTGAGTAACTACAACTGAACCATCGGACTGTACATCAAATGTAATATTATAAGAACTGGAAAAAAGATCGGCTGGTTTATTACAATCTGCGGAATAAACTTTGGAAAAGAATGGAGAAACAAAACTAAGGATAAACGTAACTATTAAAAAGGTTGCGATGGCCTTCTTCATTTAAAAACCTTTAGATTAATCTTCAACTAACCAGTCTTTAATCTTGTTTGATATACCTTCGGGGGTAAATTGTGATTTTATCAAATACTCATTGGCACCAAGCGTCAGACCTTTTTCAATTAATTCTTGCTCGTCTAGATTAGAGAGAATAATAACAGGGGTGTTCTTTGTTTTCACTGAGGCTCTAAGCTCTTTAAGAACCTCAAATCCGTCCATACCAGGCATTTTTATATCAAGGAAAATTAATTCTGGATCTACTTTGATGGTTTTATCTAAACCTTCCTGACCGTTTTCAGCAATTGTTACATCATAACCATCTAAAGAAAGCTTTAGTCTATAAAGCTCAGCTACTTCTTTTTCATCTTCAATAAGGAGGATTTTGATTTTTTCTTCTGTTGACTCGCCCATTGTTTCCAGAAAAGTTTAGCATAAAAGCTATTTGTCTGCAACGAGGGGCAGCGTGAAGGTGAACTTACTTCCTTTGTTTAGTTCGGATTCTACCAATACTTTACCATTGTGTAACTCAACAAGCGATTTAACTATAAATAGACCAAGTCCAGAACCTCTGTTCTCTTTCAGGTAAGATCCTGGAGCTTGCTGAAATTTTTCAAAAACCCGCGGCAACACTTTCGGATGAATACCTATGCCTGTATCAAGAACTTCGGTAATGATTTCCCCATCTCTTTCAAAGCTAACTATTCTTATGTAACCACCATCATTGGTATATTTTATAGCGTTATCGATCAAATTAACTAAGACCTGTTTTATTTTATCCCTGTCTATTAGTACCGTATCCCTCCTACCATTAAATTCACTCTTCACCTCCAATTTTATGTTTTTTTGTTCGGCAATTGGTTTAAAATCGTTTATCACTTCCTCAATCGATTCAGTAAATTTAGCTTTCCTTAAATTTATTTTTAGACGGCCTTCTTCTATACGGGAAACATTTAATAAATCTTCTACTAGTTTCGTAAGTCTATTGGTTTCGCCATAGATTTTATTTGTGGCAGCCATAAAGCTTTTACTATCGACTTCTCCATCAATCTTTCCAATGTCGCCACTCAAAAGAAGCGACAAATACCCATTAATAACTGTAAGAGGAGTACGCAATTCATGGCTTGCTAGAGAAACAAACTCACTTTTTGCCCGCTCGAGTTCTTTTATCGCTGTAATATCTCTAATAACGCCAATCAATTGATCCACTTCACCACCATCATCGAAAACAGGGGTGTAACTTACTCCTACCCAACGTTCTAAACCGTCTCTACTTGTATGGAGGTGCTCATCGTAGGGAACAGACTCCCTAGAAACTATTACTTTTGAAAGAGGGTTAAAGTCGGGATACTTATTGCCCAATCTATTATGACAATCAAAAACCTCATAATAATACTTCCCAACCATCTCCTTCTTTGTATAACCACTCATTAGCTCGCAAGTTTCATTAGCCTGAATTATTCGTAAATTTCGATTGATAATAATTACTCCTTCTTCGACATTCTCAAAAATTGCCTGCCATCGATTTTTTTGTCTTTCCACTTCAATCAAATTTTGAGTAATTCTCTCAGCCTGATTTTTCAATGCCGTCACATCCCTAAAACTGGCAATCATACCAACTACCTTTCCGCCATCCTTTACTGGTACATAGTTACCTTCAAGATATCTAATCGGTTTAGAGTAAATTTTAATCAAAATGTTGGAAAGTGTTTTACCCTTATAAACCTCATTTTGCGTTTTAAGGGAATCGTCTGTTCTATCCATTTTATACTTAAAGAACTTCCTCCGGTTTTTAGCTATTTCTTCTCTTTTAACGCCAACAATATCTTTTTTAACGCCGAAAAGCTTTTTTAACGATGGGTTAATTTTTACTACGTCGCCTTCTTTATCATATAAAGATAAACCATCCTCGGTGGTATTGATAATCGATTCCATCTTTATTTTTTCTTCGGCAAGTTTGGTCTCAGCGTTTTTTCGTTCGATCGCGGAAGCTATAATGCTTGCCACCGCGGAAAGAAAGTGGATATCATCTTGGGTAAACTTACGGGCATATTTAGTGTGAGCACCCAAGACGCCAAAAGGCCAATCTTTACCTTGAATTATGACACTCATACCGCTGACCACATGGTGTTTGAAAAGTAAGGGGGGACCGTGAAACCTAGTTTCTGATCTTAGATCTTCAACAATCACCGGTTCTTTTGACCTTAAAGTGTAGCCTGCTTGCGATTTAACCCCATTATCAACAGTCGCTTTGCCAACATAGCCCTTTTTCCAACCCACACCAGCTTTTAAGAGCAGGGCCTTTTTATCGGGGAGTAGCTCTAGAATCTTACAATATTCGATTCCAAGAGTTTTAGCCACCAAAAAAACGGCCTTGTTCATCAAAGTTGAAAGATTTGTCAGAGTTAAGGCCAGTTGACCTAATTCCGAAACAACAGCTTGCTGACTAGCTCTTACCCTAATTTCGTCCTCCGCTTTTTTACGTTCGGTAATGTTTCTTAAAATTGCCATATCGGCTGGTCTGCCCTCATAATCTATCAGCGACGCATTTATCTCAACTGGTGTGTGAGAACCGTCTTTGGAAATAATTTTTATCTCATACTTTCGCGGAACTGCCTTACCAGAAAGCCTTTTTTTGTATCTTTCCATTACAACTTTTTTAAATTCTGGAGAAATAAAATTAGTAAAAGGCTTCCCAATCGATTCTTCTCTGGCAATACCAGTCATTTTAACTAGCGTTGGGTTTACAAATTTCAAAAGACCGTCTTGAATAATAAGTATTCCATCATTTCCCTTCTCAACTATCGTGGAATACATTTGCATACGTGCTTCTTCACTCTTTATAAAACCGCTTATCTTTTCGACTTTTTTGCGCACGTCCTTAAGCAAAGGGGTATAAGGTTTTGGTTTTCTATCTAAATATCTGTCCATATTTTATTGTTATTACGTATTATTAAATTGAAGGCATAAAGTGGTAAATTGTTATAGTAAGACTATAAAGTAGTATTTTTAAAAAATCAAGGAGGATTTTTTATTTTAAAATAATTCTTTTAAATACTTCCCTGTGTACGATGGTTTTTTGGTTGATAACTCCGCTGGCGTCCCAACCGCGACAACTTCTCCACCAAGGTCGCCGCCTTCTGGTCCTAAATCTATCACCCAATCAGCTGTTTTTACAACCTCTAAATTATGTTCTATTACAAGAACTGTATTTCCGGCGTCAACTAACCTGTGAAGAACATCAAGAAGATTTTGAATATCAGCAAAATGCAAGCCAGTCGTCGGCTCATCCAGTATATAAAATGTTTTCCCAGTGCTACGCTTAGAAAGTTCTGTCGCAAGTTTGACTCTTTGGGCTTCTCCACCAGAAAGTGTTGGGGCTGGTTGCCCAAGTCTAATATAGCTTAGCCCAACATCAGCTAAAACTTTTAGTTTGTTATAAATAACCATAATATTTTCGAAAAACTTAAGTGCTTCATCCACGGTCATACTTAAAACTTCAGCAATATTTTTTCCTTTGTAAAGAATTTCGAGAACTTCCCTGTTGTATCGCTGTCCTTTGCAGACCTCGCAGGTTACATAAACATCAGGCAAAAACTGCATCTCGATTTTAACCGAACCTTCCCCCTGACACGCTTCACACCTTCCACCTTTTACATTAAAAGAAAATCTTCCCGACGAATATCCCCTAGCACGCGACTGTGGTGTTTTGGAGAAAAGATCCCTCACGTGAGAAAAAGTGCCGGTGTAAGTAACAGGGTTTGATCTTGGAGTGCGACCAATAGGCGATTGATCAATATCAACTACTTTGTCGATGTATTCCAACCCTTCCAACTTTTCGTATCTGCCTGGTTTGTCTTTTGATCTATAAAAATAAGCCGCCAGTGCTTTATGTAGTATATCTTCGATCAATGTTGATTTTCCACTCCCGGAAACACCAGTGACACAAACAAATTTGCCAAGAGGAATTTCCACTGTAATATTTTTAAGATTATGTTGTGCTGCTCCAACAATAGTTAAGTTTCGTCCGTTTCCAATCCGGGGATTTCTGTTTGACGTAACAATTTTTTTACCTGACAGATAGTGACCTGTGATCGAATCATTATTTTTAGCAATTTCTTTCGGTGTTCCAGTAGCAATTACCTTACCTCCATGTTCCCCAGCGCCGGGTCCAATATCAGCTACCCAATCAGCCGAAGTAATAGTTTCCTTATCGTGTTCCACAATAATTACCGTGTTACCCAAATCTCGTAATTCCTTCAGAGTATTAATAAGCTTTAAGTTGTCTCGCTGATGCAAACCAATTGACGGTTCATCTAAGACGTAAAGGACTCCAGACAATCCAGAACCAATTTGGCTTGCCAAGCGAATTCGCTGAGCTTCCCCACCAGCTAAAGTGGTACTGGAACGATCGATAGTCAGATAATCCAAACCAACGTCAAGTAAAAACTTAAGCCTTGCAGAAATTTCTTTTAAGACTTGCCTGGCAATTTGTTTTTCTTTATCCGGCAAAGCAAGCCCTGAAAACCAACCAGCGGCCTTTGAAATCGACAGCCTTGATACATCAACAATTGATTTTTCGGCTATTGTAACGAAGAGTGATTCTTTCTTTAACCTTGCTCCTCGACAAACCTCACAAAGTTCCTCCCGCATATATTTTTCAATTTCTCGCTTGGTCCATTCACTTTCTGTTTCTTTGTAACGTCTGGATAGCTCTATGATCACCCCTTCGAAAGTTGTGTCAAAAGTAATTTGTCGTCCAAAGCGATTTCTTCCAGTCACTGTAAAGACCTCCTCTTCCGAACCATATAAAATAGTCTCTAAAACATTTTTTGGCAGCTCCTTAATAGGTGTACTCAAGGAAAATCGTAAATGATCAGCTAAAGCCTCGAGTCGTCGTGACGTCCAAGTTTCGTGCGCAAGTAGTCTCTGCCACGGTAATATTCCTCCTTCTGAAATCGAAAGAGTCTTATTAGGGGTAATCAAATCTGGATCAACTGTCAGTTTCGTTCCAATTCCTTGACAAGCTGGGCACGCTCCGTAGGGAGAATTAAAAGAGAAAGTTCTTGGCTCAAGTTCTGGGAGGGAAATATCATGATCTGGACAAGCGAAACGCTCTGAATAAACTTTATCTTCTTTGCTTTCTAAGTTACCGGTGTAGATCAAACCCTCGCCGATTTTTAGTGCTGTTTCGACGGACTCTGTCAATCTTTGTTTATCAATCGGAAACTCAAGACGATCAACCACTACATCTATATTGTGAATTTTGTATCGATCTAGGCTTGGGGCCTCATCAATTTCATAAACCTTCCCATCCACACGAAGACGAATGAAGCCTCGCTTTTTCAAATCATCAAAAACTTCCTCATACAAACCTTTTCTGCCGCGAATTACCGGCGATAATATTAGTAAAATTTCTTTTTTATTCTTGTCCCCAACTTTCTGGTTAATTATTTGATCAACAATTTCCTGTGGAGTTTGAGCGGTAATTTCACGACCATCTATTGGACAGTGGGGATGTCCAATCCTGCTCCACAGAAGTCGCATATAATCATAGATTTCAGTAATAGTTCCAACAGTCGATCGAGGGTTTTTAGATGCAGTTTTCTGATCAATTGAAATTGCAGGAGACAATCCTTCTATTTGATCTACATCTGGTTTCTCCATAAGCCCCAGGAATTGCCTAGCGTAAGCAGAAAGCGATTCGACATACCGGCGTTGTCCCTCAGCGTAAAGAGTGTCAAATGCCAATGAACTTTTCCCTGAACCGGAAATTCCTGTAATGACAACTAGTTTATTTTTTGGAATATCGAGATCAATATTTTTTAGATTATGTTCTCGCGCTCCGCGAATAATGATTTTTTCGGACATAAATTTCTCCAAAACAAGCCCGAAAATTTTACACCTTTTTGCAATTTCTCGCAAGTGTTAACTACTTAAGCGGGCAATTGACAAGCAATGGTCCTTTCTATATGTTAGTAAAAAAGAAAGGCGACGATTGCTACCCAAACAAGGGTAAAATTTAGAAAGGAGAGACGAAATGTCCCGGCTAATAGTTAAGCCGTTGCTCTTTATCATCGTTGTGATGCTCATAATCGTGATGTTTTTGTTTGTTGCTTGCAAAGAAAAGCAGACATCGGCAAAAATAAACACGACGGCTGAAACAGCATCCAAAACAAATCCCGGTGTAAGCGACAAGGAAATCAGAATTGGCACATTAGTTCCCTTAAGCGGTAGTGCAGCTGCGGCCTGGGGAATTCCGGTCAGTAAAGGAATGAAAGCCTACTACGATTACATCAATGACCATGGTGGGATTTACGGCAGGAAAATCAATTTCATCATCGGTGATAACCAATACTCCGGACCAGTGTCAAGCGAGGTAGCTCGCAGGTTAGTTGAGCAGGACCAGGTTTTCGCGATTCAGGGCAGCCTTGGCACAGAAGCCCACGCTGCTATCTGGAAATATCTCGAAGACAAGGGCGTTCCTGACATGTTCATCCTTAGTGGCAACACTGCTTGGACGAATCCTGTAGCCCGAAATAGATTCGGCTTTCTTGTTGATTACGTCACAGAAGGACGAATCTTAGGCAAGTACATTGGTGAAAACTTCAATGGTAAGAAGCTTGGTATTCTCGAGCAGAATGACGACTTCGGTAAAGAGGGCGAAGATGGCTTAAGGACTGGTATTGAAGACGCCGGCGCAAAAATGGATGATATAGTCGTCGAGTCGTACGACGCAATCCAAACAGACGTCACAGCTCAAGTACAGCGTTTAAGAAACGCTGGGGTTGATGTCATCGCCGCCTACGCAATGCCAACCCAGATAGGAAGTCTCTTCAAAACAGCTAGAGAGACACTGAACTGGAATGTCCCGATGGTGCTCTCTGGAGTTGACGCGGCTGAAATAGTTGCGACACTAGCGGGCTACGACAACATCGAAGGAACTATCTCGGTCACCATTGGCCACCAATCTTTTGAGACCAATCAGCCTGGAATCGCAAGGCACATTGCGATTTTGCAGGAATATGCTCCTGGTTTGCAGGTCGATAACCTAACTATTCTCGGTGCAATCATCTCAGAAACAATGGTGGAGATACTAAAGCAAGCAGGGCAAAATTTGACCCGCGAATCCTTCCTAGACGCAGCGGAGTCAATGTGCAACTATGTCTGTTCGATGTGTCTTACACCATTCACGATGACCCCAAGCGATCACCGACCGGTTGAGGTGGAAATCTATGTACGTGCCACAGTGGATCGTTCTACTAATCCACCAACCTTTAGGTGGCAACCATTCGGCAATCAGTACGGTTTCGAGACGACAAAGGAATGTGTGCCACCAACACCACCAGCTGACTACAAAAAGTAGCGGAAAAGTTTGACAGCTTTCCTTGTTTGTGGTACAAAGCGATACGTAATGGTGGAATGTTTTCTGCCCAGAGGCACTTCGTTTTAACAGCCTCTAAGGGTCGTGGATCCTTCTTTGGGATAACGATCGGGCAGGATAAAGTGGAAAGGCCACGACATTTTCCACACTTTCCGCCTAGTAGAATCCTGGGCGCGCTATAAGGAGAAACGCATGCAGCGAGATAGTGGCACGCGTGCCCCGCCAGCCGGCCCCCAGAGTCTAACAGCCTAGTTGCGTGAAGGAGATGTCCCTAAGCAACGTTTGGTTGACTTTAGGCTTTGGGGTGCCGGCTTCTGAAGAAGTGAGGTGATCAAATTGAAGGTTTAGTAAACCCCGATTGCACAAGCGTCGGGGTTCTCTTTTTCCATTCCGCGATTTACAATTCTCAATAACCCATATCCTTGACTTCTTACGCTTCTATCTATATAATATCTCACGTTTTTTTGGATCAAGTAGCAATGGAGGGAGAAAATGAGCGATCGAACGCAGAAGGAAAACCGGCAAAGATTTGGTGAAGCAGAGATTACTGTTACTGAGGCCTTCACAACTCGTTCTCAGCTAAACAATCCCAATGGCACCATCCACCTTTTTCAAAGATGCGTTTCTGTCGGGGGAAGGGAACTCGTTCCACTAGGAAGTGTCACGATTAAAGGTAGCAGAATTTGTTCCGAATGCAAGGGCACGAGGGTAAGCGCTGCAAAACGGAAAGCAGGAAGAAGGAAGAAGGAGAAGATCTCGATGGAGAAATCCAGCTGCAGGGTCACTGATCTAAAATTAGACCCTGCAGTTTTTTTATCAAATGCACAAATCTTTCGCCCCCTCCACCGTTGAACAACAAACTAAAAAGTAGTAATATAAAACCTGTTAGGAGGCAAAGATGTTAGGTATATTAATAGTACTTATAGGAATTATATGGCTTATGTCCAGTTTGGGGATAATTTCTGTAAGCGTATCGCACGTGATCTGGCCCATCATATTTATAGCGGTCGGTCTTTGGTTAGTTTTCCGCCCCAGACCATGGCACGATCGCATGTGGCGTCGCTATATGAGGGATGAAAACCCGAGTGAAAAAGACAAAAGCGAATAAAAATATTATATCTTAAGTCTTTTAGCCTCTTTTGAAGTTACTGTTTTTGGAATATCTAACCACTGATTTTTTATTTCTTGAATTTGGTCCCTAAAAAGCGCGGCTTTTTCAAAATCCATTATTTTTGCCGCTGACAACATTTCGGCTGTTAAATCTCGAATCAGTCTTTTAACTTCTTCTTTCGGCACTTTAGTTAAATCAAGTTCTGCTGTATTCTCCGCTTTTGGTTGCAATTGTTTTACTCTCTCACCAATATCGTGAATCGCTTTTTCAATTGTCGCGGGTGTAACACCGTGTTTTTTGTTGTATTCAGTCTGAATCTTCCTTCGCCTATTTGTTTCATCAATGGCCCCCTTCATGCTTTGGGTAACTTTATCCGCGTACATTATTACCCTACCCTCAATGTGCCTGGAAGCTCTACCTATCGTTTGAATTATCGAAGTTTTACTCCGTAAGAAACCCTCCTTATCAGCGTCTAATATTGCAACCAGGGAAACCTCAGGCAGATCCAAACCCTCACGAAGTAGATTAATTCCAACCAAAACATCATACTTTCCAATCCGCAGATCGCGTAAAATATCAACTCGCTCTAGCGTGCTAACCTCGTAATGAATGTACATTACCTTCATATCCCGCTCAGTAAGATAATCAGTTAAATCCTCAGCCATTCGCTTAGTAAGCGTTGTAACAAGCACTCTCTGGCCTTTTTCAACTCTTTTTTTTATTTCGCTGATCAAATCAGGAATTTGGCCTTCTGTTTTTCGCACTTCAACCTCTGGATCAACTATCCCCGTCGGTCTAATGATCTGCTCCACAACTTGACTAGAAACCGAAAACTCATAATCGTCCGGAGTTGCACTTGTAAAAACAATTTGCCCTGTTTTTTTCAAGAATTCCTCAAACGTCAGAGGACGGTTGTCAATCGCGCTGGGAAGCCTAAATCCAAAATCAATCAAAGTGTTTTTTCTTGATCGCTCTCCGTGCCACATACCGCGAATTTGAGGAACACTCATATGGGACTCGTCTATAAAAGTGAGAAAGTCTTTCGGGAAGTAATCTAGTAATGTAAAAGGCGGCTCACCTGGTTTTCTGCCATCAAAATAGCGGGAGTAATTTTCAATTCCTTTAACGCTTCCAATTTCCTTGATCATTTCAAGGTCATACTTGACACGACTAGTCAATCTTTGAAGTTCAACTAATTTGTTGTTCCTTTTTAGCTTCGCACTAACAGTATTAAATTCCTTTTTAATTTCTTCTAGAGGGTCATATGGCAAGTCAATCGGGACATTGTAGTGGCGAGCCGGAAAGATTGAAATTTCCTCAAGTTCTTCGATTTTCTCAAGGCTTGTTGCGTCAAGCTTTGTAATTTTCTCGACTTTTTCTCCAAAGAAGGAAACTCTGACGACAAATTCCTCATAAGCCGGATAAATTTCTAGCGTATCTCCTCGAACTTTAAAAGTCGCCCTTTTTAGGTCTAGATCATTCCTTTCATATTGAAGATGAATTAGCTGCTCTTTTACCTGATTTAGGGTGATCGGTTGGCCACCGAAAAGAGTCAAAATACTTTGCCTGTAGGCGTTTGGAGAACCAATATTATAAATACAGGAAACCGAAGCGACAATTAAAACATCTCGCCTAGTTAATAATGCTTTAGTAGCGGCTAAACGTAACCTGTCAATTTCATCATTAATATCAGAATCCTTTTCAATATAAAGATCAATCTGCGGCACATAACTTTCCGGCTGGTAATAATCATAGTAAGAGACAAAGTACTCGACAGCGTTGTTTGGGAAAAATTCGCGAAATTCGCTCGCTAGTTGCGCTGCAAGTGTTTTATTGTGTGCAATAACCAGTGTTGGGCGATTTACTTCGGCCACAATATTTGCCATCGCAAAAGTTTTCCCGGTTCCAGTTGCACCAAGCAATGTTTGAAACCTGTAATCTTTTTTAAGCCCTTCAACAAGCTTTTCAATTGCCTGCGGCTGATCCCCAGTCGGCGGCCACGGCGCCCTCAAATCAAATTTATCCATGAAATGATATTTTAACTCAAAATCCCATCCAGCAAAAGCATCAGTAAACCATCAATCTCACTACTATAGGTTGACTTCGGCCTGGTTTTGTGCTATCATACTAAAATTCATCCAAAAGCCGTCCAGTAGCATATTCCTAGCACCTGGAGGTGGTGCAGATGAAAACAAAAGAGATCACAATAACAATCAATACAGTTGACTGGGAAATCGGGGTTAACGGGCGGATAAGACTTGACGGGATAATCCAGAAGCATGCGGATGGCTCTGCGGAGTCCCTGCTCTCGCTCCAAGATCAAATCGAGGGGGTGCTGAACGCAGCTTCCTGGGCACTCGGTGAGATTCTGGATCAAAACCCAACCGACGATGTATCGGCTGAGGTACACCTTCTCAACATACAAGGTGCGATACTAAACGCTCTATTGGTGTCCACCACGGCGGAATCAGTAAGTAGGCTTGAGAAAGCAGCAAGCCGTAGCTGATCCCTGAAGCTGACTTACTCAAACAGCAGTTCTCCGGACTCTGCGAAACAAAGTCCGGATCCTTTTTCCAAAAATATCCCAAAAATTTGACTAGTTTTGATTTATTTGTAGTTAGTTTGAACCGCTTGACAGCGTCCGAAAATAAACCAATAATATAGACATATGACCCCCGTAATCTACAAAAGGGAACGCGACATGTTAGATTTTATTTCCCAGTATATGCAGAAAAACGGTTACGCTCCAACCCTTGCTGAAATCTGCGACGGTTTAGGCCTGCGATCCCCCGCCACGGTCCATGAACACATCCAAAATTTAATTGATAAAGGCGTTTTGAAGAAAGATGAGGGCGTCAGACGTGGTTTGGAGATTGTCGACCAAAAGGTTATGGGTTGGGTACAAAGCGCAGTTGAAATCCCCCTCATTGGAAAAATTGCCGCTGGCACCCCAATTGAGGCCATTGAAGACTATACTTCTGCGGTAACCGTCCCACCAGACATGGTCGGCAAGAAAAAATGTTTTGCCCTGCAGGTACGAGGAAACAGTATGATAGAAGCTGCTATTTTGGATGGGGATTTTGTAATCTGCGAAGAAGCAACTGATGCAAACAATGGGGAGATAGTTGTCGCTCTTATCAATGAAAACTTTGCTACCTTAAAGAGATTTTTCAGAGAAGCCGATCATATAAGGCTCGAACCAGCAAACTCTTCGATGAATCCGCTAATTACCAAAAACGCGACTGTAAGAGGCAAGGTGGTCGGGGTAGTCAGAAAATACCATTAAAGTAGTGTAAAAATCATTGCTGCAGCCGCAAGTCCCATCAGGCCAAAAGCTATCCAACCAAATGCGTTTGACCAAATTCCGCTAACTCTCTCACCCATAATTTTTTTATTATTACTAATAAATATAATTATCGCGATCAGCGGAACTGCTATTACACCATTTACAACAGCCGCATAAAGCAGTGCTTTTATTGGATTTATCCCAACAAAGTTGATCAGCAAACCAACTAAAGTAGCAATCGTAATTACACCATAAAAGCCATGCGCCCTCTTAAATTTTAGATACAAACCTTCGCGCCAACCAAAACCCTCGGAAAGCGCGTAAGCTGCACTTCCTGCTAAAACTGGAATTCCAAGCAGCCCAACCCCTAAAATCCCAACAGCGAAGAGGATATAGGCAAAGTTACCGGCTAGGGGCTTCAAAGCTCCTGCAGCTTCTGCGGCCGACTGAATATTGCGATGATTAGTCGCAAAAAGAGTTGCTGCCGTCGTAACAACTATAAAAAAGGTAGCCACTTGCGAAAACAGCATTCCAATAAAATTATCAAACCTCATGTCTTTAAGATCTTTTCGACCGATCTTTGGTCTACCTTTTCCCATCGCAAAAATTTTGTGCTCTTGAACTTCTTCCTCGACTTCTTCGCTAGCTTGCCAGAAAAAAAGATAAGGGGAGATACTGGTACCCAGGAAACCAACAAAAACAAGCAAAAATTCCTTCGAAAGATTGATGGTTGGAATAAACATATGCTTTATTGCCGAACCCCAATCTATACAAACACCACCAGCGCTAACACCTAATCCACAAGGCCTAATAACAAGAGCGGTCAAAATATAAGCGAAAAGAGAAATAACAAGCCATTTTAATATTTTTGAATACACCTTGTAGGAAAAAAAGACTTCTAAAAGCAGTATTGCAACGGTCGATATAATCGCCCAAAAAGCAAGGTTGAATGGCAGAATCATCTGAAGAACTGCCCCCATCGCACCAATATCAGCACCAATATTTATTGTGTTAGCAACCAATAGTAGTGTTGTAGCAAAAAGTAAAATTGGTTTTGCGTAATTGAGGCGAATCACTCCAGCAAGACCCTTACCTGTTACTAACCCAATCCGAGCGCACATTTCCTGTACAGCAACCATCAGTGGAACTAAAAGAGTACAAACCCAGTTGAAGGCAAAGCCGTAGGAAGCACCTGCAACAGAGTACGTACCAATTCCGCTTGGATCATCGTCAGCTGCACCCGTAATTACCCCCGGACCAAAAACAGAAAAAAAGCGTTTTACTTTTTTAAACATTCGCCCTCTTTAATTTATGATAAATATAATAGGCAACAAATAAAATACCTAAAATAACAATTATAAAGTCAAACTTGTGAAAATAAGGACCCAAAGTATTCCAATTTTCCCCTAACAAAAAACCAATATATGCAAGAACAAACGACCAAACTAATGATCCAAAAAAAGTTAAGGTCGAAAACTTAACAATCGGATAGCGGGCAATTCCGGCAGGTAGTGAAATATAAGTCCGTATCGCCGGCATTACTCTGGAAACTAAAACAATCCATGAACCATATTTATTGAAATATTTTTCCGACGAATCTAGATCTTCTTCGGTAAATAGCACAAATTTCCCAACTTTTCGAACCAGTCTCCTCACAATCCTTTCATGCCCCCAATATCCAAGGCTGTAGGCTGCTAAGGATCCTGCAAGATTACCAAATGCTCCAGCAACAGCAACTAAAATTAAATTAAGTTTGCCAGTAAATACTAAGTACCCGGCAAAGGGCATAATTATTTCAGAGGGAAGAGGAACGAGAGCAGATTCAATAGCCATAGCGAGTCCCACGCCAAAATAGCCAAGATTAGAAATAATTGAAATTATAAAAGAGGCAGCAAAATTTAAGACGTGAGTTATCAATTTTTCTTAACCTAAGTCTTTTAAAAGCTCGTCTAATTTTACACCATTTAAATCTTTATCTACCAAAGCGCTATTTTTTAGTTGGGGCAGCGAGTCTGTAAA
>Ga0209777_10003389_pt1 | contig 19824 bp, 17 predicted proteins | sample FrelakmetHBP12HB_FD_187147 | JGI IMG/M metagenome (GOLD analysis project Ga0209777, IMG submission 187147) | Freshwater lake sediment microbial communities from the University of Notre Dame, USA, for methane emissions studies -HBP12 HB (SPAdes)... | ecosystem: Environmental > Aquatic >...
GCCAGGGTGGTCTTGCCCAGGCCCGGGGGTCCGTAGAAAAGGACATGGTCCAGGGCTTCGCTGCGCTGGCGGGCGGCGGCGATCAGGATGGCCAGGTTTTCTTTCACCTGCTCCTGACCGATCAGGTCGGAAAGGATCTGCGGCCGCAGGGTGGTATCCAACCGGTCTTCGGGTTTTGGTTCCGGGTTGAGCATGCGGCCCTGCCGCGCGCGAACATTCGGGTAATTTAATGGGTCGGTCATAAATTGATTATAACCATAAAAAGGCTTCCTTGTCGCTTGTGTGAAATGCGTTTTTCCAGTATCCTTGGCCTAAAGAAGGCAGCGGGTTGCCTTTTTCAATTTATCCATTTTTCTTGGAGTCGCTCGTGAGCAAATTCCTTGCATTCCCGAAAGAATTCGTCTGGGGCTGCGCTTCGGCCGCCTACCAGGTGGAAGGTGCCTGGAACGAAGACGGCAAAGGCCCGTCCATCTGGGATACTTTTGTGCATACGCCCGGTCATGTTGTCAACGGCGAGACTGCCGACATAACCGTGGATCATTACCACCGGTATAGAGAAGATGTGACCCTCATGAAGGAACTGGGCCTGGATGCCTATCGCTTTTCGGTTGCCTGGACCCGCGTCCTGCCTGCCGGGACCGGTGCCATCAACCAGGCTGGTTTGGGTTTCTATGACCGGCTGGTGGACGAATTGCTCAAGCAGGGGATCGAGCCTTACGCATGCCTTTTTCATTATGACTTGCCGCAGGCACTTCAAGATAAAGGTGGCTGGCCGAACCGGGACACAGCCTACGCCTTTGCCGATTACGCGCGCCTCGTGACCGAGCGCCTATCAGACCGTGTTAAGGTCTGGCTGACGCACAACGAGCCCTGGGTGGCCGCCATGGCTGGATACTTTGACGGTGGCCACGCCCCGGGTATTAAAGATGTCCGCGCAGCCTTCAAAGCCCTGCATCATCTCCTGCTTTCCCATGGACTGGCTGCCGAAGCCATCCGTGCCTCCGCAAGACAACCTGTCAAAGTGGGCATTACGCTGAACTTGAATCCGGTTCACCCGGCTTCTCAATCGAGGAAAGACCGCGACGCCGCATCGAGGATGGACGCCGTTCTCAACCGCGCTACGCTCGATCCGCTGCTGAAAGGCACCACTCCAATCCAGGAATTTGCCATCGGTAAATTACTCGCAGGGTCGCTGATCAAGCCCGGCGATCTGGAAAAGATTCGCACGTTGGATTTGTTGGGTGTGAATTATTATTCGCGCACGGTCGCCAGGTATGACCGGAAATTCCCGGTTGTTGCCGGCGCACAGGTTCATCCGGAAGGCAACGAGTACTCTGGCATGTGGGAGATCTATCCTGAAGGCATCTATGAATTGTTGACTCGCATCTGGAAAGAGTATTTCTCCCCTCTCCCCGCCGGAGAAGTATCGGGGGTGAAGGCGCCCGAGATCATGATCACCGAAAATGGTGTCCCGGTCCCGGACGGGCTGGACTTCGACGGCCGCGTGCGTGACGAGCGTCGCATCCGCTACCTGCGTAACCATATCGCCCAGATTCATCGCACCATGGACGAAGGTGTTCCGGTGAAAGGGTATTTCCATTGGTCATTGATGGACAATTTCGAATGGGCTCTCGGCTATAGTCAGCGCTTCGGGCTGGTTTATGTGGATCTTAAGACCCAGAAGCGCACCATCAAAGACAGCGGGCGCTGGTTCGCAACGGTAATTCAACACAACGGCTTCGAGTATTAAGCAATGGATTTGCACTACCTTACCGGTGTAGCATTTGGGGTCTTCGGCGGTATCCTGACCCAGTTTGGACAGCTTCTCGAAAAACGGGCCGTCAACGAGTTTCGGAAGGACAGCCAAGAGAATGGATTCTTTCGGCGGCTGGTGAAGAGCCCTATCTGGGTATCGGGAGTGATCTTCGGCTTGGGGGGTGGGACAGTCGCTTACATGCTCGCCCAGAGCATGATCGGTCCGGCCCTGACACCTGGCTTGATGGCCAGTGGATTGATCATTTTGGCTGTTGGCTCCGTCCGGATGAACCACGAAACCCTGAACACCTCCGAAATCATAGGTATCGGCCTGATGATTCTTGGTATTTTCTTCCTCGGTCTGAGTGGTCTGGCAATTAATTCGACTCAGGTCAGGACCACCCTGGCAAGCCGGGCTGCTCTGCAACGGATTGCCGTCTTCACCGCAAGTTTCTTCCTTCTCAGTCTCATCACCCGCAGCCTGTCACCCCGCATCAAGAACCGCAAGGGAATGTTGATCGCGCTGGCGAATGGTTTCCTCTCGTGTCTGTCCGATTTCTGGATCAACCCACTCCTGGCGCTGGTCCTCATCGTTCTGGGCGGTCACAGCACACCCACTCAATTTATCATTTTCACCATCGCTGCTCTCATCCTGATGTCTTGCGCCACGGTTATCACCTGGCAGAATCAACTGGCCTTCAAGTACGCCCAGGCCAGTAATGTGGTACCAGTCGCACAGGTGCCAATCCAGATCGCGCCCATTCTGGTTTACTTTTTTATCTTTGCCCTCACACCCCCAAGCTCCATTTCCGTCTTCTACATCCTCACCGGAACTATCCTGACCATCGTCGCAGGGTTCCTGCTTGGGCGGAGGCAGGAAGTTCCTATCGACTAGGAGATCAGATATGCGTCGTGTCCTCGTAGCATTAATCACCCTGCTCTTCCTGCTCAGCTTTGCCATGCCGGTCTCGGCCAGCAGTACGATCCGCATTTATTACGCTGGCCCGCAGGAAAACAGCGTCTACACCGCCCTGACCCTTGCCCCACGGGGAACTTTCAGCTTTGTGAATAATCCAGCCCAAGCAGATGTTTTTGTTCTTAATGGCAGCATCCCGGACCCGTCTGCCATCGCCGCTCAGGTGCAGCGCGGTGCGGGACTGGTATTAATCCTCGGCCCCGGGTTATCTGCGAAAGATGTGGAAGCTGTCAGTGGCATCCCGGTCACTTTAACTGAAAAGACCGACGCGGTCAGCTTGACTCAAATAAATATTGATGATCCGCTTGTCAAGCAAATCATATGGAACGGCGCACCGCAAGTCCGTGAACGTATGGAAGTGCTCACCCCGTACTCCTCTGTCCAACCTTTGGTCACTGCATATGAAAGCGGCTCCTGGATTTTGTGGGCCGGTAATCAACCAAATATCTATTTTTTTAACGCTTACCTGACAAATTACACTGACCCGCAAACGCAAAAAACTGCCGCGTACAACCCGCAGATCCAGGAATGGGCCTATTTCAATTACCTGATCTACCACCTTGTCGAACGCGCTGCCGGACAGACTCCGCTCTCCTTTGCTGATTACCCCGCTTCGCCCGTGCCCCATGCCACCGACCGGAACATCCTGTTGGCGGTTATGGGTCTGATGCTAATTACCACCTTCGGAGCATTCTTCGTGGTGCGGCGTTACAGTCTGAAACATCCCGAAGAGTTGGATAGGATCGTCTCCGACCGTGTCAAATTCGAGGACCGTGAAGCCAAGACGGAGTGGGAAGAGGTTGGCTTTCACCGTCCGCTGGGCGGGTTCCTGGTCGCCTTGAGCATCGGTCTTGTCCTGTTCATCCCGCTCATCATTTACCAGAACCTGATCCTGCCATCCTACATCCTACCGTCAGCGCAGGCGCTGGGCATCTGGGGCCGCGTAACCCAGTTCTTCAATCTGGCGTGGACTTTCTTCGATATGGGCACAAGTATCGCCTTCATCAAGTATCTTTCGGAGCACCGCGTTCACGACCCGAAGAAAGGCATTCAATACGGGCAGGTCTTCGTGTGGTGGCAGGCGCTTTCGGGAGCAGTGCAGGTGGCGCTGGTGATCGCATTGGCAAGCACACTTGCGCCGAATTCCGCATACGCGCTCTATGCCTGGAGCGTGATTATTCATTCGTTCATCCAGATCCCTGGCTTTTACCAGGTGATGCGCCATGCCCTGACTGGCTTCCAGCGGCTCGACTACAGCCGCCTGCTCGACATCGGGTTGAACGTTGTCTTCCCAATGCTTGTCCAGCCGGTCTTTGTGACCATCATGTTTGCGTGGGGGCGTGCCCACCTGGTCTTCGGTGGGGCAATGGGCGGTCTGCTCGGTATGGGCATCGCTGCCTATGCTGGAGAATTGCTCACCTTCCTGTTTGGCCTCTGGCTCTATCGCCGGGTGGGATACAACGCACGTATTCTGTTCCTAGCTCATTTTGACTGGGACGTGGTCATAACCAGTTTCAAGTTTGGCGTCTTTGAGATGCTGGGTTCTGCCGCCTGGTCCTTCGGGCAGGCCATGGAAATTGCCATCACCCAGGCGCGCCTGATCAATTACGCCGAGATCTGGGGGAACTGGGGCTTGGCACAGAACTTCATCTTCGCTTTCAATGTCACGCAAACGCTCAATGACGGGGTCATGCCGGCCATTTCCGAGGCCATTTCCAGTGGGAAGCGCATCCTGAGCCAGTATTACACCGTGATGGCCTACAAGTACAATGGCATGACCAGCGCCTTCATCGGCGCGGTCCTGCTGGCAGTTGCACCAAAATTCATCCTCGGCTCGACCGGGGTGGAATTCCAGCGCGCAGCCATTTACGTGATACCACTCACCATTTGGGGCGCGGTCCAGTTCCCCTCCTGGGTGGGTGATAATGTACAATTGGGTGCCAACAAACCCTATTTAAAATCTATTCTGGTGTTCTCGGAGCAGATCATCCGCGTGACCTTGGCGTTCTTCCTGATTGCGCGTTTCCAGGTAACGGGGTTGATCATCGCTTACTTTGTGGGACTGTTCTCCAAAGGTTTCGCCGCCTACATCATCAACCATAAAGTATGCTTCCCCCAGCGGTTTTATATCTGGCAGTCACTGGTCGCGCCGCTGCTGGCCGGTTCTGTTCACTATTTCGTCCTGTGGGGTATCAACAGTTTCATCTGGAAAGGCGACCAGATTACCAGCGTATTGATATTCTTCATCGGCATCCTGCCCAGCTTTCCCCTTTATATGTTCCTGTACGGACTGTTTGGCGGCTGGGACAGGGAAACCCTCGCAGAACTCAAAGATGCCGTCGGATTGACCGGCAGTGTTCTCTGGCTGACGCGTTGGGGTATCTACGAGCCAACCGCCCTGGGTGCGCGCATCAGCCCCCTAAATAATCGCTTCCCAATTACCAACCGTCTCGAAGCAATGAAAGAAGCAAAGGCGCTTACAATGGAGAAAGTCAATCTATAGAAATAAATAAGCAATATGTCATTTCTCTAGTTTCTCTTCAATCATTTCGGAGGACAAGTATGGAAAACACAATTTCTCTCATGGATGGTCGTACCCTGGCTTTTGCCGAGTACGGTGACCCACACGGAACACCAGTTTTTTTCTTCCACGGCATTCCCGGCTCACGCCTGTTCCGCCCTCCGGACGATGTGACGACTCATCTCGGCGTACGCCTGATTACCACCGACCGCCCCGGCTCCGGGCTCTCAACCTACCAGCCCAAGCGCCGCATCCTAGATTGGCCGCGAGATGTTTGCGCCCTAGCTGATTCTCTGGGAATTGAAACCTTTCATATCGCCGGACACTCCGGCGGCGGGCCGTACACCCTGGCCTGCGCCCACACCTTGCCAGCGCGTGTGCGTGCCGCGGCGGTCCTGTGTGGCGCAGGTCCAACGGACACCGATGAAGCCCTAAAAACGATGACCCCGCTCAACCGGCTCGCTTTTTCCATTGGACGCTACACACCCTGGCCGCTTTGGAAGCTGCTTGTCTGGTATTTATATCGGATGGGGCACGACAACCCCGCCTACCTGTTCGAGCGCGGTGCCAAGGACCGGCCCCAGGCCGACACCGACGTCCTCAACAGACCGGGCGTACTGGAACTCAACTACGCTAGCCAGTCCGAGGCTCTGCGCCAGGGCACGCGTGGCTTTGCACAGGAAGCGCGCCTGATTGTCTGCCCGTGGGGTTTCCGACTGGAAGAGATCCTTGTGCCGGTGCACATCTGGCACGGCACAGATGATGTGGATACACCGGTTGCAATGGGCAAAGCCGTTGCCGCCCGCATCCCGAAAAGTCAATTGACAATCTACCCGGGTGAGGCGCATATGCTGCTGTTTCCCCACTGGGAAGAAATCTTAACACAACTCATATCGGAATGACTATGCGCAATTTATATGTTGTTTCCCACACCCATTGGGATCGTGAGTGGTACCTGCCGTTTCAATTGTTCCGGCTGAAACTCGTCCATCTGGTGGATGGGATGCTCGACATCCTTGAACGGGACCGGGAATTCAAATATTTTATGCTCGATGGTCAGACCATTGTGCTCGACGATTACCTGTACATGCGCCCGGAAAATGAAACCATTCTCCGTGAACACATTCGCAAAGGACGGATCATCATCGGCCCCTGGCATATCCTGCCGGATATGTTCCTGGTGGGCCCCGAAGCACACATCCGCAACCTGCAACAGGGTGACCGCACAGCCCATAAATTTGGTCCCAAGATGATGATCGGTTATATGCCCGACTCGTTCGGTCACATCGGTCAGGTCCCCCAAATCCTGCGCGGATTTGGGATCGAGGTTGCTTCCGTTTGGCGCGGCGTATATGGCGGCCCTGGCGAGTTCTGGTGGCAGGCCCCCGACGGTTCGCGCGTACTGATGGCATACTTGCGCGAAGGATATGGGAACGGCGCTGACCTGCCCGCTGATAACCTGGAACGTTTCGCCAGCATGATCAGTGAAAAAGGTGATGTACTTGCCGCAGTTTCCGCCACATCTGACTTGCTCATCATGTACGGCACAGACCATATGGAACCACCCCCAAACACCTCCGAAGCCATCGCCTATGCTGATGAAATGCTGCGGAATACGCACGTGATACATTCCACTTTGCCACAATATGTGGAGGCAATCCAGGCCTCAATTAAAAAGCAAAAAGTGGATCTTCCGACGATTACTGGTGAGTTGCGCGACTGTAAACGTATGCAGCTCCTGCCAGGCGTGCTTTCCACCCGGATATGGATCAAACAGCGCAACCATGCCTGTGAAACCCTGCTTACTCGCTGGGCCGAACCCTTCACCGTCTGGCAGGAAAATATTGCCAGCCCGCGACCTGCAATTCTCGATCGAAAATCCGAAATTCTGCTCCAGACCTGGCGCCTGCTGATGGAGAACCATCCGCACGATTCCATCTGTGGTTGTTCGATTGACCAGGTTCACGAAGAGATGAAAAACCGTTTCGACCAGGTGGAACAGATTGGCGAGGAAATCACCAGGCAGGCTTTGGAAAGCCTTGCCTCCTGCGTGACAACTGACCGAGGTTCGCTGACCACAGACAGCCTGCCGTCCATTCCCTATGGTCGATCAGCTATCATTGTTTTTAATCCCAATTCCACATCCCGCACAGACGTTATCACCGCCGCCATCGAACTTCCCCCAAATGTCACCGAATTCGAACTGGTGGATGAGAACGGCACCACCCTGCCCTATCAGGAGCGTGGCTTGGGGAGCCATGAGATCATCAATATGACCCTCGACCCTGGCGGATTGCGATCCATGTTTGGCAACATCAGTGATGGTCGGGCTGCCGGGATGACCGTTCAGGATATCAAGGTCCGCCGTCTCGGTGCGGAGGTGTTTATCGAAACCATTATGGCGGAGGGCGGCGAACCCAACCTGGCAGCCTGGAACCTCAGGCGCAAAGAAATCGAAGTGTTTTTCACCGACCCATCCATCACTACCTATCACGTGCGCGCCCGTTCCACTTCAGCCACGCAGATCATCGTATCCGTTCCGGATGTTCCCGGTCATGGCTATCGGACGTTGTGGTTGCGCCCTCGCCCCGTTGAAGAAAAGGCGCCTATCCAGCTCGGTCCGCTGGTTAAACTGCTGTCGCCGCTGGCCCGTCTGCCCTTCGTCCAGAATCTGGCTATTCGCAAGCGCTACGCCAGGCCGCCGTTCAAAATTGAGAATGACTTTTTCGCTGTGGAAGCACTTAATGACGGCACGCTCACCATTTTGGATAAGCAGACTGGTCTCACTTATCGCGGACTGAATCGCTTCCTGGATGGCGGTGACTGCGGCGACGAATACAACTACGCTCCACCCGCCACGGACCGGGTGACTGCCGCGCATTTAAAACGAGTCAGCATTGATCGCGGCCCGGTCCAGCAGACACTCGAACTCGAGCTGGATCTCGCCACCCCCATCAGCCTCACCCCGAACCGGAAGTCGCGCACGAAAGAGCAGGCCACCATTCCCATCACGACCATCGTCACCCTGACGAACGGCGTTCCGCGTGTGGATATTCACACAACAGTAGATAATCGCGCCCGCGACCACCGCCTGCGGGTCCATTTCCCGGCGCCGTTCTCCTCAGATACCGGTTCCCACGATGGACACTTTGAAGTTGTCGAACGCAAGGTTGGCGTTCCAACCTACGATGAGACCTGGGTCGAGCAACCTAGACCCGAAGTTCCGCAGCGGGCGTTTACCAGCGTTACAGATGGCAACTCTGGGTTGACGGTTGCCAACCGCGGCCTGACAGAAGTGGAAGTCCTGAAGAATGCAGCCGGGAACGCTGAGATTGCCATCACGCTGCTGCGTTGTGTCGGTTGGTTGTCGCGGGATGATTTCTCCACCCGCAAGGGACATGCAGGCCCATTCCTGGAAACACCCGGTGCGCAGATGCCCGGTATATGGGTGTTCGACTATTCCATTATTCCGCACGCTGGCGGTTGGCAGAATACCTTTGCACAAGCTTATGCCTTCGAAACTCCCATGCGCCTCGCCTGCACTGGTTTACACTCCGGGCCGCTGCCAGTTTCTGGTTCTTTTGTGAAGGTCGAGCCGGCAACATTTGTCGTCAGTGCTGTCAAGCAAAGCGAATCTGGAGGCGGTTGGCTGGTACGCGGCTACAACATCACCGGAGAACCAATCCGAGTGACGCTCAAGCCGTGGAAGCTGTTTAATAAGGTGGAGCAGGTCAACCTTGCAGAGGAAAAACAGGCCACGCTGAAACCTGACAAAGATGGTCGCGTCATCCTCCCTGTGCGCGGGCACGAGATTGTCAGCGTGCTGTTCCAGAATTAACTACATCAGGGCGGGCATTCACGGCCGCCATGAATATTATCCCTGGGTATTGAGTTGTTATTTGAAGCTACAGGGTACTATGTAAATAGGAGAAATTCTAGCATTCAAGAGCTCTTATCTTGCTATAATAGGCACATGGTTGATTTCTCTCTTTCCCCGGAGCACCAGATGGTGCAAAAAATGGTGCGTGAGTTCGCACAAAAAGAGGTCGCGCCGATTATCAAAGAATGCGACCGTCAGCAGCAGATGGCGGAGTTCGTTTTACCGCGCATGGGCGAGCTGGGTATTTTGGGTATCTGCCTGCCGGTGAAATACGGTGGGCAGGGCATGGATTACATCTCACTCGGCTTGGCGTGCGAGGAATTGGAGGCGGTGGATACCTCTCTGCGGGTGGCGATGTCGGTGCATGTCGGGCTGAACAGCATGGCGCTGTTCCAATGGGCTACAGAAGAACAAAAGCAATCCTTTCTGACACCGCAGGCGCAGGGAAAGAAGATCGCCTGCTTCGGCCTGACCGAGCCTGGGGCAGGCTCGGATGTGTCTGCAATTGTCAGCACGGCGCGGCGCGACGGTGATGATTATGTTTTGAACGGCGAAAAGATGTGGATTTCTCTGGCTACGAAGGCCAACCACTGCCTGTGGGTGGGGCGTACGAATCGAGAGGCAGCCGACCCCCACGAAAGTCTCTCGGCCTTTTTAGTGGAACTCGACCGCCCGGGTGTCACCACTGGCGATATACATGGGAAATTAGGGGTGCGCGCTGATTCCACTGGCTAGATTGCCTTTCAGGAGGTGTGTGTACCGGCCGCGAACCGCATCGGGCTGGAGGGCGAGGGTTTCAAGATCGCCATGAGCTGTCTGGATAATGGGCGGTACACGGTTGCCTCGGGAGCTACCGGCCTGATCCGCGCCAGCCTGGAAGCGAGCATCCGTTACGCCAAAGAACGACGCGCATTCGGTCGCGAAATTGCCAGGATGGAGCTCGTTCAGCAGAAGATCGCCAGGATGGTGCAATCCTACGATATGGCGCGCCTTTTGTATTTACGGGCAGGTTGGATGAAGAACCAGGGTTTGCGTAATACGCGTGAAACTTCGCTGGCGAAGTGGTTCGCCACCGACGCCTCGTTCGAGGCTGCCAACGAAGCCGTGCAGATTCACGGGGCTTACGGTTATAGCGACGAGTACGATGTGGAGAGATACTCGCGCAACTCGAAGGGCGCAGTGATCTACGAAGGTACAAGCGAGATCCACCAGCTTATGCAGGCCGGCTATGCGCTGGGCTACCGCGCCGATACTCCGCTGCGCTGTGAACTTCCGGCGTACGATCCAATCGCCTAGTCAGAGTAGAGACATCCTGCCAAAAGCAGGCTCGCATGTAAGGAAATCAGCGGAAGCTGCGATAGCCTCATCCTGATTTTCCACAACTTATTCTTTTTTTATTAACTCCCCAATTCGCCGGCGGAATACTTCCAGATCAAACGGCTTGGACCATATGTCGTTCGCCCCGGCTTCCAGCGCCTGCGCACGTTCTCCATCGCTGCTCATGGCAGTCAACATTACGATTGGGATTCCTGCACTGAACGGCGGCTGACGCATTTTCTGGCACAACTCGTACCCGTTCATATCCGGCATCATCACGTCCAATAGGGCCAGGTCGGGCATATTTTGCGCAACCGATTGAATTGCTTCTATGCCGTTCCGGGCCATCGTTACCTGATATCCTTCCAGTTCCAGTATTTTCCCCAGCAGGAACAAATTCATATCATTATCGTCAACAACCAGGATGTGATACGGCATGTGTAATAAGACCTTTGCTTTAGAATACACGATTAACCGCTGAATCGTCAAGCCTTGAAACGGTTCTTCCCACGGTTTTCACTTACTCTCGGCTATAATGAATGCAACCGGAGGAGTCATGCCAAACATCTTTGCTTCCCAACATCCGCTCGTCGCCCATAAACTATCCCGGCTGCGTGACAGGAACACAGAGCCCAAAAAATTTCGCGAACTCGTTCGCGAAATTGCCGCCCTGCTGGCTTACGAAGCTACTGCGGACCTGGTCACTGTTCCCCGAACGCTGGAAACACCCCTCGCTTCGATGACTGGCGTAGAATTGAAAGAGAAAATCGGCCTTGTCCCGATTCTGCGTGCTGGCCTGGGGATGGTGGAGGGCTTCTGGGAATTAATGCCTACTGCCGAAGTTTGGCATATCGGCCTGTATCGGGATGAGAGCACGCTCAAACCGGTCCAATACTACAACAAACTGCCGGTCGAGCCGACCGTCTCCGTTTGTCTCATTCTGGACCCGATGCTGGCCACCGGTGGTTCCGCGGTTGCCACCACCGATATCGTCAAGCGCTGGGGTGTTAAGAAAATCAAGTTCGTCGGTATCATCGGCGCGCCGGAGGGGATAGCCGTCATGCAAAAGGCACATCCGGACGTACCCATTTATTTGGCCGCCATTGATGACCATCTTAACGAGCGCGGCTATATCCTGCCCGGCCTAGGCGATGCAGGGGACCGTCAATTTGGGACGGGGTAACATGCACGTCATCGTTGATTTTACTGTCGTACCAGTGGGCGTCGGCGTTTCATTATCAGAATATATCGCCACCTGCGAACGCATTCTGCAGGAATCTGGCCTGACCTACGAACTGCACGCCAACGGTACGAACGTCGAAGGGGAGTGGGAGCAGGTCTTTGCTGCCATCCGCCGTTGTCACGAGACCCTGCACGAGATGGGCGTGCCACGCATCCACACCGATATCAAACTTGGCACACGCACCGATCGTTCACAGAAAATGGCAGAAAAACTGGCCAGCGTAAGAAACAAAATATAAGCGAGCTGAACTTATGGATAACGTATCCCCGCAAATCGCGGAACGGCAAGACGGTTTACGAACTGGTCTATCATGGTGGGCTGATCGAGGCAGAGTAAGAAGGTCACCACGTTATAACGTTTTCTTCCTCTTCAAACCGGAAGAGCTCTCTTTGGTAAAAGGAATTGCCCATGAAATTACGCATAAAGTTTCTGGTTCTCATTGGTCTGGCGGCAGGCGGTTTGTGCCTCGCGGCTGTACTCTCCGGCTGCCAAACGAGCCTGCCCATCTTTCCAACGGCCACCCCTACCGTCACGGCGACAGAATCGCCCTCTGCCACCGCCACACCCATGCCGACGATCACGGAAACTCCAACCCCGGGGCCGACCGCAACTCCAGAGCAGCTCGGCGGCAGCGAGATGGCGTATATGTACGATACTGGCGGGTATATTCCCATACCGGAAGGAGTCAAGTCTCTTCTGACCCCGTCAAGTCCGGACACATGGAAACAAACCGGCTGGTACTTCACCGACGGAACGCCGTATCCGTGGGGGAAACCCATCGTGGTGAGATCGGATGATCAACCACTTCTTGTGGTACCCTCTTTCGTGAGGGGAGTGGTAGAAATACCCGAACCGCACGCAGATGTAGGTGGAAAAAGAATATTTGTAGTCCTTGAAGTGCCAGCCCAGGGCGGATCAAATTTTGTTATATTCAATCTGCAAGATAATATATATGCGACTCGTGCAACTATTGGAATAAGCCGCTTAGTGGATGGAAAAGTGCCGTTAAATTGGGCTCAAAGCGGTTGGGGGAACCCGATAAGTTATGAGGATCTTTCACCCGGTTACACGTTTACCGGTTATTTTGACGGTAGACAGATTGCCGATGAGGTTAAACAATATATCGGGCAGATGGTGATGGCCAGTTTTCGCACAACCGCTGGCTCTGTGGAGAGTTTGAGCCTGCAACAAGTGGTGGAAGGAATGCTTATCAACCAGAGCGGCCAGTCCGGGGTTGATGCTATTATTTCACCAGCGAACATATTTCTTCCGTACCAATCCCCGTGAACTGCTTTTGTTGCACGATTCCCCAAAGTATAGTACGGTAAAAGTACTATCTATTTTTACTGCAACGCATGATCAAACAATTGCTTCACATGATGTTGTTGGCGGGCATGGTTATCTCTGCTCGGATTGATTGCCCTCGTTTTTATCCTCGGCGAGTTTCTGGTTCCGCAATAAATATCGAACGAGGAATTTCTTTACCCACCCCGGCGCACATCAACTGTCTTGAAAATCAAGGCAGTTACTTTTTTTCCCTCAATCCACATCCACTCCGGTTAACCTTGCCAGGATCAGGTGCAATAACAGGAATGGCAGGATCAACAAGATATGCAGCACGCCGCTCAATCCGAAGATCATCGCCAATGCCTGCAGGAATTGGTTGAACGGCGGGGCCAGGTTTGCCAGCATCCAGGTCCCCGCGCCGGCAAGGATCGCCGCCGCCACCAGCCCCACAATTAATAATCCCAATGGTAGCCAGGCATGCCGGTCAGACTGAGACGGCATCATCGTGCTGCTGATGGTAAAGATCAGGTAGAACCACAGCCAAAAATCGGGGGATTTTGGGACTAACAAAAGCATTGCCCAGAACGCTCCCCAATCGGCGCTGCGTGACAAATCCCAGAGCGGTGGGATCCGTATTTGATAGATGGCCGCATACGCCACGAAGAGACTGCCCGTCACCAGTGGGGCGGCCCCGATCAGCGCATCCCGTACAAACCCGCCGGAAGCGGTCTCCACGTATCCCAGGCGTAGCTTGCCGTCCGGCTGTGTTTGAGGGATGAGCGAGAATTTCCCCGTCTGCACACCGAGAATTTTCGCGGTGAGAAAATGACTTAGTTCATGGAGCAACACGCCGGGGAAGAAGATCACGGCAAAGATCACCTGTGTCACATCAGGGCTGCGGGTCAGAATGAGGAAGAACGCCTGGATCTCACGGTGCAGCGAACGCTGGAGAAAGACGAACACCACCAGCGCGACCAAAAGCCAGAGCAGACCATCGAACGCCGTGATGTAACTCAATGGATCACTCCCGATTCAACATAAATGACGCGAAGAATAAATTCATTCGCGTCACTCCTCTGTTCTTGAACTTTGCCTCTAAGCCCGTTCCGCCGCTGCGCGCACAATGGCGGTGAATTCGTCCACTTTCAGGCTCGCCCCGCCGACCAGTGCCCCGTCAATCTCGGGCTGGCCGAAAAACTCTGCTGCGTTGGCTGCCGTTACCGAGCCGCCGTAGAGCACGCGCACGGCCTGTGCCGTTGATTCACCATACAACTCAGCCAGCGGCGTGCGGATGAAATCACGGATGACTGTATTTGCATTCTCGCTGGTGGAGGCGCGCCCGGTCCCGATCGCCCAGACTGGTTCGTAGGCGATGACGATGTGAGTCGCAAATTCAGAGTCGAGCCCTGTGAGTCCCACCCGGATCTGGCGGGAAACCACCTCCGCCGTCCGCCCAGACTCGTACTCAGCCAGGGTTTCGCCGACGCATACGATTGGGACCAGGTTCGAGCTTCGCGCCGCAGCGGTTTTTTTGTTAACCGTCTCGTCGGACTCGCTGAAATATGTCCGCCGTTCGGAGTGGCCAATGATGACATACTTACAAAACTCAGCGACCATCCCCGCTGAAATTTCACCGGTGAATGCGCCTTTGGTTTCCCAGTACATATCCTGCGCTCCCAGGCCGATTTCGGTGCCCTGCAGGAGCGCCGCGACCGGGAAGAGCGCCATAAATGGTGGGCAGAGTACCTTTTCCACGGTTTTGACCTCTCGCAAAGCCGGGCTCATCTCGCTGACGAGGCCGCGGGCTTCCGCGATGGTTTTATTCATTTTCCAGTTTCCAGCTACAAATGGTGTCCGCATGATGGATATATCCCTTCATCAAGTAAGGTTGAAAATGCAGGACGGGTAAGGTACCCGTCCTGCATAAGTGAAACAATTATTTATTCAGTAACGCCGCCACACCCGGCAGTTCCTTGCCTTCCAGGAACTCCAGTGAGGCACCCCCTCCGGTCGAAACGAAAGTCATCTCCTTGGCAACGCCCGCCTTCTTGACCGCGCTGGCGCTGTCGCCTCCGCCGATAACCGTGGTTGCGTTGGATCCAGCCAGCAGTTTTGCCAATGCAAAGGTTCCTTCGGCGAACTTTGGCATCTCGAACACGCCCACCGGGCCGTTCCAGACAATGAGCTTGGCGCCCTTGAGGGTTTCTTTGTAGAGATCCAGGGTCCTGGGACCGACGTCCATCATGCGCCAGCCGGCAGGTATTTTGCCCACATCTACCACCTGGCTATGGGCATTGGCCTCGAATTTGTCGGCAATGACTGCATCCTCTGGCAGTACGATCCGGCTGCCGGATTTCGCCAGTATGGCTTTCGCCGTGTCAACCGAACCGGCTTCCACCAAGCTGTCTTGCATGTTCAGGCCTTTTGCAACCAGGAAAGTATTTGCCATTCCGCCGCCGATGATGAGTTTGTCACACTTGGCCAGCAGGTTTTCCACGACCAGGATTTTGTCACTGATCTTTGCGCCGCCCAAAATGGCTATATAAGGATGTTCGGGGTTATTGGTCGCGCGGCCAAGATATTCGAGTTCCTTTTCCATCAGGAAGCCGGAAACGGCTGGAAGGAAATGCGCCACGCCTTCGGTCGAGGAGTGGGCACGATGTGCCGAGCCGAATGCGTCGTTGACGTATACATCACCAAGCGCGGCCATTTTCTTTGCCAGCTCCAGGTCATTCTTCTCTTCTTCGGGGTGAAAGCGGGTGTTCTCCAGCATGAGCACTTCGCCCGGTTTGAGGGCTCTCGCCATCTTCTCCACTTCCGGGCCAACGCAATCCGGCGCCATCTTGACCGGGATGCCGAGGGCGCCAGCCAGGACTTCCGCCGCCGCCTTCAGGCTGAACTCGGGGTCGAATCCGCCCTTCGGGCGTCCTAAATGGCTCATCAGCACCAGGGATGCGCCCTGCTCGAGAACGTACTTGATCGTAGGAAGAGAGGCCTTGATGCGTTTGTCATCGGTGACTTTGCCGCCTTCCATCGGGACATTGAAGTCCACCCGCATCAGGACGCGCTTTCCCTTCAGATCAATATCTTTTACGGTTTTCTTATTCATGAGTTGTTCTCCAAGCCAATAGTTTATCGTCTCATAGTCTTCCGACTATGAGACGATTTGTCTATCAGGCTATAAGCTCTTTGCCATTAACGCAGCCAGGTCTGCCGTGCGGACAGAGTAGCCCCATTCATTATCGTACCAGGCAACGACCTTGATAAAGTTGTTTTCGACCTTACCCAGCACACTGGTGAACGGCAGGTCCACGGAAGCGCTGTGCGGATCGCCTTTGTAGTCGATGCTGACCAGTGGTTCGTCCATCGCCTGCAGGATGCCCTTATAGCGCGGCAACTTGGCGGCATCCCGGAAGGTCTGGCGCAATTCGTCGGTGGTGGTGGCCTTCTCAAGTTCGGCGGTAAAGTCCACCAAAGAGACGGTCGAGGTCGGGACCCGCAGGGCGTAACCGTCAAACTTGCCCTTCAGATCGGGAATGACCAGGGAAATTGCTTTGGCAGCGCCGGTGGTTGTCGGGATGATGTTCATCGCCGCCGCCCGCGCCCGGCGCAGGTCCGAGTGCGGCATGTCCAGGATCTTCTGATCATTTGTGTAGGCATGGATGGTGGTCATGAAAGCCCGTTTAATCGTGTACTTGTCGTGCACCACTTTCGCGGCCGGGGCCAGGCAGTTGGTGGTGCAAGACGCATTCGAGACTACGTTATGCATCTTCGGGTCGTACTTGTCCTCGTTCACGCCCATGACAATGGTGATATCTTCGCCTTCGGCAGGCGCGGAAATGATGACTTTCTTGGCGCCGCCCGCGGTAATGTGATTGACTGCGCCCTTGACGGTTTTACCCTTTTTGTTGACACCGTCTTCCTTGATGGTGAAGAGACCGGTGGATTCGATTACGATCTCAACCCCCAGGTCTTTCCACGGAATTGCGGCTGGATCGGTCTCTTTGAATGCCGTAACTTTCTTGCCGTCAATGAGAAGATGATCCTCGGCAAATTCAACCGTGCCGTCATAACGACCATAGTTCGAGTCGTACTTCAGCAGGTGCGCCATGGTCTTCATGTCGCCAATATCATTGAAAGCCACTACTTCCAATGCTTCGGGATAATAATCCCGAATGGCCTTCAAGACCTGACGGCCGACCCGTCCAAAACCATTGATTCCTATTTTGACAGACATATTAATTCTCCTTATGTTTGAGTTAAATATCAACGCTATTGCGTTGCTTGTTCCTTCATGATCGGTCCGGTGCGCTCATTATACAGATCCATCAGCACCTGTGCCAATTTTTCCGCGTCGTGATGTATCGGCTGCCTGTGGTCCGCAAGGTCTGAAAGATACAAACGGGAATCGCGTTCGAGTGCCTCATCCACCCTGACCCACTGCATACCACTTTCCAATATTTCATCATACCATGAATTGCAAATGATGACATCTACAAGTTCGGAACCAACCAATTTCTCCAGGGTTCGGATATGATCTCCGGATGTATACATGTCCGTCTCACCCTGCTGGGTTGTAAGATTCGATATAAAGATTTTTAACCCCCGGCTGGATCGGATCGCTTCGAGCAGGTCGCCTACCAGGAGATTGGGCAGGATGCTGGTATACAGGCTGCCGGGTCCGATAATAATCATATCCGCCGCCAGGACAGCCTGGATGACAGGTGGGAACGCTGATACATTATCCGGTTCGAGCCAGACCCGCCTTACAAGTCCTGCGGCCTGGGGGATATGGCTTTCGCCCTCCACCCGCACCTCGTTCTGGGTGTTCGGCAGTTGAACGTCGGCTACCAGCCGGACATTATGCAATGTTGCCGGGAGTACTTGTCCATGGACAGAAAGGGCACGCCCCGATTCGACAATCGCTCCCTCGAAACTGCCGGTAATGTCGGAAAGGGCGCTGATGAACAGGTTGCCGAACGAGTGTCCGCCCAGGCCGGTATCTTCGCCAAACCGGTACTGGAATAATTGCGTCAACAGGGCTTCGTCGTCAGAGAGCGCCGCCAGGCAATTGCGGATATCGCCCGGAGGAAGGATGCCCAGGCTGCGCCGTAGTTCGCCCGAAGAACCACCGTCATCCGCCACCGATACCACCGCTGTCAGGTTATTGGTATAACCCTTTAGCCCGCGCAGGACAGTGGCGATCCCATGCCCGCCACCGATGACAACAATCCGTGGCCCACGCTCGCGGCGGCGATAATCGGTCACCTGATCCACCAAGCGTTTGCCTGGTCGCAGGAACGGTACAAGCAGGGAACGATTTAATCCCCAGATACCGAGGGCGATGAGACCTATACCCAGGGTTCCAAATACGGCGACGCGCGCCACCCTCGGCAGGTTCTGCAGGGAAATCGTAGTGACGATGGGCAGCCACCATGTCTGGGGCGCGTTACGGTAGACATCCAGCACGAACATTGCCACGCCCACCGCAATAAACGTGATTCCAGCCAGAAGGACCAGGAACCAACGTTTCACCCCGATTCCCGGGACAAACCAGCGAAAGAATCGAGAAAAACCCCGCAAGATCGAATGATACCGAGCGCTATACCGCCTGAACATCCCGAAGATGATAGCAGTCTTTAAGCGAATAGTCAACTTTCAATAATACGGGGTTTGGGGTGTTGGGAACGGCTTTGCCGTTCCCAACACCCCAAGATCTTCTTCTAGCCGAGGCGGCCACAAGCCGCCAACGCTTTTTTCTCATAGATCTACCATTTTTTCTCAGTGAGCTCCATGTGCCACCTGCCCCGGAGGCAGGTGCCGGGGTCCGTGGTGAAGTTCTTCTCCCATTTTTCGCCATACTCAAGATTTACTTGCTATCCGCATGTTATAATTTCACCCATGAGCGCCATTGTTGCAATAGACATCGGCGGGACCCAGTTACGGGTGGCAGTTTATCCCCGCCATGGAACAACACCCATTACCATACAGCGTACCGCTACGAATGGCATGGAAGACGGTGTTTTTGACCGTTTGATATCTTTGATTGACGCCGTCTGGCCGAAGGAACCGGTGGACGCAATCTCCGTCGCTGCTCCTGGCCCCCTCAATCCATATACCGGAGTAATCATCTCCACCCCCAATATTCCTGCCTGGACAAACTATCCGCTGGCCGAATTACTCTCTAAAAAATATAAAGTACCGGCTTACCTGGGGAACGATGCCAACCTGGCCGCTTTGGGTGAGTGGAAATACGGAGCCGGGCAGGGCCACCATGATGTGCTTTACCTGACCCTCAGCACGGGCATCGGGGGAGGGGTTATTTGCAACGATATGCTCATCGAAGGCAGCAATGGCATGGCCACCGAACTCGGGCATATCACCGTCCTCCCCGGCGGGCCGCTCTGTTCCTGCGGTGTACGTGGTCATCTTGAAGCCGTTGCCTCTGGACCGGCTATTGTAAGTTACGTCAACCAGCAGATTGCCACTGGCCGTTCATCCATACTGCAGCCCACCGCGGAGCTCAGCGCTCGCGATATCGCGGGTGCCGCCGGGCGGGGTGACGAACTGGCAAAAGAAGCCTTCGTCCGCGCCGGTGGCTTTATCGGTCAGGCGGTGGCTGATTTTCTGCACATCTTCAATCCATCCATCGTTATCTTCGGCGGCGGTGTGACCCAGAGTGGCAGGTTGATCCTTGATCCGATCGAAGAATCCATGAAACGGAATATCATGGATAAATCTTATCTTGATGGGTTGCAGATTGCGACCGTTAAATTGGGCGATGATGCCGGATTGCTGGGCGCACTCGCTCAGGCACACATCCGCCTTTCCAAGGCTGGATAATT
>Ga0209777_10003391_pt1 | contig 19817 bp, 14 predicted proteins | sample FrelakmetHBP12HB_FD_187147 | JGI IMG/M metagenome (GOLD analysis project Ga0209777, IMG submission 187147) | Freshwater lake sediment microbial communities from the University of Notre Dame, USA, for methane emissions studies -HBP12 HB (SPAdes)... | ecosystem: Environmental > Aquatic >...
GTATTTTTGGGTTTTTTAGAATAACTATTTGAAAGATATATTATCAATAGTTATTTTAAGCAGTTTTTATGATCTGTCAATGGCGCATTTCCTCTCGAATTGGCGCGTGAGAATAATAAATTATTTTTCGGACGTAAAAATTTTATTGGGATATACAATGACATAGTATATTTTGAGCTTCTTGGAATACACGCTGCTCAGGCTTGTGTTAGCAGGTTTTGCAGAGTGGCCCCTATGGCAACGATTATTAAACAAGAGACAATGATCGTCGTGAAAAATCAGGCCCATGCTGCCTTCCTTTCGCGGGCGAAATTCGCTTGCATGCTCGCCGACCAGTTCGGCGCCTCCAGTTCCCGGGCTCTTTACTCTCAGAACGCCCCTGCCGCGGCCCAGCAATCGACAGAGCCTGGATCGAATAACGCCTCAAATACTTGTATAGACAAGATGCTCCCGCTGGTATGTCAACCGTATTCGCGACCCGATTTCCCTGGCCTGGCAACTCTTCCGCACGTCACGAGTTCGCCGACCCAACCCGGAAGGATATCACCCTGGTGGAGAGCACGAACACTTGATGTACATCCAACCCAATCAAAATTTTATTAATTGTGATTGTATTTATCGAAAATCTGTGCTACGATTCCGTTTTCTCCATATTTGGTGCGGATGAAACACCTTACCCCCATATATACGGGAGTCGTTTGTAATAATAGATCCAAATCTGTATTTACTAGAACCTATGGCCATTAACCAGGAATTTTACAAATTCTTTCCGGTTTCTCCCCTGTTTTGCGATTATGCTTAATAGGGTAGGCCGGTTAAGGTTTTAGCGGAGGAACCTACCTTTGACTCAGAAAAACCTAAGTCAGCACAGCCCTGGAGCAAGCCCTTTATCGGGACGCAATTCAGCCAATGATCTTTATCAGCGCGATGTTGCTGTTGAAAAACAGATCCAATCCGCCATCATTCTCACGGATGAACGGATCATCGCGAATGCAAGGATTCGCGAAAAGGAAGCTGAAGCATATTTGCAAGAAGAAGCAATTGTCTACCTCATAAAAATGAGTAAGCAGGAAGATAATGAAAACCTCTACAATGCGCTCTCAAACATTTTGCTCGAGCGAATCGAACACCAAGTCAAATTCTACCTGCGATCATTTGATATAGGTTTGAAGGAAGACGCTTACAATGAGTTCCTTGCCCGCCTATTTCAACATATCCTTCGCACAGATGGAAAAGGGGATTTTCTCCAGGTCAAATTCTGGCTGGCGCTAAATCGATTGGCGATCACGGTTTTCCGGCGATTTCAAAGTCGCGAAAAAAGAGAGCGGAAGCTATTGGATCCAGGTGAATTCTCAGCGCGTGAGGAGAATGATGAGGGCGAGGAGGATGCGGATGAAGATTTTATCGAGCCGGAGCGCCTAATCCCAGGGGAAAATCGGTGGTCATCCGTTGAGCAGTGGTCATTAATATTAGAGGCCATGCAAAACTTGGATGAGAATGTTCGAAGAGCGTATTTCCTTAATCACTTTCTCGGTTGGCAGATTGAATCCATTGATCCCAATGAGTCCAGTGTGAGTGACCATTTTGGAAAAACGCCGAAAACGATTCGTAACTGGTTACATAAGGCTGATGCAGCCTTAGAAAAGAAATGGCGAGGAGATCACCATGAATAGCACTAACAATCCAAATTCGCTGGATGAAGTGCTCGATGCATACACGTTGGCATTACAAATGCCAAATCGAGAGATATTGATCGAGTATATCCGCCGTTATCCACAGTTCGAGCAGGAACTGATCGATTTCACAATGGCCTGGATGGAAGCCAAGAATTCGCCATCAACCGCAGAGATTGAGCAAGAAGATTCCAACTTTATCCAGCTAGGAATGGTAGCCGCTCAAAAAGCGTTTCATCAACCAGGAGAAGTCAAGAGAACCAAATCATCCTTCCAGTCGATCCTTAAAGAAGCAAAATTAAAAGGCCTGTCTATCGATCAATTCGCCGATGTGCAAAATTTATCCATCTTGCTTATTCGGAAAATTGACCTGCGGGCCATCACATACTATACTATCCCGTTCGAAATCATCCAATCACTCTCGGAATATTTAGAAAGGAATGTTCGAGAAATTGCGGGATATCTAACCTTGCCTCCCATGAAACCCACAACTGCTCGTTATAAATCGTCTAAAGCCCCCAAATTAGATGCGCAGAGAAGTTTTTTCGATGAAGTTCGTGAAGATCACCTATTGAGCGAAGAACAGCGACAATACTGGCTTTCTAAAGAATCTGAGGATAATGATCCTTCATGAACCAATGGGAATCCGTTCTTCAATTAGCGCGAAGTAAACGTCTGGAAGTTGAAACTCAGGCGAAGAGTGATAAAGCGGCTGATCTTATCTCTGCTGCAGAAGCGATAACAACTATCAAGTGCGAAGGGCTGCGGGCGGATGATCCTTTATTGCGCGGGGCAGAAGCAGTTCTTGATCCGGATGTACAACGGATCTGGTACAACCGCGAAATAGATCCTATCATGTTTGCGCTGTTTCAAGCACATGAATTTGCCCATCATTGGCTAGAAGACCAGGATTGCTCCTGCTCAGCATCCGACTTGGACGCCCGCCTGGCAGAAGAAAAATCCCCTTTGGGCGTGGATCGGGTGGAGAGCTATAGTCCGAAGGAACGCCATGAGGCTCAAGCCAATGTCTTCGGTCGGGAGTTTCTCTTGCCGGCAGACAAACTCCGCGCCTGGTTCACTCAGGATCATTGGAGCGCCGCAGATATTGCCACATACGTTGGCGTGCCTGAAGGTTTGGTATTCCACCAATTAATCGATGCCTTACTCCTTCCATCAAACTTTAATGAGGAGGCTGTAGCAGCCGAAGAGAAAGTCAAACCAATAAGCTCGAGGCTTGATCCCAGTCAAGAAGCAGCCGCGCATGTTCCAGCTGGTCCAATCCTTGTTGAAGCTGGACCGGGCACGGGGAAGACGCACACGCTGGTTGGGCGTATTGAATATCTGATTTCTAAGCAGAAGGTTAGCCCAAAGGCAATTCTCGTCTTAACTTTCTCCAATAAGGCCGCCGAGGAAATGCGTAAGAGGCTTGCACAGGCACTCCCTGACCAGGCGCCATCCGTTTGGATGGGAACCTTCCATGCCTTTGGATTGGAGATGCTAAGGAAATATGGCTATGCCATTGGGCTTTCGACCTCCCCAAAGATTCTCGATCCGGTCAGCGCACTACTTTTGATGGAGCAGCTTTTGCCCAGATTCGAACTGAATTATTACCTATCCTTGTATGATCCCACGTTATATTTGGGGGATTTTCTCAAGGCCATCTCACGGGCAAAAGATGAATTAGTAATTCCTGAGAAATACCGCCAAATGGCTGAACAAATGGTACAGGATGCAACCAATGATGAGGAGCGGGCAAGTGCAGAGAAGGTATTGGAAGTTGCTGGAGTGTACACCGTCTACCAAAATCACCTGGATCAAGAGAAGCTGATAGATTTTGGTGATCTCATTGCCAAAACCGTTCAAATTCTCACCGATCACTCTGACATTCGTCAGGATGTGCGTAATACCTACCAGCACATTTTGGTGGATGAATATCAAGATGTAAATCGTGCCTGCGCACTGATGTTGAAACAAGTCGCTGGCGATGGAAAAGGCCTTTGGGTCGTCGGGGATGCCCGCCAGTCGATCTACCGTTTCCGAGGCGCAGCGCCGAAAAATATTGCCTGGTTTGCAACCGATTTTCCTGGAGCTGAAACTGTTTCCCTGCGCCGGAATTATCGCACACAGCCCCAGTTGGTCAAAACATTTTCTGCGCTTGCACCGCAAATGGGCATCCAAACGACCATACCCTTTGAAGCATGGGAAACAGATCGTCAAGATGAAGGTGGCGCGGTACTGTTGGAAACGGCAGACAACCTGGAAGATGAAGGGGAGCGAATTGCCAGGGAAATTCAGTACCGCTTCAAGCAAGGGATTCACTTCCGCGATCAAGCCGTACTCTGCCGTTCGCATACCAATTTGGCTCGGATTGCTGCTCTCCTTGAACAACATGGCATCCCCATTTTATATATTGGGGATCTTTTCGAACGAGCAGAAATCCGTGACCTGCTCTCGCTCATTGAACTTGCGGATGGAGATGCCCGCGGTTTCGTCCGGGTGGCAACCTTCCCGCAGTACCATCTTTCCAAAACGGATCTGCAGGTAATCCTTTCTCTGTCGGAAGAAGAGAAGGTTCCTTTTCCGCAAGCGATCAGCCGGTATAAAAGCGAACCGACACTTACAGAAATGGGTCGAAATGCGCTTGATCGAATCGATCAACACTTGCAGGGTCTCTGTTTTGGCCATGGTACTTGGGCACTGTTGACCCAATACCTCTTCAATCGCAGTGGGTACTTGCTACCTATGTTAAACGAAACAAGACAGGTGGTTCTCCAGCAACGCCTTGCCATTTACCAATTCCTACGTTTTGTTTACGAGCAGGACCATGCGCCAGCGGAAGGAAAGGATCTTAAGCGGCGATTTCTCGATTATGTGCGCCGGCTGGAGATTTTTGACGAGGAGAAGCAGCTCCGCCAAATCCCAGAAGCAGGTCAATCCATGGATGCAGTGCGGTTTTTAACCATTCATGGCAGTAAAGGGCTGGAGTTCAAAGCTGTCTATTTGCCGATCCTGGGTAAAGGGAAATTTCCATCTTCGATGAAGCCGGAAACTTGCATTCCGCCAAAAGGGATGATCACTCAAGATCCAAAGGATGCGCACAACGAAGAGGAAATTTGCTTGTTCTTTGTCGCCCTCTCGCGCGCCAGGGATGTATTATGCTTATCACGTGCTGAACGATATAACAATCGTGGAAGTAACCCATCCGATTTTCTGCCATTGATCGCTTCCGCTATTCCCCCTCAGCAAGCCAGGATGGCTGCTCCTTCAAAACGGAGTGAAGAAAATTCCGGAGCAACTTCGAAGCCGGTCAACATAACGCCATTCGACCAGACGCAAACCTTCAAAGTAGAAACGCTCGAGCTCTACTTGCGCTGCCCCCGCCGGTATTATTACGAAGAGATGCTGGAATCTTTTAGTCAGAGCGAAGAAACGGCCTTTTTACGGTATCATCGTTGTCTTCGCGAGGTTTTAAACTGGGTACAGGAGCAGCATACGCTTACCGGCCAAGTAGGAATAGATGCAGTTTTAGAACAATTAACGTTGCATTGGGCTACCACCGATTTGGCTGGCCACCCCTTTGAGCAGATTTACCGAAAAAATGCGGAAACGATGATGGTTCGCGCCTTACAGGTATTTTCAAGCGGTCGCAAGATCAAAAAAAGCGAAATGCTTCAGATTCGCTTAACGAACGGAATCGTTTTGTTTTCCCCCGATCACATCGAGATTGATCAAGAAGGAAAACACATCCTCCGGCGGATGCGAACGGGGCGAATATCTTCCAGTGAACTTGGGCAAAATGAAATATATGGCCTCTATCATCGAGCCGCCCAGCAGCTCAACCTATCTGACTACCAGATTGAGGTGTTTTCACTGACCAACGGGCAGATAGAGCCGGCAAATCTGACTGCCAAAAAGATCGAGGCCCATTGTTCGGCCTTTGACGAAGCCATTCAGGGGATTTTAACCGGCCAATTCCCACCCGACCCGAAGGATTCCCGCCGCTGTCCGCGCTGCCCCAATTACTTCATCTGCCCGGTCATGCCAACCGCTTGATTATTATCATTTCAGGGTGGTTTTCCAGTCAGTTTTCTTTTTCATTTCCGGTTTTTTAATCCTCATGCGATTATACATAGTGGGACCACAGGAGAATAAACGCCGCTCCTGGGTTACTACTTACGATTTGCCTAAAAGGCAAAGGAGCAAAAAACCATGGAAGAGAAACGCAAGATTGAAGTATTTTTACAAGGCCCTGGCATTCCACCGCTTGCACTAGTGGAAGTGCCAGCGAGTGGATATGTACGGGATCTCATCGAAGCCGCGAAAGAAAAGGGCTTGCATCTGGAAGACGGGCAGATTCCGCAAGTGTGGGTGGAGGATAAGGATGATCCCCTGCCCCTCCAACTAACTTTGGTTGCAGCCGGCATCCAGTCGCGCAGCCGAGTACAGGTCCATACCTGTTCGCGTATTCGCGTTACAGTCAATTTTCAAAGTGATGCGAAAGAACATCCCTTTTCACCCGCAACAACCATTCGAACTATCAAACAGTGGGCCGACAAGGCATATAAACTGAGCGAACGGGATGCCAGCGAGTACCAGCTACAGCTGTGTGGCTCGACCGACCGGCCAACTGGAGAAACCCAAATCGGTGCTTTGGTTCAACTAGGTCAATGTCAGATTTGTTTCGACCTGGTTTCTACGGGGCGCGTCGAGGGGTAAATATGGAAGATAGCATGCCCCTGGATGAACGGATGTTTCGCGGGCACCTGGCGGACGGCCCATTCCAAAGTGGGATTGATCTGAAAAAGTGGCAACTCTTCTATGTGAAGTGGCCATATGCGGTGATTAGCATCAGTGCCAAGCCTCACGAGGAATGGCCCAGCGAATACGGTTTCCGTTTTGAGTGCTCCAATTATCCGGATGCAGCAGCAACCGCCCAGCCCTGGGATCTGGAAAACGATACGCCATTAGAACCCAAGAAATGGCCGGGTGGGAAGGATCGCGTTTCCAAAGTATTCCGGCCTGATTGGAAAGAAGGGCGGTGTTTGTATTTGCCCTGTGATCGGATTTCCATTGAAGGCCATCCTGACTGGCATACGAAGCATGCCCACCTGATCTGGAAATCCACTAGCGACATTACGTTATATCTGGAGGCGATCCATGAACTTCTCAATTCGAGCGACTATACGGGACCTCGTGGCGCCTGAACATCAGATCAGTTGTCCATCCCGGCTGTGGCAGATGGCATTGGCCGAGTTGAAACGACGTGGTATGGGGCGCCGCGAAAGCGGCGCCTTCTTGCTTGGCCGGCGCGAGGGCAACAAACGTAGGATTACCCAGATCGTCTACTATGATGTTCTTGACACCCACTGCCTGGACTCTGGCATTATCGTTTTCGATGGGTTCTACTTTGGCGATCTCTGGAAAATATGCCGCGAGACCCGGCTGGATGTATTGGCGGATGTTCATACTCATCCAGGCCGGCCGATCCAAAGCGACACGGATAAGGAAAATCCCATGGTAGGTACCCAAGGCCACATAGCCATTATCGTTTCAAATCTGGCCATGCGGTCCGTGAAACCGCATGAGATTGGTGTGTACGAATACCAAGGCAACCACGCCTGGCGGTCCTATCTGGGTCGAGACGCGGCGAAATTCTTTTATATTGGTAGATGGAGTTAATATGACTGAAAACTTGGTCCGAAGTAGTGGATTGCATCGGCTAGTGAAACTGATGATGGACTCAGGCGAAGCTGCATCCATTGAAGAAGCGGAGCAGATCCTGGTTCACTATCGCCTGGGGATACATGTGGACAAAGGGGCGGCCGCCTCACCGGCCTATCAGGCTGGCCTGCTCACGGCGGTCAATACCGGCCGGCGCTGCTTCTTGGGAAGTGTTCAGCTTTCAGGTGACTTGGATATACCATTGAAAGTGCCTTGGGGGCGCTATTCCACACTGGCCGAAGCAGTGATCGACCTACAGGGCAAAATTGTTGACGAACCAGAAATCGGCATGCCGTTGATTTATTTCGGTGATGGTACTCTGGATGATTCTTTTCACGAATTTTCCGTGCGCCCCGTTGTTCGCGGCTGGAACGGTGGCGTACTGCCTACCCGTGACCCTATTTCCTTTTCGCTTGAGGAAACAATCACACCGGCAGGTGTCCTGGCTGGTGCATTAGCCGTTTCTGAAGCATTTCAGTTCATCCGCGGGGATAATCCCCTAGCCGGTCATCGCTCAGTTGGGATGTCGCTATGGCGACCTGATCCAAAGAATCTCTGGTTGAATGCGGATCCTGGTCCTGCATTGGATAGCCTGCCCTCCAAATTGTGGCTGATTGGGTTAGGGCATCTTGGTCAGGCGTATTTGTGGACATTGGGCTTCCTGCCTTATCCGGCAGGAAGTAAAGTTCAATTAATGCTGCAGGACATCGATACACTCGAAAATACCAACGATAGTACTTCCCTTTTGACCAACAAAACGCTGATTGGAATAAAAAAAACCCGCGCGATGGCTACCTGGTGTGAAGAACGCGGCTTCCAGACCACACTTATCGAACGCCGGTTCACGGATGATTTTACAATCAATGATACCGAACCCGCTCTTGCCCTGTGCGGTGTTGACAATATCGAAGCTCGACAGGTGCTAGATAAAGTGGGGTTTAAACGGATCATCGAAGCAGGTTTGGGGAAAGGGACCCAGGGATATTTAGGCTTGAGGGTCCACACATTCCCAGCCAGTCGTTCAACCGGTCAATGCTGGAAGCCTATAAACGAAGGGGACAATCCGATCGACCGCCTCATTCTACAACCTGCTTACCAGCAGCTCCAAAAGAAAGGCCTGGATCGCTGCGGCTTGATTGAGCTGGCTGGACACAGCGTTGGCGCTTCCTTTGTGGGTGCAGTTGCTTCGACATTAGTAATTACTCAAGCACTCCGCATCCTCAAAGGTGAGAACACCGACGAGTTAATTGATGGGGATTTGCGATCATCCTCCCTATTGAGCTACGTTATCCCGAATCAAACTCAGCCGGCATTATTCAATCCAGGTTTAATCCGCATGTAGGCGTCACAAAAGATATTCCTCCCTGAAGTCGTGAGGTCAAAGAGGCAAAATGATGGGCGGTTAAGTGGTACAGAGCGGTTTGAGTGCGTCGAGGGTAGGCCACTTCAAAAGGAATATCCGCACTACTATTTACGAGAGAGGGGAATCATGTTTATGTTCATCGCATCCGCTGTCCTCCTCATTGCCGCCACCGGCGACCAATAGCAGTTGGGCTATAATCAATCAGGGTTGGATAATGGCTTATATCTTTAATCGATCTTATAGATTTATTCTTTATCTCATGTAGAAAAGAATGGAAATAGAATAAGAGGTCATGAAATGAACATCAATTTTAAAATGTGGCGGACGGCTGCCTGGCAGCTGGTCAAGATGGAAGATAAGAAAAAATGGGATGCTCTGGATGTGGTCTCGAAGTGGCTGATCGCCACCCGCTCCGGGGTGACGACGGTCACGATCTATTCCTGCATCATCGCCGGCTTGCTGGCCTGGCGGGATAAATCCTTCGCCTGGCTGCCATGGATCATCGTGACAATAGGATTATTCATTGCGCATGGCACCAACAACCTGCTCAATGATTACACCGATTTCAGCCGGGGGATCGACAAAGACAACTATTTCCGCATCCAATACGGAGTCCATCCCCTGGTGCAGGGCTTCTGGACCAAGCCGCAGCAATTGCGCTGGTTCGGGGTCAGCGGCGTGCTGGCAACGCTTTCGGGAGTCTACGCGCTCTTCTACACCCACTTCAATCCGATGGTGATCGGCCTGTTCGCTTTCGGCGCACTGATGCTGCTGTTCTACACCTATCCGCTGAAGTATTTTGCTTTGGGTGAGCTGGCCATCTTCCTGATCTGGGGCCCAATCATGGTGGGAGGTGTGTACCTGGTCCTGACTGGACACTGGAATTGGAACGTGGCCCTGGCAGCCATCCCGTTTGGATTATGCGTGGCAAGCATCAATGTTGGCAAACACACCGACAAGCGCCTGGAGGACAGAGCCAAAGGGGTGACCACGCTGCCGGTGTTAATCGGCGAAACGGCCGCGCGCGTGCTTAACATTACGGTGATCGGACTGGCCTACGCCATCATCCTATACCTGATCTTCGTAGCGCACTTCTTCACCCCAGTCATGCTGCTGGTCTTCCTGGCATCCAAAGACGCCTGGAAAGCCATCCAACGGTTATCGAAACCGCGACCAACCGAAGCGCCACAAGGCTACCCGATCTGGCCACGCTGGTTCTCGACGGTCTCTTTCGTGCATAATCGCAATTTCGGGAATCTGTTTATTCTGGGATTAGTGGCCGATACTTTGCTGCGCGTTTTCTTACCACTCTTTTGGCATTAATAGCTCCCTACGATATTACAGCTTGGGAATCCAATTAGCAGAGGTGTGGCACCTTTTGTTAGTGTTTTGCTTTGGTAACAATTGCCCCTTGGTGTCGAATAAACTCGGTAAATAGCCATATAGGCCCCCAACTCTCAGAGCCGAAAAATTACTCCTCTCGCCTTATGCAGCAGGAACGGGTTTTATAGGGAGATGCCGAGCCCAACCTATTGGCTCATTTATTTGTATAGTTAATGTGAAACCTCATGAACCAAGGGAGAGCTGAATGGATGACGTCCAGGCCATCCAACAATTGAAACAGGCGGATATCGGGGGGTTGGAAATTTTGGTAACCCGCTACCAGGTCAAGGCGGTCAGGACGGCCTTCCTGATCACCCACGACGAACCCATGGCGGAAGATGTGGTTCAGGATACTTTTATCCACATCTATCAGCACATTCGCCAATTCGACGAGAACCGCCTCTTCGAACCGTATTTCATGCGCTGTGTCGTCAACGCCGCGCTGAATGCCGTCCGGAAAAAATCCAGGTGGACGCCGTCCGAACCGGGTGCAGACATCGACGAATTGGAAGCATTGCTATTGCAGGCTGCCTCGGTCGAGCAACAGGTGGAATTCAACCAGCTCAAAGGCGAGATCCTGGCTGCCCTGAATAAGCTTTCCGCGCGCCAGCGGGCCGCCGTCGTTCAAAGGTATTACCTGGGCATGAGCGAAAAGGAAATGGCCGGCACGCTCGAGACTGCCCCTGGGACGGTGAAGTGGCTCTTGAACGCAGCCCGTTCCCGCCTGCGGGACCTTCTTCACGAAAGGAGCGCGAAATGAATATCACAGATACTTCCCGTGTATTGGATGCGGTTGCCCAGGAATATGTCCCGGGAGAGCTCAACCTGCTGCCGCGCATCCTTTCGTCGCTGGAAAAGAAAAATGACGCCCGCCTGAGATCAAGAAGGACCAGCCTGGTGCTGATTGTCCTGGTAACTGTGCTGGTTCTCGTTATGGCTGCGATCAGTATTCCGGCCGTAGCCCAGGCCATGCAGCGCTTGTTCGGCTTTATCCCCGGAGTCGGTCTGGTGGATCGGAGCGCACCCATGCGCGTGCTGGCCGAGCCGGTGGTGTTGACTCGCAGCGGTGTCAGCCTGACGGTGAGCGATGCCATACTCAGCGCGGATCGATCGCTGCTGGTTGTGGACATCAAAGGCGTGCCTCTGGATGCCTACCCGGCCAGTGAGAGTGATCCGGGCTGTTTGGGTGCGGCCAGGCTGCGCCTGCCGGATGGAACGCTTTTGGATGGTGGAAATATCTCGGGTGGCAATTGGAGCTTCTTCCAAAGCCGCCTGGAGTTTGCACCCATTCCGCCCGGCGTGAATGCTGCCACACTCCTGCTCGGTTGCATCGGCGGCACGCTCCCCGGCAAGCTCCCGCAAGATTGGGTGGTTCCCCTGCGCTTCGTGCCCGCCCCGCCGCAGATGACCATCAATCCGGTCTTCGAGATTTCCCCATCGCCTGTGCAGATCGGGCAGTCCGGCACGCCGGCCCCGTCGCAGCCGATCCTGACGCTGGAAAAATATGTGGAATTGGAGAACGGCTATATCCTTATCGGCGCCTTCCATACCGTGCACCTGTCCAATGGACTGACCGTCACCGGCAGCGACCAGACCGGAATAGTGAAGATCACCGATGCCAACGGACAGGTTGTCCCCGCTGAACCTGCTTATGATGTACAGTTTCCCACCTCCACGAGCGATTATTCCCCCTGGGCATTCAAGATCCAGGGCAGGCAGTTTAGCTGGCCGCTCTCGATCACTCTGGCGCAGGCCATAGTCCGCCTGCCCGAACAGCAGATGAAGTTCACGTTTGACACCGGCTCTGATCCCCAGGCCGGCCAGGAATGGCTCCTGAACAAGGACGTGGAAATGAACGGCTACCGGGCCCGGCTGATCTCCATCCGGCGCGGCGCGGACGGGTACGCCTTCATCCTCCAGCACGGGCCTCAGGTGGTCAGCGTGGGCGCGTGGTTCGAAGGCACCAATGCGGTTGGGGGTGGGGGCGGCCTGAACAGTCAGGGATACCAGGAGCTGGATGAAACCTACACGGGCACGCCGCCCGCCGGGAAATTGACGGTCGTGCTCTCGATCCAGACGGTGCTCGTGCCGGGTCTGTGGTCCGTCACCTGGCAGCCGGATGTGCTGCCCACCCCAGCTCCCAGCCTTCAGGCGACGGCCGGGTCAGTTTGCACACTGACGGAGGATAATCTGCCCCAGCTTGCCCCTGTCCCGGCGTCCATGACCGGGAAGGCGCTGCTCTACCAGAAATTGGATCAAAGCGGAGCCTGGGGCATTGTGCTCGCCAACCTGGATGGCAGCCAGCGCCAGGTTATCGCCAACCCCGGTAATTGGTCTGCCCTCGCTCCGGATGGCGCCCGGGTGGTCTATTCCTATGACGTGTTATATCTGGCCGACCTTCAATCCGGCAAGGTGACGGCGCTGGCCGGTACCAACGGCAACGATTACAACCCGCTCTGGTCACCGGATGGGAAATGGATCGCGTTCATCAACAGCGTCAACGGGACGCATATCTCCCTGATCGTTCCGGATGGCACCGGGCTGCGCCGCCTGTACGATGACTCGAACCATGGAGCGCTGGCCGGATGGTCGCCGGACGGGGCGCAGTTGTATTTCACCGCTCCTGGCTTGGATGGATGGACCCTGTATGCAATTGACTTGGCGACAGGCACAGTAAAGACCCTGTTCGTCCTGGAAGATGCCTCGCTCAAAGCGCCCAACGCCACGGTTTCGCCGGACGGGGCCTGGCTGGCTTATCGCGATCGCGTCATGAACGTTTATCTTGTGCGCATGGATGGCACGGATCGCCACCTGGTCGCTAGCGGACCCGTGGGCATCAGCACCATTGTTTGGAGTGGCGATTGGCTCGGAATTGGCGTAGGGAATTTCAACGCCGAGGATACACTCGGGTTGCTTCAGCCTCAGACCTGCCAGGCCTACACACTGCCGGAACTGCACGGCAACCTGGAAGGTCTGCGTTTGCCTTAGTCAATTTATCTGAAGAGCCCAGTGATCCACGAAGATAAAAGCCGCAGAGGCTGTATTTCTCACAACAAGACAACCTGGAGGCGGGATGAACAATCTTTTTGCCAAACTATTTTTGGGGTGGGGGCTTGTCCTCGCGTTGGCATTGATGACTGGGTGCACTGCGACAAATCAAACTTCACTTACACCCATAGCCAATCCAACAGTGGCACCTACGGTTACCGTCCCGCCATCTCCAACCGCTACCATCGCCACGTCCACACCGCAAGCGACTCCCACGCCAACGCTTCCCCCAACCCAACCCAATGTGACTACTGCAGCGGGGAAGGCCTCCTTCGTGTCCGAAAATTATCCCGATAACTCTGTTTTGAAGCCCGGGGAGATATTTGTCAAAACATTCGAAATTAAAAATGCGGGGAACATTCCCTGGACAACAGGGTACTCATTCGTACTGGATCCGGCCCAGCAAGGTGAGACTCTTGGCAGCCCTGCGGAGATCTATCTTCCGCAAGAGACGTCTCCAGGGAGCAATGTCAGCTTCTCGATCCCTTTGACCGCACCCACGGCTCCAGGAACGTACACGGTATATTGGACGCTCAAGAACGAACAAGGCCGGACTATCCTGATCGATGGCGGACCGCAGGTCTGGGTAAAAATCATCGTCTGCGATCCCAACCAGCCCTGCAACCCGCCGGCTGGCGGAAGCGGAACCTCCGTAACCGCAAACGGAGTGACCGCTACATTGACAGGTTACTCTTCGGATTCGTCCAGCACCAGCGTAAGTTTTTGCATGACGATGCCCAACAGGGATTATGGACCAGCAGGAGGCTCCGTTTCATTGAAAATAGATCAACAGACAGTCTTAGCCTCAAGCGGCGGGTCTTTGAATCCCGGATGTTTCGAGTTCGAATTTCCTGTTGGAGCAGTTGAACTCAATCAGGCTCAACATATTGCGGTTTCGATCAGCCAGGTGCGCATTTTGGGCGGGCTCAATGACCCGAATGGGGCTTGCCAGACTGCCCGGAGTAAACTTATGTTGCAATATCCTGGGCTGGATTTTCAATGCCATTTCAGCGGAGCGGGCTATTACACCAATCTGCAACTGCCAGCAGGGATGACAGATACGCAGGTTCAGACAATCATCTTCGATACCATCGAGGGCGCAATTTATGGTCCGTGGGTTTTGAATATAAAAGGTTAAAATATCCATCCATAAATAGGTGTGTTGAGATTATCAACATGGTCCATAGTTGGACTGCAAATTCATTATAGGAAAATATCAATGGAAAAACTTCCTGTAGAAATGAAAATGACTGCTAAATTCTGTAAGTTTCTTAAATACTTCCCGGCCGTTTTGGCCGTTTTGATGATTTTGTTCGAAATGGGTTGCCGGTACCAGGAGAGGCCTTCTAACTCGACGCCCATTCCTTTGAAGGCAATCTATTTGGTTCAAGGGCAAACTCTCCTTTCTTCGAGAGATCTGCAAATTCATCCTGAGATTATTTTAGTTAAATCGTTTAATGAACTCGAGCAATATTCCCATCAGAAAGTGGCTCTTTGGATCGACAAAGGTGCAGTTTCTTTGATGCAACAAGATTGGCTCAATACAGCGCCTCAGGCGTATTATCCGATAGTCCTGATAGGGTACAGCGACACTTTATACTCTTTTCGCGATTTACTCGGATTGTGTTGCTTTGCGGGTCCGGCTCCGGGCGAAAACGATCAGAAGTTGAAGTCAGGCTTCAGTATCATTGAACGGACGGAGTCAAGTGATCCTACCCTTCCCACCGTCACATTTTTGAAAGGGTATGATCAAATTCCAACAGTGCAGGCGATACTGGATGTCACGAATGCCTTACTCGAAGGGGAATTGAAAACCACACTCACCCCCTGATTAATTGTAATTTCATTGTCGTCTTCTACGCCGTCTACCTTGCTGCCAAAGGGGTTTCTATTCTAATGGAAATGTTCCCTTGGCGTTATCTGGATGGGGTAGGTCCGGCAGGATATCGCATTAAGAGTAAAATTTTTAGCCTTGGGTTTCTCATGAAGTTCTGACTCTCTGAAAATTGGCGTGATGTGGTAAATAGGGTGCATTGGGCGGCCTTCACCCGCCCAACACACCTAATTTCTTCTACATAACGACGATCCGCAACGAGCCCAATCAGATGTAATACATTTTCGTGAATGTTGTATAACTTAATAGAGAACTGTCCGGGAGGGCACTTTGCAGAATCAAAACAAGACGACAACCACTGAACAAAGCTTGCTTGAGCAGACATTCGAGCGCTATTATCCGGCTGTATTCCGCTACTTCCGTTATCGCGGTGCGGATCCCGAAACTGCCAACGATCTGGCTTCATCCACTTTCGAGCAGGCATTGAAAAACTTGTCCTGCTATGACCCGCACAAGGCACAGATTCAAACCTGGTTATTTGCCATTGCCCATAACCTGGGCATCAACCATTGGAAAGCGGAAAAACAAACCGCTCCCCTGGATGACGACCTGCCCATCCCGGATGACCCGCCGCTGGAACAGGGTCTTATCCTCATTCAGGATAAAGAACAGGTTCTGCAAGCACTTCAATTCCTCGATCTGCACGCCCGTGAAATCCTGGCACTCAAATTTGGAGGGCTCATCTCCAACCGCCAGATTGCCGGGCTCACCAACCTGACAGAAAGCAACGTGGGGGTCATACTCTACCGCTCACTCCTCAAATTACGCACACTCCTGGCATCCGCCCAGGCGGAGATACGCCATGAATAAGACCATCGAACAGTTCAACCTGCGCCTCGACCGGTTGCTCGGTATTGGAAATGAGCAGACCGCAGCATCCGAGACTCCGGATCCGGCAGTCGAAGCTGCCCTGCAAACCGCCGGTCTCTTGATCGGGCTGGACCTGGCAGCCGGAGCGGCCCCCCGGCGCGGCTTGCCCGACCGCTGGACTCAGTCTGCTCGCCAGCAACTCCCGGTTCGCGCCACGCACGGGCATTTTACCCGGCGGATCGCCTGGATCATTGCCGTGGTGCTTGCCCTGGCCCTGATCGTGGCTTTCGGCCAGCCGGCGCTGGCTGCCGTCAGCCGCCTGTTCGGATACATCTACGTGCAGGAGGCCGGCTTCCTACCAGCCGATACGACACTGGTGCTCCAGCAGCCGGTCATGCAGACCCACAACGGCCTTAGCCTCACGGTGACGCACGCTGTCTCCACGCCGGATGGCACAATTCTCTATCTCGAATTTAGCGCGACCGCTTCCCCGGCGGATGGCGCGATCCTTGAAACCGAAGCGGGTGCACAGTTGCCTCTTTCCTCTTGGGAATACCTCCCCAATGCGCCCGGTTCACATGGCCTCAAACTAACTTTCCCGCCTCTGTCGGCTAGTACCATTGTCACCACTCTGGCCCTGCCGGCCGGTTGGCATCTGCCGCTGGCATGGATACCCGCGGCCCAGTCCGGCCTGCCTGACGTGCGTGCCATCCCGTACATCAATGCCACCCAGTCGCCCGCCCCGGCAACCGACCTGTGTGTAGAAAAGAATGGCATCAAACTCTGTTTGCGGGCTGCCACCACCGCAGCGGATGCCACTTCTGTGCTGATGGATGCGACGCCTGCCATCCCTGCATTAGGTCTATCGATGTGGTTGCAAGGCTTGATCTGGCAGAGCAGAACGGATCCGGTCACGCTGCGGGATGAGCAGGGGAATATTTATCCGCTGGATATTCAACATCCTCCCATTGACGGGACATTATTCTTCCCGCCGCTTACCGCACCGCGTGCACTGACTCTGACCATCCCGGATGTATATGCCAGCGCGGTTATCCCCCAGCAGGTCATCTCTGTGGAAGTGGGCGATAATCCCCAGCCCGGCGACATCATCCCGCTGGATGCGAATATCCAGGTGCTGGGCGCAACCGTTCACTTCAGCAAAGCCACTTTGATGGGCGATGGAGTCAGCAGCTTGCGCCTGACTCTGAACGCGGATGGGCCAATCCAGACGGTGGATGGCCTCACCCCGGAGGCGCTCGAGCTGGGACGGCCGGCTCGGGTGGATGATCTATACGGCGGCGGTGCGCTCGTAGACGGCAAGGGCCTGTTCGTCGAACTCATCCAGGGCGGTAAGAGGATCACCGGGGTGCTCGACCTACCGATCGTGGGCGCTACCGTCATTGTCCAGGGTCCCTTTACGTTTACATTCAACCTGTCCGATCTACCTGTCATCACACCCACCCCGCTGGTGGCGGATCCGAACGCCTTCTCGCCCGGGTCCAGCCCCACACCCATATCACTGGACAACTACGTGTACAGCGGACAAATGCTGCAGGCCGGCGACCTGCTCTACGCCGCCTGGAATGGGAGCCAGAGCGACGTATACCGGTATAACCCAGCCAGCGGGACGGCGCCCGCTTTGTTCATGACGCTGCCGGGCCGGGTGTTTTCCATTCACCTGCACGCAGACCGTGCGGGGATGGACTATCTGACCAGCATATTCAATTCGGATATGGTTGTGGAAAATACGGCGCTGTATACGCTCCGTTTCAGCGACCCCCGGCCGCGCTTGTTGCATACCTCCCCGGAAGGGATCATAACCTACCCGGTCTGGTCATTCGACGGGCGGCTAATGGCTTTTGCATTTCAACTTCCGGACCCTGGAGAACTCTGGCCGCGTGTTGGCTGGATCGACATGAACTGCCGGGGCTCAGGTGAATGCCCGGTGCAGGTTTTGGACGCTCCGGCTGAATACAGGCTAGGCGCCTCAGCGTTCTCCCCCCAGGGCTACTGGCTGGCATTGAATGGCGTTGATACCACCTATGGGGCGGGTGAAATCTATCTGCTTCAGTTTGACAACAATGCCCAGCCCGGCCAGGTACAGAACATTACCAATACCGGGCTGGTTGATGATGGCGGCCCGCAGTGGATCGCCGGGAATAAATTGGCCTGGAATTGCACAATCTCCGATGCAAACGACCCTAATAGAGACATTCCGAATATTTGCTTACAGAACATTTCATCCGGCAGTGCAAGCCCACAAAAAATCTTTACGAACAATGATTTTGATTTCGTCTTTGGACTATCCAGTCAGGGAAATTACTTCTGGCAGAATGTCTTCATCCGGATAGACCCGGGGTCTTACCAGATGTGGCTGCACGACCGGAAGGGCGGCAGCCGAATGCTCTCTGCTTCAGCCTGGTTTGATCAGGATTACGGCAAACCGGCTTTCTCGCTGGATGAACGCTTCCTGGCATATTTTTCAGAAAGCTATTACGATAAATCGGTGCCGGAAACACTGCATATCGCCGATACTGCAACCGGAAAAGAACTTGCCACTTTTGGAAACATCAATCCGGTTGGCTGGATGGGCTGGGTGCCTTAGAAATAAAAGCAGGGGCAGACAACTATTCGGCCTAATTGATTTCTACAGAAGATAACAATTCCCCGGCACCTTGGAGCTGCCGGGAATTGTCTACTTTAAGGCGCCGGGGTGGTTTTCGGATTCATACTGTCATATACACTGATCTTCAGCAAGGCTGGTCGTGCGTGGCTTGGGAGGTCTTCACGTGCGCCAGGCGGGCCAGGTCGGCGGCATTGCTCAAAATCCGCAGGACCTCGCTGGGGTTGTGTAAGCCCATGGTGTTCGATTCGAAAAGGCGCTCGCCAGCCTCCAGCGGTACTACCCGCGCAAAAGCCAGATCCCGACCTGGCTGTTCGACACGCTCATAACCCTGTCATCAGATATTGGAAATCCGGGGCAACCCACCCGACCACTGGGGCGTAAGCAACCATACAAATAACGCTTTTTATTACAATTAGTAACTTGTGATAAGTGTCATTCTCACAAGTTATATGATAAAATCACGAAAAGGAGACACCCATGAGCAAAAAGGCACCTTCTTCCGAAGAACATCTTTCTCCCTTCGAGCAGATCAAGCAGATCAATGACACTGGAGCAGAATTCTGGTCTTCCCGCGACTTTGCCCAAGTGCTTGAATATGATAATTATCGGAATTTTGAGAGAGTCATTGAGAAAGCCAGGCTGGCGTGCTTCAACAGCGGCCACAATATCGAGGATCATTTCGTCGACGCCGACGATATGATCGAGATCGGCAAAGGCGGAAAGCGGTCGGTCAAGACTATCCTCATGTCGCGCTACGCCTGTTACCTGGTCATCCAGAACGCTGATCCACGAAAAGAGATCGTTGCGCAGGGCCAAACCTATTTTGCCGTCCAGACCCGGCGGCAGGAACTCAGCGACCAGGATCGGCTTTTGGAAGACGACCGCCGCCTGCTCTTACGGGACGAGCTCAAGCAGCATAACACGAAGCTGGCCGATGCCGCCAAGGGCGCCGGGGTCATCGAACCGATCGACTATGCCATTTTCCAAAACCACGGCTACCGGGGCCTCTACAACGGCCTGGACCAGGCGGGCATTCATCGCAAGAAAGGCCTGAAAAAAAGCCAGAAGATCCTCGACCATATGGGCAGCTCCGAGCTGGCGGCTAATTTGTTCAGGGCGACTCAAGCTGAGGAGAAATTGCGCCGGGACAAGGTCCAGGGCAAGGCCGCCGCCAACGCCACCCACTTTGCCGTGGGCGCCAAGGTTCGCCAGACGATCAAGGAGCTGGGCGGTACGATGCCGGAGGATTTACCAATGGCCGACAGCATCAAGAAGCTTGAAACCAAACGCTCCAAAAAG
>Ga0209777_10003392_pt1 | contig 19808 bp, 18 predicted proteins | sample FrelakmetHBP12HB_FD_187147 | JGI IMG/M metagenome (GOLD analysis project Ga0209777, IMG submission 187147) | Freshwater lake sediment microbial communities from the University of Notre Dame, USA, for methane emissions studies -HBP12 HB (SPAdes)... | ecosystem: Environmental > Aquatic >...
CATGGACTAATGAGCGGAACGGATGCCGGTGCAAGCTGGGCGATGGATTTCTATTGGATCACTGGCGGCAGCTTCCTGTTCCTGCTGATTTACCGCGTCTTGACCAGCCGGAAACCCGTCCGCGCCCTGGCTTCAGGGAAAAATTTGGCCAGGGAAAGACCAGACTGATATCCCCCCACTGGAATGAGCCGGGTTTTCACTTTCACGGCCTTTTCTCCGAGATAATAGAAGGCAGTAAGTTTTTCGTTTAGGATTATCCACTTGAAAATGAAGGAGTGCGGACCTTGTTCCGATAATCTGTGGTAATGCCCATGTTGGTTGGAAGTTACAGGAAGAGTTGAGAAAGCCTGTTCTGAGCGCCTACAGGACAGCCATAACCAAAGAGCTAAAGGTCATTTCTTTCCATCATTGGTAGGATTACTCCGCATTCTGGTATAATGCCATGAACAATCATGCTTTTGCGAATATTATCCCCATAAGATTCCCAATGATCGAAACTCATCTTGAGCAAGATTGCCTGGACAACCTGGATCCACAGGCCGTCACGGCTGTCTATAACCAATACTTCCCGGAGATCTTCCGCTATGTCCAATATCGTCTGGGCGATGATGCCCTTGCTGAGGACATTTCAAGCGAGGTATTCTTCCATCTTTTAAAAGCGGTTAAAGATGAGTGTAGACCGGTAAAGAATTTGCGTGGTTGGTTGATCGGGACTGCCCGCCACATGGTTGTCGACCACATCCGCCTGAAATACCGTCATCCCTGTGATGAGATCTCGGACGCAATAGAGTATGAGGGGGATGATCCTTGCGAGGAGGTCGAAAAGCGCGACAACGCACAAACCTTGCAACTGGCGCTCATCCAATTGACCGAAGACCAGCAGCAAGTCCTGGCGTTGCGTTTCGGGCAGGGATTCTCACTGGAAGAAACGGCCGCTTTAATGAACAAGAAGATCAATGCCATCAAAGCGCTTCAGTATAGGGCTTTGAACGCTCTCCAGCTCAGGATTGGTGAAAAGAAATGAATCGAAAATTATACAATGCCCTTGAATACTGTTTGCAGCGGATGGAGCAGGGGGAAACGCTGGATTCTGTCATGACCCACTTCCCTGACCTGGTTGAGCAGCTGCGTCCTTTGCTTGTGACTGCTGTCCGCGCCCGGTCTGCAAAACAGCGAGTTCTCCCTCCGGCAATCCTGGCTCGGGAGCGCTCGCACGGTCTGGCTCTGGCAGCAGACCTGCGCAAACGGAAATCTCGTTTCCCTTATCTGCGGGGTTTTTGGCGCCCAACGATGACAATTGCATCAGCCATTGCCATTCTGGTGATGAGCGGAAACGGTCTCCTGATCGCTTCAGCCCATTCCATTCCCGGCGACACCCTATATCCTTTAAAACGGGCAGTCGAAACAACCCAATTACATTTTGTTCATGACCCGGTTGAAGAGCAAGAGCTCCAACAGACATTCAGCGAGCGACGTGTGGATGAGACCCGGTCCCTGATAACCATCCAGCGGGTCGAAAACGTTCATTTCACCGGTGTGCTAACAAGCTGGTCCGATGGAAAATGGCTGGTCTCCGGAATCCCTGTCATAATAACCACCCAAACCCAGGGGGATGCAGGAATCAGGGTTGGAGACAATGTTGAGGTCGATGGATCAACCGACCCCAATGGTCGCGTAGAAGCCAGCCGTCTGTCGCTGGTCGTAAGCTCCACCAAGAATGTAGACGATCCAGTCTCTCCAACACAAGTATCCACACAGGATGGAAATATGGAGACTACTACGGAATCATCCACAACCCCGACCTATTCCGATAATTACGAAGACCAGGGAGATAGTTGGACGGATCAACCGACCCCAACTCCTGCCGGGGATGATTCTTACCCTGAAGGAACCCGGGTCTTCGAACATCATTCCGAGGATGGAGGAGACCATTAAACCGGATAAACATTTGCAGCAGTATCGGCTGGGGCAATGGGGATCCCTTGCCCATTCGGGTCAGCAGCATGTTGGTGAATACTTCTCCACGAATGCGATTTAAAATCACATCGAGGCGATTATCATTTTCTCCCTTATTACCTCGTGAAATAAATTGTTTCAATCGGTTTGAATGATCCTTGGTAGCCAATAAAACAATAATCCGCCTTTGAAGGCGGATTTTTTAATGCCCCCAAAGGGTACATCGCACACAGATAATTAAAGGGGGGAGAGCCCATTACCAGACCCAGAGATTTCCAAAAATACATTTTTAATGAATACCATTGGCCAATGATCTATTGAGAATTGATGTTTAAGGAACCAGATATGACCCCTGAGTGGACCATTTTAAGATGGGTAGAGTAAAGGTCTGGATGCAATCAGTATCTGCGACTACAATTGGGAGGAATGGCACCTGAATTTTCGAATTCTACGAAGTCTCAGCGAATCCGGGAAGTGGCATTGTTTTTCCTACGTCTGGGGTTTACAGCCTTCGGTGGCCCGGCAGCGCATATTGCAATAATGCATGCTGAAGTAGTCGAGCGACGTAAATGGCTGGACGAGCAGCGCTTTCTCGACCTTCTGGGCGCTGCCAACATGATCCCCGGTCCGACATCAACTGAGATGGCAATCTTGATCGGTTTCGAGCGTGCCGGCTGGGTTGGCCTGCTTTTGGGTGGCACCTGCTTTATTCTGCCTGCCATGCTCATCGTTCTGGCCCTGGCCTGGGCTTATGTACGGTTTGGGACGATGGCGCAGGCCGGTTGGTTATTTTACGGGATCAAGCCGATCATCATTGCCATTATCCTGCAGGCCTTGTGGGGTTTGGGCCGCAAGGCGGTAAAAAATATCCCGACTGCGATTGTTGGGGTCGGGGTTCTTATCCTCTACTTATTGGGTGCAAATGTACTTGTCCTCCTGGCTGCTGGTGGTCTGGCCTTGCTGCTCGTCGAAGGCTTGCGGCACACCCGGAAAGGTCTGCCAATCGCAGCCTGGTTTCCGCTGTCTTATTGGTACCTCCCGGCCGCGGCCGGTGCGTCGGCATACAGCCTGCCGCTGTTGTTCCTGACCCTCCTGAAGATTGGGGCAGTCCTCTATGGAAGCGGATATGTCCTGCTCGCCTTCCTGCATGCTGACTTTGTCGTCCGGCTGGGCTGGCTGACCGATCAGCAACTCGTGGATGCCATCGCCATCGGGCAGGTCACCCCAGGACCTGTCTTTACGACCGCCACTTTCATCGGTTACCTGCTGGGAGGTCTCCCTGGCGCACTTTTAGGGACACTCGCCATCTTTCTGCCCTCGTTTTTTTTCGTGGCGTTGATTTATCCGGTGCTCAACCGCCTGCGCAATTCCCCCTGGACCGCGGCATTTTTGGACGGCGTAATTGTTGCCTCGCTCGGGCTGATGGCGGGCGTCACCGGCCAGCTCGGCCTGGCAGCCCTGGTCGACCCTTTCACTATTGTTCTGGCGTTGGTGGCGGTCGTGATCTTGTTCCGCTATAAAATTAATGCCACCTGGCTTATTTTGGCGGGTGCACTGGCTGGTGTAGCGGTCAAGTTAATCCATTAATATCCAAATAATTTGCTACAAACAAAAAACAAAACCCGCGAATGAACCCGCGCAGCCGTCCGGGTATAGGCGGATTAGATTACTCTGCAGCCCATACCTTGCAGCCTATGTCCCCGAATGGATCAACAGCGATTAAACATCTGTTCTCTTATTCTCAGGCGCACACGACAATTCAACTTCCACCACGCAGTCGCCAGGAATAAATTTAATAATTTTCAGGAGTCTGGGAAAGGAGCACCCGGGTTAAAAGCCAGTTGGGCGCGATTTTACCGAATTTTGTCATGTACTTCATACCCGGAGGAAAAATGTTTTCACGCATTTCCTTTTCTATGCCTCTGAGCACATATTCCGCAGCTTTTTCCACGCTGATTTGATTAGGCGTCGGGATACCATCACCCCGGCTGGCATCAGTATCGACGAATCCGGGGTGAATCGTTTGAATTACAATATTCCTGTAACCAAAATGTCTTAACTCCATTCGCACAGTTTCCAGAAATATCCGCGCCGCACTTTTAGCAGCTGTGTAATCCCCTTGCATGGGAATGCCGAAATAGGTCGCCTGGGAATTCATATGGGCGATCATGCACCGCGTTTTCTGCTGCTTCATCTGCTGAATGAGCGGATAATAAAAATTTATCATCGTATTGTAATTATTACGCATACAGTCCAGTATTTGTTCCTTTGTCGCGGTAAGGGTGTTGGAAGGCGGGCCGTTTCCGATGTTAAGCAGCGCAATGTCGATTCGTCCGTATTTTTGCAACATATCGGAAACAACGTGATCTGCATGATTGGGGTCAAGTGCGTTCCCCGCGAAAGGTGTACACTCACTTCCGTTCTGTCGAATTTGTTCTGCGACAGATTCAAGAAGCTCCTTGCGCCGGGCGGTAATAACGATCGAGTTTTTATATTGGCTCAGCGCAAGCGCCACCCCCCGACCGATACCCGATGAAGCCCCGGTAATCAGAATTACTTTCCCAGAATATTCCATATGCCCTCCAAACGAAGAAACAATCGATTATTGCTTATAATTTAAAGAATGCTAAAGGTGGTAACGCTTCCAGTATTATGCTATTCTTTTGGACAATTACATCTAAAATATAATATAAGAAAACGCAAATCATGACAAGACACATAACGGCTGCCAGGGACAGGATGACGCCAGTTAGGACGACTAGGTCAAAGATGATCAGGTGGATCAGGGTAAGTATGGGAATAGGGTCTCTTTAGTACATAGATATTGTGTCTCAGAATATTCAAAAAAAAAATAGCAAGCCATCCCGAATAAACTGCTCCAGCCATTCGTTTAATAATCAACGCAAAGTACTCACCTTGCATTAAAATTCAACTGCTTGCTGAATCAAAGTAATCCTGGAGGAAACTCATGAAAGCAATCGTGTACACAAAATACGGACCACCGGATGTTCTTCAGCTCAAAGAGATAGAAAAGCCGACGCCAAGCGACGATGAAGTCCTAGTGGAAATTCAAGCGGCATCCGTAAACGCATATGATTGGCATTTCCTGAGCGCCGACATATTCCTGATTCGACTGATGGGCGGAGGGCTGCTCAAACCTAAAAACACGAGGCTCGGCGCTGACATAGCGGGGCGGGTTGAGGCGGTTGGCAGAAACATCAAGCAGTTCCAGCCGGGTGATGAGGTATTCGGGGATATCGGCGCATTTGGTAATGGCGGTTTTGCCGAATATGTATCCGTTCCTGAAAAGGCATTGACGCTGAAACCGGCCAATCTATCGTTCGAGGAAGCCGCGGCTGTACCAATGGCGGCCCTCACTGCCCTGCAGGGTCTGCGCGACGCAGGACAGATTCAGCCGGGGCAAAAGGTTTTGATCAATGGAGCCTCCGGCGGGGTGGGTACATTTGCGATACAGATCGCCAAATCGTTCGGCGCTGAAGTCACAGCCGTGTGCAGCACCAGGAATTTAGACCAGGCGCGCTCGATCGGGGCAGACCATGTCATTGACTATACTAAAGAAGATTTCACTAAAAGCGGGCAGCATTATGACCTGATTCTTGCCGCTAACGGATATCATCCGCTTTCAGCTTATAAGCGTGCCTTAACTCCCAAGGGCATTTATGTCATGGCCGGAGGGTCCATGGCTCAAATATTCCAGGCCATGCTCATGGGGCGATGGATGTCTGAAAAAGGGGGCAAGAAAATGGGAGGCGTAACGGCGAGAATAAACCAAAAAGATCTGGCTCTTCTCAAAGAGCTACTAGAAGCGGGCAAAGTAGTCCCTGTTATCGATAGACGCTACCCGTTAAGGGAGGCTGCTGAAGCGCTCCAGTACCTTGGAGCAGGGCACGCCCGAGGAAAAGTAGTGATCACTATGCAAGAGAACATCAGTACTTGAAAAAACAAGAACGCCCCCATGGGGGCGTTCTGTCACTTATTCCGGCATGGATCGTGCTTGGTCATTTTGGCGGTGGGCTTCATCTCGCTATCCAGCGCCTCGCGCCGTACCAGCCAGGTCCGGCCAATCCTTACATCTTCTATGTTGCCTTCTCGCATCATGCGGCGCACATATTCAATATGATAATTGAACTTTTCGGCAGCCTCTTCTGTGGAAAAACTCATTCATATCAGGCATATCCCGCTTCCGCTTCGAAAAAGGTTGATGGGGGCATTTTATTCCGCTTCAACTTCAATAGTGCCACCAACAACCCGGCCCGATGCCGGGCCCAATTCGCAATGCAGCTTGGAGGGTTTTCGCCACTCACCTTCACCAGCATGAGAATCAGAAGAATCAAGCCCAGCGAATACCTCAACCTAGTCAGTTTGCATTCGTCCCTCAAGTTTTGAAGCCGATCCGATAAACTGCTTATATTAAATACGATCCCTGCTTTTGTGATAGACTCCGTCTCGACCTCCTTCGGTTTCATTTTTTTGGCATACAAAGATTAATAGTCCAGGGAAGTCAATTCCACAGGGGAATCACCAAGAAATTGTCGAAGTGGTGAAGATCTGAATAACCAGGCTGGCGGTCCAACACCTTCTACCCCAAAGAGCGGGGACAGGTCAGTAGCGTCACGAAAGAACATCCAGGACGCGCACAAAGCGGACAGCGGCTGAGCGCGTTCCTACAATCAATGGAGAGAAAAATATGGATATTACAGACCAATCCAAACCTGCACACGGTATGCGCACCTTCTTCACGATATGGGTCGGGCAACTTGTCTCATTGCTCGGCAGCCAGCTCACCGGCTTTGCCATGGGCGTGTGGGTCTATGACCAAACCCACTCGGTAACCATGCTGGCACTGGTGCAAGTGGCGATGCAGGTGCCTTACGTGGTGCTTTCGCCTCTGGCAGGAGTTTTTGCCGACCGTTGGAACCGCCGCACCGCCATGATCGTCAGCGATTTCGGCGCCGGACTGTCCGTGCTGGCTGTGGGTGTCCTTTTCATCACCCATCACCTGCAGGTCTGGATGGTGATCCCGATCAATCTGTGGATGGCCTCTTTCCAAACTCTGATGTGGCCGTCCTTTTCCGCTGCCACCACGCTATTGGTCCCCAAAGAGCATTACGGGCGCGCCAGCGGTTTCACACAACTGGGTGAGGCCTTGCCAGCCATCGCCGGGCCGGCCATTGCCGGTGTGCTGTATGTGACCATCCAGATTGGCAACATGGCGTTGCTCGACTTTGCTTCTTACGTTTTTGCAGTCCTGCTGATGCTGCTGTTCGTGCGTATCCCGAGCCTGGCCTCTACTCCCCAGGAGGCGAGGGAAAAAAGCTCGTTATGGAAGGAGATGCGCTTCGGCTGGGACTACATCATGACCCGCAAGGGATTGCGTGCGCTGCTGATTTTCTATATGATCTTCAACTTTCTCTCCGGGGTGATCGGACCACTACTCGTCCCGCTGATCCTGGATAACTGGAATGCCAGCACATTGGGCTTTCTCAGTACCTTGATGGGGGTGGGCATGCTGGTGGGTACGCTGGTGATGAGCGCCTGGGGAGGCGGCAAACGCAAGATCTTCGCCATGCTGGGGGCTTTCCTGTTGGACGGCCTGTTCCTGTCTGCCGTGTGTCTGCGCGTCTCGATACCGCTGCTGGCCGTGTGCGGGTTTGGCGCCATGTTCTGCGGCCCCATCACCATTGCCGCCAGCCAGGCGATCTGGCAAGCCAAGGTGGCGCCCGAACTGCAAGGCAGGGTGTTCGCATTCCGCCGTGCCATTGCCATGTCTGCCAGCGTCGTCGCGCCGCTTCTGGCGGCACCCCTGGCTGATTACATCTTCAAGCCAGCCATGGCCCCTGGTGGTGCGCTGGCTCCCGTGCTTGGTCCCATCATTGGCGTCGGCGCTGACCGGGGCATCGGCGTTCTGATCAGCCTGGTTGGGTTGATCATCGTGGTGACAACTCTCATCGCCCTGAGCGTCCCACAGCTCAGGCGCGTGGAAGTGGACATGCCCGACCACGACCCGGCGCTGAATGCGGTACCCGAGGCCCAGCCTGCAGCGTTGGATTGAGACCGATGCGTCTCTGTGAGAGTGGCATTACACTTGATGACCTCCTCACAGGCCGGTCCCGTTTCCCTCAATCCGTTATTCATTTTCGGCTCGTGAGCCGCCGGGTGAGATTGCTATGAAGTTGATAAGGTGCGGGAAAAAATAGTTGAATGGAATACCAAACACCCATCCAAAAAAAGATGGGTGTTTGGATGAATACCTCCTGCGTCGTGGTTAGGATTTTCCGGGTTAAAAACAAAGCAGATGCTCAGCATGGTCATCAAATCCATGCAACCATGACGGCCTTGCGAACGCCCGTATATAGTAATGCCTCCAAGGGGTATTATATATAAGGATAATACAAATGTGAGAGGGTATAGTGAATCCTGAGTTTTTAAATGTGCGAAATATCAGACTCGCCTGGCTTTATGGCAATAATCCGCTTGGAAGTTACCTGACGAAACCTTTGTGATCGTGATCATTTTCTTGATAGGAGAACAAACAACCTCTCCCACTTATAGCAGGAGAGGTTAATTGTTGAGCGCCAATATTCCGGCTTTATGCCACGTGCGGCGTGACTTGCTTTTCAATATTTTTTTGTTTTATCGCCCGTAGTTCTCTTCAGACGTTTTCTCAAACAAGTCTTGGAGTGGCAGGTTCGCCCATGAAGCGAATTTGTTCATATCCAGGCCAAGCTTTTTCGCTACTCCGTGGCCATAATCCGGGTCCGCTTTGAAAAAATGCACCAGCTGGCGGACCAAAATGCGTTCGGGGACACCCTGCATCGCGGCTGCCAGGTTGCTGAAAAGCTGTTCCTTCTGGCTGGGATTCATCAGGCGGAAGAGGGCACCAGGCTGGGCAAAGTCATCGGCTCCATCGCGGGGGTTGTAGCGATCAGCATCGCCGGAGATTTTAAGTGGAGGTTCCAGGTAGCGCGGGTCTTCCACCGGGCCGTCGAAACTGTTCGGTTCGTAGTTGACTGCCCCGCCATGATTGTCGTCGAAGCGCATGTTGCCATCTTGATGGTAAGTGTTCACTTCGGAATGCGGCTGGTTGACCGGCAGGGCGGCATAGTTAACACCGATGCGGTAGCGGTGCGCGTCAGCATAGGACATGATGCGGGCCTGGAGCATCTTATCGGGCGAAAAGCCGATACCGGGCACGATATTTGCAGGCTCGAAGGCGGCTTGCTCAATTTCTGCAAAGTAATTCTCGGCATTGCGATTTAGTTCCAGGATACCGACTTCGATCAGCGGATAGTCAGCATGTAGCCAGACTTTTGTGAGATCGAATGGATTGATGTGATAGGTTTCAGCTTCCTTCTCCGGCATGACTTGAATCTGGAATTTCCATTTGGGGAAGTCGCCACGCGTGATGGCCTCAAACAGGTCACGCTGCGAACTTTCGCGATCCTTTCCAACAACAATTTCTGCCTCGGCGTTCGTCCAGTTTTTAATGCCCTGTACGACCTTGAAGTGGAATTTGACCCAGAAGCGTTCGTTTTTGGCGCTGATGAAACTGTAGGTGTGGCTGCCGAAGCCGTTGACGAACCGAAAGCCCTGTGGCAGGCCGCGGTCGCTGAACAAGATGGTGACCTGGTGCAGACTTTCAGGCGAGAGCGACCAGAAATCCCACATGGCTGTGGCGGAACGCATATTGGTCTTGGGATCGCGTTTTTGGGTATGGATGAAGTCGCTGAATTTGTAGGCGTCGCGGATGAAGAAGACGGGAGTATTGTTACCCACCATGTCCCAGTTGCCCTCCTCGGTATAAAACTTGATTGCAAAGCCGCGCACGTCACGCTCGGCGTCCGCCGCACCGCGCTCCCCGGCGACAGTGGAGAAACGCAGCAGGCAGGGGGTTTGCTTGCCGACCTTGGAGAAAATGGCGGCTTTTGTATACTTCGTGATGTCTTTGGTGACGGTGAATGTGCCAAACGCTCCGGAACCTTTGGCGTGAACGATGCGTTCAGGAACGCGCTCGCGGTTGAAGGTCGCCATTTTTTCGAGCAGTTGGTAATCCTGTATCAGCAGGGGGCCGCGCGGGCCGGCGGTAAGCGAATTCTGGTTATCGCCGATTGGATTGCCGTGCGCGGTGGTTAATTTCTTTTTATTAGTCATCGGAATCTCCTTTTTTGACATGGAATAAGTGGGCCGTGTATCTCATCTGCATTAGGGCAGGACAAGGGTTCATCATTTTTGGTGTTCCGCCTCCTAATTAATAATGATTGCTACTTGATTATAATTATCCTTGACGAACAAAAAAAGAGTTGAGCTATTCCTTACCTTTTCTGCAATCGGGGCAAAGTCCGTAGAACACAATTTGTGGACGAACGATCTGAAAACCCGAAGCTTTTTCCAGCTTTTTTATGGAAGAAGGATCAAGGTCCAGATCTCCATCCACGATCTTGTTGCACTGTATACAAATCAAATGCGGGTGAGGGGCCGGTCGGTTGCCGTCATACCGGCTGTCATCCCGCAGGTCAATCTCCAACACCTGGTTCATTTCCTTGAGCAGGGCAAGGGTTTTATAAACGGTAGCATGACTCATGGTTGGAAATTTGGTTTTGATTTTTACATAGAGCTGAGCCGCACTGGGATGCCCTTCACTGGAGGCTATCAGACGCACCAACTCGATCCGCTGAGGGGTCAGCCGGAAATCGCTTTCTTTCAGCGCAGAGATTAATTCATCGAATCGGACTTTAGGATCAGGCATAGTGAGTGTTATCGAAACTATATCTTTATAGATAATGATTATCCACAAGTATACTTGATGAGACCTGATATAACAATACAAGGGAAGTAATAATCAAGGCAGGAATAAAAAAAGCGCCCAGGAAAGAGGCGCATTGTATGGAAGATTTAGACTATATGTACCAGCGCCCCCAAAGGGGGTGTTGTATATACGGATAATATAAAGATGAGAGGGTATCGTGAATCTTGATCTTTCAACATGCAAGGTACGACGCCCACCCATTCCCCATAAAGCTATATCTAGCTCGATAATGGTAGATTAATTAGAGTCGCGTCTCTTGTATTGAGCTTGCGACGACTGCGTAACTCACACTGCAGGGCATATTGAGACTGCTTATAAAAGATAGCAATCCTAGAAGGGTAAAAAGTCATATAATGAAAAAAAAGAATAAAACGGTGCCCAATGGACTTTACGGATTATTACAATACACTCGGAGTCTCGCCGGATGCCGACGAGAAAGCGATCCGGCAGGCCTTCCGCCAGTTGGCTCGCAAGGTTCACCCGGATGTAAACCCGGGGAATAAAGAAGCCGAAGAGAAATTCAAGACGATTAATGAGGCCTACCAGGTTCTATCGGATGTCGAAAAACGCAAGAAATATGATGAGCTGCGGGCTCAATACCAACAATGGCAGCAGAAGGGCAATCGCCAACAGGATTTCGACTGGCAAAACTGGTCGGCTCAACCTGACAATGGGACGCATGTCCAATACGCCACTGCCGAAGACATGGAAGACCTCTTCGGAAGTGCATCGCCGTATTCCGACTTCTTCACCAATATCTTTGGCCAGACGCGCCGGAGCGGCAGAGGCAAAGACCGAGATGCTCCATCCAACCCCCGTCGCGGGCGGGATGTCGAGTATGAAATCGATCTTACCTTGGAAGAGGCATTCCATGGCGCCGAGCGCCTGTTGGAAATGGATGGGCACCGCATCAAAGCCGGCATTCCACCCGGTGTGCACACCGGATCACGAGTTCGCCTGGCAGGTCAGGGAGAGCCGGGCCACAACGGTGGGCCTGCTGGAGATCTGCATCTGATCGTGCACATCTTACCCAATGAAACCTACGAGCGCGAAGGGGATGACTTACACCAGGAAATTCCGGTCGATATCTTCACCGCCATCGCCGGTGGTGAGATCCGTATCCCTACCCTGGAAAAGCCTCTGATCCTGACGATCCCGCCTCGGACCAATGCCGGGCGGAGTTTCCGTCTGCGCGGTAAGGGCATGCCCCACCAGGGTGACCCAAAAACGCGCGGCGACATGTTTGCCCTTGTAAGGCTGGTGCTGCCCGACCCGCTGACCGACCAGGAGGTCAATAGCATCCGTGCGTTAGCCTCCTCCCGATCAAACCGTTCTCAATCGCGTCCCAAATGAGGTAAGTATATGTCTGCTAAAAACCCAACCCTAAATCGCTATAGGTATGCTCCATCCGAAGGCTATGAATCGCGCAGCCAGCGCCGTCTGCAAGACAATCTGGGGATCGATCAGGCCGCGGCCGAGGCGATCCTGCACCTGCGCAGTCAGGTCATTGAATTGCAGTCTCATATTCGCCAGTTGGAAGCCGAGTTGGCTACCCATGATGCCGGTCAGCATATGCGTCTGGCTCGTTACCGGGAGATCTATTATGAAGCCACCTGGATCGAAGTTAACAATCAGGAATGATAACAATCTGTCGGCAACGCATATTTTGAAGAGGGTACTATGAATCTAGATAAGTACACACAAAAATCCCAGGAGGCTTTACTGGCCGCCCAGCACCTGGCGCAGGATTACCAGCATCAGGTTGTCGAACCCATCCACTTGCTGCTGGCCCTCGTTCAACAGCCGGAAGGGATCGTCCGGGCGATCATCACCAAGGTATCAGGCGGTACGCAAGCCATCCAGGAAGAATTGAGCAACGAACTGGCTAACAGGCCAAAGATCCAGGGTGCCAACATGGAGGTCGGCTTATCGCCGCAGACGGCAGAAGTCTTGGCCGCCGCCGAACACTATGCCAAGGGCATGCAGGACGATTATGTCTCCACCGAGCATATGCTTTTGGGTCTGGCGGACAGCAGTGAAGGCAAACGCCTGGTCCAATTCGGTCTGACCAAGGACGCCATTCTGGCTGCCCTAAAACAGGTGCGCGGTTCCCAGCGTGTCACCTCGCAGAATCCCGAAGGCACATTCCAATCGCTGGAAAAATACGGCCGGGATCTGACTGCCATTGCTCGCCAGGGTAAGCTCGACCCGGTCATCGGGCGCGATGAGGAGATCCGCCGTACGATACAGATCCTCTCCCGCCGCACCAAAAACAATCCGGCCCTGATCGGCGAACCGGGTGTCGGCAAGACTGCCATCGTCGAGGGACTGGCCCAGCGTATCGTCAATGGGGATGTCCCCGAGGGGCTCAAGCACAAACGTCTGGTACAGCTGGATATGGGTGCCCTGGTGGCGGGCGCCAAGTACCGCGGCGAGTTCGAAGAACGTTTGAAAGCCGTATTGAAAGAGATCACAGATTCTGAAGGGGAAATTATCCTGTTCCTGGATGAAATGCACACGATCATTGGCGCCGGCGCAGCCGAGGGTGCCATGGACGCCAGTAATATGCTAAAACCCATGCTGGCGCGCGGCGACCTGCACCTGATCGGTGCGACCACACTGGACGAGTACCACAAACATATTGAGAAAGATCCCGCCCTGGAACGCCGTTTCCAGCCGGTTGTAGTGGAAGAGCCGACCGTAGAGGACACGATCAGTATCCTGCGAGGTCTCAAGCAACGCTACGAAGTCTTCCACGGTGTACGTATCACCGATGCTGCGGTGCTGGCTGCCGCAACGCTTTCGCAGCGTTACATCAGTGATCGCTTCCTGCCCGACAAGGCCATTGACCTGATCGATGAGGCTGCCGCGCGGCTGCGCACCGAGATCGATTCCAAGCCGCAGGCATTGGATGAGGTTGACCGGCAGGTGCTGCAGCTCGAGATCGAACGCCAAGCGCTTAAAAAAGAGCGCGATAAGGCTTCGAAGGAGCGACTTGAGAACATCGAAAAAGAACTAGCCAATCTGAAGGAAAAATCACACGAACTCCAGGCGCGCTGGCAGACGGAGAAACAGGACATTGCCGAACTGCGTACAACCAAAGAGCAGATCGATCAGACCCACCAGGAGATCGAACGCGCCGAACGGCAGGCGGACCTGGAAAAAGTCGCACGTCTGCGCTATGGAACTCTGCGGGATTTGGAAAAGAAATTGGCCGATGAGGAACATCACATGAAAGAACTACAGGCCCAGGGAAGCGCCTTGCTGAAGGAAGAGGTGGATGCCGAAGAGATCGCCCAGATCGTTTCTCGCTGGACCCATATCCCGGTCTCAAAGCTCATGGAAGGCGAGACCCAGAAACTCCTGCATATGGAAGATCGGCTGCGGGAAAGAGTGGTCGGACAGGAGGATGCCCTGCGGGCTGTCTCGAATGCTCTGCGCCGGGCCCGCGCCGGTCTGCAAGACTCAAACCGGCCACTTGGCTCATTCATTTTCCTGGGCCCGACTGGAGTGGGCAAGACCGAACTGGCCCGTGCCCTGGCCGAATTCATGTTCGATGATGAACGGGCAATGATCCGGATCGATATGAGTGAATATCAGGAGAAGCACACCGTCAGCCGCCTGATCGGAGCCCCTCCGGGGTACATCGGCTACGAGGAAGGCGGTCAGTTAACCGAATCGGTGCGTCGACGCCCGTATAGCGTGGTCCTGTTCGATGAGATCGAGAAGGCTCACCCGGATGTATTCAATGTGCTGCTGCAATTACTCGATGATGGTCGTCTGACGGATGGTCAGGGCCGTACGGTGGATTTTCGCAACACACTGGTAGTCATGACCTCCAACCTTGGCAGTGAGCTATGGTTGGGTGGAAAGGCGGTCGGTGTAACTCGCGACGCCATCACGCAAGTTTTACAGGCGCATTTCCGCCCCGAGTTTCTGAACCGTATCGACGAAATTATCATCTTCCACTCGCTCAGCCGCGCCGACCTGGTTAAGGTTGTGGACATTCAGCTCCGGCATGTTACCAAACTGCTGGCGGAGCGCGGCTATCAGCTGGTAACCAGCCCGCAGGCACGCGCCTATCTGGCCGAGATTGGTTATGATGCCGATTATGGCGCCCGCCCCCTCAAACGGGCCATCCAGCGTGAACTGCAGGATCCGCTGGCGGTCAAGATCCTGGGTGGCGAGTTTCATGAAGGGGAAACCATCCGCGTGGAACGCGGAAAGGAAAAGCTGGAATTCATTGGACAGGCATCAGACCAACTTGTAACTTCATAATACCAGGTATCAAGGTGAGGACCTTGGAGGAATCGGTTGGTGGATCACTCCTGAACATCTGCGATTAGTGTAAATCGGAGGAGCACAGACATGATTCCCCTTGGAGGTGGAACACGGGGACCGATATACCTGGCAGGTCGATGGTTACTGTCTTTCATTCTCAGCGAAATTGTTTTCGCTGAGACGATGATCCCCAGCGGGAGCATCCCAGCGAGCTGGAAGAAATCATTCTGCGGAAGAGTAGGGAAAAAACAGCGCAAATCGAAGTGCGGCACAGTATTCCGTGTCAGTTGCGAGAAAGGGTACATTTCATCGCTATGAGGAAATCCAGCGTTCAGGTGAATTGCCCAAACAGCATTACAAATTCTTCTTCAACTCTGTGATCGAGGTAAAAGGGAGCCACATCCTGCTGGATATCCTGTTTGAAGAAAACCCATATCCTCGACTTCAAAATGACCATGAACAAGTTGCAACTCTCGGCTCGTTCCTACCACCTTATCCTGAAACCGGCGTCACAATCGCGGACCAACCTCGGAGAGTTATCAAAAGAACTAACCCTATCATAACGAGCAGGATGCCGCTAATCCGCAGCGCATCGTTACCGTGCGCGGCGGGGGCTACCGGTTCGAGGGTTAGTAGGAAGCACCATTAGAAAGTTGATAGGAAGCGAAAGTACCTGATAGCCTCGCCAGGATATAATTTCTGTCATGAAAACCAAGATCGAACGTCTCTTTTTTACTTTTCTCCTAGCACCTCCAATGCCACTGACCCTGTTTATGGGTTTTTGGTGGCTTTCCTATACTTTCCTGCCCGAAAAATGGATTCCCTATGGCGTGCTGCCTGGTCTGTTGCTCGGCATCCTCATAGATATCGTCTTTCTAAAAAAACTGGTCGAGCGCGTCTACGAATTGAGTACCGTTTTCTGGCTGGCAGTCCTACTTTTCTATTCCGTGGGCATCTTCGGCTTTTTCATGGGCGTGCCGGTCTTCAATACCGCATTAGCCATCCCCGCCGGGTTTGTGATTGGCGGGAAACTGGCTCATGAAATGGTAAACGGGGTCCAACTCCGTCGTACCACCGTGAGAACCTGCATCCTGACCACAATGCTGATGGCCCTGGTCTGCGCCACCTCGGCCTTCTTTGCCCTGATGAGTCCATCCACCCCAAGCGATCTGCGTGGAATGCTCGGCCTCAATTTTGAAGTCACCCAAGCCATGATCTGGGGGCTGATCCTGGTTGGCGGGTTGGGATTGCTGGCTGTCAACTGGCTGCTCACGGCTCTGTCCATCCACTTTTCGCATCGTTTTTTGAGTACACCATGAGATGAACTTTTTCCTCGGCGTACTGATCAGCCTGATTGGGTTGATCATCGTGGTGACAACTCTCATCGCCCTGAGCGTCCCACAGCTCAGGCGCGTGGAAGTGGACATGCCCGACCACGACCCGGCGCTGAATGCGGTACCCGCTGGTGGTGGCTCAGTTTCTTACGGGTCTTCCTGCTGCAAGGCATTTTGATGTGGATCATTTCCGCTCCCTTGCTGGCCGCCCAACGCGGTGCCAAACCGACCCACTTGATTTTATTTGACATCCTCGGGGTGATCGTTTGGGGGATCGGGTTCTTTTTTGAAGCGGTTGGCGACCTGCAGCTGGCGCACTTCAAGGCGGATCCGGCCAACAAAGGCAAGGTCATGGACCGCGGCGTCTGGCGCTATACCCGTCACCCCAACTACTTCGGCTATTCGGCTCAATGGTGGGACTACTATCTGATCGCAGTATTTGCCGGGGGCTGGTGGACGATCTTTAGCCCGATCCTGATGACCCTGTTCCTGCTGCTTGTTTCAGGCGTGGCATTGTTGGAAAAAACGCTGGAGACACGCCCCGGTTACAAAGAATATATCCAGAAGACCAGCGCGTTTATCCCCTGGTTTTCGCGGAAATCATGAAGTGATCATCGAATCTAGAGCCACTTCCAATGCGGCCGAGCAAGTTTGCGGTCTTTCCAGGTCAGGTGGCCGGAAAGGCTGAGACAAAGCGATTGAAAAGCAACCACTTCGTTCGCCAAGAGGGTGAGCGGATACAGTAGCGCCAGAGTGAAGGGGATACCAAATTCCAAATAGGGTATCAGCCACAAGAGCAGGGACAAGCCAATACAAACGGTAAGTAGTTCCAGGTTGGCTTGTGAAGCCCGCCCGAAGACCGACAGCGCCAGGACAATCAACGGCTCCCAGAACATCACTGCCAGCCAGAGAAACACAAACAAAAATCTCAGAAGACCAAAATCAAAGGCTGCAAAGAAGTTTTTAGCGAACCCATTAAAAGCTGCGTGGCTTCCGCGGTACATCCGGCACGAGATCAGATCATTTATTTTCATAACCCGCCAGCGCAATCCAGCCTCTTTGATCCGCCTCGCCAATATCAAGTCATCTATAATAACCGAATCTATACTCTCGTGTCCACCAATCTCCTGGTAAGCCTCGCGGCGGAACAACATCATCTGCCCTACTGCAATGGAAAGCGCTGGCAGCCGGAGCATGTATGCCAGACCTATAGGGTTGAAGCAAAAGCAAGCCCATGAAAAAAAAGGGACAAGCAGCCGTTCTCCCCAAGTATGCACTTCCTGGCGAGGAAAACCAGTCAGCAGATCAGCCTGTTCACCGATCATGGTAGTCACGCTGGCACGCAGCATTTGGGGCTGGTGAAGAGTATCTGCATCGGTAAAGAATAGCAGGTCACCATGTGCCTGCTGAGCCAGTTGGACACAGGCCCAGTTCTTGCCCGATCGGCCTTGGGGAGGGGTGCTACCAATCAAAACCTTCAGTCTTGGTTGCATACTGGCAATCTGCTCAAGGATCGAAAGGGTAAGGTCGCTGGATTGATCATCCAGGGCAAGAACTTCAAAAGAAGGGTAATCCTGCGCCAGAAGTGAATGGATGCAACCTGCAATATTCCTTTCTTCATTGCGGGCCGGGACAAGGATGGTGACTTTGGGAAATACAAGGGGAAGGGTATGCCTCCTGGTTCGGTGGAGAAACCAAGTATTGCTCAGTATTACCAGTAGAATAACAGCCTGAAAATAGATGAGGGTAAGAACGAGGTCATGGGTGAGATAAACCGCCATACTGGGCTTAATCCCTGCCTCGGAAGAGGTGCGGTGCCAGCCAGGGGCGTAGACGCGGTCGATGGTTCAGGTCCGCGCGGTGCGTCCAGGCCAGGATAAACGTTTGACTCACCAGAACCAACAGAAGAAGTGGATCTGGCATCCAGAGCAGCAGCGACAACAGGATGCCTGCCAATGCGAGCATGACCGCCCAACCAGACGGCGTGAAGAGAGTAATCCCGATCACCGCAGCTATCACTGCTGGAAGTGAAGCCTTCCAGATCGTCAACCCAATCCATATGCCCAATGCGGTGGAGAGTCCTTTCCCACCCCGGAAGCCCAGGAAAGGAGAAAAGACATGTCCCAGGATCGGTGCTGTGGCCACAAAGAACATGGGCACACCACGAATGCCCAGGTTGAAATATGCCATCCCGACGGGAGCAGCCGCTTTGCTGATATCCAAAATCAAGGCTAAGAGGCCAGCCAGCTTGTTCCCTGCCCTGAAGACATTCGCAGCGCCCGGGTTGCCATCTCCGAAACGACGCACATCCAGACCAATAAAGAGCTTCCCCAACCAGACGGAAAAGGGCAGCGAACCACAAAAAAACGTTATAAGCATAAATATGATTATGAACATGTATTATTTATTGTGGATTTCTCTTTTGGGAATAGTCAATTGACCTTATGGTAATTCGCTTATTTTCCCAGAGAGCTGAAGAATTCAAAGATGGCCGCGGCCACTGCCCGTCCGCGAGCAGCCGCCTCTACCACAGTAATACCATTCATCAGAAACTCCTCCCCGATGAATATGTTAGGATGCCCGGCGATCTGGTATGTTAGCAAATTTAATGAATCTCGCCAGTTGTTACCTAACCATACGGAATATTCACCAGCGGAATCCTCTGAACCCGCCTCCGCCAGATAAACAGCCGTAAAATTAGCCAGAACATCGTTCAAGTCCAGGTTTTTTCCTATTGATTGGCCGCCGTGAAAGTCAATTCCATTGGATATGATACCCTGCAGATCGCGCTCCAAAGCCGCCTTGAGAAGTGGGTCAGAAGCAGATTTCATCCACAGTTTTCCGCCTGGGTGATCGTCTGGAGAGAAGACTTTTACTTCGCAGCCGGCAAGATTGGCGTAGTATGCACAACTCAATGCTGAAGAACCGCCGCCGATCACGGCAACCTTTGGGCCGCCGGGAGGTCGATCCGGTTTTATCCAGCCATCCTCACCGGCCTCGGCGCAAACCCAGCGCTGCAGTTCGGCAATTCGCACCGGCGCGCCGGAAAATTCACGACGGGAGCAGTCCCGCTGGCAGAAACGGTCTGCCGCGCAGGTGATACCGCACACTTCCCCAAACGGATTCTTCTCGCGAATCAGGCGTGTTGCACCGGTATAATTCTTGGCTTCCATCCGGCGTAAAAAACCAGGGATATCGATGCCAGCAGGGCAGCGTACCATGCAATTCGGTACCTGGCATCCCTGGCAGGCTGCTGCGGCAAGATTTGCATTTTGCACAGTAATAGCATCTAACGGGCTGTAATCAGGTCTACGATATGGCTGATCCACAAAGTGAACGAACTGGGTGGGGAATTTGCGAGAATCATACTCAGGCAGGTGCCGCTCGCGCAGGATCACATTCGCTGCACC